>JACXTT010010256.1_pt1 | contig 12674 bp, 4 predicted proteins | sample 9270951 | NCBI WGS metagenome assembly JACXTT01 (sample SAMN15532306, study PRJNA645909) | rock metagenome | isolation source: weathered quartz diorite | place: Puerto Rico | collected 2017-06-21 | reverse complement strand
GATGCAGGTTCCAGGCCCCACCCTGGTCGTTACACAGGGCCAAACGGTGACGGTGACGTTGACCAACGGCCTGCCCGCAGCGGCCGGCAACACCTCGATCCTGTTTCCCGGCTTTACGTTGACCAGCGCTTGCCCAACGGGGCAGCAGGGCCTGTTGACGTGCGAAGCTCTGCCGGGCGGTACGGTGACCTACTCCTTTGTCGCCGCTTCGCCCGGCACGCGCGCCTACTACAGCGGCACGCAGGGCGACCTGCAGGTCGAGATGGGCCTGTACGGGGCGATCATCGTGCTGCCGAGCGCGGCCCCGACCAATGGAAGCTGCCCGGCTCACAACGACGCGGCCGGACTGAACACCGCCGGCACAGCGCTGGTGGCGGGCGGCGAGAGCGACTTCCGGCTTTCGACGACGGGAGCCGCGTACGGCGTAGTGCAGAGCTGCTACGACCGCGAGTACCTGTTCCAGTTCTCCGAGATAGATCCGAACATCCACAGCCAGGCGCTGGCGCAGGTCACGCTCGCGGGCAACTGCACGGCGGGAGCGGCCGGATGCAGCTTGAACGTGCCGACCGAGCCCTACCACGCGGCCTATTTCATGATCAACGGCCGCTCGATGCCGGACGACATGGACACCAACTATGCGGCCCAGTATCCGCACCAGCCCTACAACGGCAATCCGCACATGCATCCGGGCGAGCAGGTCCTTCTGCGGATCATCGGCCAGGGCCGCTGGCAGCATCCATTCCACGAGCACGGCAACCACGTGCGGATCCTCGCGCGCGACGGCAATCTGATCCTGGCTCCGGACGGGACTAGCCTCGCAGGTCCCCTGCTGTTCACCACCACGACCACGCCCGGGCAGGCCATGGACGGGATCTTCTACTGGACCGGCAAAGGCTTGAACTGGGATGCCTATGGCCACCATCCGGGCTCCGCGGATCCTCTGGCGACCCTGACCTGCACGCCGGATGCCAACGGCTACAACACCGGCAATCTGACGGCGGTCAACTATTACGAGTGGTGCCAGGACCACAACAAGCCGTTGCAGGCCAAGCCCTTCGGCGACGTGTCGGGCAGCGGCCCGGTGACTTTGCCCGACCCGAACCTGTTTGCCAATGGCGCCTGGTTCGGAGGCAGCCCCTATCTGGGCCCGAACGCCACGGTGCGCGCCACGGGTCCGACCGGAACGACGCCGCCGTCGGGGACGATCGCGAACCCGCCGACGACGGAAGCCGGCTTCGCTTTCATGTGGCACTCGCATAACGAGCGCGAGATCACCACCAACAACATCTTCCCCGGCGGCATGCTGATGATGATGCTCGTCGATTCCCGTGAATTCGTGATCGACGAATCCCAATAAGGTAGGAGAGCGCAATGCGATCAGTCAACTTCAAATCAGCCGTGCTCAAGTCGGCACTGACGGCTTCCGTTCTCCTGCTGGCCAGTGGCGCGGCCTTCAGTCAGCAGCAAGTCAACCTGACGGCGGGGCCCGCCACTGCAACGCTGTCCGACGGCACTGCCGTGCCGATGTGGGGCTACAGCTGCGGGGCGGCCGTAGGCGGCTCGACTGCAACCTGCGGTGCATTGAACGCGGTGGCGGCGTTGGCCGGAGGCTGGTCACCGGTCGTGATCACGGTGCCCACGGGGCAGGATCTGCAGATCAACCTGACGAACAACCTGTCGTTCGGTGCGACACCGAACAACATACCGACCTCGCTGACGATCGTCGGTCAGTTGGGAGGTGGGCTGGGAACGGGCGCCACCTCCACTCCGAGCCCGGACCACACCAACGCTCAACCGGTCACCTGGCCAATCGCCGGCAACGCACCGGGTGCACCGGTGACCGGGGTCGGGGTTCCGCCGGTGCAAGGGCCGCGCGTGCAGTCCTTCTCCACTGAGGTGGCGGCGGGTGCCACGGCCAACTTGTGCTGGGGAGTTTGTGGCGCTGGAGGTCTCGCCCTGAAGCCGGGCACGTACCTGATCGAATCGGGTACGCACCCATCGATCCAGGGCCCGATGGGCCTGTACGGCATCCTGGTGGTGACCACCGCGCCCGCTGGTGGCACCGCGGGCACGGCGTATCCGGCCGTCGGCACCACGCCGGCCGTCACGTACAACGCCGACATTCCGATGCTGCTGAGCGAAATCGATCCGGTCCAGAACAACGCGGTCAACGCCGCGGTGCAGACCACCGGCTTTAGCGAAACCGCGGTGTGGTCGGGCCTGTACGGCGCCTGCGGCAACCCGGTCAATGCGGACGGCAGCCCGAATCCGACGTACCAAACGTGCTATCCGCCCGCGGTGAACTACACGCCGCTGTATTACCTGATCAACGGCCAGGCGTTTGACAAGACCAACCCCACCAACTCGCTGTTTGCGCCTACGCCGTCCACCGGCGTCACCGGCACAGTGCTGGTTCGCCTCGTCAACGCGGGCCTGCGGATGCACGTGCCCTCGATCGTCGGCGCGCAAGCCAACACACCTGCCGTAGCAGGCTTCTCGCTGATCGCCGAAGACGGCAACGTGCTGCCGGGCGTTCCCCGCGTGCAAAGCGAAGTGTTCATGCCCGCGGGCAAGACGACCGACGTGATGATCAACGTCCCGACCAGCACGACGGCCCTGCCGATCTTCGACCGCGAGCTGAGCCTGTCCGGCAATGCGGTCGCGCGCGACTCCGGGATGCTCGCGTACATCGGCGTCAATAGCGCGACCGGGGTGCCGGCAGCGGCCACTGCTACAGCCAACCCGGACACCTACAACTCGGTGATCACCGGCCAGACGCTCACCGTGTCGGATCCGGCCAAGGGCGTGATCGCCAACGACGTCAACATCTACGGGGTTCAGGTTCAAGGCACAGTCGCGGGACTTAGCTTGAATACGGATGGGACGTTCACGTACACCGGCGCGCCGACCACGTTCACCTATTGCGGAAACGGGGCGACCTCGGGTACCGCGTGCACGACGGTGACCCTGGGGGCCGCACCGATCGAAGCGGCCTCCGGCATCACGATGAACCCGATCTCGTACAACGCGAACGGAACCTTCCTGAAGATCCAGCCGCCCGGGATCCTGTCGGTCGACAAAGACGCGGCCGGCTATCCGCTGACGGTCGCCGGGACGACCGCCGGACCGCTGACGGTAGCGCTCACCGGTCCTGGTGCAGGAACGGCTACGGTCGATGCGCACGGTGGCTTCAATGCATCCGTGTCCGCCGCGGGCACCTACACGTTCACCTATAGCGCGCAGAACTCGCAGGGAACGGTCAGCAGCTCGACGGCCACCGTGACGATCGTCTTCCCGGCCGCGACGGGCCTTTCGGTGACGGTGGTGGACGGCGGGGACAAGACGACCGTGATCAGCGACTACCGGTGGATCATCGAGGAAGACCGCACGTTCTATGTGAACCCGAACTGCACGACGAATCCGCCCCCGGCGGGCTGCCCGGGCGCGACCACAGCCGGTATCGGAACGACAGGCATCGTGCCGACCTTCGGCACCAATTTCCACACCAGCCACATGCCGGTAATCGCGACCGGCTGCACCGGGCCGCTGTCGTGCGAGGGGGGCCAGACGATCTTCAATCCGGCCACCGGGACGCACGACGCGGCGGTTTGCGACATGGGCGACGGTGTCTGCCGGCCTGATGGGACCGGAAACGGGTTTGCGCCAACGTTGCCGAGCGCGGTCAACCTGGATCCGACCAAGCGCTACTACCTATCGGTGTTGCCGGGCGACGCGGCCAATCCGTTCGAGGGCGGCGCCGTCGGTCACGGCATGGGCGGCGCGCCGTTGCTGTGCACGATCACGCCGCCGGCGACCACCTGCGCGTTCAACCCGGTGACGGTGCTGACGCAACCCACACCATTCCAGCCGTCGAAACTGTCGATCTTCGTGTTCCAGGACGACTTCCCGCTGAACGGCGAGCACGATGGCGGCGGCGGCGTGGACGTGCTGGCGCCCCGCGAGGCCGGGCTGGGAGGCTTCAACATCACGATGTTCGACGATGCCGGCGGCACGGGCGATCCGACCGGGCAGATGACCTACGACATGTTCAACTACCCGCTGTCGAACTCCCTGGCCGGGACGATCGACCCGAGCACGGGGCTCGACGCGTGTCCGATTTCGACGATCTCGCGCATCGGCGTCAACGACCCGACTCAAACCGGTATCACCGGCACGATCGTGACCTGCCCGAGATACGAATCGGACGGCAGGACGCTGTCGCCGCTGGCGGGCCAGGCCGTGGTGGCCAACCTGATGCCGGGGCGCTACGGGGTGGTGGCTACGCCGGGGGCCGACCGGATCGCGCGCGGAGAAGAGTGGCTGCAGACCAACACGCTGGACGGCGAGAAGGCCCATGACTCGTTCCTGCGGGTCGGCGAGCCGAGCTTTTTCCAGGAGTACGGCCCGGCCGGCTACCACGTGTCGATCGGCTTCGCCAACCCGGCGATCATCAGCGACCGGCTGGCGGGCGTCTGCGGTCACACCGACCCGATCACCAGCGGCTCCAACTGCACGAATGCGGTGACGGGGCAAGTTACGACCGAGCGCATGAGCCGCACACCGGATGAGCGCCTGTTCAGCAGCGGAACGTACGACAGCTTCGCGTTCACCCAGTGCTACGTGAGCTTCGGCGACGCCGATGGCGAGGACTTCGCCTTCACGAAGTGCAACGGCGATGGCACCTTCACGCTGTCCGGGCTTCCCGATGGCGATTGGCGGATCACCGTCTTCGACCAGTGGAACGACATGCTGGTCGACGGGCTGTCGACGCCGGTGCGGCTGAGCGGCGGAGCCACGCTGGACATGGGCCAGATTGCCATGAATCAGTGGCAGGCGAACATCTACACCTCGACCTTCTTCGACGCCAACGGCAACGGCGTGCGCGATGGCACTGAAACGGGTCTTTCGCTGGTATTCACCAACATCCGGTTCCGCGACGGCAGCTTCTCGAATTTCAACAACACGGACCTCGCGGGCAACGCCGGCTTCAACGAGATCTTCCCGCTGTTCAGTTGGTACGTGATCGAGACCGATGCGACCCGCTACAAGAACACGGGCACGCACGTCGCGTACGACGCCGGCGGACCGGCCGACGGCACGCCGTGCGGCAGCGCCGTGTCGCCCCCGACAGCGCCGTGCAAGCCGGCCGCCTCGAGCATCGCTCCCAACATGGCCAATACGTTCGAGACTGTGTCGCTGCCGACCGCCCTGCGCTTCCCCGGCGCGGTCTATTGCGCCACTTCGGACTGCGCGGGCCATTCGATTGCGGCCGGCCCGGCCAGCAGCGATGCGCCGAGCAATTGCACGATCAGCCCGAGCACCGGCGCCACCAGCTGCAGCGGCACCGCGTTGTCGAGCGGCCGGATCGATCCCCCGTGGGTCGTCAGCGAAGGCTGGCAGGGTTTCTCCGGACAGAACTCGTTCATCGAGTTCGGCAAGGCCCCGTTCGTGGCTGGCGAGAATGGCGGAATCCGCGGCCATGTGGCATACGCCTCGACGCGTCCGTTCGACGATCCGCAGCTGTTGCTGCAGACCAGCTGGATGCCGCTGGTGCCGGGCGTCACGATCAACCTGTATCAGGTCGGAACCGCGGCCGACGGCAGCCAGTCGCTGACGATGGTCGACACGACGACCACCAGCAGTTGGGACGATTGGGCCCAGGGCTTCTACCCCGGCACCAACAAGCCCTACATGAACTGCCCGGGCCAGCTCGGCGCTCCGACCACGACAGCCGCCGGCGACCTGTTCTTCTACACGCTGTACAACCAGCCGATGTGGCTGGACGTGTACGCCAACGGCGGCACGCCGGCGCACACGATCCCGAACAACTCGCAGTTCAAGTGCTACGACGGCATGCACAACTGGAACCAGGTGCAGCCGGCGCCGTACGACGGCGCGTACCAGTTCCCGAGCATCATCGCCCGGGATCCGACGACCGGAGTGCCGACCGGGACCGGGTCGACCAACGGCGCGGCCGGATCGCGCCCGGGCACGAACTGCACGATCTGCGTGGCCGATCCGACCAACAGCAACGTGCCGATGCTGCCGGCCGGCCAGTACGTGGTTGAAGTGGTGGTGCCTCCCGGCTATGAGCTGGTGAAGGAAGAGGACAAGAACATCCTGATCGGCGACACGTACATCGCGCCGGCGACGGTGCAGTTCGGCGCCCTGGCCGCCATCTATATCCTGCCCGACCAGGCGGCGATCGGCGCAACCCACAACCCGACCAACGCGCAGAATCCCACCACGGATATGGGCGCTGCGCCTCGCCACGAAGGCGACACCGGAAGCGTCGAGACCTTCTGGCCGTGCGTGGGCGCCTCGCGCATCGTGCCGGACTACATCAGCCTGTTCCCGCAGTCGGCTGAAGTGTCACCGTTCGCCGGGGCCAAGCGCAACCTGTGCGACCGCAAGCTGGTGACGGTGAGCGACCAGGGTACGGCCCTGGCGAAGTTCTACATCTTTACCTCGACCCATGCCGCTGCCCACTTCACCGGCATCATCACGGACGACTTCACGTCGGAGTTCGATCCGTTCTCGCCGGCCTTCGGCGAGAAGTTCTCGCCGGCCAACCTGCCGGTGGCGATCAAGGATTGGTCCGGCAACGAGATAACCCGCGTGTACTCGGATCAGTGGGGCTCCTTCGACGGCCTGACTTACTCGACCTGGGAGGTCAACCCGCCCAATCCGACCGGCTACGCGCCGCAGATGATGGTCTCGTGCATGAACGACCCGGGCACCGGCCCGACGCCGGATCCGCTGTACAACCCGGCCTACAGCCAATTCTGCTATGAGATCCCGTTCATGCCGGGGCAGACGCAGTACATGGATACGCCGGTGACGCCGACCTCGGCCTTCGCCGGCGCCGGCTACAACAACCCGGACTGCGACTACCCGGATGCCACGCCGGCCATCAGCGAAGTCGATGTGGACGGCAATATCGGGCCGTGGGCCAGCTCGCCCACCAGCGCGCACACGTTGCAAATCTATGCGCTGGGCACGGTCCCGGTGAACAACTACGGCTACTCCGGGCCGTCGGCCACGGTGACGCCGTTTAACGCAAAGACCGTGACGCGGAAGTACTCCTTCGGTTCGACGGCCGGTACGGTGAGGCTGGTGAGCCCAGACGGCAACACATCGGTGATCTTGACCGCCACCTGGGGTGACCTGGCGATTACAGCGACCGTGCCCGCCAACCTTGCGGCGGCATTCAACTGCCCGATCCAGCAGCAAGTGCAGTACGGCGGCCCGGCCACGACCAGTCCCGCCAAGTGCGGCCAACTGGTGATCACCGCGGCCAACGGCAAGCAGTCGGTCGACACGGTGACCGTCACGATCGGCGGCAAGGCGCCGACTCACTTGGCCCCGACCGCCAGCATTCAAACCGCGATCGACGGCGCCAGCCCGGGCGACATGCTGATGATCGACCCCGCCACCCGTGCGAGTGTCACCGGCACCACCGTGAATTTCGTGCCTGCGATCCACCAGGAGCTGTTGGTGATGTGGAAGCCGGTCCGGCTTCAAGGCCCCGGGGCGGTTGCCGGCGTGATCAACGCCAACACCCATCCGGCAGGCAAGATCGAAGTGTGGCGCCGGCAGATCAACTGCCTGTTCGGCCTGACCCTCGACGGGGCTGCGACGACCTATGGGACCGGCACTAACCCTTACGATCCGACCGGGACGTACTCGTGTGCGGCCGGCGCGGGCGGCGCGAACTTCTCGGGCACCCCGACAACTCTGGCGTTCTTCCAGCCGACGTCGACCAATCCGCAGGTGGATCGACTTCCCTTTGAATCGGTCATCGGCTGGATTGCCTCGCTGAACGGCAATCTGGCGGAGTTGCTGCAGGAGCCGAGCCTGATGGGCGCTTACGAAGGGGCGGCCATCACCGTGCTGTCCAAGGGAGTGCGCATTCCGAACGGAGCCACGGACATTTTCGGAGGCAACGCGGCGACTGCGGGCGCGTTCCCGGCCGGCACCGTCCTTCTGACGGGTGGCACCAACGGCACCACCGGCTGCGGAGCCAATACGGCCACGGCGCACAATCCGTTCCCGAGCAACTTCTACTGCAACCCGTCGAGCGTCGATGGGCTGACCATCGAGAACAGCTCGGGCGGCGGCGGCGGCATCTTCGTGCACGGCTGGGGGCATAACGTCCAGATCGCCAACAACCGGGTCACGAACAACGCCGGCACGCTGTCGGGTGGCATCAACGTCGGCCAGGGAGAATTTCCCGGCGCCTACACGCAAGGCGGAGCCAACGCCCTTCCGGGGTCGTGCCAGACGACTGCCTATGTGAACGCGGCCGGTGCGCAGCTGCCGTACTGCTTCGACAGGAACGTGAACATGCACCACAACATGGTCACGAAGAACTCCTCCACGGGCGACGAGCTGTTCTCGGCCACGCCGGCGGGCGCAGGCGGTGTGACCATCTGCACCGGCGCGGATTTCTACAAGTTCAACTACAACTGGGTGTGCGGCAACCTGAGCAGCGGCGACGGCGGCGGCCTGGCCCATATCGGGTACAGCTACAACGGCGACATCGAGCACAACTCGTTCCTGTTCAACCAGAGCACGAACCCGACCATCCCGACCAACGGCGGCGGCATCCTCGTGATGGCCGCGCCGGACCTCGATCCGACCTGCGGCGCCACGACCGACCTGGATTGCCTGTCCGTGCCGCCGATCGCACCGGGCGACGGCACGGGTCCTGGGCTGGTGATCAACGCCAACCTGATCCAGGGCAACGCTGCGGAAAGCGGCAGCGGCGGCGGCATACGCCTGCAGGGCATCAATGGGTCGGATGTGCTGACCTTCCCGACCACGCCGGCCAACTGGTACCAGGTGACCGTCACCAACAACATCATCGATAACAACGTCGCGGGCTGGGACGGTGCGGGAATCTCGCTGTTGGACGCGCTGAACGTGAACATCATCAACAACACGATCATGTCCAACGACACCACGGCCTCGTCCGGCGTGCTGTTCAATACGCTGGGGGCGCCGCTCGCCAGCAGTCAAGGCCCATGCCCGGTCCCCCGCAACCCGGACGGAACCTGCCCGGTTGCGGTGACGTCATCGACAGCCCAGCCGGCCGGCATCGTCACGATCCAGAACAGCTCGATGATGACGACAAACATGCCAACTCCGGTCACCTGCCCGGCCGGGCATTTCTCGGGCGCGATAGCGACCAACGGAACCTGCCGGACGGTCTCCTACCCGCTGCTTTACAACAACGTGATCTTCCAGAACCGCACGTTCAACATCACGGTGGGCGGGCTCGGCACCGGACCGATCAACCAGCAGAACGTGGTCGCACTCGTTCCGACGTTGAACCAGCCGACCGCCGATGCAACGGCCGCCAACGGCAACGGCGTGATCGTCAGCGGAGGCACGGGCGCGTGCGTCTCGGGCGCGAATTACTGGGACCTCGGCGTACGCGGCGACACAGGGCCGACAAACCACGCATCGGGTGTCACGCTTGCACCGTCGTACTCGGTGTTGACGGACGTTTCGGCAGCCACCGGGTACTCGGGTGCGGCTCTGCACAACACGAGCGCCAATCCGACGGTTCTGCACCAGTACTGCAACGGCGCGCGGGTTCCGCCGGAAAACGGCGGCCTGGGCTACAACGTGCCGCCGGGCATCGCTGATGCGACCGTGCCAAACCCGATCTTCAACCTGACGCCGGCGGCGACCGTGGACGAAGGCAACAACTGGATCAACATCGCCTGGGGTCCGTTGTCGCTGGTGAACACGTCCAACGGCAGCCAGAACGGCGTCACGCTGGGTAACTACGGGCCGACTGCGGGTTCATCCGTGATCGCCTACATCCCGCCGAGCGCCGGAGCCAATTACGCCTTGGCCCCGAGCGTGGACTTCTACGGCAATGCGCGCAAGCCCGGGCCGGTTGACGCGGGTGCAGTCGAGTTCCAGGCTCCGGCCGCGGCCGCCGTGTTGAGCGTGACCCCCAGCTCGCTTGCCTTCGGCAACCAGGCCACCGGCACGACCAGCGCGACGCAGAACCTGACGCTGCACAACACCGGTAACGCCGCGGCCGGGAGCATCGCCGTCGCGATCACCGCTCCGTTCGTCCGGGTCACGACGGGCCTGTTCCCGCTGGGGGCGCCGAACTGCGGTGCCGCGCTTCTGGCAGGCGCCAATTGCACGATCAAGGTGGCGTTCGCGCCGACCACGACCGGCCCGGCCAGCGGCACAGCGACCATCACGGCCAGCGTGCCGGTGAGCGGCTCGCCGGTGACGCTGACGGGAACGGGTGTCGCCCCGGTGGTCGCCGCCAGCCTGACGCCGGTTTCGTGGACCGTGCAGGCGACCCGTGGCTGCCCGGCCACCGGGACCGGCGCGTGCCCGACCCAGGTCTTCACGCTGACCAACACAGGCAACGTGACGCTGACGGGCATCACGCAGGGAGTGCTCGGAGGCACGAACGCAAGCGAGTTCACGGTCCGGCGCGTCTTGTCCACATGCGGCCCGGCCGGTGGCGGACAATTGCTCGGCCAGACGACCCTGGCGCCGGGAGTGGCCTGTATCGTGACGGTCAGCTTCACGCCGTTGACGACGCAGACCACCGGGGTCAAGACGGCCACGTTGTCGGTCACCGATGCGGCTGGAACGCAGACGTCGAACCTGACCGGAACCGCGAACTAGTCGGACCAGGCCGGTCGCTGTAGTTCGAAGCTGCCCGTAGGAAATTTCCTACGGGCAGCTTCGGTTTTCCTGCTGCTATCTTCCGAAGGGTGGGGAACTATGATGAAATCGATGAAGTCGTATCGCATTCTGACTTTTTGCGCAGCCGCGGCGCTCGCGCGGGTGGCTCTTGCCGAAGAGGCGGCGGTGAGCCCTCCGGGGCTCGCGACGGCGGAAGCGACGCTCGATTTCTGCGCTCAAGCCGACCCCAAGTCGGCCGACCGGTACTGGCAGCAGGCCAAGGCGCTGCTGCAAGGGGTGTCCGAGAAGACGGCCGCCGAGATCCGCAAGAGCGATGACTACCGGCAGGCCTACGACTCGGTTGCCGAGATGATCGGCAGGTTGCCGCAGCAGGAAGCGATGCGGGCCTGCACCGAGTCGCTGGCGGCGAACCGGTCGCGCTAGGGGCAACGATGCAGCGTTTGCAGATGGACAACGCGCGGATGCACCTGGCGAGGCTAGCGCTGGCCGCACTGCTGGCGAGCGGCCTCGCAGCGTCCCCCGCGATGGCGCAGTCATCCCAGGCGACGGAGCCTGCAACGCAACCGACCAAACCCCAGTCGTCGCAGGTCGCCGGAAAGCCTGCGACTCAGCCCGCCAAGCCGCAGGGCTCGCAAACCACGGACAAGCCCGCAAGCGGGCCCGCCAAGGCCGCGCCCGCACCCACCGCGCACCGTTATCAGCCGGACCGGTTCGCGGGCCGGGCCGGTAGCTATTACCGTCTTGTGTGGGGCGTGGATGAGCTGGCCGTGAAGACGGTGGAGTCCGGTGAGGTGATTCGCTTCACGTATCGGGTGCTCGACCCGAACAAGGCCAAGGCGCTGAACGACAAGAAGAACGAGCCGACCCTGATCGATCCGAAGGCCGGAGTGTCGCTGGTGGTGCCGCAGATGGAGAAGATCGGCAAACTGCGCCAGAGCGCAACACCTGAGGCAGGCAAGTCGTACTGGATGGCGTTCTCCAACAAGGGTCGCCTGGTCAAACACGGCGATCACGTGATCGTGCAAATCGGGCAGTTTCGAGCCGACGGACTGGTCGTGGACTAAGGAGTGGTAGCGATGCCGGGCAAAAGGCTTGTTCTTACCAGCGTGCTGCTGTGCGTTTGCCTCTCGCCAGCGCTAATGGCGGCGGACAGAACGACGGCCGACGGCAAGGCGTCGGTTAGCAAGACTGCGAACGCCGCCCACCTCACGGCGGCTCAAATTGTCGACAAGCACGTGGCGGCCCGCGGCGGACTGCAGGCCTGGCGGGGGCTGCAGACGCTGTCGGTGAGCGGCAAGATGGACGCCGGCACGGGCGATTCGGTCGCTCGCTCGATCGAGGTTTCCCGCAGCCGCCGGGCCCCGAGCAGAAAGCTGGCGGCCCAGGCCGCCGCGGCCCCTGACAAGGCAGAGGCCGAGAAACAGCAGGTGCAGCTGCCGTTCGTGATGGAGATGAAGCGCCCGGGCAAGTCGCGCGTGGAGATCGAATTCGCGGGCAAGACGGCGCTGCAGGTCTATGACGGCACGCAGGGCTGGAAGCTGCGTCCGTTCCTGAATCGCAACGATGTGGAGCCGTTCACGGCGCAGGAAGCGAAGTCGGAGGCGGACAAGAGCGACCTGGACGGCCCTCTGGTCGACTACGCGGCCAAGGGAACCAAAGTGGAGCTCGAGAAGGTCGAGCCGGTCGATGGCCACGACGCCTACAAGCTGAAGCTGACGATGAAGAGCGGCAAGGTGCAGCACGTCTGGATCGACAAGCAAAGCTTTCTGGACGTGAAGGTCGATGGCACGCCGCGGCGCATGGACGGCAAGATGCACGACGTCTGGATCTACCAGCGCGACTTCCGCAAGGTCGACGGCCTGATGATGCCGTTCGTGCTGGAGACGGCGGTCGCCGGTTACCGGGAAACGCACAAGATGCTGATCGAGAAGGTCGCGGTCAACCCGAAGCTGGATGACGCCCGGTTCACCAAGCCCAAGGCGTAA
>JACXTT010010255.1_pt1 | contig 12674 bp, 8 predicted proteins | sample 9270951 | NCBI WGS metagenome assembly JACXTT01 (sample SAMN15532306, study PRJNA645909) | rock metagenome | isolation source: weathered quartz diorite | place: Puerto Rico | collected 2017-06-21 | reverse complement strand
ACGGTGGCATGGAAGCTCGGCGAGAAGACCTCGGACCCGGTGCAGATGTACCTGGCCGACATCTTCACGCTGTCGACCAGCCTGGCCGGCCTGCCCGGCATGAGCGTGCCGTGCGGCTTCGGCGCGGGCAATATGCCGGTCGGCCTGCAGTTGATCGGCAACTACTTCGACGAAGCGCAACTGCTGCAGGTGGCCCACGCGTTCCAGCAGGCCACCGACTGGCACCTGCGCCGTCCCGCCCAGGCATGAAACGGCTTGCGCAAGGCTTCCGGCTGATTCTTGCCGCGGCACTGGCCGCGGTGGTGGCCGGCTGCATCCAGTTGCCGATCATTGGCAAGCCGACGCCCATCGCCGCCCGCGATATCGATCTCGTCGGCGACTGCCGCCGCACCGAGGAAGACGGCTTCCGCGAGGATGCCCAGCTGCGCGTATCCGACAACAGCGTGCAGCACCCCTCGTGGAAGCTGTGGGTCGGCAAGCGTGGCTCGTGCAGCTTCAACCTGGCCGATTTCCGCCAGGTCCAGAAAAAGCCGCATATCGAGTTGCGCGCCAATGACAGCAGCGGTTGCAAGCTGATGATCTGGCAGGATCCGCGCCGCATCACGCTCGCGCACGCCAACTGCCAGCAGCGCTGCACGCCCGGCATCTACGAACAGGCCTGGCCGGTGATGTTCGAGCCGGGCACCGGCGCCTGCGCGCAAACCCGCTGAGGCCGCCCGCGATGACCGCCACGCCCGCCAGCTACTGCCCGCACCGTCCGCACCGGCTCGCCTTGCGCGTTGCCGGCGCGGCCGGCATGCTGCTGGCCGGCGCCGTGCTCGCGCACACGCCCGCGCCGCCGACTCCGGCACTGGTGCAGCCGATGAATACCGCACCGCTCACCGCGCTCGCGCCGGGTGCCACCACGCGCACGGCGCCGGAGACACGGCCCGCAACGCCGGCACAGCGCGTGCAGCTGCCTGGAGACCAGGGCGCGCCGGCGCTGGACGCCTACTGGTTTATGCCGCGCGAAGGCAGCACGCCGCGCACCCAGGCACTGCCGGTGGTGATCGCGCTGCACGGCTGCAGCGGCCTGATGGGCTCGCGCCCCGCGGCCGTGCGGGTGGAAGCCGGCCATGCGGGCAGCAATCCCGATGACAGCGACGCGGCGCCGGTGCTGCAGCCGCGCTATCGCGAATACGCGCAGTGGCTGACCGAGCGCGGCTACGCCGTGCTGATGCCCGACAGCCTGTCCGCGCATGGCAGGCTGCAAGGCTGCGGCGATTCGCCCGAGGCTCGCGGCCTGGACGAACGCCTGCGCCGCATTGACGCGCTGGCGGCGCTGCGCTGGGTGGCGCGCCAGCCCGGTGTCGATGCCGCACGCATCGTACTGCTGGGCTGGTCCAACGGTGCGCAGGCGGTGCTGGCCACCGTCGACGCGAGCCGCCCCTGGCCGGCCAACACACCGTCCGTGGAACGCGCCGTGGCCTTCTATCCCGCCTGCAAGCGCGCCATGCAGCAGCACAATTTCCGGCTGCGCGCGCCGGTGCTGCTGATGATCGGCGGTGCCGACGACTGGACCCCGGCGACGCGCTGCGCCATGCTGCAAAGCGCGGTCCTGGCGCGCCAGCCGAATGCGCGCTTCCGGCTCGAGATCTACCCGGGCGCCAACCACGGCTTTGACGGCACCAGCGAGCTGCAAATGCGCCGCGATGCGCCAGGCGGCTCGCGCGCCGGCCGCGGCGTGACGATCGGCGGCGATGCCGTGGCCCGCGTGGCGGCCATGGCCCAGCTCGACTCCTGGCTAGCGAGCCCCGATCCCTGAGCACACGCCAACACACAGACACGGGTCCGGCGCCTTCGCCGGCCCTTTGCAACAGACAGAACCCAAGAACCGAACAGGAATACCGCCATGCAATGGGAAGTGGTGATCGGCCTCGAAACGCACACGCAGCTCTCGACGGCCTCCAAGATTTTTTCCGGTACCTCCACGGCCTTCGGCGCCGAGCCCAATACGCAGGCCTCGCCGGTTGACCTCGCGTTGCCGGGCGTGCTGCCCGTGCTTAACAGGGGCGCCGTGGAACGCGCCATCCAGTTCGGCCTGGCGATCGGCGCCACCATCGCACCGCGCAGTATCTTCGCGCGCAAGAACTACTTCTACCCCGACCTGCCCAAGGGCTACCAGATCAGCCAGTACGAGATCCCCGTCGTGCAAGGCGGCAGCATCACGATCCAGGTCGAAGGCAAGAAGGGCGAGGTGTACGAAAAAACCGTGCAACTGACGCGCGCCCACCTCGAGGAAGATGCGGGCAAGTCGCTGCACGAGGACTTTGCCGACATGACCGGCATCGACCTGAACCGCGCCGGCACGCCGCTGCTCGAAATCGTGACCGAACCCGACATGCGCAGCGCGGCTGAAGCCGTGGCCTACGCCAAGGCCCTGCACTCGCTGGTGATGTGGCTGGGCATCTGCGACGGCAATATGCAGGAAGGCAGCTTCCGTTGCGACGCCAACGTCTCGGTGCGCCCGGTCGGCCAGAAGGAGTTCGGCACGCGCCGCGAGATCAAGAACCTGAACTCGTTCCGCTTCCTGCAGCAGGCCATCGAATACGAAGTCCAGTGGCAGATCAACGAGATCGAAGACGGCCGCAAGATCCAGCAGGCCACGGTGCTGTTCGACCCGGACACCGGTGAAACGCGCGCCATGCGTACCAAGGAAGACGCGCACGACTACCGCTACTTCCCCGATCCCGACCTGATGCCGCTGGAAATCGACGCGGCCTGGATCGAGCGCGTACGCGGCGAGCTGCCGGAACTGCCGGCGGCCATGCAGGCGCGCTTTGTTTCGCAATACGGCCTGTCGGCGTATGACGCGAGCACGCTCACCGCGACCAAGGCGCTGGCCGGCTACTACGAAGCCGTCATCGCCGACGCCGGCGCGGCCAACGCCAAGCCCGCGGCCAACTGGCTGATGGGCGACGTGGCTTCGCAACTGAACCGCGAAGGCATCAGCATCGATGCCGCACCTGTGAAGCCTTCTCAGCTGGCCAAGCTGCTGGCACGCATTGCCGATGGCACGGTGTCCAACAACACGGCCAAGAAGGATGTCTTCCCGGCCATGTGGGCGGGCGAAGCGGACGGCGACGCCGACGCGATCATCGCCGCCAAGGGGCTCAAGCAGATGTCCGACAGCGGTGAGCTCGAGAAGATCATCGACGACGTGCTGGCAGCCAACGCCAAGTCGGTGGAAGAGTTCCGGGCCGGGAAGGAGAAGGCGTTCAATGCGCTGGTCGGGCAGGCGATGAAGGCGACCAAGGGGAAGGGGAATCCGGCGCAGGTGAATGAGTTGTTGAGGAAGAAGTTGGGGTAAGGGAGCGGTTTCGTCGGCGAGGGCTTTGGCTTGGTCATGACCGGGTTTTCGCCCTTGGCAGGCACCGCCCCCAAACCGCCACCAATAAACCCAAACATTCAATCCCCCGGCACCACGGTTACGCCTACGTCCACACTGTGCGCGCCGCCGCCGACGATCACGCCATGCAGCAGCGGCACGTCGCTGTAGTCGCGCCCCAGCGCCAGCGTGACGTGCCGCGTATCGGCCAGCATATTGTTGGTCGGGTCCAGGTCCACCCAGCCTGCGACCGGACAATACACCGACACCCACGCGTGTGAGGCATCTGCGCCAACCAGGCGCGCCTCACCGGGCGGCGGCTCTGTGCACAGGTAGCCGCTGACATAACGCGCCGCCAGCCCCACCGAACGCAAGCATCCGATCATCACCTGCGCAAAATCCTGGCACACACCGCTGCGCTGCGCGAACGCCTGCACGGCCGGCGTGTGGACCTCGGTGGATTCGCTGTGGTACTCGAAATCCGCGTGGATGCGCCGCATCAGGTCCATCGCCCCTGCGACTACCGGCACGCCTGTGCCAAAGCTGAGCAACGCGTACTCGCGCAGGCTCGCATGCAGCGCGATATAGGGCGAGGCGAACACGAATTGCGTGGCCGGCTCGAACGGCTGGCCCGCGCGGAAGCGCAGCGATTGCGCTACCGTCTCCCACGGCGCGGAGGCGGTCGGGTCCAGCGCCTGCCAGCGCGGCGTGAGCACCACGGTGCTGGCGCACGTGAGCTGCATCCGCGTATGCGGCACATCGAGCATGAAATGCAGCACCCGGTTACCAAACGCGTCGGTGCGCACGTGCTGGTGCGTCGGCGCTGGCTCGATGCGGGTGTCGTGCGCGGTCACAGCCTGCCACGGCAGGTCCGGCGGCGTGACCACGGCGCGCTGCTGCGCATGCTCGACCGGCTGCGAATAGCGATAGGCGGTCGTGTGCAGCACGTTCAACGTGCTGCGCCCGGTGGAAGCGGTCGGGGCGTCGTTCACGTGAGGTCGCCCTCCGGGTTGGCGGCCGCGTGGCTGAAGTAGCGCGCGCCGATCTCGTCGGACACGCGTGCCATGCGCTCGAAGAACTGGCGGCACAGCGCGGATAATGCCGCCGCATCGCCATCCGCATCGCACAGGCCCTCGCAAAGCGCCGCGCGCGTGGGCAGTGCGCTTGGCGCAGGCAGCAGTCGCACGAGCGGCACGCGTGCCTGCGCATTGCCGCCTGGCGCCAGCTGCTCCAGCTTGCCGCGCAGCCGCTCCAGCAATCCATAAAGGCCGCGCGGATTGGTGGGCTCCAGCACGAGCAGATCGACCAGCGCCGCCAGATCGGTGCGGCCCGGATAGAGCGAGCGATAGGCCAGCGTGGAGTCGAACAGGTGCAGCAGCAATTCGAAGCCGCTGCGCGAACGTAACGCGCCGGTTTCAATGGCCGTCAGCAGGAAGACGCTCATGGTGGCCAGGCGTTCGATATGGCGGCCGATGAAGACCAGCCGCCACGCTGCGTCGCGCGTCATGCGGTCGCCCTGCGCGCCGTTGATGGCGCCAAGCTGCATCGCCAGGTGCTCCAGCGCGGCCAGCACGCGCGCGCGGTCGTAGCTGACGGCGCCAGCGTCGCCCGAGGTCAGGGTGGCTTCCGTCATGGCGTCGCCAAAACCGTTGCGCGCCGCCAGGATGGTGCGCCAGTGGTCGTTGGACAGGCGGTTGCGGATCTCGCTGGCCGCGGCCGCATGCGCGGCCAGGTTCTGCACCAGGCCGATGCCGCCCTGCGCGTCGGCCAGCGTGGCGACCAGGCTGCGCTCGAACAGGCGCAGCGATGCCTTCGGCGGCGGCACCTCGGCCGGCACCAGCCCGGCCGTCTGCGCCAGCTGGCCCAGCATCGACAGGGTGCCGTCATCGGTATCGTCGCTGCTTTCGATCGAGCCAAGGATCTGCCGGCACAGCCGCACATTGTTCTCGGCGCGCTCGGCATAGCGCCCGGCCCAGAACAGGTTTTCCGCGGCGCGGCTCGACACCGCCAGCGGCCTGGCCTGAGCCGAGGCCGCCAGCCCGGCGCGCCCGCCCAGCAGCGCGGCCGGCACCGGCTGGCCGGACAGCACCCAGGTATCCGCGCTGGTGCCACCGAGCTGCATCGATACCGACTCGAGCTGCGGCGCCGCCAGCCGGCTGAAGCCGCCCGCCATGACCTGCCAGCCGCCATTGCCATCCGCCACGGCGAACACGCGCAGCATGGCCGCGCGCGAGTCGATCCGGTCCCCTTCCCAGCACGGCGTGTGCGACAGCGGCAGCGGCGGCTGCAGCGTGTAGCGGTCCGGCATGCGGGCGATGCGCTTGCGCCAGCCGTCCAGCGCCTGCAGGCCCAGTTCCATGCCCAGCGCGGGCTCGTCGGACAGATCCGCGCGGCGCGGATAGGTCGGCATCACGAAGGCTTCGGGGAGCGTGGCGAGAGCCTGTTCGCGCGCGGCATCCTCGCCGCACCACCAGCTCGGCACGCCGGGCAGGTGCAGCGGCTCGCCCAGCAGCGCCTCGGCAATGCCCGGCAGGAAGCCGTGGATGGCCGGGGATTCGAGGAAGCCGGAGCCGGGCGCGTTGGAGACCATGACATTGCCGGCGCGCATCGCTTCCAGCAGTCCGGGCACGCCCAGCGTGGAATCGTGGCGCAGTTCCAGCGGATCGCAATAGACGTCGTCCAGGCGGCGCAGCACCACGTCCACGCGCTCCAGCCCGCCGAAGGTCTTGAGGTAGACCACGTCGTTGCGCACGGTCAGGTCCTTGCCCTCGACCAGCGTGATGCCGAGGTAGCGGGCCAGGAAGGTGTGCTCGAAGTAGGTCTCGTTGTAGGGCCCGGGCGAGAGCAGGACTATGTGGTGGCCGATGCCGGCGGCGGCCGGCCCTTCGTGTCCCCCCTCGCGCCCGCCACCCGCTTCGGTCGCGGCGGCCAGCGGCGCATGCGCGAGCGTGGATACCAGTTGCGCGAACGTGGGGGGCAGCCGGCGCACGTGCAAGTCGCGGAAGGCATCGGTGAACAGGCTGGAGATGATCAGCCGGTTCTCTAGCGCGTAGCCCATGCCCGAAGGCGTGTCGGTCCGGTGCGCCATGACGGTCCAGCCGTCTTCGGTATGCACCAGGTCCACCGCGACGATCTGCAGGAAGCTGCCGCCTGGCGGCTGGAAGCCGCGCAACGGATGCAGGTAGCCGGGATGCCCGTACACCAGCCCCGGCGGCAGCAGCCCGCGCGAGAGCAGCGTCTGCTCGCCGTAGATGTCGGCCAGGATGGCATTGGCCAGCGTCGCGCGCTGCGCGGCGCCGCGCTCGATCACCTGCCATTCCTGCTCGGTGACCAGGAATGGAAACAGCTCCAGTGGCCATGCGCGCGCCGCCCCGTGGTCGGCATAGACGTTGTAGGTCACGCCGTTGTCGCGAATCTGGCGCGCCATGGCCGCCGCGCGTGGGGCCAGTGATTCCGCGCCCGGCTCGCCCACCACGGCGAAGAAGCGTGCCCACGGTTCGCGCAGCGTGCCATCGGGCAGGCGCAGTTCGTCGAGGTGCCCTGCGGGCACCGGCTGCGCGAGGCGCGCGGCGGCGGCAATTGCCGCCGTGGCGTGGGGAGCGTCGGTGTCGTCGGCAGGCCGCGACAGGGGCTGTGCCAAGGTCTGGTCTCCTGTTCGCGGCTGGCCGGTCCGGGCGCCGCCGCTGTACTGCATGTCTACCCCTGGCGCAGGTCGAGCGTGAAGGGGAACTCAAGGCTGCGCTGCAGCGCCTGCGCGACAGTACGCCCCGGCGTGTGCCCATAGGCCGAAAAACGCGCCAGGCGCCGGCTTTCCGCCTCGTAGGCGTTGACGGGAAAGGTCTGGTAGTTGCGCCCGCCCGGATGCGCCACATGATACTGGCAGCCCCCGATGCTGCGCTGGGTCCAGCTATCCACCATGTCGATGGTCAGCGGCGCGTGCGGGCCAATGGTGGGATGCAGCGACGACGCCGGCGCCCACGCGCGGTAACGCACGCCCGCGACGAACTCCCCGGCGCGCCCGGTCGGCTGCAGCGGCACCGCCCGGCCATTCGCGGTGACCACGTGGCGGCTGTCGTTCATGCCGAGCACGCGCACCTCGAGGCGCTCCACCGACGAATCCACATAGCGCACCGTGGCGCCGGCCGCGCCTTCCTCGCCCATCACGTGCCACGGCTCCAGCGCGCCGCGCAGCGTCAGCGCCAGGCCCCCGGCGGCCAGTTCGCCGATGCGCGGGAAGCGGAACTCGAGGTGCGGGGCAAACCAGGCCGCATCGAAGGCAAAGCCCGCGCCGCGCATATCGGCCAGCACGTCGTCGAAATCCATCTGCACGAACGTACCCAACATGAAGCGGTCATGCAGCGCCGTGCCCCAGCGCGTGAGCGGCGCCTGGTACGGTTCGCGCCAGAAGCGTGCCACCAGCGCACGCAGCAGCAGTTGCTGCACCAGGCTCATGCGCGCATGCGGCGGCATCTCGAAGGCGCGCAGTTCCAGCAGGCCGAGCCGGCCGGTCGGGCCGTCGGGGGAGTAGAGCTTGTCGACACAGAACTCCGCACGGTGCGTGTTGCCGGTGACGTCGACCAGCAGGTTGCGCAGCACGCGGTCGACCAGCCACGGCGGCACGTAGCCCTGCGTGCCGCCGTGCTCGCGCCCCGCGAGCTGGCGGCGCAGTTCCGCGAAGGCGATTTCCAGCTCGTAGAGCTGGTCGTTGCGTGCCTCGTCCACGCGCGGGGCCTGGCTGGTCGGGCCGATGAAGAGCCCGGAGAACAGGTAGGACAGCGAAGGATGGTTGTGCCAATAGGCAATCAGGCTGGCCAGCAGGTCCGGGCGGCGCAGGAATGGGCTGTCGGCCGGTGTCGCCCCGCCCAGCACGAAGTGGTTGCCGCCGCCGGTGCCGGTATGCCGGCCGTCGAACATGAACTTCTCGGTCGACAGGAAACACTCATGCGCGGCCTGGTAAAGGAACTCGGTGTGGTCAACCAGTTCGTCCCAGTTCGCGGCGGGATGGATGTTCACCTCGATCACGCCTGGATCGGGCGTCACCTGCAGCACCTTGAGGCGCGCATCGCGCGGCGGCGGATAGCCTTCCAGCACGATGCGCACACCGAGCGCCGCGGCCGTGGCCTCCACGGCCTGCACCAGCGCCAGGTAGTCTTCCAGGGTGGTCAGCGGCGGCATGAAGACGTAGATCACGCCGCGCTTGTCCTCCATCTGCCCGGCCTCGACCCGCGGCCCCGCCACGCGCGCGGGGTGGCGGACTTCCACGCACAGCGCGGTGCGCACCACGTCCGACGCCGATTGCCCACGCCTCGGGGCAGCCTGGCCGGCGGGCCCTGTACCAACGGCATTCGGCCCGCGCCGCGCCACTGCCGCGACAGGCGCCGGTTGCGGCTGCGGCTGCCATCGCAGGTTCGCGGCGGCAGGCAACGCTGCGCGGGGCGCGAAGGGATCCTGCTCGAGCTGCTGCTCCCGGTCGGACGGGCTCGCCCAGGGCAAGGCATCGAGCGGCAGCCGGTAGCCCATCGGCGAATCGCCGGGCAGCAGGTAGAGGCGTTCGTCGCGCAGGTACCAGCGGCCGCTGATCCAGCCGCCCCCCGCGCCAGCCTGTTCCGCCTGTTCCGCCTGCCCCTCGTCCCGCGCCAGCGGCAGCACATAGCCGGTCACGCTGGCCAGGCCCGCATCGAACACGCGGCGCAGGCGCACGCGCTCCAGCTCGTCGTCCAGGCGCGAGGCATGCGGGTCGACGTTGACCGGCAGCCGCCGCTCGCGCCACAGGTAGTACCAGGCGTCCTCATAGCCCGGCTGCACGTAGGACGTGTCCAGTCCGAGCCGGTCGCACAGGGCCATGATGAAGCGGTTCGCGTCGGCGTCGGTGTAGTCGCCGGGATGGCGCTCATCGGCGAACAAGGCCGGATCCTGCCAGCATGGCACGCCGTCGGCACGCCACGCAATCGTCAGTGCCCAGCGCGGCAGTTGCTCGCCCGGATACCACTTGCCCTGCCCGAAATGCAGGAAGCCGCCCGCGCCATAGCGCTCACGCAGCCGGTGCACCAGTTCGGTGGCCATGCCGCGCTTGGTCGGCCCGAGCGCATCGGTGTTCCATTCGGCGCCGTCGCGGTCGCGCGCCGAGACGAAGGTCGGCTCGCCGCCCATGGTGAGGCGCACGTCCATGGCCTGCAGGTCGCGGTCCACGGCGGCCCCGGCCGCGTTGACGGCCTGCCACTGGTCCTCGGTATAGGGCAGGGTCACGCGCGGCGACTCGTGGACGCGCGTGATGGTCATGGCATGGCTGAACTCGACTTCGCTCTGTTCAACCGCGCCGGTCACCGGCGCGGCGCTGCCCGGCTCGGGCGTGCAGGCCAGCGGGATATGGCCCTCGCCGGCCAGCAGGCCCGAGGTGGGGTCCAGGCCGATCCATCCGGCGCCGGGCAGGTAGACCTCGCACCAGGCATGCAGGTCGGTGAAGTCGCGCTCGGCGCCGCTGGGGCCGTCAATGGCCTTCACGTCGGGCGCCAACTGCAGCAGGTAGCCCGAGACAAAGCGCGCCGCCAGCCCCAGGTGGCGCAGCGTCTGTGCCAGCAGCCAGCCGGAATCGCGGCACGATCCCGAAGCATTGGCGAGCGTGGTTTCCGGGCTCTGCACGCCCGGCTCGATGCGGATCAGGTAGCGGATCTCGCGCTGCAGGCGCTGGTTCAGCGCGACCAGGAAATCCAGCGTGCGGCTTTCGGTGCGGTCGACGCTGTCGACAAAGGCAGCGAAGCGCGGCGTCAGCTCGTCGCGCACCAGATAGGGGGCCAGGTCATGCGCGAGCCCCGCGTCGTAGGTGAACGGAAAGCGTTCGGCCGAGGGCTCCAGGAAGAAGTCGAACGGGTTGTAGACCGACATCTCGGCCACCAGGTCGACCGTGACCTTGAATTGCGTCGTCGCTTCCGGAATGACCAGACGCGCCAGGTAATTGGAGAACGGGTCCTGCTGCCAGTTGAGGAAGTGCTGTGCCGGCTCGATGCGCAGCGCATACGACAGGACCAGCGTGCGGCAATGCGGCGCGGGCCGCAGCCGGACCACCTGCGGCGCCAGCTTCACCAGACGGTCATAGCGATAGTGCGTGACGTGATTCAGTGCGACATGGATGGCCACGGCGCCCTCCCAGGCGGTTGCTGCGATTGGTGTCGCGCTGTCTCACGCAAGACTTGTACCCTCCCGCGAGCCGCTCACATCGACCCGCCTGCCTTCGCACGCACGGATTCCTCCAGCAACGAGCGCAGCTTGGCCAGCGCGCCCGGGTCGCCATGCGCCGCCGAGCGCGCATACCATATCTTGGCCTGCTCGATGTCCTTGTCGACCACGCCGGGCTCGCCGCGCTCGTAGTAGCTGCCGACGATGTACTGGGCACCGCCGTCGCCTGCGCTGGCCGCGCGGCTGTACCACTCGAACGCCTTGGCATAGTCGCGCGGCACGCCGCGGCCGGTGAAGTAGTTGGTGGCCAGCGCCACCTGCGCCTGCACGTGGCCGCCCTGCGCGGCGCGTTCATACCAGCGGTTGGCCTCTTCCAGCGAACGCGGGACCAGTTCGCCGCGCTCGTACAGGTCGCCGAAGGTGTACTGCGCGTGCGTCATCTGGTTGTCGGCGGCCTTGCGCAGCCAGACCAGCGCTTCCTGCGGTCTGGCGGGCGTACCCTCGCCGCGCAGCAGCATCATGGCGTAGTTGAATTGGGCCAGCCGGTTGCCGTCGCGCGCCGCGGCGGCAAAGCCACGGAGTGCGTCATCGAACGCACCGGCCTCATAGGCGGCGAGCGCTTCACGGGTCTGCGCCTGGGCCGGCTGGACAGGCACGGGGGCGGCCTGCATCAGGGCGCCGGGGCAAAGCGCCAGCGCCACTGCCATTGCCCTCACGGCAACGGCCAGCGAACGACGACGGGCCGGGCCGGGCGCCGGGGCGGGCCAGAGCGGGGGGCGGGCTAGTGGCATGACGAACTCCGGATGCGCTGCGCCTTCTTGAATCCAGTGTAGGAGGCGGCGATGCGGCCCGGAAGCCGATGGCGAGGGCATTGATTATTCGAGCGAATAATCAATGCCAAATAAAATCAGCAGATGAAATCCATCCCATCAATAAACTGAACCTTCAGATCCATCCGGCGCGATGCAGGCGCCGCCATAGGGCACCGCACGCCACCGCCGTCACGCCGATCACGACCGGGTACGCGTAGTGGAACCTGAGCTCGGGCATGAATGAGAAATTCATGCCGTAGAGGCTGAACACCACAGTCGGAATCGCCAGGATGGCGCCCCAGCCGGCCAGCCGCTTGACCACTTCGTTCTGCCCGACCGTGACCAGGGCCAGGTTGACCTGGACGGCAGTGGTCAGCATTTCGCGTACGACGTCGAGCGTGCGCACGAGCCGGCTCGCGTGGTCCTCGATATCGCGGAAATAGGCGCGCAGTTCCTTGGGCACGAGGGCTTCGTGCAGCCGGATCAGCTGGCTGCAGATATCTTCGACCGGGGTCACCGCATTGCGCAGGCGCAGCACCTGCCGCTTGATCTGGTACAGGCGCTCGATCGCGGCACGGTCGAACTCGTCGCGGAAGATGCCTTGCTCCAGTTCGGCGAAGGTGTCCTCGAGCCGCGTCACGATCGGCAGGTAGTGATCGACCACGAAGTCCATGAGCGCATACAGCACGTAGCCAGGGCCATTGGCCAGGCCATGCGGGTCGTGCTCGCAGCGCTCGCGCACGGGCGCGTAGGTGCTGCTGGCGCCATGCCGCACCGACACCACATAGTTGGGACCGACAAACAGATGGGTTTCGCCGACCACGACCTCGTCGCCGGCCAGCTGGGCGGTGTTGAGCACCACGAACACCGAATCGCCGTAGGCCTCGAGCTTGGGCCGCTGGTGCGCGTCGAGTGCGTCTTCCACCGCCAGGTCGTGCAGGCCGAAGGACCGCTGGACCTGGCGCAACAGGGTCAGGTCCGGCTCGTGCAGGCCCAGCCAGACAAAGGTGCCGGACACGCTCAGCGCCTCGGGAATTTCCTCGATGCCGACGGTGCCAAGGCGCTTGCCTGCCCGGTATGCCACACAATTGACGATCGCGCCCATGGCAGCTCCGTTCCGCAGATGGCGCAATCGTAACAAGGCCGCGCGGCATGCGTCGGACAAGCCCTGGCGCGCAGCCGCCGGCACCACTTCCGCGAGCCGGAAGGATAGCGTGCGGCACGTGCGGATAAAGTCGGCCTATTTGTTACAGTTCGCACCGAAGACGCAGTTAGAATGTGGCATTTCCACGGTCACCCGGCTATGTCACAGAAGAAATCGC
>JACXTT010010254.1_pt1 | contig 12675 bp, 15 predicted proteins | sample 9270951 | NCBI WGS metagenome assembly JACXTT01 (sample SAMN15532306, study PRJNA645909) | rock metagenome | isolation source: weathered quartz diorite | place: Puerto Rico | collected 2017-06-21 | reverse complement strand
CGCCCGCAGCGCGGGATAGAACATGTGCATCTCGGCCGGCGCTTCGGTCTCGGGCGTGAGCTGGAAGACGATCTCGACGCCGTCGACCCGGTGAGTCTCGATCGGCTCCCTGATGATGCGCGTCGGCGGGATGAGCGTCACGGTGCCGCGCGAGATGTTCTTGCCGAGGCCCGAGTCGACCTGGCCGCGCGGCCCCTTCGGCAGGGTCGCGCCGAACTGGAACTGGGCGCGGCGCACCATCGCCGTGCCGGCCAGCACCGCCTCGGTGACGACTTCCTCCATGAAGCGATCGGGCGCCCAGACCTCGACCTGGCCGGAGGCGACGTCGCGCTCGTCCACCACGCCGCGCACGCCGCCGTAATGGTCGGTGTGGCTGTGCGAATAGATCACCGCGGAGACCGGCCGGCGGCCGCGATGCCCCATGTAGAGCTCGAGGGCCACGCGGGCGACCTCGGTCGAGACGAGCGGATCGATCACGATGAGCCCGCGGTCGCCCTCGATCACGGTCATGTTGGAGATGTCGAGCCCGCGGATCTGATAGATGCGGTCCGTCACCTGGAACAGGCCATGGATCAGGTTGAGCCGCGCCAGGCGCCAGAGGCTCGGATTGACCGTGGGCGGGGCCTGCTCGTCGGCAAGGAACGCGTAGTCGCGGAGCGACCACACGACGCGCCCCTGGTCGTTCTTGATCTCGACCTCGGGCAGGCTCGCTACCAGCCCGCGCCGGGCATCGTCGAAATCCTGCGTGTCGGCGAAGGGTAGCGCGGTCAGCACGGCGCGATTCAGCGCGGCCGTGAAGGGCGACGCGTCCTGGGGGGTCGGGGCCGGCGTGGCCATCGCGCCGGATGGTATCGCGGCGCGCCGCCCCACGTCGATCTGGCAGAATCTATCGCGGGAGGAACCCCATGCCCGACTCCGAGACAAAGGCCACGCTCGACGCCATTCATCGCTTCAACGACGCGTTCAACCGCCACGACGTGGACGGCGTGATGGCCATGATGACGGCCGACTGCGTGTTCGAGAACACCCAGCCCCCACCCGACGGCGAGCGGTTCGTCGGCGCCCCCGCGGTGCGGGCCTTCTGGACGCGGTTCTTCGCCTCGACACCCGGCGCGCGGTTCGAGACCGAGGAGATCTTCGCGACCGGCGACCGCGCCCTGGTGCGCTGGGTGTTTCACTGGGACGATGCCGGCGGCCACGTGCGCGGCGTGGACGTCATGCGCGTGCGCGAGGGCAAGGTGGCCGAGAAGCTCGCCTACGTGAAGGGCTGAATCTCGACGCTGCCGGGCGTGCTCTAATACGTTCAATAGGGGAGAAACCATGACCTACAAGAAGCCGAGCGACACGGAAGTGAAGGCCAAGCTCTCGCCCTCGCAGTACGAGGTCACCCAGTGCAGCGCGACCGAGCCGCCGTTCCGCAACGAGTTCTGGAACCACCACGAGCCCGGGATCTACGTCGATATCGTCTCGGGCGAGCCGTTGTTCGCGTCGACCGACAAGTTCGACTCCGGCACGGGCTGGCCGAGCTTCACGCGACCGATCGAGAAGACCAACGTGACCGAGCACGCCGACAACACCTACGGGATGCGCCGGGTCGAGGTGCGCTCGGCCAACGCCGACTCGCATCTCGGTCACTTGTTCCCGGACGGCCCCGGCCCCACGGGGCTGCGCTACTGCATCAACTCGGCGTCGCTGCGATTCATCCCGGTGGCCAAGCTGGAGGAAGAGGGGTACGGACAGTACAAGGCGCTGTTCGAGAAGGTGAAGCCCACCCGCTGATTCATCGGAGGGGGCCTCCAGGGGCCCCCTCCGACACGACGCTACTTCGCCAGAAACGCCTTCGCCTCGCGCAGCTCGGGACGTTCGGTGTCGGCGCTGCCGCAGAGGTTCACCAGACTCGTGTAGCTCGCGCGCGCCCGCGCGGCGTCGCCCGCGCGCTCGGCCGCCCGCGCCGCTCCGTACAGGCTGCGGAAGCGGTTGGGCTCCGCCACCAGGGTCGCGTCGTATTCACGCAGCGCCTCGGTCGGCCGGTTGAGATCGAGCAGCAGATCGGCCAGGAGCTCCCGCGCGGGCACGACCGGCGCGGGTGTGACCGGATGCTTGTCCATCGAGCCCTCGAGCTCGGCGGCCGACCTCAAGAGCGTGAGCGTCGTTGGGATTACCCTTGGCGCGCGCGACGAACCCCGCGGCCGCACGCCGCTGCGCTTCGACCTGGTCGGCCCAGTACGTGTTCTTGGCCTGCGTCAGCGCGTCGCGCAGCGCCGCCAGCCGCTCGACGTCCTTGTCGGCCGCGGCCGTGTTGCCGGTGCGCGCGGCGCCCAGCGCGTGCGTGTAGACGATGATCGCCTCGGCCCAGGGGTACCGGGTCCACGGAAACGTCAACGCCGGCATCGTGAGCGCGGCCGCCTCGGTCCAGCTGCGGCGCTCGAGCGCATAGCGCGCTGGCACCGCCGCCAGCGCGTAGGCCGCGGCCAGGCTCTCGGGCTCGGCCTTGCGGTACTCGGCGAGCTCCTCCACGACGCGGCGAGCGGCGACGTCGCGCCCGGTCCGCAAATAGCCGTAGGCGAGGTAGTCCTGCGCGTGCAGCGACTGATCCCACGCGTGGCTGCCGCCCTGCTTGGCGACGTAGGCCTTGCCGGCGCCGGCCGAAGCCAGGTTGGAGTCGATCGACTCCTGCCAGAGACCCAGGCGCGTGAAGATGTGCGAGGGCATGTGCAGCGCGTGCGGCACCGCCGGCGCGATCTTCGAGTAGCTGCGCGCCGCCGTGAGCGAGCGGGTCGCGAGCGGCGGGACGTCGTAGCTGTGGATGATGTAGTGCGCGACGCCTGGATGATTCGGCTGCTCGGCGAAGACCTTCTCGAGGATCGCCGCCGCCTTCAGCTGGTTCGCGTAGCTCTTGTCGGTCGGCGGCGCGGTCGCGTCGAGCGCGAGCGCATAGAACACCGAGGCCTCGCGGTCCTGGGGATAGCGCGCGGCGAGCTGCTCCATCGCCTTTTCGTAGGCGACGGCGCGCGTCTTGTGATCGAGCTTGTCGGTGTCGCGACAGAACGTGGCCAGCGCGGCGACGTAGTCCTTCTCACGCGGCGTGGCGTTGAGCGTCGCGGCGCGGTCGAGCGCGGCGCGGCCCTTGGTCAGCATCGCCTCGCTCGGCGGTTGCCAGAGCGGATAGTAGACGCTCATCGCGATGCCCCAGTAGCCCATGGCGCAGCTCGGATCGGTCGTGGTGACGCCGGTGAACGTCTTCAGCGCCTCCTCGTACCAGAACGAGTGCAACAGCGCGAGGCCGCGCTCGAAGTCGGGCTGCACCGCCGCGGCGCACGAGGTGGGGAAGCGGACCTGGCCGAGGGCGCCGGCACCCTCGTCGTGGGCGAGCGCTCCGCCCGTCCAGAGCGCGGCGACGAGGGTGACGACTGACAGAGTGACGGCTCCCTTCATGAGTGCCTCCTTTCGAGATCGACGCACCATTGCCTGGGCGTTTCCGTCGCGCTCGATTCGCAAGGATCCTGCCAGGAGGGTCTGCTGCAATTGCCGCGGTTTACACGACTCCAGCTACGATCGCCCTCGGGCGAGATGCCCGACGAGGGCGAAGCTCCCGACGCGACCGCCCCTCAGCGCTCGGCGCCGAGCTTCGTCGCGCCGCTGTTCGTCTTCAGGTGCGACAGGTTTCCCAGCTCCTGGAGAGCCGTCAGCATCTCGACCGGAATCGCCGCCGAGCTGAGCGAGCCGTCTTCGTTGATGCGCGCGTAGACGCGCGTGGCCTTGCCCTCGCTGACCGGGGCGCCGGTGACGGCATTCTTAGCTTTGCAATTCCAGTGAAGCGTGCGGGCGCCGACCTCGGCCAGGGTGATCGTGGTCACGATCCGGTCGCCGTAGGCCGCGGGGCCGATGAAGCGGAAGTGGATCTCGCCCATCACGAAGGTCGTCCGGTCGTTCTTGATCATCTGCTCGATCGGGTAGCCGATCACGCGGAACAGCTCGTGTTCGGTGTCGTTGAACCACGCGACGATACGGGGGTAGTACACGAGCCCGAAGGGGTCCGACTCACCCCAGTTGACCGTGATCTCCTTCCAGTACATCGCCATGTGCGTCCTCCGTTTGTCGCGGGTCGTCTGGCCGGTATACGAGATTGGCTCGCTCGCGTCAAGTCGGCTCTGCGGTGCGGGACACGAGCCACTCGGCGAGCGCCGGGAACGACGCAAAGCGCTCGGCGGCGTCCGGACACTCGCCGAAGCCGTAGGCGGCGTGCAGGAATGGAATGCCGCATTCGCGCGCGGCCGTCTGATCGCCCGGTGTATCGCCGACGAAGATCGGATGCCGGAGCCGGTTGCGCTCGATGACCACTTTGAGATTTTGGGTCTTGGGCAGGCCCGTGTTGCCCCAGCACTCGAAATCCCTGAAGCAGCCTCCGAGCCGCGACCATTGCAAGAACACTTCGATGTAGCCGGCCTGACAGTTGCTGACGATGAAGAGCGGGTAGCGGGCGGCGAGTCGCCGCAGGCCGTCAGCGACGCCCGGGAACAGCAGGCCACCGAGCTCGGCGACGACCTTGTTGTCCTCCTGTGCCGTGGCGTCGGTGAGCGTGAGCAGTTGCGCCTCGGGCAATCCCGCGAACACCTCGCGGATGCATTGTTCGTGCGGCTTGCCGGTGACGGCGCGGACGTCGTGCTCGGTGATGGGGCGGAACGCGATCCGGTGCCGGTCGAGCACGCGATTCCAGCCCACCGCGCAGCTCGCGCTCGTGTCCCAGAGCGTGCCGTCGAGGTCGAACACGATCGCGTCGATCATCGGTGTCCTCGCTTGACGCCTCTCATGGCTGGGCCTGGTCGGCCCGTACCAGTCTCATCGAGTCCCAACCCAGTCCTGGAGGATTTTGATGATTCCCGGAACGACGCAATTTGTGGAAGCCGTGGCATCGGCCCGGTGGCATGCGCCTTGCCCCTATTGGTGTTGTCGCGGGTAAGTCGAGCCCTGGTGAGGGCCGAGCCGCCCAAAGTGACATTGCCCGTGACAGGGAGGGGCACATGGAAGTCGAGGCCAACAGACGGCCCGGCGGCGCGAGTCACTTCAGCCGCCCTCCTCAGCCGAGGCCGGCATCGCCGTTCGTGAGCCCTGCCGTCGCCGCGCGCGGGCCCGAGCTCGCCGGCGCGACGAGCGAGGAGGCGAAGGCACTCGAGCGCCAGCGCCGCAACGGCGCCAACTGGTTCTACTGGATCGCGGCGCTTTCGCTGATCAACGCGGGCATCGCCTTCGCCGGGCAGCAATGGCGCTTCATCCTCGGCCTTGGCGCCACGCAGATCGTCCAGGAGCTCGCGCAGTCGAGCAGCAGCGGCACGAAGGCCGGCTTCGTCGGCGTGGCCCTCATCGTGATCTTCGCGATCCTCGGCCAGCGCGCGGCGCTGGGTGCCGGCTGGGCGTTCGTGCTCGGGATGGTTCTCTATGCGGTCGATGGCGCGATCTTCGTCCTGATCCAGGACTGGCCGAGCGCCGGCTTCCACGCCTTCGCGATCGCGATGGTCGCGCGCGGCTACGTGGCCGCGCGTCGGCTCTCAGCGCCCGCCTGAACGCGCCGGTCATTCGGTCGCGCGGCCGTCAATGGCCCGCGGCCCCAGGACGGCACCCGCGAATGCGCCGCCGTTCCTGCTCGCTCAACGGATAGTCCTGAATGGGCCGTCGCGTCGGCGACTCGGCCTCCCGCAGCGCGTCTTCGATGACGCTGCGAGTCCTCGCGTCGGGCGCGGTCGCGAGGCCCTGCCGTAACGCGCGCATGCCGTTGTCGCCGAGGTCGGCGAGCACGCTCGCCGCCGCCAGCTGGGTGACGTGATCGCGGTCGGCCACGAGCCGTGCGAGCACCGGGATGTCCTGCTCGGTCACGCACCCCCGGAGCGCGATCAAGGTGTACATGTTCACGCCACGGGTCATGTGGGCAAAACCCGTGTTGCGGTCGATCACCCGCTTGAGCTCGGCGTCGCGCGAGCGCTCGGCCGACCACACAGGGCACGCGAGCGCCGCCGCCACGATGAAGGCGAGGCCGGCGGCGCTCGCGCGATGGATCGTGGCGCCTCCTAGTGGCCGCCGCCCGCGGCGGGACGGACCCAGCCGCCGTGGACCGGATGGTGCGAGCAGATGAACTCGAGGAACGCCGGGCGGCCCTTCGCGTTCTCGTCGAGCGCGCGCTTGATCGCCGGCAGCACCTCCGCCGGCTTCGTCACGTCCTCGCTGTAGAAGCCGACCGACTTCGCCATGTTCGCCATGCAGGCCGAGGCGTGATCGGACACCTTCCACGTGTAGGGATCGTGACCGCCACCCCAGAACCCCGGGCCGTAGCCCGAGTAGCCGCCGTTGTTGATGTGCAAGGTCGTGATGCCGATCTTGTAACGCGCGATCGCCTCGAAGTTCCCCATCATGTAGCAGACGCCGGCGTCGCCGGTGACGTGCACGCACTGCCGGTCGGGGAACGCGAGCTTGGCGCCGACCGCCCCGGCCAGGCTGAAGCCGAGCGTCGACACGTTGCCCCAGCCCAGATGCCCGCGCGGGATCTGCGCCTCGTACACCGTGCTGGTCTGATCGCGCGTGTTGCCCGAATCCGCCGTGACGAACGAGTTCTTGGGATCGAGCGCCTTCATCATGTCCCCGAGCACGCGGTAGGGATTGATCGGCGTCTCGTTCGACTCCATCCACGGCCGGAACTTCGCCATGAACGCCTCTTTGCCCTTGCGGATCTCGTCGATCAGTCCGGGGTTCTTCTTGGGGCCGCGCGCCGATAGCTCGGCGATGAGCGCCTGCAAGGTGAGCTTCGCGTCGCCGACGACGGCGTGGCGCGTCTCGTAGCTCCGGTTGAGGTCGAGGGTATCGACCGTGCACTGGATGATCGTCTTCTTGTCCGGGCTCGGGATCGCGTGGCTGAACCGGTTGGGGAACAGGCTCGAGCCGATCGAGAAGAGCAGATCGCACTTGTTCAGAAAGTGATCGGCCAGCGAGCCGCGTACACCGACCGACAGCGGATGGTTCTCGGGAAACGCGCCCTTGGCCTTGAGCGTCGTGAGCACCGGGATCTGCGCCAGCTCGGCGAACTTGAGGAGCTCGGCGGTGGCGTCGGCGTAATAGACACCCTCGCCGACGTAGAGCAGGGGATCATTCGCGGCGAGCAGGGCCTTCACCGCCGATTTCACGTCATCCGGGTCAGGGCCCGACTTCCAGCCCTTCACGGGCGAGTAGGGATGCTCGTCGGTGTCGTACTCGCCGAGATCGCGCGGAATGATCAGCAGTACCGGCCCCGGCCGACCCGAACGCAGGTGCGTGAAGGCGCGGCGCACATAGTCCGGGATGAGCTCGGCGCGGTCGACCTTACCGACCCACTTGGTGACCGACTTGAGCGCCTCGGCCATGTCGTAGTGGGTATGGCGTGCGCCGCCCTGGCCCACGCCCTCGGTGATGACGAGCAGCGGCGACGAGTCTTCCCACGCCTGACCGATGGCGCCGTAGGCCATCTGGATCCCGGCGGCGTTCAGATTCGCCATGATCGTGCAGACGCCGATCTGCTTGCCGCACGTGACGCGCGAGTAGGCGTCGGCGACGGCGACCGCGAAGCGCTCCTCACCCATCATGAGGATCGGCACGCCTTCCTCGCCGAGGGCGTTGTTGACGTGATTGGTCGGATAGCAGCTGACCCAGGGAACCCCCTCGGCCTTGAGCGCGCGCGCGAAGCCGTTCGCCGCCTTGACTTTCATCGTGGTCTCCTCAGTCCGGTGTGGTCGCCACGCCCCGGAAGACTAGTAGCGGGGGTAAGTTAAGGCGCGGGCAACGTCGTGTCAATCGAGCCGGGGGCGGCGAAATTCTCCTGACTAGGCTCGTTTTTCAGCGGACGACGACTGCGTCGGCCAACCCCTCGAAATCGGCGTCGCCGGTGACGAGCGTTGCCCCGAAACGGCGGGCGGTGGCGTAGACGAGCGAGTCGGCCATCGCCAGGCCATGGGCCAGAGATAGATCGGCCGCCTCCAGGGCCAGAGGCTCGTCGACTGGCGCGATGGTCGCGCGACGAAGAGCCGAGACCGCTTCCACTGCACGTTCCTCACTGACATCTCGCCGGATCACCTTGTAGACCTCGTAGATTTCGATGGCGCACACGAGCAGCGGCTCTCGGCCCTCGATATAGGACGCGAAGCGGCCCGCGTTCGGGCGGCCGGCGAGATACTCGATCCAGCCGCTCGAATCGACCAGGATCAGTGGCGATCCTTTTTCTCGCGAAGCCCCTTGGGACTGGTGCCGCGCGCGATGCCCCGGTACGCACGGATCGGACGCTCGGGAACGAGAAAGATCACGCCGCCCTTGTCGAGCACCGTAATCCGCATGCCGGGGCGGAGCTGCAACCGCTCACGGGCGCCACGAGGGAGCACGAGCTGAAACTTGCTGGAAAGCGTGACAGTTTCCATCGTCTTACCGAAATGCTATCGATCATGGTGCCGTAAGTCAAGGTCGCGAACCGGATACGTCACGACCGCGGCTTCGCATCTCGGGGTTGGCTTCGTCGTGGCCCGCGATCAGCCACGCGGAGCTCTGGCCAGTGGCGGTGAGGACCACCGTCGCCGACCAACAGCATCGCCCCGAGCCCGCCGGCGATGGTACCGTGCACCCCAGACAGGAGGTGTCATGGCGACCGTCAAACTGATCGAGTACGCGGATGCGAGCGCCGAAGTGCGCGCGGTGTACGACGACATCATGGCCACGCGCAAGGTCGATCGCGTGAACAACTTCTGGAAGGCGCTGGCCAGCCACCCGCCGACCCTCAGGCGCACCTGGGAGACGCTCAAGTCGGTGATGGCGCCGGGGGCGCTCGACCCGCTCACCAAGGAGATGATCTATCTCGCAGTGAGCGCTACGAACGGCTGCAACTATTGCATCGCCTCGCACACCGCCTCGGCCCGCGGACGCGGCATGACCGAGGCGATGCTGGGCGAGCTGATGGCTGTCGTCGGCATGGCCAACGAGACGAACAGCCTGGCCGACGGCTACCAGATCGAAGTGGACGAGATGTTCCGGTCGCCAGCCTGAGTCGCCGGCGTGAGCCGCCGGCCTGAGCGCCGCGCGCGCGTGGTAAGCTGGCCGCACCCGAAAACTAACTTTCTCTCAGTGCGGAGAGATATCCATGAACGCTCGGCGTCCGCTCCCGATCCTGGTCCTGGCCCTGAGTCTACTGGTCGCCTCGATCGCTCCCCACGCGTCCGCGCCGGTCGCGGCGCAGGCGCGCGGCGCCGCGCCCGCGGGCGAGATGACGTGGGCGGTCCACATCTCGCTGGCTCCGATCTGGTTCGATCCGGCCGAGCACACCGGGATCATCTCGGTGATGATGGTGCTCACCGCCGTGCACGACGCGATGGTCAAGCCGATGCCCGGCAAGCCGTTCGCCCCGTCGCTGGCCGAATCGTGGACGACCTCGAAGGATGGCCTGGTCTACGAGTTCGTCGTGCGCAAGGGCGTCGTGTTCCACAACGGCGACGCGCTCACCGCCGAGGACGTGAAGTTCTCCTTCGATCGCTACCGGGGCGCGGCCGCCGCGCTCCTGAAGGAAAAGGTCGCGGCGGTCGAGGTGGTCGACCCGTATCGGGTGCGCTTTCGCCTGAAGGAGCCGTGGCCCGACTTCATGACGTTCTACGGGTCGCCGGCCAGCGGTGCGGGCTGGGTCGTGCCCAAGAAGTACGTCGAGAAGGTCGGTGACGAGGGCTTCAAGAAGGCGCCGATCGGCGCCGGCCCGTACAAGCTCGCGTCGTTCAACCCGGGCATCGAGATCACGCTCGAGGCCAACGAGCGCTACTGGCGCAAGACGCCGGCGGTCAAACGGCTGGTGTGGAAGACCGTCACCGAAGACCTGACGCGCCTGGCGATGCTCAAGCGCGGTGAGGTCGACATCGCCTACTCGCTGCGCGGCACGCTCGGCGAAGAGGTGAAGAAGACGCCGGGTCTCAAGCTGGTCGGTCTGGTCGGCAACGCGACCCAGTGGCTCAACTTCGGTGCCCCGATGTGGGATCCGAAATCGCCGTGGCACGACAAGCGCGTGCGCCTGGCCGCCGCGCTGGCCTTCGACAAGGACGGGATCAACCAGGCCGAGACGCTCGGCTTGTCGAAGACGACCGGGAGCATCATTCCGTCGGCGTACGAGTATGCGCTGGCGATCCCGGCCTATCCGTACGATCCGGCGCGGGCGAAGAAGCTCCTGGCGGAAGCCGGTTATCCCAACGGCTTCGACTCCGAGTACTCAGCCGATGTGTCGTACGGCAGCGTCGCCGAGGCGATCGGCAACCAACTCGGCGCGGTGGGGATCCGCACGAAGCTGCGCCCGATGGAGCGCGCCGCGTTCCTCGGTAACTGGAAGGACAAGAAGATCACGTCGATCATGTACTCGGGCGCTGGCGGGCAGGGCAACGCCGCCACGCGGATCCAGAACTACTTGCTGAAGGACGGTCTCTACTCGTTCGGCGGCTATCCCGACCTGGACGATCTGTTCGTGCAGCAGGCGCGCGAGCTCGATCTCAAGCGCCGCGAGGCCCTCTTGCACCAGATCCAGCGGCTGGCCCACGAGCGCGTGATGGCCGCGCCGCTTTGGGAGCTCGGCTTCCTCAACGGCGTCGGGCCCCGCGTCGAGGAATCGGGGCTCGGACTGATCGCGCTGCATCCGTACTCGGCGCCCTACGAGGATCTCAAGCTCAAGAAGTGATGGCGCTCGAGACGCGACCGCTGCATCCGCTGCTGGGCGTCGAGATCATCGGCGTCGACGTGCGACACGTCGGCGCCGATGATTTCAAGAGCATCGTGGCCCTGTTCGAGGAGCACTCGGTGCTGCTCTTTCGCGACCAGAGTCTTGACGACGATGCGCAGATCGCGTTCAGCCGGCGCTTCGGTCCGCTCGAGACGATGATCCGCACCGTCGCGTCCCACGCGCAGGAGATCTACAACGTCGCGAACGTCGACGCCGAGGATCGCCTGATCCCGCGGGGCGATCCGCGCAACCGGTTCAACGCGGGCAATCAGATGTGGCACACCGATAGCTCGTTCAAGCGCGTGCCCGCTCACGCCTCGCTCCTCTCGGCACGGGAGGTGCCGCCCGAGGGTGGCGAGACCGAGTTCGCCAGCATGCGGGTCGCGTACGCGCGGCTGCCCGAGGACCTCAAGCGGCTGCTCGAGGCCAAGGTGGGCGTGCATAGCCTCGAATACTCTCGCGGGTTGACCGGCGAGGGGTTTCTGCGGTCCGAGGATGCCGGGCAGGTGCCGCCGGTACCCCAGGCGCTGGTGCGGGCCAACCCGGTCAACGGCAAGAAGGCGTTCTTCGTCGCCTCGCACGCGTGCGAGATCCTCGGCATGGCCACCGACGAGGCGCGCACGCTCATTCGCGATCTGCTCGACCGCGCCACCGCGCCGGGCATGGTCTACACGCACCGCTGGCGGCCGGGCGATGTGATCATGTGGGACAACCGGTGTGTGCTGCATCGCGGGCGGGCGTGGAACGAGAGTCGCTACCGCCGCGTCTTGCATCGCACCACCGTAGCGGGTCATGGAGCGACCGCCCGCGACGTCGGCGGGATCAGGGTGTCGCCGGCGCGCGAGAGTGACGTCGCATGGTGCCGCGCGCAACTGGAAGCCATCTGAAAGGGGAGGACAACACGCTATGAATCGTCGGGTGACTTTGCAGCTTTTCGCCGCTTCACTCTGCACGATGCTCGCGGTAGCGCCGGCGCTGGCCCAGACGTCGTCGCAAACGTCGGGCGAGTCGACGTCGGACAAGATCAAGGGCTACTCGGTCGAGAAGAAGAACGACGCGGTGGCCTACGGCAAGAAGGCGATGAGCGAGATCGACACCAAGATCAAGGCGCTCGAGAAGCAGGTCTCGAGCGACGCCAGCGCCGCCAAGGCCGACGCGCAGCGCGATCTCAAGGAGCTCAAGGCCAAGCGGGCCGAGACCTCCAAGAAGCTCAACGAGCTCGGCAAGGCGAGCGCCCAGTCCTGGGACGCCACGAAGCAGGGCTTCGCCGACGCCTACAAGGACCTGCAGCAGTCGTACGAAAAGGCTATTGCCAGCTTCAAGAAGTAGGAGGGGGATCGATGCGCGCGATCGGTCTCGTGCACGCGACGCTCGCGATGGGGCTGGGCCTCGTCCTGCTCACCGGCTGTGAGCAGAAGGGCCCGATGGAGAAAGCCGGCCAGAAGATCGACAAGGCCGTCGATGACGCCGGCAAGGAGCTTCAGAAAGCCGGCGAGAAGGTCGGCGAAAAGCTCGAGGAAGCCGGCAAGAAGGTCAAGGACGCGTCGAAGTAGGGGCCTACCGGCGGCGCTCGATCACGGGCTCTCGATCGACCGGCCGTGGCGGGCGATGAAGTCGGGAAACGCCGCCTCGGCCCTGGCGCCCCGCACCACCTTGGTGTAATCGCGCTCGTTCGCCCACTGCGTCTCGAGGTCGCTGCCAAGGTCGCGGAGCAAGAGCGCCTTCACGCCGATCACCGATTCGCGCTTGTTCTTGGCGATCATCGTCGCCAGCCACATCATCTTGTCGCGAAGCTCGGCGCACGGGACCAGATGGTTGAGAAGGCCGATCCGGTGGGCTTCCGGCGCCTCGACGATCCGCGCCGAGAACAGGAGCTCCTTGGCGTTGGGCCAGCCGACCTGGTTGGGCAGGGTCCACGTGCTGTT
>JACXTT010010253.1_pt1 | contig 12675 bp, 10 predicted proteins | sample 9270951 | NCBI WGS metagenome assembly JACXTT01 (sample SAMN15532306, study PRJNA645909) | rock metagenome | isolation source: weathered quartz diorite | place: Puerto Rico | collected 2017-06-21 | reverse complement strand
GGGGGCCACGCCCCTCGGCCAGCAATGTCGCCCGCGCCTCTGTCGGACTGAGTCGGTGACGACTGGACCTGCCTAACGCGCGCCGCACCGCTGGGTGAGGCGCGGAAGATCGAGGCGGCCGCAGCGGCATCGGGCGGCTGCATCCACGACTGCTACGGCGTGACGATGTGCGGCACCCGGCGCTTCCTCAAGACCAACGATGCACGCTTCGCCGATGCCTTCGCCGCTGAGGCCGGCGGCCTGGCCGCCCTGCGCAATGCCGGCTTGCGCTCGCCCGAGCCGCTTGCCCACGGCGTGGCCGGCGACCAGGCATTCCTCCTGATGGAGTTTCTGCAGCTGCAATCGAACGGCGACTTTGCGGCCCTGGGAAAAATGCTCGCCGCGGCGCATCACCACACAGCGCCACGCTTCGGCTGGCAGCGCGACAACTACATCGGCACCACCCCGCAGGCGAACGGCTGGTGCGATGACTGGGCCAAATTCTGGCGCGAGCGGCGACTTCTGCCGCAGCTCGAACTCGCTAGGCGCAACGGATTCGACCTGAAGATAAACTCTCTGGATTTGGTTCTGGAAAAACATCGCCCGCGGGCCTCGCTGCTGCATGGCGATCTGTGGAGCGGAAACGCCGCTTTCACTTCTATCGGCGCGCCGGTGGTGTTCGACCCGGCGGTGTATTACGGCGACCGCGAGGCCGACCTCGCCATGACCGAGCTATTCGGCGGCTTCCCGCGAGAATTCTACAAAGCCTACCGCGAGGCATTTCCTTTGCCGCCGGGGCACGAGCTACGCAAGCACCTCTACAACCTGTATCACCTGCTCAACCACCTGAATCTCTTCGGCGGCGGCTACCTCGGGCAGGTAAAGGCGACCTTAGGCTTGCTGCTTCAGGCTTTGTAGGATTTTCTGCAGCTCCCCGGACTGGTACATCTCGCGCATGATGTCCGAGCCGCCGACGAATTCGCCGTTCACATACAGTTGGGGGATGGTCGGCCAGTTGGCGTACTCCTTGATGCCCTGGCGGATCTCCGCATCGGCAAGCACGTCGACGGTGTGGAAATCGTGCACGCCGCAGGCGTTCAGCACCTGCACCGCGAGCGCCGAGAATCCGCACTGCGGGAACTGCGGCGTGCCCTTCATGTAGAGCACCACGGAATGACCCGTGACCTGCTCCTTGATGCGCTGTTTGGTGTCCATGGACGCCATTTTATCTCCTTCCGCCCGCTACCCGGGCGATTCCTGCAAGATCCGGCCAGCTCGCCACGCTTTCAAGCCCCGCTGCGTCGAGCAACCGGCGTACCGCGAGCTCCTGCCCCATGCCGTGCTCCATGAGGAGCCAGCCGCCGCGCTCGAGATGCGCCGGCGCCTCGCGCGCGATCTCCCTGATGGCATCGAGGCCATCGGCGCCTGCGATCAGCGCTCTCCGCGGCTCGAACCGCAGCTCGGGAAGATGCGGATCGCCCGCGGCGACATATGGAGGATTCGCGACGATCAGATCGAAGCGCTCGCCGCCGAGCGGCTGAAACCAGAGCCCGTGAACCAGCCGGATTTCCAGCCCGTGCTTGGTGCAATTTCGTTGCGCGACCGCGAGTGCGGCAGCGCTCGCCTCCACGGCCACGACGCGCGCCTCGGGCCGATGCTTTTTGATCGCCAGCGCTACCGCGCCCGAGCCTGTCCCTAAATCGGCAACACTCGAAAACTCGCGTCGAAGCGCAAGCTCGATGAGGAGCTCGGTCTCGGGGCGCGGGATCAGGACCGCTGGATTGACGGCCAGCTCGAGGCCGTAGAACTCCTTGTGGCCGACGATGTAGGCGATCGGTTCGCCGTTCCTGCGCCGGGAAACGCAATCGGCAAAGCGGTTTTCGGTGTCCTCCGGAAGCGCTCGTTCGGGAAAGGCGACGACGGCGGCTTCGGAAAAACCGCAGACCTCGGCAAGCAGCAGGCGCGCCTCGCGCGGGTCTATGCCGCTCGAGCTCAATGCTTCCTGAACGGTCAAGCCGCTTCTTCGGCGAGCTGCGAGAGCTGCTCGGTCTGGTACTCGGCCTCGAGCGCACCGATCAGCTCGTCGAGCTCCCCGTCCAGGATGCGGTCGATCTTGTAGAGCGTGAGGTTGATGCGGTGGTCGGTCACGCGCCCCTGCGGATAGTTGTAGGTGCGGATGCGCTCCGAGCGGTCGCCTGAGCCGATCAGGGTCTTGCGCGTGGAGGCGGTCTTCGCCTGCTGCTCGCGCAGCTGCTTGTCGCGGATGCGCGCGGCAAGCACCGCGAGCGCCTTCTCGCGGTTCTTGTGCTGCGAGCGCGAGTCCTGGCACTCGACCACGATCCCGGTGGGCAGGTGCGTGACGCGGATCGCCGACTCGGTCTTGTTGACGTGCTGTCCGCCCGCGCCCGAAGCGCGGAACGTGTCGATGCGCAGTTCCGCCGGATTGAGCACCACCTCGTCGACCGCGTCAGCCTCGGGCAGCACCGCCACCGTGCACGCCGAGGTATGGATGCGCCCCTGCGCTTCGGTCTCGGGCACGCGCTGCACGCGGTGCCCGCCCGACTCGAACTTGAGCTTCGAATAGGGCCGCTGCCCGACGATGCGCGCGATGACCTCCTTGTAGCCGCCGAGCTCCGAGGGGCTCTCCGAGATGATCTCGACCTGCCAGCCCTGGCGCTCGGCATAGCGGGCGTACATCCTGAACAGATCGCCCGCGAACAGCGCCGATTCGTCGCCCCCGGCGCCGGCGCGGATCTCGAGGAAGATATTGCGCTCGTCGTTGGGGTCCTTCGGCAGCAGCGCCTGGTGCAGCTCGGCCTCAAGCTTTTCCATGCGCGCCCGCGCGCCTTTCAGCTCGTCGTCGGCGAATGCCTTCATCGCGGCGTCGGCGGCCATTTCCTTTGCCGCGTCGGCGTCGCGCTCCGCCTGCCGCCAGCGCTCGTAAAGCGAGACGATCCCGCTCAGCTCGGAGTGCTCGCGCGACAGCCTGCGGAACTGCTCGAGGTCCTTGGCGGCGTCCTCGGCGGCGAGCAGCCGGTTGAGGTCCTCGAGGCGCCCGGCGAGGCCCTCGAGCTTCGCGCGCAGCGCAGGTTTCACGTGATGCGCAGCACCGGATTCACTTCGTACGCAGCAGGCGAGACAGCGCTTCGGCGAGCGCGCGATGCTCCTCGCCCGCGCTCTCGTTGAGCGCCCGCGTCGGCGCGTGCATCAGCTTGTTGGTGATCGCCTGCGAGAGCGTTTCCAGGACCTTCGCCGGATCCTCGCCGCGCGCGAGCAGCCTGAGCGCGCGCTCGACCTCGTGGCGGCGCGCCTCCTCGGCCTGCTCGCGCAGCATGCGGATCAGGGGCACGCTTTCGCGCACCTGCATCCAGTGCATGAACTGGCCGACCTGGGTGTCGATGATCGCCTCGGCCTGCTCGATCGCGGAACGGCGCGCGTCGAGGTTCGCCGAGACGATCTCGCCGAGGTCGTCGACCGTGTACAGGAACACGTCGTCGAGCTCGGCGACCTCCTGCTCGATGTCGCGCGGCACGGCAAGGTCGACCATGAAGATCGGCCGGCGCCGCCGCGCGCGCAGCGCGCGCTCGAGCAGCCCCTTGCCGAGGATCGGCAGCGACGAGGCGGTGCAGGAAACGACGATGTCGTACTCGTGCAGCTGCTCGGCGAGCGAGCGCAGCTCGATGGCGCGGCCGTTGAAGCGGTGCGCGAGCCGCTCGGCGCGCTCGAGGGTGCGGTTGGCGACGGTGATGCGCGCCGGCCCCTGCGCCGCGAAGTGCGTCGCGCACAGCTCGATCATCTCTCCCGCGCCGATGAGCAGCACGCTCTGGTCCTTGAGGCTCGGGAAAATGCGCGCGGCGAGCTTCACCGCCGCGGCCGCCATCGAGACGCTTTGCGCTCCCACGCGCGTCGTCGAGCGCACCTCCTTGGCGACCGCAAACGAGCGCTGGAACAGCTTGTGCAGCACCGTGCCGAGCGTCCCCGCGGATTCTGCGGCGCGCGCCGCGTCCTTCATCTGGCCCAGGATCTGCGGCTCGCCGAGCACCATCGAGTCGAGCCCTGAAGCGACGCGGAAGGCATGCCGCACGGCCTGTTCCCTGGGCAGGGTGTACAGATAGGGCGAGAGCTCGTTCGGCTCGAGGCGGTGGTAGCGGGCGAGCCACTGCGCGAGCCGCGCCGGCTGCTCCCCCGCGACGTACAGCTCGGTGCGGTTGCAGGTCGACAGAATCGCCGCTTCGCGCGCGAGCGCGCCCTTGATCTCCGTCAGCGCCTCGCGCAGGCGCTCGACATGGAATACCACGCGCTCGCGCATCGCGAGCGGCGCGGTCTGGTGATTCATTCCCAGGGCGTAGAGGAACATGCGGCCTGATGCGCTAAGGCCGCAGATTATAAGAGAGTTTCTGTTTTCTCGGCGGGTACTGGCGGACTGAAGAGATAGCCTTGCGCCTGGTCGCAGCGCAGAAGGCGCAGCAGCTGTGCCTGCTGCTCGCTCTCGACGCCCTCGGCGATGACCTTGAGCCGTAATGCCTGGGCAAGCGAGATGATGGCCGAGACGATGCTCGTGTCGTCGGCGTTCTCGGTCATGCCGTGCACGAACCCGCGATCGATCTTCAGCGTGTCGAGCGGCAGCTTGCTCAGGTAGGCAAGCGAAGAGTAACCGGTGCCGAAGTCATCGAGCGCGATATTCAAACCCATGTCGCGCAGCTCCCGAAGCTTGCGGATGCTTTCGTCGGCTTCGGCCATCAGCAGGCTTTCGGTGATCTCGAGGTCGATTCCCCCGCCGTCGGTGATCGGCTCGCCGAGCGCTGCACGCACGTCCTGGACGAATGTTTTGCGGCGCAGCTGCAGCGCGGAGACATTGACCGCAATCCGCGGCGGTTTCAGCCCGCGCTTCTGCCAATCCCTGTATTTCGCAGTGGCGCCGGCTATGACTTGGCGCCCGGCTTCCAGAATGAGGCCGGTCTGCTCGAGCACCGGAATAAATTTGGCGGGGGATACGAGCCCGCCATCGGGGCTGGTCCAGCGCATGAGCGCCTCGAGCCCCACAAGGCGACGCGATGCGAGGTCGACCTTCGGCTGATAGTGCAAGAACAGCTCGCCCTGCTCCACGGCCTTGCGCAGCCGGTGCTCCAGCTCCACCTGCTCGGCCAGCCTGGCGTTGATGTGCGGGGCATAGAACAGGTAGCGCTCGCCGGTTTCCTTGGCGTGCCGCAGCGACGCTTCGGCGTTGCGAAGCAGCGTGTCCGCATCGACGCCGTCCCGGGGATAAACGGCGATGCCCGCTTTCGCCGCGAGTCGCACCTCGCGGCCGTCGATGTCGAACATCGCGCTGAAAATTTTCGCCGCGGCCTGCTCGATGCGGCGCGCCACGTCATCGGCGCCGCTGGTTTCAGGGATGATCGAGGCAAACAGGTTGCTTCCCAGCCTGGCAACGTGATCCGGATTGCGGGCTGCTTCCTGCAGGCGCAGCGCCGCCGCCTGCAGCACGCGGTCGCCGATCTGCTGGCCAAGCGTGTCATTGATGGCCTTGAACCGCTCGAGGTCGATCAAGGTGAGCGCCAGCGCGGTGCCGCCGCGGTGTGCGGCGTCGATGGCCTGCGTCAGCCGCTCGTGAAACAGCGTGCGATTGGCAAGACCGGTGAGCGGGTCGTACAGGGCGAGGTAACGGATGCGGTCCTGCTTATCCATCAACTCAAGGGCAAATGAAATGTTCGACACCATTTCGGAGACCAGGCGCAGTTCCTCCTGGTCGAAGAACCCGGGCTCGCGCGCCCGCAGCGCGACCAGGCCCGCGACCCGGCCGTCGACCGTCATCGGCAGGAGGGCAAGCGAATAGTTGCCCTCGCGTGTGAGGGCCGCGCGCGTCGGTGCCCGCGGGTCGTTTGCGACGTCGTTCGAAACCACGGTCTCGCGGCTGCGCAGGGCGCGCGCGAAAAGAGTATCGGAGGTCTCCGGCTCGCGGTTGTAGGCGTCCACCAGCGCCTGGAACAGCGCCGGATCGGCTTCGGTTGTCGCGGCGACGCTCGCCCGGCCTTCCCGATCCACCTCGATGATCCGGGCAAGAACGAATCCGCCGCGGGAAACCGCGATACGGCAGAACTCCCTGAACAATTCCTTGCGCTCGCGCACGCGCACGATGGCCGAGCTCAGGGTGCCGAGCAGCTCGCGGATCCGGCTGAGGCGCTCGATGCGCGCGCGATGCTCCACCTGCTCGGTGATGTCGCGCGTGACCCCGTCGATGCGTTCCGGAGCGCCGGCGGCGTTGCGCACGACGTGCCCGCGGTCGTTGACCCAGCGCTGGCTGCAGTCTGGCCGCACCACGCGGTATTCGATATCGAACGGCCCGCCCTGGGTCACCAGCGCGCGCCACGCGGCGAGCATGGCCGGCCGGTCATCAGGGTGCACTACATTGATCCACAGGTCCGGCTCGGAGAGGAAATCGTCCGCCTTGCGCCCGAAAATCTCCTTCGACGTCGGCCCGAGGTAAATGATGTTCTCGCTCGGCAACTCTACGGACCACAGCACGTCGGGCAGCGAGTCGATGATGCTGGTAAGCCGACCGCGCGCGATTTCGAGCTCGGCCTCGGCCTTGCGGCGTTTGCGGCGCTCCTTCGCCTCGGCGAGCGCGCGCTCGACGGCGGCTGGCAGCCGTACCAGATTGGTCTTGAGCACGTAATCGGTGGCGCCGTTCTTGAGGGCGCGGATGGCGTATTCCTCGCCGATCGTGCCGGAGACGAAGATGAACGGCGTCTCCGGACGCAGCTCGCGCGCGAGCGAGAGCGCCGCCATGCCGTCGAAAGCGGGCATCGAGAAGTCCGACAGAATGATGTCGGGGTCGAACTCAAGCAGCCCCATGGCGAACGCCTGCTCGGTGTCGGCGATGCGGTGCGCAACGCGCAGCCCGGCGCGCTTGAGCTCGCGCACCTCGAGCTCGGCATCCGACGCCACGTCCTCGGTCAGGAGCACCCGGATGAGCGGCGCGGTCGTCATTGCGGCACGCGGTTGGTAAGCACCCAATACAGCCCGATCTTGGCTACGGTCTCGAGAAAGGCGTCGAATTGCACCGGCTTCACGATGTAGCTGTTGACGCCCAGCCGGTAGCTCTCGATCACGTCGCGCTCCTCGTTCGAGGAAGTCATGACCACCACCGGAATGACGCGTGTCGCGGCGTCAGTCTTAAGGCGGCGCAGCACCTCGATGCCATCCACCTTAGGCATCTTGATGTCGAGAAGCACGAGCTTGGGCGGCTTGCTCGTGTCGCGCCCGGCGTAATTGCCGGCGCAGAACAGGTAATCGAGCGCCTCGGCACCGTCCTTCACCCAGTGCAGCTTGTTCGCCAGATTGTTCCGCCGCAGGGCGCGCATGGTCATTTCCGCGTCCTCGGGGTTGTCCTCTGCGAGCAGGATTTCAAACCGTTCGTCGGCCATCGTCAGGCCTTCTTCGGCAACGAGAAGAAGAAGCAGGCGCCTTCGTCCGGCCGGCCCTCGGCCCACACTCGCCCACCATGGCGCGTGACCACGCGCTGCACGATCGCCAACCCAACACCCGTGCCGGGGAATTCGTCCGGGCCGTGCAGACGCTGGAATACGCCGAAGAGCTTCGCGGCATAGCGCATGTCGAAGCCGGCGCCGTTGTCGCGCACCCAGTAAGTGTTCTCCGAGGGCTCTTCGCGGCCGCCGATTTCGATGCGCGGAGCCTCGCGCTTGCCGCTGTATTTGAGCGCATTGCCGATCAGATTCACCCACACCTGCTTGAGGAGCGCACGGTCGGCGTCGGCGGGCGGCAGCGTCGCAAGCGCCACTTCGGGCCGCGTGCCGCTCGCTAGCTCATCGGCTGCTTCGCGCGCCAGCGAGGTCATGTCGATCCGGCACTTCGCAGGCACCTGCCTGCCCAGGCGCGAGAATGCGAGCAGATCGTCGATTAGCTGGCCCATGCGCTGGCTGCCGCCACGCACCACGCCAAGAAGCCGCCGGCCCTCGTCGTCGAGTCGCTGTCCATGATCCTCCTCCAGCATCTTTGCGAACCCGTCAACCGCCCGCAGCGGCGCGCGCAGGTCGTGCGACACCGAATAGGTGAAGCTGTCGAGCTCGCGGTTTGCCACCTCGAGCTCCGCGGTCCGTTCGCGCACTCGCAACTCGAGCTCCAAGGCTTGGCTCTTCACGCGCTCGAGCAGCCGAGCTTGGGTGATCGCGATCGCAAGCTGCGTGGCCACCTCGCGCGCGATGTTCATTTTTTCTGGCGTGAAGACATGCGCGTCGCCGCCGAAGCTCAGCGCGCCGAGGAGCTCGCCGCCGGCAATCATCGGCACCGCCATGTAGGTGCGCACCCCTGAGGCAAGCAGCGCGTCCACCTCGGGTCCGGGCGGCAGCGCGCCAACGTCGATTAGCTGGGGTTCGCCCTTGCGCAGCGCCTCCACGTTTCCCATCAGCCGGATCGAGTAGCGAACGCCCGGTCCGACGCGGGTACGGCGCCGACCCGCTGCCGCCAGCCACTCGACCTCGCCTGCAGCCAGGTCGAATTTGTTGACGATCGCGCGCGGCACGCCCAGCAGCGCCCGCAGCGGCTGGATCACCGCCGCGGCGATCGCTTCGGGCGGCTGCTCGGCGACGACTGCACGGTCGATCTCGTGCAGGATCCGCAGCCGCTCCTGGTGCTCCGCGTGTGTCTCGGCGAGCCGGGAGTAAAGCACGCCGTTGTCGAGCAGCAGGACCACTAGCACCAGGCTCGCTGCGAGCAGCCCGTAGACCCGCCCGGCGTAGAAGCCGAGATCGAAACGGCCGGCGTTGAAGACCGCCGACAGGCCGATGTCGAACAGCCACGCGCACAGCACGACCATCAGCCACAGGTCGAGCACCGAGTGCGGCCGCCGCCGCCACAATGCAATCAGCGCGACCAGGCTCAGCGCCCAGACGCTGGATATCACCGTTATCAGTGCGGGCGCGTAATGGTTGCCACGCATGATGGCAGGCAGGAAATCCTGCCCCGCGGTGGCGAGCGCCGTGAGAAGTACTACGGCGGCCAGGGCGGCGGCGATGCTCGACACCACCGCGCCGCCGCGCGGGCCCTTCAGCGGCCTCCGGTCCAGCGCGTAGGCGATCACGAGTAGCGGGAATCCACCATGCCAGAACATGTAGAGCCACGCCGTGGTCTGCGGCCCGGCGCCAAGCAGGCCGCCCGGAGCGAACAAGCCCGGAAAACTCAGCGTGTGCGAGGCTGCCATGAAGGCCGTGAACAAGTATCCGCTCGCCAGCAGCAGCAGCCCGCGCAAGCGCAGGATGCTGAACTGGCCGAACAACAACACCGCCGTGATGAGGTCATTCACCACCAGCGCCGACTGGTAGATCGGGATGAACGCCGGTAGCGGCGCGAGCGGCTGCTTCGCGAACGGCACGGCAGCGAGAAAAATTAGCGCCGATATCGCCACTACCGCGAGTGCAAGCCGCCGCTCGCCGGGTTCGGCAGGCAAGGTCGACAGGAATACGCGCTGCTGCACGGCGGTTGAACGGGGTTGGCCGATGCGCTTCTCATCGACCGGTTCCCCGCCGCCTGCAGCGCGGGCGATTTGCGCCATGTCAGACGACAGCAGCATCCTCCGCAAGCCCCTTGTTAGTGACCCAAAACCGATGTTTCCCTTAGGGAAAGTAGCGGCTAGAGCTTGCGCTGTCTGTCCAGGGAGTTCTGTAGGGAAATCTTGATGCAGTGAAAAACTATGTCACACGGTGGTGATGCCGTGGCGGATCGCGAATTTGACCAGCGCCGGAAGGTCGTCGATGTCGAGCTTGGTCATCAGCCGGCTGCGGTAAGTCTCCACGCTTTTGGGGGAAAGCCCGAGTCGATGCGCGGTTTCCGCAATCGTGCGCCCCTCGACCATGTGTCGAAGCACCTCTCGCTCCCGCGCGCTCAGCGGGCCGAGCGGGTCACGACGCTCACTTTGCAGATAGCGATGAAGCGCCTCGTGGCCAAGCGAGTCGCTCAGGTAGCGGCGCCCGGCCTGGACTGCGCGCACCGCTTCCACGAGCACTGGCCCGGCCGACTCCTTGGCCACGTAGCCCAGTGCGCCGGCGAGAAGCGCCTGGTGCACGTATTCCGGGTTCGAGTGCATCGACAGCACCAGGAGATGCGTATCGGGCGAGGCATCGCGCAGCTGGCGCGCAACGTCAATGCCACTCGCCTGCGGCATGGCGATGTCCAGGATGGCCACATCAGGTTCTTCGCGGGCGGCGAATCGGATCGCGGCATCGCCCTCGCCGAATGACCCCACGACGCGCATATCCGGCTGCGCTTCGAGCAGGCGGCTCACGCCCTCCCGTACAAGCGCATGGTCGTCAACCAGGATGATGCGGATCACCGGACGCTACCTCCACGACGATTCGCGTTCCCTGTCCTGGGCATTCGACGCGCATCGAGCCGCCCACGGCAACCGCTCGCTCGCGCATCACTGCCATTCCCCAACCGGCCGTCCCGGCGTCGTTTGCCGCCGTCGTCGCCTCGATGCTGCGCCCATCGTCCTCGACCAGGAGCCTCACCCGACCGTCCGAGCCGGAAATCGAGACCTTCGCGTGGGAGGCTGCCGCATGCTTCGCAACATTCGTGAGCGCCTCCTGGGCGATGCGAAACAGTGCAACTTCGACCTCGGCGGCAGGCCGCGGATCCAGCTTTCGGCCCTCCACGGCTACGCGCAGGCCAGTGCGGTTTTCCAGCTGCCGCGCGTGCCATTCGATTGCTGCGTACAGACCGTAGTCGTCCAGCAAGGGCGGCCGCAAATCGGACATAACCTCGCGGACGGCTCCCATAGTCTCCTTGAGCAGCTGCCCCATGTCGTTGAACGTCGTCTCGGCTTTCCTCGACGACGTACCGGGCAGCAGGCCGCGTATCGTCTCGAGCCCCATGCCGAGCACGCTCAAGCTCTGGCCCACCAGATCGTGCAGGTTCGCCGAAAAGCGCCGCCGCTCGGCTTCCTGCACCGACACGAGACGCCGCAGCAGGTCGCGGATCTGCGCCGCGTTCGCGCGCTGCGTCTCCAGGGCGCGCTTGCGCTCGGTTACATCCATGATGGTGCCGCGAAGGAGCGCACCGTTCACGCCGGCAAGCGGCTGCAGAACCAAATGCACCCAGCGCGTCTCTTCGCTGGTGAGATGAAGCCCGAATTCGAGGTTGCAGGGCGCGCCGGTCCGGGTGCAGCGAGCGGCGGCCTCTACGAACGCAACGCGATCGTCCTTGTCCAGCCAGGCAAGAAACGCGTCCAGGCGCGGCGCCGTGGCCGCAGCATCCAGCTCCAGGATCCGATGGGTCTCGGCCGACCAAGTCATCTCCTCTGTGTCGAGGTTGAGCGTCCAACTCCCGAGGTGCGCCAGCGCCTGCGCGTGGGCCAGGCTCGCCTCGCTGTCGCGCAGCTCGCGAGTGATGTCCCTCGCCAGCGCGACCGCGCGCTCTCGCGAGGAAGCGAACGCGTACAGAACGGCGAAAAGAAGGGCGCGCGAGGGCAAGCCACCAGCGAGAACGATCCATGGCAGCCGGGCGTCAGTGCGCTCCATGAACGCGCTCTTGGGAGCGCTGAAGTGCAGCTCCCAACTCCGTCCGGCGAGCTGCAGCGGGAGAACCGCATTGAACATTGGCCCCTCGCCGGGCACGACGAAGTCGTCCTGCGGCGCGCCGGGTGCAGTCTGCGCGCTGTCGAACAGCAGGGTCGGTTTGCTTCCCGGCTGATTCTCGCCGACCGGACCGGCATCGCGGAGCCGGTAGCGCATTGAAGTCATGGTGGTCTCGTCGAGCACCCCGGCCATCAGCTTGCGTACGTTATATCCAGCACCGACGGTGCCGATGAACGCCGCCCGACGCTCCTCGACCGTATTCAGCGCCGCCCCGTTGCGATACACGGCCAGACGCATGGCCAGCCCGACAGACCGGTCGTTACCTACGTTCAGCAGCCGACCGGAAGAGAACAATGCGCCGGTGTCGCGGTGGAGGCTTACTACCTTCGCCTGAGGATCGTTCGATACAATGTCGAAGCCGAAAGAAAACGCATTCCCCTCCATCGGTTCGATATAGACCAGTACGTGATGCTCGGGCCGCTCGCCCGGCGGCCTGATCGCGAATTCCGGATAGCCGCGCGGATCGAGGCTGGTGTCCTGCCGCACCTCCTCTTCCAGCAACCGCCTTTCGTTCGCCCGGATCTGCCGGGCGTAGTTCAGCTGCACGAACCCGGGATAGTTCTTCTTAAGATTCAGCGAAGCCACGAAGCGGTGGAACTCGGCGCGGCCGAGCGAGTCCCGCGCCGCGAACAGCGCTCTCAGGCCATAGGTGACACCCACGTACGAGTGTAACCGCCTCTCGATGATGTGCTTTGCGTCGGCTGCCTGACGCTCGAAGCGCAGCCTCGCGTCGCGCTCAAGTGCGTCATGGACGTACGCGAACAGCGCGACCGCGAGTGCGATGCCAGCGGCCGAAACCAGCAGCGGGCCGAGGATTTTTCTGACCGCCGGCGAGACGGCGCGCATGGCGTAGCTCATGTCCTCCCAGCGAACAAGGCCGGGGGAAGGTCCCCCGGCCCTTCTATCCTACCCGTCTCGGCTCCGGCCTCAGCCTGCACAGGGAAGGGTTGGACGAATATTTACCTCGAGCCCTCCCTTTCCGGGCTTCCCCTCAGCGCCTGAGGCGCGCGCGGCCGAGAAATCCACGACTCACCTACACCGTCGCGTT
>JACXTT010010252.1_pt1 | contig 12675 bp, 6 predicted proteins | sample 9270951 | NCBI WGS metagenome assembly JACXTT01 (sample SAMN15532306, study PRJNA645909) | rock metagenome | isolation source: weathered quartz diorite | place: Puerto Rico | collected 2017-06-21 | reverse complement strand
AAAGGAGGCCAGCCCCGACAGCTAACGGCCACCCCGCGTCGCTTCGCTCCGATCACGATCCCCGATCCGAGCGATCACGATGCCGCGATCGCGGTGATCACGATGGCCGGAATCCGCAGTGTGCCAACTCAGCAGAACAGAACCGAAGTCCGCTGACGTCCCGTCAAGGGCAGGGACGAGAAAACCCTTGTATGATGGGCGTCAATGGCACTCAGCACACCTGGGCGGCTACTGAGTAGAAAACCGGCTGGCAAGTTTCGAGAACCGCGGCAGCATCGCGGCGTCTACGGGCACCGGCTGCAGGTCGCTCATCTATGTCCATGGGATGGCGTACAGCGCGGCAGCTATGCCTGCTCGTCGGCGTGGAGCGACGTTCCCAGTCGTTCCGTTTACACCTTTGCTAAGCCCGGAGGTGTGTCGTTGGCCGCTACCACTTCAAACACGTCCGCTAGGCGTTCCTTCCACTCGTTGTGTCCGCCGATGAGGTTAGAGCAGTCCACATTGAAGATGGTGGAAGACCGCGCAGTAACTGGGCCGATACCGATCGGATCGCTCAACCCTGCGTTTGCGGCGCGGTACAGCACTCCAAGGACCTTGGCGTTTTGGCTGTAGCAATTGTAGATGCGGCCTCCGGGTTGCAGGGCCCGCGCCGCCTGTTCCCACCCACTGGTGTCAGTACGACCAACGGCTCCTCCGAGCAGATAGACAGTGTCGACAACAGGAGCAGTCCTCGTAGAGAGAGCTAGTAGAGCGTAGTAAATGGCACGGGCTCCCAATGAGTGCCCCATCAGGATGTAGTGCTTTTGGGGGGCACGCGCAATGATATCGGCGAGCAACGCACCGGTCTTCATCGCCTTCACCATGGAGACGTGCCAGTCGTTGGCCGTGGCGCCGAGTACTGTGCCGATCATAGCGTAAGGGTTCAGAACCTGCCCGAACTTCTTGCTACCAGCTCGCGCGAGGCCCTTCACAAACGTGGCCGTGACCATCTGCCCGGTAGCACCAGAGAGATATCGACCGATCGCATGCTTGGAGCTTGACTCCCACTTGATAAAGTACCAGTTGGCATCGTCAAAGCGTCCCCGAAGCCCGCGTTTCCACTCGACACAGCTATCCTTCTTCGCGCACAGGAATCCGTTGGTGAATAGGATACTCCGATCGCCACCTTCATTCTGCTTTTGGATGCCGAACTCACGGATATCCCCTGCATAGCGGTTCGATATTACGCCCCCGATAACGCTCCCTAAGGCAGCTCCCGCAGCGGTCACGACGACGGTTCCCGCGGCCATGGTGCCGCCGCCGAGTGCCGCCAGCGACAGGCTGGTTAACGCAGCACCACTTAGGCTGGTGATCGCTGTTCCGGTTGACGCTGCCCCTAGGAGACCCGCCCTTCCCAAGGCCGTCGCGACTCCGCTCGCGCCTCCGGTTGCCATGGACGCGGCGACAAGCGCGGCCAATGCAACCCCACCCGTAGCTCGGGCTGTCATCTTGGCATAGTTCCGCTTCCGATTGTCGAAGAGTTTGTGGAACTCTTCGATTTCATCGAGTTGCATAGTCAGACGCTCGAAAGCGGCAATACTTCCATCGTGCTCAGCGCAAAATAGTGAGCTCCAAGTCGCGGCGATCCGCTGCAGCCCACTTTGATTGGCGAAATCGAACGCGTCGGGGTTCATCCGATTTCGTGAGCCATTCGTACACCTAACGCCGCGTACCGACCGTGCGTGGCACGTTGCAAGAAGATTCCCACAATGTTGGCAACGCACTACGTTGCGTGTGATAAACGCCATCTGAAAGAGCCGCTGGTCAGTGTATCGGTAGCACCAAGAACACCAAGCCCGTTTGTAGTTCTTGTCATCCACGGCCAAGGCCGATTCCTGGTAGGCTGTTGCTCGCGGTCGCTGAAACCGTTACGAGCAGTGGTGACACGGGTTCAGTCCTCGACGGTGTCGGCGCCGGTTTTGTATCCACGCGCGAAGCAACTCGACTGAATCAGCGCAGACTTTCATCCGGCCGCGACCCGTGAATCCACCGGGCTCACCGGGCGGCTCCGAGATGAGACGGCAATCCGGTACGTGGAGACCCCCGCAACCCGATCTGGCCCGACCCGCCACGTCGCGGACAATCGACCTCGTCGAGTCTCGCGGGGTTCATACACTGTAGCCTTGTCGCGAGGGATCACGCAGTCGCCGCCGCAGTACGCGCAAAGCTTCCCCCGCAATCCGATCTGGCCCCGTCCGTCGCACCGTGGGCAATCGACCTCGTCAGCCTTGTCAAACAGCAATGGTGAGAGACTCCCGGGCTAGCCGACCCGCTTCGCCCATTGGAGCGCCACGAGATGAGCAAAGTTGGGGTAGTCAGTCGGCCGGCTCTCAATAGCCATCTGAGCGGCTTGCGTTAACCGTGCGAGCGTGTCGCTGCCGAGGGCTTCGATCTCCGCTCGGGTCACTTGGTCGCCTATCCGAAATGCCGGGATTTGGCTCGTCCGGATCAGCGCCGCCACCGGCGGATCGGTAGACCGCCTTGGCACCGCCGCGTTCGTCTCGCTCCCGATCGTTGTAGCGATGCGCACGTAGAATACCCACAGCGCCGGGGTTAGGTCTCCCCCGGAGGCCGTTGTCGATGTAGTCGCGACCGTGGCGGTGGTCGTCGTTGCGACTATCGTCGTGGTCGTTGGCCGTGTCGTGGATGTCGTGGTGGACGCGCGTATCGTTGTGGTCGTCGGATGTATTGTCGTTGTCGTCCGGCGTGTCGTGGTGGTCGTTGAACGTACCGTCGTAGTCGTCGAAGATGTCTTCAAATCGCACGCATCGCCCACACCGTTGTTGTCGCTATCTCGCTGGTCCGGGTTTTTCACGGTCGGGCAGTTGTCGAAGACGTCGGGAATCTCGTCCCCGTCCTGGTCCTCGAGTGCATGGACCAAGAGGTCCTGCTGACACCGCGAGCCGGCGGGGCAGTCGGTGTCCGTGCGGCAGACACCGAGCTCACGTTCGCACGTGCTGCCGTTGCAGAACTCGCCCCGCAAACAGTCAGTGGGCACAGAGCAGGCGGCGCCGAGCTCGACACAATGACCCGCCCCCGTGAATGCGGTTACTCCACCGTTGCGCCGAACGAGCGGGCTCACCAGTCGGTTGAAGTTCTGGTCGCTGGCGTTGCAGATCGCAGGCGACGGGCAGTCCGCATTCTTCCTGCAGAACGGGCCGTTCTCGAGGTTCGGCACTTTCTCCTCGCAGGTCCCCTGGCGTTGCTTCCCTGGCGTCGGCTCACAGAACTCTCTGGCGCCACATTGCGGTCTCGTCGGATCGCACGCCCTGCGCGTGTTCAAGATGCAGCCCCCGGGTGGTACGAAGCAGGTGCCCGCGGTGCAACGAGTGCCCGAGCACCTGCATTCGGCGTTGCTCGCACAGGCCCGTGCAGTGTTGGTGCAGATTCCCGCGCTGGCCGCTGCCAGGGTCATGAGGGGGCCCGGGTGGACGGCCCCGTCGATGACCGTCGTTCGGGCAGATAGCGCTGCAGAGGTGACTGCTCGCGGCGACGGCGGTCTCATGCGGACATTGAACGTCTGGAGGACCAGGTCGTCCGCACGCCCGTTTCCGTTGAGATCGCTGTGGCCCCTGCCGTCGGCACCTTGGATGCAACCGTCGGACCCGACCAGGCAGTTCTGATCTGCCTCGAACGTGAGGAAGGTGACCGTATTGTCCAGCACCCGGTAGGGAACGCGCGGGTCACAAGCCTCGAGGCGACACGGCGTCACGGCCTCCCGAGTGTCGAGCGGCAAGCTGCCCGTTGCCGGGTCGAACACCCGCAACACGTCGTCACAACAGTCCCCGTCCTCATTGAGGTCGCAGCGAGCGAGCGTGCAGCCTGCCGGAAGCGCCACGCAGGTGGACTGATCCAGCGGTACGCCGCACAGGCTGGGTTCGTGCGTCCGGAAAGCAACCAAGCCGTGCTCTCCAAGAACGAAGTCTTCGGCGGGCTCTGCCGGGACCGGCGCCCCATTGCCCATGAGCAACATGTTCCTGTTGGCGTCGTATACTTGGAGGAGATGGCCTGCCGGCGTCGGCGTCAGGAAGGCGACGATCGCCCCGGCGATGTCGAGCGTGTCCGCCATCTGGCCGACGCTCGTCCACGTGCCGCCCACGACGGGACGGGTCTCGACCAACCCCTGATCGAGCTGCCCCGGCTCCGTGGCCAGTGCCGCGACATGCGAAGGCGAGATGGCCACCGCCATGGCGGCAAGTCCGAGATTCTGGACCGTCCCTCCGGACCAGAGGTGCACGACGTCGTCGTCGCTCGAACCATTGCCATCGAGATCCGGTTTCCCGTCGATGAGCGGCCCGGCCGGACAACCGGGCTGGCGCGGCGTCGGCCCGGCACTCTCGGGCCGGAGGAAGGCAGCCTTGCCGTTCGCGACCGCGACGGCGTCCGCCGGGCACGTGGGACCCGAGAGCACACCCCTCGACGCGTCGAATACGTCCAGCACCGTGTCGTCGAGGTCACCGTCCCCCGTGACGTCGTGCGAGGCGTCCGTGGCATCCGGCCCACGAACGAAGGTGTTGACGATGCCGGTCGTCGCGCTTCCGGGCAGGTTGTTCGCGTCACTGTCGAACGCGATGAAGCGCCCGTCGGCCGAGGTAGCCGGAAGGAGGCTCCCGCGGCTGCCTCGATTGGCCTGGGTGCCGTCCGCGGCGACGCTCACCCGCCCGGTTGCACCGGTTTGTCGGTCGTGGACAAAGACGTCGCTGACGCCGTTCGTGTCCCCCTCGACCAGGTTGCGGGCGACGCTGTCGAACGCCACGAAACGCCCATCCGCCGATATGGCGACACTCCCACTGCCGCCGTCGGCTTCCGTGCCGTCGGACGCGACGCTCACGCGCTCGGTGGTGCCCGCCTGCCGATCGCGCACGAAGATGTCACGGGCGCCCTTCGTGTCGCCCGGCACGAGGTTCGTGGCATCGCTCTCGAACGCGACGAAGCGGCCGTCCGCCGATAACGCTGCCGAGAAGCTCCCGGCATTCGCCTCCGTACCATCGGAGGCGACACTCACACGCTCGGTGGTGGCCGTCTGCCGATCGCGCACGAAGATGTCGCGGACTGAATTCGTGTCGTCACGCACAAGATCAGTGGCGTCGCTCTCGAACGCCACGAAGCGCCCGTCGCTGGATAGCGAGGGCGCAAAGCTATTCCCGTCCGGCACCTTGTGCGAGAGCCCGACGCTCACGTGCTCGAACGTGTCCGTCGCGCCATCACAGAACTCGTTCAGCGGCGCGTCCTGCCGGTCGCGGATGAAGATGTCGGTGTAGCCATTCGTATCGTCCGCCGTCAGTTTTTGGACGTTGCTGGCAAACGCCACAAACCGGCCGTCGGCAGAGACGGCCGGCGGCGCCGTGAGAACGCCGCCGCTATTCACCTGGCTGACCGCGGCAGGTGCCACACATTTGGTAGTCGGAGTGCAACCGTTGAGCGCGACACCGTCGGAGACGCAGCGATCGTGAAAGAAGATGCCACCAGTGGTGTTCCCGCCCGAAGGCGGCCTGAGATTGGCGGCGTTGCTGGCGAACGCCACGAACCGGCCGTCCGCCGAGATGGCCGGGGAGTAGCTGTTTCCGCCCTTCGTCCGCAGGCCCTGCGCGGTGATGCTGACGAGCTCGATGGTGCGTGTCGCCCGATCGAAGACGAAGACGTCGGACGCGCCGTTCGAGTCGGGCGGCACGAGGTTGGTGGCGTAGCTGGCGAGCGCGACGAAACGGCCGTCGGCCGACACGGCGGGCGGTCCGGTCAGCTCGCTGCTGCGGTTCCCGAGCACGCCACGCGAGTCGACGCTGACGCTTCCCGTCGTTTGGCGCGCCGCCGCCGCCTCTGCCGAGTGAAGGAACACGAGCCCACCCGATATGGCGAGACTCCGCTCGTTGACCGCCGGCGTCGCGTCGGCGGTGATCGGTGCGGCATCGTTCGTCAGCTCACCGCGGCGGAGTCGGAACACGCGGAGTAGCGTCTCGAAGACTGCGCCATTGTGGTTCTCATCTCGATTCCCCTGTGCTGGCTCGGGCTCGAGGAACGCTACCACATCGCCCTCCGCCGCAATCGCCGGGAACGTAAATGGAGGCTGGGCGATCCGTGCCACGGCACGCCCGTCAGCCCCACCCACGCCGATCGCCTGGCTCAACCCCGTCACACGGTCCTTCAGCGTCACCACGTGGTCAGTGGTATCCCCGTCGCCGTTGAGGTCCTGCCCGTCGATCGCCTCCTCCTCCACGAACGCAAACGCCGCGGTTGTCTCGGTCAGGCCGTCGAGTGGCACCGGGTCCAAGGCCTTCGTCATAAAGCTGCCGCACTGCCCGCCCGGGCAGCCTGTGTCGTCCGAGCACGCCAAGAGTGTGTTTGCGCCCCCGATGCAGCCCCCCCGCCGCAGGACAACGGGCCCTACCCGATCGAGCACCCGACTGCCGAAGTCGAAGAGCCCTCCCCCGCACTCCCCACCTGGACAGTCCTGGTCGGTGTGACATATCTGGCCCGCGTTCGGCCCCCCAACGCATGCGGCGGGGCTGCAGACTCCGCCGCCGGCACAGTCGCCGCCGGTCACGCAGGGTTGCCCAGCGCCGGTCCCCCCAGCGCAGGCCCGGAAGCTCGCACTGCAGGCCCCGCCAGGACAGTCCCCGGCCGTCACACATGCCCTCTCCGCGTTGCTTCCTCCGACGCACACGGACACTGGTACGCGCCGCGCCACCCGCAGCACGCTCGTTGGCGCATCGGCTGAGCCGAAGAACACGGCGGCCCTGGGGTCCGTCGGATCGAACTGCGGATCGAAGATCGGCGGCAGCTTCCGTCCCTCGGGCGTAAACGAGCTCAGGAAGGCGCCCCCGGGAATGTGAACCGCCAGCCTCGTGCCGGCGACCGCCTCCAGCGGCGTGCTCCCGCGCAACAGCCGCGGCACCGGTACCGCATCCCGATTGACCAACACCCCACGCCAGTCCATCGGCAGGAGCAGGTTCCCGGCCGTGTCTACCGTGAAGCGAAAATCGCTCGCCTTGCCGGTGCAGGGTGGCGTCGGTGTCGTGCAGACGGCCTGGTAGTCGTTCGCAAACGGCAGGGCGATGAAGTGTGGGAACGTGGGGTGCAGCGTCGGGCCGCAGGTCCCGTCCGGAGCAAAGAGGGCATCCGCACAGGCGAGCAGCGGAAGCTTCCCTGCTTCTACGGCGCACGCATGAGTGGCCAGGGCGCACGGAAGGGGATCGACTGCCCGCGTCACGGCCACGGTCGCGGGTCCCGCAAGCGTGAGCGCATCGGCAGGGTCGCGCAGGAGCGCGTCGGTGTCGGGGAACCGGAAACGAAGGTGCTGTGGGTCGAGCACCTCCAGGTCGACCGCCCCGCCGGGCAGGTTGACCGGCCGGCACACCGTCGCCACCCCCGGACAGGTCCTGACGGTCGAACAGTCGGTGGCAAGCACGACCACGTGCCCGGCACCCGGCGCGGGGGGCGTGAAGAGCACGCTCACGATTTGATCCGCTGGGTTGAGCGAGAACGTGCGTTCGACCGTGTAACACGTGGGGTCGAGACCGAGCGTGACGAAATCGCCGGGACTCGCGAAGGGGCGGTCCACGGTGGTCTGGCTCGCCCGGAAGGTCTGCGTCGTGCCCGGGATCACGTTGCAGGCCGCCCGAGCGCGCGTCGTCTGGCACAGGACAGCTGTGAGCAGGAAAACTGCCCAGCGCCGCTTCGGCTCACCCAGGCGCGTCTTCAGGAGAATCCTCAGGGTATGCCCCCGCCGCCTCCCCCGAGGCTGCGTCGGCGCCGTTCAGATAGTCGCCCTACTTGCCGACAGTCAAGCAGAAAAACAGACCTCGACCCCGGCGGGAGGTGGGCGGCGTCCACAATGCTCTGACGGCGAACAGGGCTCGGACCTCTCGGTACGCCGCAAGCTAGCGCGTGATTTCGACGTGTCTCTTCCAGCATCGCGCTTCCGCGCGCCGGAGCCGCTGCCCCGGATGAGCCCAGGGCGGCGTCCGGAATTCTGGACACGCACGCCCAAAATTTCGGACCTGTTTTCTCCGCGGGACCGCACGCTGGCGCGTCGGTGACCAGAAATGTTCCTTGAGACGACGTCGGCCGCCTAACGCAGCAGGCAGAGCTCACTTGCACGCCATTTGCTTAAGCGTGACCCCGTCGCTGAGGGTCGGATGGCCCGAACTCAAATAGGGTAAGGCATGGCGTTGCGATTCCTCGTGGCGGTCCCTCTCACTCTCGGCATCTTTTCCGATGCGATCGCCGCCGAAACGACGGCGCGTTGCGGGGACCAAGGCGATACTGCGATTGTGGGTGGCCTTCTCGTCGCGCTGTACAGCTATAGCCGATTCAACACACCCCCCACGTGCCGATCGTCCACGACCGCTGCCCGCTACTACCTCGGCGTGGTCTTCTATGTGGCCATGATTTTGCTGGTCTATGCGCTGTGTCTCAACGCCTCGACGGCGCGGGACGTGGCCCTCGAATCGGTCCGACACATTGCGTCGATTCCGGATGGAGCCGTTCCATTGCTTCTCGCCGTTCTGATGATGAGTACCGTGGAGATCGTCTCGCCCCTGACGAGAGTGGACGAGTTGCTGCGCGGGCGGTGTCACCGCCTGGCATCGATCCCGCACCGGCTCCACCGCCTGAGTGATCTCCTTCGCACGGGAGCGTACTCGCCCCCGGAACTGCTGCGCCGCCGTGTGGTCGATGCCCTCCAAGCCGCCGACTTCGAGGAACGAGATGCGGTGTTCGGCGGTGGGTCCTCCTCTCACCAGCTCTGGACCCGGCTGACGTTGCTGATCGAGCGCCTGAGGATGTGGAAGGATTTCGAACACTTCAGTGATTTCTACACCAGGCATTCGAATCAGATCGAAGCGCTTCAGCAGCGGTACAACATACTCGCCCATCAGGCTCGACTCAGCTTCCAGACCATGCAGCGTGACGCGGTCGACGTCCCCGCCGATTGGAGCGCGCTTGTCGAAGGACACCGAACGGTATTCCGCTGGCAGCTCGAAGCATTGCTCGATGTGGTGTGCGCCTTGATGAGCCGCGGCGTGCTCAAGTGTGGGCGCACGGAACAGGCGCGCGACCGTGAGCTCGGCGAAATGGGGTTCACCGTCTCCCGTGAAGGGCTGACGATGGATCAACGGATCGGCATCCTGCTCCTGATCTCGACGATGTTGACGATGTTCATCGTGGTGTGGGGCAATCCGAACATGACGGTGAGCCAGCGGATATGGATCGCCGTCGGCGCCTCGCTCAGCAATTGGTTCGCCATCCTCTGGGCCATCGAACCGAGGGAGAAAGGATGGGCGATTGCACAGCCGGATCGACCTGGCGAACCACCGATCAAGTACTACGTGACTGTCGCGCTCGGCGCCGGCGCCTTCGGGCTCGCCATCCGGGCTCTCGCACGCATGCCTGTGGCAGGCTCACTCGAGCAGTCCCTACGTCACGCGTCCGAATGGGCCGGTTGGGCGCTCGTCGATGTGGCGACTGCTCTCATGATAGCGCTCAACACGGACGCGAATCGGCGACGGTGGCCTGAATGGCTTCAGGGTGCTTGTCAAGCTGCGGTCTCCATGGCGGTGGCAGGCTTCTTGTACTGGAAGGGTCTCGCGATCACTGGAACGCCGGCCTCTCACCTGATCGCGCGAATCGGTGTGCTCGGCTTTCTGATCGGGTGGCTCGTGCCGTCTTGGTACAAGTCCGCTCCCCGGGAAGCGCGTGTCGCAGCCGCGAATCCCGCCCTTCGGGCGCGGAGGGACGAGCGGGAGCGAGAGATCACGATGGTGGCGGGATAAGACGGAACTTTCGAGGAACGCGATGAAGGAAAGCAAGAAGGAAACCGCCGAGCTCTCGAACTGGTCGCCCCCGATCGCAGGGACTATGCCACCCCCGGCGCCGGCGACACTTGAAATTACTTCCCGTCCGGGTGCGAGTCGGGGCTACCGCGGTATCGGTAAGAAACACGAGGGTGTGGATATTCGGGCAGCCGAGGGGACCGATGTTCAGGCCATCGGGGACGGCAAGGTGTACTACGTGTTCGACAAGTGGAAGCCGGGTGATGGTCAGGCGGCGGGCAACTTCATCATCATTCAGCACCCTAACGGCATACGCTCCGAATACATGCACCTATCCGAGATCTCGGTGAAACGAGGTGACCCGGTCTCGGGCGGTACGATCATCGGCAAGACCGGACGAACGGGAGGAGCTCGAGCCAACGATCCAGACGCCGATCCGATGGTTTCCCATCTTCACCTTGGGATCGCAACAAACGAGGACGGATCTTACGAGCGCGTCAACCCCACCAAGTTCGTCAACATGGGGGCGAGGCAATCGGAGGGATTGCTCGGGCGTATGAAAGCCTGGTTCCTGGGCGATGACGCGACACCAGATGATGACGCGCGAAAGGCGCTCGAACGGGGACGGCTCCTCGGCCAGAAACTTCGGCAGGGAACATCGACGCTAGATGATGCGGCCCGCGAGGCCGTGGAAGCGGGACGGGCGGTTGGAAAGAAGTTGCAGCAACGGCCGGTCCAACCCAGGGTCAACCAAGCACACACCGACGTCCGGGAGAGACAGCATCGGGAGTGGGAGCGACAGCGCGGCGAGTGGGAACAGCAGAGACGGGAACGCGAAAGCCAGCAGCAAGAGCGATGGCAGCACCAGCGTGATGAATGGCAACGCCAGCAGCGCGAGCGACTACAACACCAGCGCGAGGAGCAGCAGCATCGACAGGAACAGCAGCGTAAGGACCAAGAGCGTCAGCGCCAAGAGCAGCAGCGTCGACTCGCGCAGGCTCGCGAGGCTGCAGAGCGAGAGGCCCGTCTTCGGGACCAGCGGCGGCGCGAGGAGCTGGAAAGGCAGAACCGACAGGTCCGGTTCCGCCCGCATGTCGTATCCAATGGCGGAATGACTGGTGGAAGGCCGAACATATTCGGAAACTCTGGGCCATCAAAGCCGATGCAATGGCGCTTCAGAGATATCCCCGGGCGGGATACGGTCACGCTTCGGCCCGGAGTGACGACGATCAGCTTTGGAGGAGGTACGGCGATCGAGCATTACTGACAGCTCGCGCCAATTGACAGTCCGGGAGGAGTTGAATATGGAGCAGAACGGAAACGACCATGCTCGTTTCATCCTGCGAAAACTGATCAGTGCGGGGCCCCCAACTTCATCGGCAGCTCATCCGTGGATATCAGAGGATGATCGTTGGGCAGAGTTGGTTTTCTCCATTTTTAGCAGGGTCGCCGCCAATGTGTCGGAGTCCGAAGCTCGACGGGCCGTACACAGATTGGTGAGCCTCGACCTGCTGGAGATGTGCGCTCTCGCCTCTATGTACGAGGGGATGCAAAGCGGGCATTCTGACGACGGACGCATGCAGCTGATCACCGATCTGTTGCGCGAGCACGGCTACAACGATGTCGATTCGCGACGAGGACTGTTCTTGGTGTGCGGGGTAGCGAGTGGGCTGGGAAAGCAATTCGCCGGGAAGGTTCAGCGATATCTCCGACACTACGGAGAGCTGATGCTCAGCGATCTCGACAATGTATTCGAGATTCCAAGCAGCGATAGGGCCGCGTTTGCGGCCGCTTTTACCTACTGGCTGCAAAACGGGCTCAGCATGCCGGTCTCGCTCGTCGATCACACGATGTGGAACTTCTGTGAAGACAACGGGGTGACCCCCGAGGAGCTCATAGCGGCCGCCGATGACCTCAATCTCAACGTCGCCTTCCTGGACGACTTGATACAGGAATCGTGACCGTGAGGAATAGCGAGCCGTGCTCTACGGCTATCAAGTAGTAGGTCGCCGGGTCACAGCTCCTCGAGCACTCCGCTTGGATCGTAGTACAGCTCCTGCTGTCCGATCAGGCCTTCCCGGTAGCGGTAGATTACGATGTAGTTCGAATGGAGATCCCGGGTGAATTCGAACTGGATGCGCACGAAAGCGGCCGCTCCGCCCGGCACGATCACGGACTCGACCGCCTGGTAGACGATGTCGCGGACACCGCCTACCGTTAGCGCGATGAGCTTGAGCGTCCGATCGATGCCCTCGATCCGTGATGGCCATCCGAAGAGTCGCACCGTCGGGCTCAAGTAGACCACGTCGGGGTGATAGAGCGGCCGCGCGATCGACAGATCGAGGTCGGCGAAGGCGCGGGCGAACCGCTCCTCCTGCGAGGCAGGCCCGAGGCATCCATCTCGGGCGCCCGGTCAACCCGCCGTCGTCGACCTAGTCGCCGCTGGTCGCCGCCGGACCACCTGCCGGCTCGCCCGCGGATGGCCACGCTTCGCCACATGCCGGTCCGGCTCACGGTCTGCTCCGGGCCGGAGAGTCGATGGCACGCGCGATGGCGAGCACCGTCCCGACGTATGTCGGAGGACGCGGTACGACGCTCGTAAGAGGACACGAACTTTGCGGTCGGCGCTGCCGCGATCCTGAGCCGGTCTGTCACGGAAGGAGCCCGCGACGCCGTCGGGTGGGTGCTCTCGCGGGACGGTGCGGCACAGCGGTCGAAGGAGTAGCCCCGTGCCTCGCTGGTGGTAGAAGCTGATCATGGCCCATCGGAGACGACCACTCGCGACCGCTCTCGCCCTTAACACGGTAGCACTCGTGGTCGAGGTCGGCGCGGGTGTCCCGGCGAAGAGCCTCAGCCTCGTAATGGA
>JACXTT010010251.1_pt1 | contig 12677 bp, 9 predicted proteins | sample 9270951 | NCBI WGS metagenome assembly JACXTT01 (sample SAMN15532306, study PRJNA645909) | rock metagenome | isolation source: weathered quartz diorite | place: Puerto Rico | collected 2017-06-21 | reverse complement strand
AAGATCAACCCGGGGGCGCGCGTAAAGGTGCGGCCGGGGCAGGCCAAGCCCGGGTTGGTCGAGAAAGGCTGGCGGCAGTTCCTCGTGAAAGTCCACAACGAAGCAGGGGTCACCGCGGAACTCCGCACGGCAAGCCCCAATGCCCTCTCGCTCTTCGAAAGCGGCTCGGCTTCGACGTCGTCCGACAAAGCCTACCGCAAGCGTGGCGACTCGTCTCCGACCCATCCGGCGGACCTGTGGCTGGACCTGCAGATGTTCAATAAACAACCCCTGCGGGAGCCATTGAACGGTCTGAATCTGGAATACCGCATTCTGCAGCTTTACAGCCGCGATGCCGGCCGACGGGAGGCGAAGATTGCGTTCAATGTCGGCCAGGGCACGCAGGACATCGGCTACCGCAATGATGTCGATGTGCTGTTTACTGCGTTGCCCGCCAGCGAGGTGAAGTTTAGCGTGCTCGACGAGAACGGCAAGCCGACGACCGCGATGCTGGTGATTCGCGACAAGCAAGGGCACGTGTATCCGTCGCAAGCCAAGCGTCTGGCCCCGGATTTTGCCTTTCATCCGCAGGTGTATCGCGCCGATGGCGAAAGTGAAAAGCTGCCGCCGGGGGAATATACCGTCGAATACACGCGCGGACCGGAATACGTCGCTAAAAAGGAGACCGTGCGCGTTGCGGGTAAACGCCAGACGGTGACATTCAATCTGGAGCGCTGGATCGATCCGTCAAAGCTCGGCTGGTGGTCGGGCGACCATCATATCCACGCGGCTGGCTGCGCGCACTACACGAAACCGACCGAGGGCGTGCACGCGCCCGACATGATGCGCCATTGCCTGGGCGAGGATTTGAAGGTGGGTTGCAATCTTACTTGGGGGCCATGCTTCGATTATCAAAAGCAATTCTTCACCGGCAAGGACGACAAGGTCTCAATCTGGCCTTATTTACTGCACTACGATGTGGAGGTATCCGGCTTCGGTTCGCATCAGTCCGGCCATCTCTGCCTCCTACGCCTCAAGGAGGAGATTTATCCCGGAGGCGATTCCGACAAGCACTGGCCGACGCTCTGCCTGAACACGCTGCGTTGGGCGAAGAAACAGGGCGCGGTCTGCGGTCCGGCGCATTCCGGCTGGGGCCTCAAGGTCGATACCGATGAGCTGCCCAACTACGTCATCCCGCCGTTCGACGGCATTGGCGCCAACGAATATATCGTGGACGTGACGCACGAAGTGCCCGGCCCCGATGGCCAGCTCATCCGCGCCGTGGATTTCATGTCCACCGTCGATACGCCTTCGATCTGGGAGCTGAACATTTGGTACCACACGCTCAACGTCGGGTACCGCACGCGGATCAGCGGCGAAACCGATTTCCCCTGCATCTACGGCGAGCGCGTGGGCCTGGGTCGTTCCTACGTCAAGCTCGACGGAAAACTCAACTACGCCGACTGGTGCGAAAGCATTCGACAAGGACGCAACTATGTCGGCGATGGCAAGAGTCATTTGCTGGAATTCAAGGTCAACGACGTTGCGCTTGGCGAGAAAGGCAGTGAACTGAGGCTCGCTCAACCGGGCACCGTCAACGTTCAATTGAAAGCTGCGGCACTCTTGAACGAGAAACCGAACCCGGAAATCCGGAATCGCCGTTACGCTGACAAGCCTTACTGGGACATCGAGCGCGCCCGCATCGGCGACTCGCGCGACGTGCCGGTTGAACTCATCGTGAATGGATATCCCGTGGCGAAACAAAAGATTGCCGCCGACGGCGCCCTGCGCGACCTGACATTCGAGGCGAGGATCGAACGGAGCAGTTGGGTGGCGGTGCGGATTCTGCAGTCGTCGCACACCAACCCGATCTGGGTTCTGGTGGGCGACAAGCCGGTGCGGGCTTCGAAACGGAGCGCGGAGTGGTGCTTGAAGGGCGTGGACAAGTGCTGGTCGGAGAAACAGCGCTTCATCAAGGCAGACGAAATGGAGCAGGCCAAACAGGATTACGAACACGCGCGGCAGGCGTACGCGAAAATCCTGAGCGAGTGCGACGTCGAGTGAGGTTTATGAGCGAATTCAAGTTCTCCTGCCCGCATTGCGACCAGCACATCCAGTGCGACAGCAAGTTTTCCGGCAGACAAATCCAATGCCCGGGCTGTAACCATCTCATTGTCATTCCCGCTTCACCGACGGTGATCGAGAAGGGCGATTACCAGGCACAATCGGGGATGACCTGGGCGACGCACGTTCCGCCGCCCCAGGTCGAGCGGCCCAAAGGGCCTTCGGTGAAGAAGGACGAACCGCCTGCTTCGTCATGAGACGATGGCTACCGCCCGGTTCTGCAACGGCTGCCTGAAACCGATCCCGCTGGATGCTCCAAACGGGCTCTGCCCCGATTGTCTCGCGAGTCGCGGCGGGGACACCGACACCAAGCTTGATAGCGGCGTGGCCCGCACGTCGTCTGGATCGAGGTTCATCCCGCCGACGCCGGGTGAACTGGCCAAAATCTTCCTGCAACTGGAAATCCTCGAAATGCTCGGCCAGGGTGGCATGGGCATGGTCTATAAAGCGCGCCAGCCGCACCTGGACCGGTTGGTTGCGCTGAAGATTCTGCCGCCGGCCGCGGCGAGTGATCCGGCTTTTGCGGAGCGATTCGCCCGCGAAGCCCGCGCGCTGGCGAGATTGAATCACCCGAACATCGTTGCCGTTTACGATTTCGGCCGGTCCGGGGATTATTACTATTTCATCATGGAGTACGTGGACGGGATGAACCTCCGGCAGTTGGAACAATCCCGCAAACTGACGCCGCGCGAGGCGCTGACGATCATCCCAAAAATCTGCGAGGCGCTTCAATATGCGCACGACGAAGGCGTCGTCCATCGCGACATCAAGCCCGGCAATATTTTGCTCGACCGGAAGGGCCGACCGAAAATCGCCGACTTCGGCCTCGCGAAACTGCTCCATCCAGGCGCGACGGACCTCGCCCTGACGCTGTCCCAACAGGTCATGGGCACACCGCATTACATGGCCCCGGAACAGATCGAGCGACCGCTGGAAGTCGATCACCGGGCGGATATTTATTCCCTTGGCGTCGTGCTTTATGAAATGTTGACTGGCGAACTGCCGATCGGCCGCTTCGCCGCGCCGTCGGAGAAAGCGCCCTTGGACGCGCGACTGGACGAGGTCGTCCTGCGCACGTTGGAGAACAAGCCCGAGCGGCGTTTTCAGCGCGCGAGCGATCTCAAGACGGAACTGGACAACATCAGCGGCATCGTCGAGGCATTGCCACCCAACCTGCGCAAGATGTTTGGCTTCGAGTTTCGGTCGAAATGGACCTTGTTCGGGCTGCCGCTGGTGCACATCGCCAACGGCATCGATCCAGCGACCGGCCGCGGACGCGTGGCCAAAGGGATTATTGCCGTTGGCGATACGGCCAAGGGAGTAATCGCCTGGGGAGGCAAGGCGTACGGCGGCGTTGCACTCGGCGGCGTTGCCGTCGGTCTGATCGCTATTGGCGGCTGCAATATTGGAGTGATCTGCGGCGGCGGACTGGGCGTTGCCTTGGTGGTCGCTTTTTGCGGCGTCGCCATTGCGCCCGTCGCTACCGGCGCAGTCGCGGTGGGTTACTATGCTTTGGGCGGAGCCGCCTGGGGTGCGCATGCCCTCGGAGGCAACGCGTATGACGCCGCTGCCGAACGGTTTTTTAAGCCGTGGATCGGGCCGTGGCTCTGGTGGCTGGGCGGCGTCATCTTTGCGCCGTTCGTCGTTGAGTTCGTCGTTCTCCCCGCGTGGCGCTGGATTCATTCACAGTTCCAAAGAGCGAAAACCTGACACCGCCTCCATTTCAACTGGGTCATCAGGGCTTACGCTTCCTGGAGTCCCCGGCCAAGATTTTGCTGGCCGATTTGGGCGCAAAGTGAAATGAGTGGATGAAAGAGGGCGACCATGAGTGCTGAGCCGATCGAATCTCGAATCGAAGTCGTTGAAGGCGACATTACCAAACAGCGTGTGAACGCGATTGTGAACGCGGCGAACACGACGCTGCTCGGCGGCGGCGTCGTGGACGGGGCGATTCATCGCGCGGCGGGCCGGAGCTGCTCGAAGAATGCCGAGCCCGGGGGGGTTGCCTGACCGGCCAAGCGAAAATCACCAAAGGTTACCGACTCCCGGCCCAATGGGTGATCCACACGGTCGGACCGGTCTGGCGCGGTGGCCGGCAGGCCGAAGCGGAATTATTGGCGAGTTGTTATCGCAGTTCCCTCGATCTGGCGGAGCAGAACGGCGTGCGTACAATCGCTTTTCCTTCGATCAGCACCGGTGCTTACGGGTTTCCCATCGACCAAGCGACGCGAATTGCCCTCTCCGAGATCAGGCGATTTCTTGCCCGCAACAGTTCGATTGAGAAAGTTGTTCTTGTCTGTTTTGGCAGGAGCGCGTTCGACGTTTGCCAGGACGCGTTACGTGAATTCCAAAGGACAAACGATGGAACTCCGCGTACCCGAAAGGATAGATAATCACCTTGTATTCACCTCACCGGTCTGGTTACTTGGGGACCAGCCAAGACGAAAGGAAAACCGTGGATGCTTTGTCCGCAGTGTAAGACCTCGACACTCTACCATTGTCTATGACCTCATATTCTCTCTCGCACAGAGCGCGGCTGATGGCTCCACTGGCGAGCCTGTTGCTCCTCCTCTCAATCCCTGCGAGGGCGGGTGACGTGTTTTTTTACATCGTGGCAAAAGGCCAAATCTACGAGCAATCCAGCACGAACGCGCCGGACCTGGCGTTGGAAAACCCTTACGTCTTTGAAGCGATTGTTGAAGGCACTGGCAACGGAGAAATCTACAGTGCCGATCTGACCAAACCGGGAAGCAGCGCGTCCGCTATCCCCAGCACCGGCACGTATTCATTCTACGCGCGAGTCGTGTTCTCAAGCCTCAACGGGATGAATTCGCTCTACCGCAGCGGCACATATCGCTTCGACTTCGACAGCGAAAACGATTTCTTCACCGTCGCCTATGTGAGCCTGAGCGACGACACCTATCCGCCGACGCCCCACGTGGTCAATTACGCTGCCGCTCAAGCGGTCAATGCGGCAACCAATTTTACCGTGCAATGGGACGCATTCAGCGGCGGCACGGTCGACGACGTCGTCGAGTTGTATGTTTACGACGAGACCGATGCGGTCGTTTATACCGACTCTGGGTTGGATGGGACGGCCAAGTCCGACACGATCCCGGCCAACACGCTCGTGGCAGGCAAGACGTATCGGGGCGAGGTGATTTTCCGGAAATCCGTGGACGCTGTGGTCGATAATTCCGGCGCGGTCGGGCTCTCGTTCTACAATAAGTTCACTCGGTTTCGCGTGGCCACCACCGGTTCGAGTGGCAACAATCCGGCGCCTACGATGTCCAACTTGCTGCTCCAGCAGGGAGGCCAGTTCCAGTTCCACGTGCAGGGCGTCGCCGGCCGTTCGTATCGTATTGAGAGCAGCGCGGACTTCCTGACTTGGACTCCGCTGCAGACCCTAATGGCACCGGCCGGAGGCGGCATTGATTTCACCGAGAGCGTGGGCCCGGGCCTCAAGTTTTACCGCGTCGCCCTCTTGCCTCCCTGAGACATTCTCCAAACAGCTCGCCGCCGACGCAGTCGAGGTCGTCAAGCGCAACATACGGTCCTGGCGCGTCTCGTGATTCAGAGTGCACAGGATCGTCCCGCGGTCGTTCACACAACCAACCCATTGAGGGGGACGAATCACAAGTCAGATTCAACTTGTGTTTGACCGCTGCTTCCCTTAGAGAACGCTTCGTAATGTCGTTCTGGCCGGTCGTCGACCGGCTCTTTCATGACCCCGATGGAAACCTATGAAAACCTATTCTCGTTCGAGCGTCCGACACGGAATGTTTTTCCTTTTGCTTTGCGCGGCTCTCTTGAAAGGGATTGTCTCTCAGGCTGCGGTTGGATTGACTCTGACTCCTTCGACCGTTAGCAACACCTACTCCGGCCCCATCAGTTTGCAAATCACCGGCCTGACGAACGGAGAAACCGTGCTCCTGGAACGCGCCATCGACGCCAATGCCAACGGAAGCGTCGATGCCGGAGAACTCCTGGTGCAAAGCTTCAGAGTGACGGACGGGCGAGTCACCAGCTTCGGCGGAGTACGCGACATGAACATTGCCGGCGATGAAGACGGAACCGCCAATGGCCAGATCAACGCTGTTATTTATCTTTCGGCCGCTCCGGAATTCGGTCGCGGAGCCAGCAGTTACACCATTCGCCTTTCCAGCCCGACGTCCCGATTCAGCTCCGTCACGCAGCCGTTCACGGTCACTCAAACCGCGTATGCCCAGCGGATCACAGGCACGGTCACCAGCGGTGGCGCACCAGTCACCAATGCCGCCGTTGCGCTCCTGATTCCCGTGGGTGACGATATTCAATTCATCGCTGCCACCTTTACAGACAGCGCGGGCAACTATTCCCTGAACGCCGCGGCGGGCGGCGGATATCTCGTCCTGGCCGCCAAGCCCGGTTACGTCTCGGACTTGACGGCTGCCCCAATGGTCACTTTGAACTCGGGACAAGTGCTCACGACGAATCTCACCTTGATCGCGTCCACGCGGACGATTTCAGGAAATGTGAGCGATGGCGCTACCGGTAATGGAATAGCGGGCCTGCAACTTTTCTTGCAGTCGGACAATAACACCCTGACCTTTGCTTTCACCGACGCCAACGGCAATTTCACCGCGCCGGTCGTTTCCGACCGTTGGAAGATCGACATTTCGGATTTCAGCCTCAGCCAGATCGGCTACCTCAGGCCACAAAACAAGCCGCGAATCGATGCCACGACCGGCAACATCTCGGGCGTGAGCATTCCATTGGCCCGGGAAACGGCTCTGATTTACGGGCACCTTAGGAACAGCACCAACGCGCCGTTGGCGGGCATTTCCTTTTCTTGCAACGACGGCAACAACCAATTTCAGGCCAACGCCACCACTGACGCCAATGGCTACTACAGCGTGGGCGTGACCGCCGGCTCCTGGTATGTCGGCGCGGATAACAGGAACCCCGCGCTGGCCGGGTATCTCGTGCAAGGCACAAATGTGACGGTCTCGGCGGATCAGGCCATTCAAGTCAACTTCATCGCGTTGCGCGCAACGGCGCACTTACTGGGCCGCGTTACCGATCCGGGCGGTCTGCCCATCTCGGATTTGACCATCCTTGCGTTCACCCAGAGCGGCGGATCGTCGTCCGCCACAACCGCGCCGGACGGCAGTTTTGACCTCGGCGTGTTCGGCGGGAACTGGACGGTGCAGTTGGAAACCAGCGGCGCGGCTCAACGCAATTTGATTGGCCCAACTCTGGCTTTCACCGTGACCGACGGAATCAACGTTACGAACATCAACTACGTCGTGCGAACCGTGACGGCGCAGATCAACGGCTTCGTGCGAAACGGTCAGGCCGTCGGCTTGGCGAACGTCCTCATGCACGCCAGTGCCACGATTAACGGCAGCACTTACAATCAAAGCGTGCAGACCGATGCCAACGGCAATTATCAATTAGGCGTGATCAACGGCTCTTGGCAGGTGGGCGTGGATTGCTTCGATTTGAACAACCTCGGCTATGGTTGTCCGAACGAGCAGAGTGTCGTGGTCAATGGGGCGAATCAAACGGCCAACTTCACTGCCTCCGCATCAGTGCCCGCGGAGATTCGTTCCCCGGCGCGGATCTCCAACAGCCAATTCCAATTCACCCTCATCGGCCTGACGGGCCGGGACTATCGGGTCGAGTATTCAAGCACTTTGACGAATTGGGTGACTCTGGTCAGCACCAATGCCCCCGGTCCATCGTTCCTCATCTCCGACCCGAACGCCACCAATGCCTACCGCTTTTACCGCATAACGACGCTTTGATTCACACAACGCGGACGCGTTCGCCGCGGCATCAAGCGCACGCATTCGGAGCAGACGCAAAATACCGCTTGCCTCCGTCGAATCCGGTTTCTATATTGCCCGCTCTTTTTGAACGAAAGTTGACTTTATGCGGCGTCCCAAAGGCATCAAAACAAAGAAATCCGTGAAGAAACGCTTCAAGATCACGGCTACCGGCAAAGTGCTGCGTTCGCACGCCGGTCGACGGCATCTCCTCGCTACGAAGAATCCCAAACGCCGCCGCCGCCTCGGCAAGATGGCCGTCGTCGATGACACCGATGCCTACCGGATCATCCAGAACCTGCCGTTCAATCACTGACCGCCGATCCACGTTCAACCCTTCCACTGAGCCATGCGCGTTACCAACGCTACCGCCTCCCGCAAGCGCCGCACGAGAATGATCCGGGCCGCCAAGGGCTTTCGCATGCGCCGCTCGAAGCTGTACCGCTACGCGTCCGACGCAGTGGATCATGGCCGCCAATACGCCTACCGCGACCGCAAGACCAAGAAACGGAATTTCCGCGCCCTTTGGCAAATCCGCATCAATGCGGCCACCCGCGCCGCCGGCCTCACTTACAGCCGGTTTATGGAAGGTCTCAAAGCCGCTAAGGTCGCCCTCGACCGCAAGATGCTGGCTGACCTGGCCGCGCAGGACGGCGCCGCGTTCGGTGAACTGGTCAAGGCGGCCCAGGAAGCGCTCAAAACCAAAGCCGCTGCAAAGACGTGAAGCGTGTTTGGCGTGTTCACGCCAAAGGGCGGCCGGTGCTCGGCTCAAATTTCTTTTGTGTCTTTTACCCCTCGTTGTCGCTAAAACTATTCCATGCCGTCGCTCCTCGATGAAATCGATCCGCTCCTACACTCCGCGCTCGCGGACATGACGAGCGCTACGGATTTAGCCGCCCTGGAACGCGTCAAAGGCAATTGGATCGGGCCACACGGCCAATTCACCTCGTTGCTGAAACAGCTCGGTACCCTGCCAAAGGAGGAGCGCCCGGCGGTCGGCAAACGGATCAACGAGGCAAAGAACCAACTCGAAACCACTTTGGCTGCCCGCCGTCAGGAACTTGAACTCAGGAGCGCTCTGCCGAAGGAACCGACGGATTTCAGTCTGCCTGGCCGCCGCCGCGCCCTTGGAAAGCTGCATCCGCTCACGCAAGTGACCGACGATATTGTGCGCAGCTTCCGTAAGATCGGCTTCGTCGTCGCCGATGGGCCTGAGGTCGAAGACGAATATCATTGCTTCGACGCCCTCAATACGCCGGCCGACCATCCCGCGCGGGACACACAGGACACGTTTTATCTGGCGGAGCCGGATGGCGCGCCACCCGGCTCCGGCCCCACGCCGCTCCTCTTGCGCACTCACACCTCCTCGGTCCAAATCCGTGTGATGGAAAAGCAAAAACCCCCGGTCCGCATCATCGTGCCCGGCCGGGTTTATCGACGTGACAACGCGGACGCGACCCACAACCCGACGTTCCAGCAGATCGAGGGTTTGTATGTCGACCAGGGCGTCACCGTCGGCGACCTCAAAGGCACCGTGGAGTTCGTTTTCAAGGAGTTGCTTGGCAGCGACGTGAAGATTCGCTTCCGCCCGCATTACTTCAGCTATACCGAACCGAGCTTCGAGATCGATTTCTCCAGTTCCCTTACGCGCAAGATGGGGAAGGAATGGATGGAGATCGCCGGCTGCGGCATGGTGCATCCGCAAGTGTTCCAGAACGTCGGTTATGACCCCGAGGTGTGGACGGGCTGGGCCTTCGGCTTCGGCATCGAACGCGTTGCCATGATCCGCTATGGCATCAATGACATCCGCCTGTTTTATGAAAACGACCTGAGATTCTTGAAACAGTTTTAGCAAACCATGCATACCGTCCCCCAGAGCCTGCCACGCGGTTTGTGTCCAGTCGCTGCTTTGAGCGCGTTGTGCGCTTGCGTTTTCTTGGCAACGCCCGCGCACGCCGCCGGTCGCAAAACCCAAAATGTCTTCCTCATCATCAGCGACGGATTTCGTTGGCAGGAAGTCTTCAACGGCGCGGAAGAAATCCTGATGACCAAGGACCATGGAGGCGTCGGGGACACGAATGCCTTGCGCGCCCAGTTCTGGCGCAGCACCGCGGCGGAACGGCGTCACGCCTTGCTGCCGTTTTTCTGGGATGAAATCGGGCGCCATGGTCAATTGTTCGGCAACCAGGACAAGGGCAGCGTGGTCACGGTGGCCAATGACAAGAGGTTCTCCTATCCCGGCTACAACGAAATTCTCACCGGCGCGCCCGACCCGCGTGTCGACAGCAACGACAAAAAGCCGAACGCGAACATAACGGTGTTCGAGTGGCTGAATGGACGTCCCGGACTGCGCAATCGAACCGCCGTCTTCGGCACCTGGGCTGTGTTTCCATACATCTTTAATCTGGAACGGAGCCACCTGCCCATCTGGCCGGTGTGGGAGTCGAAGTTCGGCAGCTACGAAATTGCCCCACCGCAATTCGTCGCCGAACTGCTCCGCGACATCACGCCGATTTGGGACGACGTTACCTACGATTCATTCCTCTTCCATGCCGCTTCGGACTATCTCAAGCGCAAACAGCCGCGCCTGATGTTCGTCGGCTTCGGCGAGACGGATGAATGGGCGCACGCGGGCCGCTACGACCTCTACCTCACCGCCGCAAGGCACATGGACGATTTTGTCCGGCGCCTCTGGGACCTGGCCCAGTCCATTCCCCAGTATCGCGACAAAACGACTTTCCTCATCACCGCGGACCATGGTCGCGGGAGCGGCCCGGCCGACTGGAAGAGACACGGGGAAAAAGTCGCGGGCGCGGAAGGTGATTGGATCGCCGTGCTCGGCCCCGACACGCCGCCGGCCGGTGAAAGGTCGAAGACCAGCCCGCACACGCAAAGCCAGATCGCTGCAACCATCGCCGCGTTGTTCGGCGAGGATTATCGCGCCGCGTATCCGCAGAGTGGAGCGCCGATTGACGATATTCTCGCGGGCAACGAGAACATGGGAGCCCATCCGGGGCGTTCCAAGACACGATGAAAGTCACGTTCAACTGGCTTACACAATACGTTGATTTCGACTGGCCGCCGCCCGAATTGGCCCACCGGCTCACGATGCTGGGACTTGAAGTCGAAGATGTGCGAGCCGTCGCGGGCGAGTTCGAGGGCATCGTGGTGGCGCAAATCCTCAGCCGGGACAAGGTCCCCGGTTCGGACAAGCTGTCCGTGTGCAAGGTCAATGACGGTAAAGGCGTGCGCAACATCATTTGCGGCGCCCAGAACCACAAGGTCGGCGACAAAGTCCCGCTCATCCTGCCGAACTTCGCGCTGCCATTGAAACCGGGTGAAACAGATCCCTTCGTGATCAAGGAACGCAGAGTCTTCGGCGTCCTCAGCCAGGGCATGATGTGCTCGCCGCAGGAGCTCGGCCTGGCCGATTCGGTGGACGGATTGCTCATCCTGCGCGAAGACGCCCAAGTCGGCCAGCCATTCGCCCAATACCTTGGCCGCACGTCCGGCGACGTTGTTTATGATCTGGAAATCACGCCGAACCGACCGGACCTCAACAGCGTCATCGGCATCGCCCGCGAAATCAGCGCAGTGACGGGCAATCCGCTCAAGATCCCTGAGTTTCGGAATGCCCATTCGGAGGTCCGGGTCCAGGACCTGGTGGCGGTGCGCATCGAAGACGAGGAACTTTGCCCGCGCTATGTCGCTCGTGTTGTGCGGGGCGTGAAGATCGGCCCCAGCCCTGACTGGCTGCTCTCGCTCTTGGAGAAAGTTGGCATCCGCGGCATCAACAATGTCGTGGACGTGACCAATTACGTCATGCTCGAAACCGGCCAGCCACTCCATGCATTCGATTACCACTTAATTGCCTCCCGAGTTTATGAAAAGCGTGCACCGGTGCCAACCGTTGTGATCCGCCGCGCCGTCGAGGGCGAGAGATTCGTAACGCTCGACGGCCAGGAACATCCGCTCACAAACGAAATGCTGCTCATCGCCGACGAACAAAAGGCGATCGCTCTCGCCGGTGTGATGGGTGGAAAGAACAGCGAAATCCACCAGTCGACGCGCGACGTCCTGATCGAATGCGCCTGCTTCCTGCCAACGAACATTCGTCGCACCTCGAAGGCCCTCGGACTGCGCACGGAAGCCAGCTATCGCTTCGAGCGCGGCGCGGACGTCGGCATCACCGATTGGGCAAGCCAACGGTGCGCGCAACTCATCCTCGAAACGGCCGGCGGCCAACTCGCTGAAGGCGCCGTCGATGCTTATCCCCGGCCTGCCGTACCATGGGAAATCACCTTGCGCCACGCGAAGGTAGGGGAACTTCTGGGTGTCCCGCTGCCTCCTGAGGAAATCGAGCATCATCTCGCCCGACTCGGATTGAAAGTCGCGCATCGCAAACCGCGCCCGGTCGGCGCCGCGGCGGCACCTCCGGAGCCCGCCACCTTCCGCATTCCCAGCTTCCGCGTCGATCTGAAACGGGAGACGGATCTGATCGAGGAAGTGTGTCGGCTCTACGGTGTGGAAAAAATTCCGGCAACGCCGCCACGCGGTGCAATCGGCACGAACGCGTTTGACGCCGTTTACGATCAAATTGCCGAGGCCCGGCGCATCCTCGCCGGACTGGGTTTGAGCGAGGCACAAACCCAGACCCTCATTGATCAGGAGGCGGCCCAGTTGACGGTGGTTGACGACATCGTTGGCATCTCCTCGAATAGGCCTGCGGCTCTGACTCAGTTGATCGATCTGAGCAATCCGCTT
>JACXTT010010250.1_pt1 | contig 12678 bp, 8 predicted proteins | sample 9270951 | NCBI WGS metagenome assembly JACXTT01 (sample SAMN15532306, study PRJNA645909) | rock metagenome | isolation source: weathered quartz diorite | place: Puerto Rico | collected 2017-06-21 | reverse complement strand
ACTGGAGGCAGGCCCGAACGACGAGCTCGTGATCGAGACCGGCGGCGCGGACGGTGCGATCCATTTCCGTCGCGCGGCGCGTCTCACCTTCGCGCTGATGGGCCAGGATCTCGCGCTTACCGTGCTCAGCCTCCAGCAGTACGCGGGCGGCCTGTTCGTTCCGTTCAAGGACGCCACCAACGGACGCGAGACCTACGGCGGTGGTCGCTACCTGTTTGACACCGCCAAGAACACCGACGGTCTGGTGCTCGAACTGCACACCGGGTCAGCCGACGTGGTCGTCGACTTCAACTACGCCTACAACCCGTCGTGCGTTTACAACCCGCTGTGGGCATGCCCGCTCGCGCCACCCGAGAACACGCTGCCGATCGCGATCCGCGCGGGCGAGCAGACCTACAAACCGGCTTAGGAGGCGACCCGCGAACCGCTCATCAGCTTGATGAGCTCACCGGCCCGGGCGATGTGCTCGGGCGTGGGCAGGGTCGGGTTGTTGAGTGTGAAGCCACCGAAACCGGCTTCGACGTAACCGTTCAAGTAGTCGGCTGCCTGTGATGGCGTGACTGCCTTGAAAAAGGGCCGCCGCGGCTCGGGGATTCTTGCGAGCATCTCGCCGGCTTCGCGCTCGTTGTCGACCAGAATGAGGGGCGCGCCCACCGTCAGCAGGACGCTCGATGGATCGCGATCGACCTCCGCGCAGTGGTGCTCGAAAACGCGCTTCTTGCGCTTCAGGTCCTCGAGGTCGCCACCGAACCAGTGTCCGATGTCGCCGTGCTTTGCGAGGATGCGCAGGGTCTTGCGCTCGCCGCCGCCGCCGATGAGGATCTTGGGGCCACCCTCCTGTACCGGCCGTGGGTAGTTGAGCGCGTGGTCGATGCGGTAATGCTTGCCTTCGAACGAGGCGCTCTCCTCTGTGAACATCTTGCGGGCGATGACGACCGCCTCCTCGAGCCGCTCCATGCGCTCCGCAATTGGCGGGAATGGGATGCCGTAGCCGCGGTGCTCAGACTCGTTCGAGGCTGCCCCGATGCCGAGAAGGGCTCGGCCTTTTGAGATCACGTCCAGCGTCGTCACCTGCTTCGACAGCACGGCAGGGTTGCGATACGTGACTCCGGTTACCAGCGTGCTGAGTTTCACCTTGCTTGTGCTGGCGGCCAGGGCGCCCAGGGTGGTGTAGGCCTCGAGCATCGGATGTGTCTCGGGACCAATGCCCGCGATCTGATAGAAGTGGTCCCTGACCGTCACGAGGTCGAAGCCCGCTGCCTCTGCGGCTCGGGCCTGCTGAACCACACGATCGAACAGCGCCGGACCGGTCGCATCGGCAAACGTGAAGTTGGGCATGTGGTATCCGAACATCGGCTTCATGCCATCTAGAAAGCCACGACCAAGTCGCACATTCCTCTCCGGCGCGATATAGATAGGATCTCGTTCAGGGCATCATGGCCATAGACGAGACCCGTAACGGGCGACTCAACACTCTGCAGCTCATGCAGGTGGAAGGCTTCCTCGAGGTGGCCCGGCTAGGCAGTGTCAGCCGCGCCGCCGAGGCGCTGTTCATCACTCAGCCCACGCTTACGGCGAGGCTGCACGGCCTCGAACGCGACCTCGGCGCCAAGCTCTTTGTGCGGACGCCGCGCGGCATGCGGCTCACTGAGGCCGGTCGCGCCTGGGTGCCGTTCGCCCAGCGCGCCATGCGCGCGCTCGCTGACGGTCGCGACGCGCTGGAGCAGGCGATGGCCGCCTCCGCCGGCCATTTGATGATCGGCGCCGCCCCCGCCGTGAGCACCTACATCCTCCCGAGCCTGCTCGAGCGCTTTGTCGCGGCGCATCCCCGGGTCGAGGTCTCAGTGCGCACCGGCCATTCGGAGGACATCGTCGCCCTCGTGCTCCGCAACGAGGTCCAGGTCGGACTGGGCCGCATGATCCATGACCCGGACCTCGAGTTGCGGCCGTTCCACAAGGAGGAGCTCGTGCTCGTGTGCGCGCCCGACCACCCGTTCACGAAGCGGCGCAGCGTGACGCTGGCCGAGGTGACAGGCCAGAAGCTGCTCATGTTCGACCGCACCTCCAGCTACTACGAGATCACTCACTCCGCGTTCTTGTCCGCCGGGGTCAAGCTCCGTCGCTTCATGGAGCTCGACTCCATCGAGGCCTCCAAGAAGATGGTCGAGCGCGGCCTCGGCGTCGCCCTTCTCCCCCGCACCGCCATCGTGCGCGAGGTCGAGGGCGGCACGCTCCGGCGGGTGCCCCTCCGCGGCGCTCCTCCGATGCACAACTCCATCGCAGCGTTCCGCCGTCGCGACGCGGGCAAACCGGAAGGCGTGGAGGCGGCCTTCCTGGCCCTGCTGAGCACCAAGGACCTGACTTAGTCGATATCTGTTCCGCCTATCGCAACAATCAAATCAATTGATTTGACCGATGCCGTGCCCGCGCCTAATCTCGCCGCCATGGATCCACAAGACAGGCCGGAGATCCAGGCCTCGGGTGAGCCGTCCGCACACGAGTGCGAGTGCCCAGAACCCTGCAACTGCGATCACGAGAACGAATAGAGAGCTGACGGCCCGGCGTCAGGCCCATATCGCTCTGAGCTGGAGGGCTCTTTGATGGAACTTGCGCGCTCGCCGCTCCTCCCCGAGGGGTACCAGGTACCTGCGTCACGCAACGAGGACCCCAGCCGGCGGCTGCGAAAGCTCCTCGCCACCAGGCCTTACGTCTTCGGTCCCGGCGTGTACGACCCGTTCGGAGCCGAGCTGGTCATGTACCACGGCTTCGACGCCGTTTACTTCAGCGGCTACTCGTTTGCGATCGGCCACGTCGGCAGCACCGATATGGACCTCTACTCATCGGTGGAGATCGCCGACGGCGCGCGGCGCACGGTCGCCGCTTTGCGCAAGTTCCAGCTCACCATGGCGATGGGCGACCCCGAGAAGAACGTCGCCCCGGTCCACCTCGAGATCCCGCCAGTGGTCGTCGACATGGATGCCGGCTACGGCAACCTCTTCAACGTCCAGCGCACCACCGACCTTTACGTGCGCGCCGGCATAGCCGCCGCGCACCTCGAGGACCAGGTCATGCCGAAGCGCTGCGGCCACATTGCTGGCAAGGCGCTCATCTCGGCCGGCGAGTTCATCGGCAAGCTCAAGATGATGCGCGCCACCGCGGATGACCTCGGCCATCGCGACTTCGTCATCATCGCCCGCACCGATGGCGTGTCCGCGACTGAAGCGCCAGAGTCGAAGCGAGGCATCGAACTCGCCATCGAGCGCGGCCTTCGCTATATGGACAGCGGAGTCCCCGACCTGCTCTGGTGCGAGTTCCCCACCGCCGACCGACAGCCGACCGAGCAGTTCTGCGGCGAGATCCGCAAGCGGTTCCCCGAGGCGAGGTTCGCCTTCAACTACTCGTCGTCCTTCAAGTGGCACAACGAGAAAAATCCCATCACGTGGCAGGACCTCTCTGAGCTGGGCGTGGGCTTCATCTTCATCACGCTCGCGCTGCAGCACGCCGCGGGCCACGGTATGTCGACGCTGCTCAACGATCTCAAGCAGAGCAAGGAACAGGGCTACATGGCACTGCAGCGGAAGGAGTGGGCTGACGGCGCCGACATCCCGACGCGCAGCCACCACCTCTTTACTGGCGTGCCATATCACCAGCACGTCGGCAACATGTACGGCGCCGCGCGACTGAGCGAAGAGCTGGACGAGCACCTGGAGATCTCCCAGGTCGTGTAGGGGCGCGGATGAGGGCTGCGGCCCCCCCCGCGGTACCCCCTCCCGGAGCCACCCGAGTCGGTTCCAGACCCCGTCCGTAGACTCTTCAGGCGGGATGCTCCTCTTTCCGTTTCGTTACCTCTGGTGGCTCATCTCGAGCCTCCGCGCGCGGATCGGCAAGCCGCCTGACTACGTCACATTCCTGATCGAGGACGACCTCCCGGCACTGCCAGATCCGCCTGGACCGGTCTGGCAGCGGTTCGTAACGCGACCACGGCTGAACCTGAGCGAGTTGGGCCGGCGCTTCGACGCCATCGCCAAAGATCCACGCATCAAGGGAGTGGTGCTGCATCTGCGCCCGGTGCCGATGTCGATGGCAACGCTCCAGGACATGCGCGAGCTCGTCTCGAAGGTACGCGGCAGCGGCAAGCGCGTCATTGCGTGGGCGCCGTTCTATACGACCGGCACGTACTACCTCGCCTGCGGATGCGATGAAATCTGCCTCGCCGGCGCCGGCATAGTCATGCCGCTCGGATTCGCGTCGACCGGAATGTTCCTCGCCCAGGGCCTGGCCCGTGTAGGCATCCAGGCCGATTTCATCCAGGTCTCGCCCTACAAGTCGGCCGCCGACACGCTGACCAAGTCGAAGATGTCGGACGAGCTGCGTCAGCAGATCACGTGGCTGCTCGACTCTCAGCGCCAGGAGCTCATCGCCGGAATCGCCCAAGGGCGCAACATCACGCCGGAGGCCGCGCAGCAGCTGATCGACGGGTCGCCGTACCTGGATGACGGCGCGGTCAAGGCCAAGGTCGTCGACGTGGTCCTGTCAGAAGAGCATTTGCCCTCCCACATCGGCCCGGATGTGCGCCTTGGCGACTGGGAGGTGGCACGGCGCAAGCTGCAGCGACCAGCACCCTCTTTGGGACGAGGTCCATACGTCGCGGTCATGCGCATCGAAGGCACCATCGTCGACGGCCGGTCGGGCAGGCCTCCGATCGCGCCCCCGTTTCCGGTTCCGGTCGTGGGCGACGCACGTGCCGGCGACCTCACGTTCGTGCAGGTTGCACGCCAGGTGGCCCGGGATCGGCGCGCGGCGGCCGCCGTGCTCTACGTGAACTCTCGCGGCGGATCGGCAACCGCATCCGAATCGATGCGAGCGGCACTCGAGGTGGTCGCCGCACGGATTCCCCTGGTGGTGGCGATGGGCCCGGTCGCCGGATCGGGCGGCTACCTGGTGGCCGCACCTGGAAAGTGGATCGTCGCCCGGCCCAGCACCCTCACCGGCTCGATCGGTGTGCTCACCGGCAAGCTCGTGACCGGTGGCCTGTGGGCGAAGCTCATGGTCAACCGCGAAACCGTCGCGCTCGGCAGGCACGCCACCATGGAGAGCGATGAGCGCCCATATACCGCGGAGGAGCGCCAGATCGTGCAGTCGCTCATCGACCGCTCGTACGCGTGGTTTCTGGACGTGGTGGCGCAAGCGCGCAAGGTGAACCGGCCAGATCTCGAGCCGGTCGCGGGCGGTCGCGTGTGGACGGGACGGCAAGCGCTGGACCGAAAGCTCGTCGACGAGATGGGCGGGCTCGATGCAGCGCTGCGCAAGGCGCGAGAACTCGCCGGCCTCCCTGACAGGACGCCGGCGCGAGAGGTGCACCCGCCGAAGCGCTCAGTCGCGCCGCGCACCATGCCATCAGCCGTCGGGCTCGTCGGTTACCTCGCCGACGGGATCAAGCTCATCAACCGCACACCCACCCTTGCGGTCATGAACTTCTGGAGCGATGACTCCTAAAAGGCCGACCTTTCAGTCGAGCTTCGGGAACTGCGCCGGCCGGCGCTCGCGCATGATCTCGTAAGCGCGAGCGACGATGGTCTCGCGGTTCGGCTTGGTGAAGTAGTCGCCGTCCGGTCCATAAGCCGGTCGGTTCGATGAAGCTGCCAGGGTCCGAGGCGCTGAGTCGAGGGACCACCACCCGCTCTGGACCTCGAGCGCCTGCTGCATCATGAAAGCGGACGCCCCACCGGGCATGTCCTCGTCGAGGAACAGCGCCGCGTGCGTCTTTTCGAGCGAGCGCGCGATCAGGTGGTTGATGTCGAAGGGGTTCAGTGTCTGGACGTCGACGATCTCTGCCGAGATTCCGAGATCGTCGAGGTCGCGCGCCGCTTCGAGCGCGATCGCGCAGCACGCGCCGTAAGTCACGATCGTGATGTCGTTGCCTTCACGCAGCACCTCGGGCACGCCGAGGGGGACTGTGTACTCGCCGACGTTGTCGGGCACGCGCTCCTTCAGCCGGTAGCCGTTCAGCACCTCGATGACCAGCGCCGGGTTGTCGCCACGGAACAGGGTGTTGTACATGCCCGCGGCCTGGGTCATGTTGCGCGGCACCGCGACGTAGATGCCTGGCAAGGCGTGCAGCACAACCGCCATCGGTGAGCCGGAATGCCAAATTCCCACCAGCCGATGGCCCTTCGTACGAATGATGACCGGCGCCTTTTGACCGCCGACCGTCCGCCAGTGGATCGTGGCCAGGTCGTCTGACGCGTTCTCCAACGCGTAAAGGAGGTAGTCGAGGTACTGGATGTCGCAAATCGGCCGCAGTCCGCGCATCGCGCTGCCTGTGGCCTGTCCGAGGATGGTGGCCTCCCGGATCCCGGTGTCGGTCAGGCGCAGCTCGCCGTACTTGGCCTGGAGGCCTTCGAAGACGAGGTTCACGTCGCCGAGCTTGCCCACGTCCTCGCCGATGACGAAGATGCGAGGGTCGCGTGCAAAGTTGGCGTCGAAGTTGCGCAGCAGCACTTGGCGCCCATCGAGCACTGGTGACTTCTCTGAATATGTCGCCGGCACGACCGCCACTTTCATTGGCGACTCCAGCGATGAGCTGTAGACGTGTGAGTTGTATCGCGCGTTGTTCTCGCGCCCGTATTCCTCGACGAATGCCACGAGCTCTGAACGGCCCTCTGAGTCGCCACCCCGCAGCGCCGCGAGCGCGCGTCGCGCGCCGGCCATGACCATCGAGCGCGTCACCTTGGTGGCCTCCGCGAGCGCAGCGGCGATGGTCTCGGCCTCGTGCCCGCCCGTGCGGCGGAGGATGCTCACGAGGCGGTCTCGCTCTTCGCGAATCGGGTGCTGGTACGCCTCCCACGCGAGATCGCGTGCCGCCTCGACCGCTTCTTTGTCGGCCGCTTCCCAGCCTTCGATCTGGGAGGCCCCGGCGATGCCCTGCTCGATGATCCACGCTCGCATGCGCGCGATGCAGTCGAAGTCCTTCTCGAACTTCAGACGCTCGGCTGACTTGTAGCGCTCGTGGCTGCCGCTGGTCGAGTGGCCCTGCGGCTGTGTGATCTCGACGACGTGGAAGATCGCGGGCTTGTGCCCGCTGCGCACCCGTTCGATGCCACGCAGGTAGCCCTCGACGAGTCCGGGGTAATCCCACCCGCGCAGCACGTGGATGTCGACGCCGGGTCGATCGTCGGGAATGAAACCTCGCAGTACCTCGGAGATCGACGACTTGGTCGTCGCGGTGCTGATCGGCACCGAGATGCCGTACCCATCGTCCCAGATGGACAGGGCCATCGGCACCTGCAGCACGCCAGCGGCATTCACCGCCTCCCAGAAAAGACCCTCGCTGGTAGAAGCGTCGCCGATGGTCCCGAACGCGACCTCGTTGCCATGGCGCGAGAAACCATCCTGCGCGTCCTTCAGCTGCGGGTTGTCGCGATAGAGCTTGGAGGCGTACGCGAGGCCCAGCAGACGCGGCATCCAGCCCGCGACGTTGGACACGTCGGAGCTGGAGTTGGCCATGTCCACCGACCGTCGAAACTCACCGGACTCGTCCAGGAAGCGGGTGGCGAAGTGATTACCCATATGACGACCGCCATGGGCAGGCTCGTGCTCGAGGTTGGTGTCGCCGTAAAGCTGCGCGAAGAACTCGCGCACGTTCGACATGCCGGTCGCCCACATGAAGGTCTGGTCCCGGTAGTAGCCAGCCCGCCAGTCGCCAGGCTTGAACGCCCGCGCCATGGCCAGGTTGGCGACCTCCTTGCCGTCGCCGAATATGCCGAAGGTGGCGTTGCCGCGCAGGACCTCGGCTCGGCCGATCACACTCGCGCGCCGGCTGCTGTAGGCCAGGCGGTAGTCGGCGACGACGGCTTGGGTGGAGAGAGGGAGCTTCGAGTTCGGCAGCGTCTTCGCCAGTCGATCTCCCTCCGCGGTCAAGTCTCGAAGTGCGGGCTCCGGCAACCCAACGTTACCAGCCGGGCCCGAGATCGGCTACGCCAGAGAGGCGCTCTCCGCGGACTCCGCCTCTTCGCGCTGGAGGAGACCCGGCCGGCTGGCGGCAAAGGCCTTCTTCATGTGCACGTACGCCTGCTCCATGTCCCCCCGCCGCTCGAGCACCTCGGCGTACATACCGTGGCAGCGCAGCAGCCGCTCGTCCATGCCGAGGCCGGTGAGCTCGTTGATCGCGAGGCTGAACTCACGGTCGGTCTCCTTGGCGTCGACGCGCCGGTCGGCGATCTGGGCGAGCCACATGTGCGCCTCGGCGATGTTGCCCCGCTCCTCCAGCCGCTCCGCCAGCTCGAGCGCTTCATGGGCCAGCTCGTCGGCATGAGCAACCTGGCCGACCTGGAGGCTGAGCTCGCACAGGCTGAGCAGCACCGCAGCGCGCCCGCCCTGAAGCTCGGCGTCCTCAAAGAGCCCCAGCGAGCGGTCGAGGTGCTCGCGGGCCTGGGCACGATCGCCTTTGGCCAGCATGATCAGGCCGAGGTTGTTCTCCGCTCGGGCCAGCGCCAGCCGGTCCTGCAACACCTCGAGCAGCGCAATCGCCCGGTTGGCGAACCTGGCCGCGGCCTCGACCTGGCCGGTGGCGCGATACGCGTCGCTCAGCCCGTCGTACATGAGGGCGAGGCGGCGCAGGTCAAAAAGGGCGCCTGCGGCGTTGATCGCCTCCTTGTACACGGCGATCGCCTGGTCCCAGTCCTTGCTGGCGAGGAAGACACCGGCCTGGATCGCCAGCAGGCGCGCCTCCGTGGTCTGCGGCACCGGTTGGATGCGGCGGGTGATGGCGAGCGCCCTCTCGACCAGCTCTCGAGCACCAGGGCGGTTGTGCCTGACTGCCAGATCCGCCTCCGACCCAAGGCTTTCGGCCAGCATCAGCTGGTCGTCCACAGTCTCGAAGTGGGCGTGCGCCTCATGCAGCAAGTGCGTGGCGGGCTCGACCTGGCCGAGGTTCAGATGGGCGTGGGCGAGGTGGAAGCGGATGCGGCCCAGGCGGTGAGCCGACGATCCGAGGCCGAGCAGCCGGTTGCCGATGGCAATGGCGTCCTGGTTGCGGCCCGCCGCGACGAGCTTTTCGAGCTCCACCAGCCCGGCCAGTGTCTCGTCCGTGCCCCCTCCGGGATCGGCCAGGAAGTACTCCACCGGTTTGCCGGTCCGGCGGGCGATGTGCTCGAGGGTGGGCAGCGACGGCCGTGTCTTACCGGTCTCGATGAGGTATATCGCGGGGGCGGTGACATGGCCTTTGCCCAGCTGGGCAAGGCTCAGTCCAGCCTCGGCGCGCGCCTGCTTCACGGCCCCTTGACGAAGGTTCACCCCTGGCAGCCTGCGGCGTCCTGTTGCGCGTGATGCACCCCGCGGGGTGGGTGCACCCTTGGTCACCGGGGCAGCTTAGCTCAAACCAGACCGCACCGCCAGAGGCATTTGCCCCACGACTGAAACGGACGTTTCAGGCCCGCGGCTCAGCCGAAAATGAGGTGTCTCAGGGCGTCCGCAACATGCGCGTCGCCGTCTCCATGGCGGTGGTGCGAGGCGGTCTCGACCGCGCCGACGATCGTGCGTAGGTCATCATCGCTGACCTCAGGCTTGGTGTCGGCCAGGCGCAGGAATCGATCCCAGGCGGCGTCCTCGGTGCGCTGGGTTGTCTTCAGGCCCAGCCGTGCCAGGCGGTGGCGGAAAGCGCCGCGGCCGGAGCGAGCGGTGAGCACGATCCTGGACTCGGCGAGGCCGACGTCCTCGGGCCGCATGATCTCGTAGCTGGCTCGATCCTTGAGCACGCCCTCCTGCTGCATGGCGCCGCCGTGCGCGAACGCGTTCGCGCCGACGATCGCCTTGTTGCGCTGCACCGGCGTGCCGGTCAGCTCGGCGACCATCCGCGAGGTACGCATGATCTCGGTCGTGTCGACACGGCAGTCCAGGCCAAGACGTGCTTGGCGGACTTTGAGCAGCATCACGACCTCTTCCAAGGAGGTGTTGCCCGCACGCTCGCCGATGCCGTTGACGGTGCACTCGACGCGCCTTGCGCCAGCCTCCAGGCCGGCGATCGCATTGGCGGTGGCCAGGCCGAGGTCGTTGTGCGTGTGCACCGAGAAAAGCACCTGGTCCGAATCCCGGGCATGGTCGATGACGTTGCGGACCATGGCGCCGAACTCTTCCGGCACGCAGTAACCTGCCGTGTCCGGCAGGTTGATCACCGTCGCGCCGGCCTGGATCATGGCCTCGACCGACTCGACCAGGTAATCGACGTCGGCGCGGCCCGCGTCTTCCGCCGAGTACTGCACGCGCTCGCACAGCGAGCGCGCATAGCCGATCATCTCGATGCCCTTCTTCAGCACCTCGGCTCGAGTCATCCCGAGCTTTCGCTCCAGGTGCAGGTCCGAGACCGGCAGCACGACGTGGATCTGCGGCGTCTCCGCGTCCTTGATCGCGGCCCAGACCGTGTCGATCTCGTCGCGGTCAGCCTTGGCGAGAGCGGTCACGGTAACTTCGCGGATCTCACGAGCGATCCGCCGAGCAGCCTCCTGCTCGCTGGCCGACTGGCTCGGGTAGCCGGTCTCGATCACGTCCACGCCCAGGCGCTGCAGCTGGCGGGCGATCCTCAGCTTGGCGGTCCCGTTGAGGTGGAAGCCAGGCGCCTGGTCCCCGTCTCGCAGGGTCGTGTCGAAGATGTAGACACGGCTTCGGTTGCTCTCCATGGGTCTGGCTCCTTGTCCCTACAAAACGAGAAGCCCCCGCCTTTCGGTCGGGGGCTTGGCGATCTTTTCGGCTGGTACTAGGTCGCTCGCGCCTCCGACCGGGCAATTGCAATGAGGCCGATGAGGCCTCCAGGAAGTACGAGGGAGGGTCTCTGCGAGCGCATCAGTGGGCCGAAGCTTACCAGCCCGGTGCCGTCGATGCCCGCGGTACAGTGATGCCTCCCATGCCGGCCCCGCCCACCACCGGTACTCGCACCCTTGCCCAGAAGCTGTGGGATTCCCACGTGGTACCTGCCGCGCGCAATGACGAGGCCGAGCCCGACCTGCTGTACGTGGATCTGCATCTGGTCCACGAGGTCACGTCGCCCCAGGCTTTCGAGGGCCTCCGCATGGCCGGCCGGCATGTCCGCCGGCCCGACCTGACCGTGGCCACGATGGACCACAACGTGCCGACTCGCGGTGGCGCGCGCGCGGCCGACGAGCTGTCGCGACGGCAGATGGAGGTGCTGGCGGAGAACTGCCGGTCCGAGGGCATCCCGCTCCACCAGATCGGGAGCCGCCGCCAGGGCATCGTGCACGTGATCGGGCCCGAGCTCGGCCTGACCCAGCCCGGGATGCTGATCGTCTGCGGCGACTCGCACACCTCGACCCACGGTGCGTTCGGGGCCCTGGCGTTTGGCATCGGCACGTCCGAGGTCGAGCTGGTGCTGGCCACTCAGTGTCTGCCGCAGCGCCGTTTGCGCGACCTGGCGGTGACCGTCGAAGGCGACCTCCCGATCGGCGTCACCGCCAAAGACATCGCGCTTGGACTCATCGGTCAGGCTGGGACGTCGGGCGGCGTTGGGCACCTCGTCGAGTACCGCGGCTCGACCATTCGCGGCCTGTCCATGGAAGGCCGGATGACCCTTTGCAACATGAGCATCGAGTGGGGCGCCAAGGCAGGCATGGTCGCTCCGGATAACACGACATTCGCTTACCTCGAGCGGCGGCCGCATGCGCCGAAGGGCGCCGCGTGGGACACGGCCCTCGAGCGCTGGCGGACTCTGCCGACCGAGGCCGGCCACGTCTTCGACGAGGAGGTCCGCCTCGACGCGGCCACGCTCACGCCCTTCGTGACCTGGGGCACCAACCCGGGCCAGGTGGTGCCCGTGACCGGACGCGTCCCGAGGCCGGCCTCCAACACCGACGAACGCGCGCTGCGCTACATGGACCTCAAGCCCGGCACGGCCATCGCGGACATCGCGATCGACCGAGTGTTCATCGGGTCTTGCACCAACGCTCGAATTGAAGACCTGCGCGCGGCTGCCCACATCGTGCAGGGCCGGCACGTGCACCCGAAGGTGCGGGCCCTGGTGGTGCCTGGCTCGACAACGGTTAAGCGCATGGCCGAGGACGAGGGGCTGGACCTGGTGTTCAAGACGGCCGGGTTCGAGTGGCGCAGCGCCGGCTGCTCGATGTGCCTGGGCATGAACCCGGACATCCTGGCGCCTGGCGAACGGTGCGCCTCGACGTCCAACCGCAACTTCGAGGGCCGGCAGGGTTCAGGTGGGCGGACCCACCTGATGAGCCCGCCGATGGCGGCCGCGGCCGCAGTCACCGGGCATCTGGTCGATGTGCGGGAGCTGGTGTAGGCGCGATGCAGCCGGTGCGCAAGGTGTCCGGACGGATGGCGCCACTCGATCGCGCCGACGTGGACACCGACCAGATCATCCCCAAACAATTCCTGAAGCGAATCGAGCGGACGGGATACGGGCCATTCCTCTTCTATGACTGGCGCCAGGAGCCGTCCTTCTTCCTCAACCAGGAGGAGTTCGACGGCGCGCGAGTGCTGGTGGCCGGGGCCAACTTCGGCTGCGGCTCGTCGCGTGAGCACGCGCCGTGGGCGATCCGGGACGCGGGCTTCGCCGCGGTGATCGCGCCGAGCTTCGGCGACATCTTTCGGGCCAACTGCTACAAGACGGGCATCCTGGCGGTCACGCTGCCGGAGTCCCAGGTGCGGCATTTG
>JACXTT010010249.1_pt1 | contig 12678 bp, 13 predicted proteins | sample 9270951 | NCBI WGS metagenome assembly JACXTT01 (sample SAMN15532306, study PRJNA645909) | rock metagenome | isolation source: weathered quartz diorite | place: Puerto Rico | collected 2017-06-21 | reverse complement strand
GCGCGAGCGCGAGCGCGAGCGCCAGCGCCAGCGCTCGCCGCACGCGCACGCGACTCACGATGCCGGGGCGCGCGGCGGGCCGGGCGGCGTTGGGGGCGCATCCGGCCCCTGCTGGATCTGTTGCTGGACCTGGCGCCGGAACTCGAGCGGGCGCGCGATACGGTCGAAGATTTCGTGCGTGCCGCCGGTGCCGCGCACGATCACGGTCCCGAATCCGCTCAGGCGCCCGGCGACCCCCTGCTCGACTCCGATGCTCTCCACTTTGGTGAGCAACAGCTCCACGGTTCGGCGCGCGACGATGCCGGTCTTCATTAGGACGCGGCGATTGGTCACCGCCATCTCGACCGAAGAGCGCCGCACGACGCCGGCGATGATCGAGATCAACCCGGCCGCGGCCAGTCCCAGCCCGGCGATGCGCAGCGCCCAGAGCGCCGGCACGGGAGCCACCAGTTTGAAGGAGGCCACGAGCGCGGCGGCCGCCAGCAGCTCGAAGATCAGCGCCGCGACCAGCGCGCCGAGCAGCACGCTCCAATGCAGGCCGGTGCGGTAGAGCACGGTTTCGCCCGGGACCAGGCTGTCGTCCAGGTAGCTCACAGGTTCCCTCCCGTCGGCCGCGCCACCTTAGAGTAATCGGCCGCGAACGCAAGGCTTTGCGCCCACCGCGGCGCTGTGACAGGCTGCGCCGGACTCGAGGCTTGGCCCGGCGCGAACCTTGGTTCGGAGGCACTCGATGAGCATCACCCGGATCTCTCCAGGTCCGCGCATGAGCGGCGCGGTGGTCCACGGCAACACCATCTATCTCGCCGGGCACGTGAGCGGTGACCGCTCGCAAGGCGTGCGCGGCCAGACCCGCGCGGTGCTGGAGCGCATCGACCAGCGTCTGGCCGAGGCCGGCACCGACAAGTCGAAGATCCTCTCGGTGCAGGTCTGGCTGGCCGACATCGCGACCTTCGAGGAGATGAACGAGGTCTACGACGAGTGGGTCGATCGCGACAATCCCCCGGCGCGCGCGACCGTCGAGGCGCGCCTGGCGTCGCCCGACTACCTGGTCGAGATCGCGGTCATCGCGGCGCGATGAGGGCGCGCCCGCTCCGCCGGTTCGCGGCCCTCGCCCCTAAGGCGGCCCGCGCCGTCGCCGCGGCGGCCGCGCTCCTGCTCGGCCTGACCGCCGTGGCCGTGCCGCTGGGGGCCGATTCGGCGCCGTTCCATCTGGCCCTCGGCGGGCCGGCGCCCAAGGTCGCGAACGTCGCCGAGCTGCGCGCGTTCCTCGACGAGCTCGAGGCCCAGGAGTTCATGGTGTACGAGGCCTCGGCGCTCGAGGGCTACTACCAATGGCGCGGCCGCGAGCCCCATTTCGTCGCGCCGTTCGCCCGCTTCGGCAACGATCTCCGCAACCGCCGCGATTACGCCGCGCTGATCGAGCGCTGGCGTGGCCACGTGCCGGACTCGACCCTGGCGCTCCGCCTCGAGCTCCACCACCGTGCGTTTCTCCAGTCGCGCGCCGATCCGCAGCTGGTGATCGCCCTGGGTGACGCGCAGAACGCGCTCCAGGACAGCGTCAACGCCTTCCATTACCGGGTCCGCGGCGAGGCCAAGACTCTCACCGCCGTGACCGAGACGATGGTCAACCAGAGCGACCGCGGGCTGCGTCGCGACGCCTTCCTCGCGCTCTCCCAAGGAGCGGAGGCCCACACCGCGGCCATCGTCCACTGCATGGAGCTCAACGATCGGATTGGCCGCGAGGAAGGGTTCAGGAACGGCGCCGAAGCCGGGTTGGTGTTCACCAGCCTGACCCGCGAGCAAGTGCTGCGCGACCTCGACGCGTTCGAGCGCGGCACCCGCCCCATCATGCTGGCGCTGGTCGCGCGGGCCCAGCGCGACCTGAAGATCGACCGGGTCGAGCCCTGGGACCTCGACTACTGGATGCACTTGCAGGAGACGGCGGGCGGCGACGACGCCTGGCCGCGCGCGCCCGGCCTCGAGCGCATGACGGCGCTCATGAAGGACCTCGGCTTTCAGCCCGACTCGTTGCCGATCGACACGCGCGTGTGGGACGTGCCGACCGGAGGCATCACGTTTCCGATTCGCCCGCCGTTCGAGGCGCGACTCCTCACCAATCCGTTCACCGGGTCGAACTTCTACGAGACGCTGTTCCACGAGTACGGACACTCGCTCAACGCCGTGCTCACCGACGCGCATCTCTCGCCGATCTTCCTGCTCGGCGACGAGACCCCGATGAGCGAGGGTCTGGCCGAGTGCCTGGGTCACTTCGCCTACGACGCCCATTGGCTCGAGCGCGCCGCGCACGTGTCGCCGGACAAGGCGCGACGCCTCGAGCAGGTGGGCCGGCTGCAGCTCCTGCTGTGGCTCAGGCGGAGCATCGCGCTCAACGCCTGGTTCGAGGTCACCGCCTACGGCAACCTGCACGCCAATCTCGACTCGCTCTACGCCGTCGCCTACCGCCGCTTCGTGTGCGTCGAGCTCCCGCCCGGCCGCTTCTTCGGCTATCGCGACCTGTTCGGCACCGGCCCGCTCTACTTCCAGAGCTACCTCTACGCCAACATGATCGCCACCCAGCTGCGCGAGGCGATGCGCGCGCAGTGGCAGAGCCCCGATCTGTCGCGCGAGCCCCGCGTCGCGGGCTGGCTCACGCGCTTCATGTTCGCACCCGGCGGCTCGGTGCCATGGCCGGAAAAGGTGCGACGGGCCACGGGCTCGCCGCTCGGCACCGCCGCGCTCACCCGCTACCTGGCTGGAGCGATGCCGAGCCGGGACGGACGGTCGAGCCCGTGAGGCGCGGTCGCGGCGAGCGGGTGTGGACCGTGACCTTGACGCTCATCCCCGGCCGCAGCGGAAGCGCGGGATCGTTGGGGGCGTCGAAGCGGATGCGCACCGGGACGCGCTGGACCACCTTGGTGAAGTTGCCCGAAGCGTTGTCGGTCGGCAGCAACGAGAACTAATGGGCGTCCGGTTGGATGCCTCGCGGCGGAGATCGGTGCGGCGGATGAGCGTGGGGTCGGATGACGGCCGAGGTGCTAGCCCCGGCTCACGCCTGCGCCTTGCGGCCGAACTCGGGCTCGAGCGGGAGCCACAACGAGACCACGAAGCTCGGCACCGTGGCGATCACGACCCAGGTGAAGAAGTGGCGGTAGCCGATGTGATCGGCGAGCCAGCCGCTCCACATCCCGGGGATCATCATGCCCAGCGCCATGAAGCCGGTGCAGATGGCGTAGTGGGCGGTGGGGTGCGGGCCGCGGGCGACGCGGAGCATGTACATGACGTAGGCGGTGAAGCCGAAGCCGTAGCCGAACTGCTCGATTGCGATGGCGGTCTGGATGAGCGGCAGCCGGTTCGGCTGCAAATAGGCGAGGTAGATGAAAGCCGCATCGGGAAGGTGAATCGCGAACAGCATCACCCACAACCAGCGCTTCAGGCCATGCCGCGCGACCAGGACTCCGCCCAGGATCCCTCCGATGATCAGGGCGATGACCCCCATCGTGCCGTAGATGAATCCTTGCTCGATGGTCGTCAGGCCGAGGCCCCCCTTCGTGCGCGGATCGAGCAGGAACAATGGAGCGACTTTGACCAGCTGGGCCTCCCCGAAGCGATAGAGCAGAAGGAATGGGATGATGGCGGCCATGCCGGGCTTGCGGAAAAACGAGCCGAAGGTCGCGAAGAACTCCCTGACGAACTGTGGCACGCGCCGCACCTCTCCCGGCCGGTCGGAGATGGGTCGCGGCAGCACCCTCTGATGCCATAGCGCGAGGGCGGCCACCAGCAGCGCCATCGCGCCCATTGCCGCCGACCATGCCAGGCGAGGGCTGCCGGAACGGGCCTGGAGCACCCCGGCCAGGATGACGAGCGGTCCCTGAGCGAGCACCAGCGCGAAGCGAAAGAACGTCGTGCGAATGCCCACGAAGTAGGACTGCTGCCGCTCGCTGTTGGCGAGCAGGTAGAGGCCGTCACACGCGATGTCGTGGCTCGCAGAGGCGAGGGCGAGCACGGCGAAGCACACGAGCGTGAGCGTGAATGCCCTCGAGAGCGGGATGGCCAGCGTGATCCCCGCGAGACACGCCGCGAACACGATCTGCATGGTCCAGGTCCAGCGCCGCCGTGTGCTGACGAGGTCGACGACCGGTGACCACAGCGGCTTGAGCGTCCACGGCCATGCCAGCAGGCTCGTGTAGAAGGTGATCTGCGCGTTCGAGATGCCGCCCAGCGTCTTGTACATGGTTCCCGAGACGCTCGTGACGAGGACATAGGGCAGTCCCTGGGCGAGGTAGAGGGTCGGCACCCACCACCAGGGACTGCGGCTCCGCTCTGGGGGCGCCGGGACGCGCTCGATCGCGGGAGCGGCGGGCGGGCTCATGGCGCCCCGTGTAACACGCGGCCCCGCGCCGAGCAAGCCCTGCCGGCGCCTGTTCGTTCCCGCGCGGCCGGGCGTTAAGGGGGAGCGCCGCCGGGCTCCCTCGTTCGAGGAGGCCGCGGGCGACGCACGTCAAGGAGGTCTGCATGAAGAAACTGCAGATGGTGGGCTTCGCCCTCGCGGCGCTGATCCTGGCGCTCCTGCCGGGTGTCAGCGCGGCTCGGCTGGCCAGCAATCACAACCTCGCCCGTCTCTAGCAACGGGTGAGCCCGGGCCCGGATCTCCGGGCCCGTTGAAGCTCTGGTTGAAGCCCTGAATGAGCCGGCCAGTCGGCACGTTCGGTTGCGCGCGCTCGGGCGTAGGAAAGAGCGCGCCGTCCCCTGCTGCCTCGTCCGAGGGAGCAAGACGGCGTCAACCGAGGAGGATGTCATGAGAAAGCTGCAGGGGCTCGCTCTTGTGGTGGTTGCTTTGCTCCTGGCGATCCTGCCGGGGGTGGGCGCCGCGAGGATTGCGGCCAACCACAACCTCGTCCGCGTCCACTGAGCGGATGACCCGCGGGCCCGGGCGATCGACGGGCCCGTTCAAGTTCTACATGAGGGACCTTGTACGGAACCTCGCCCTCGAACGTAAGAGAACATGCGCCGCCCTCTGTCCCCCTCCTTCGAGGCTGACGGTGGCGCCGAACCAGGGAGGCTCCGATGAGAAGGCTGCAAGGGCTGCTTGTCGCGACCGCGGCGCTGCTCCTGGCGATCCTGCCGGGGGTGGGCGCCGCGAGGATTGCGGCCAACCACAACCTCGTCCGCATTCGTTGAGCGGATGACCCGCGGGCCCGGGCGATCGACGGGCCCGTGTCAGACACGAGGGAGACCATGCGGCACTGGTGGAATCGAGCGGCAGCGAAATGGCTGGCGATCCGGGCCCGGCAGGAGCTCGACGCCGGCCGCTACGATCGGGCCGAGCGCCGTGCGCGGCGGGCACTGGCGCGCCTCGCCGCAGGCCCAGATCCCGAGGCCGATCCGTTCCTCGAGCTGCTCAACACGCTCGGGATGAGCCACAAGTATCGCGGCCATTATGCCGAGGGCAGGCACGCCTATCGCCGCGCGCTCGCCATCGCCCGCCGCCGATACGGGGCCGAGCACGTCGCGGTCGCTGCCCTCTACCACAACCTCGGGGGCCTCGAGCACGCTCGAGGTCGAATGGCTCGAGCCGAGATCTTCGCCCGCCACGGGTTGGCGCTGCGGGAGGCCGCCCTGGGCACGAACCACGTCGAGGTCGCGCGCGACGTCGCGGCCCTGGCGGCGATCGTCGATGCGCGCGGGCGTCACGTCGAAGCCGAGAGGCTCTTGCGCGGCGCGCTCGGGCAGCTCGAGCGGCGGTTCGGACCCGAGCACCGCGACGTCGCGGCCACGCTCGGCAACCTGGCCGCGTGCCTCCACGCCCAATACCGGATCGCCGAGGCGTTGCTGGTTGCCCGGCGCGCGACGCGTCTCAGCCGCCGCCTGTTGGGCGCGGCTCATCCCGACACCGCGCTGGCCGCCGCGAACCTGGCCGCGATCGCCCGCGCCGCGGCGCCGCCTCAGTCGCTGGTCACGGTGTGATGAGTGCCGTCGTCGAAGTTCTGCCAGCGCACCTGACCCCCGGGTTTGACCGTGACCGTGTCGGGGTGGAAGGCGCTCTGGAAGATGGTCACGAACGCCGAGTCGGATCCCTGTGCGCTCACGATCACGAGCCCGCCCATGCGGTAGTAGGCGGTCGTGTGAAGCTTGCAGTGGTAGGCGTAATGGCCTGCGTTGGCAAAGACATGGATGTAGTTCTCGCTGCCCGACGTGGCGCCGAGGAGGTACGGAGAATCGAGCTCCTTGCCGGTGACCGGACTGGTGCTGGGGGTTTGGCTGCAGGCCGAGGCGGATGCGGCGATCCATCCGGCGAGGACGATGAGACCGAGAGGTCGAAGGGACATGGTGGCCTCCAATCCTCTTTGTTATCGGTCTCGCGAAACCGTCTCTGAATCCTCGTCTTGGCCCGGGTCCTGACGCGGAGCCGCTGTCAGGTGTCGCTCACCAGTCGAACCAGTGCGCGATCTTGACCAGGAAGGTGTTGGCGGGGTGGGCCTGGAACAGCCGGCTCACGTCACCCGAGAACGAGCGCGTTCCGGCCAGCCGCTCGGAGTCCTCGCGTCCCTCGGTCCACACCACGTAGAGGGACGAGCCCGGGCGGTACTCCCAGCGCACGACCGTGGTGGAGTTGAAGGCTTTGAAATTGAAGTCGTGGAACTCGCCCGGTTTCGCGATCACCGCGGGATCGCCGTAAGGGGCGAAACGCGCGCCGTAGTCGGCGGCGCGGGCACTCGCAACCTCGCGCACGTCGGAATACGTGCCCTTGCTCACGAAGGGATTGGCGTAGAGCTGGATCGTGAGCGTCGGCGACGCCGTGTAGTCGAGCCGGAACGTGAGGCCGACGGTGGTCTGATCGAGGTGCGCGAAGGTGTAGTGCGTGACGCCGACGGAGTCGACGAAATTTCCGTAGAACTGCGTGTTGTCGAGGTTGCGCGAGTAGTTGACGCCGAGTGACGGGGTGGTGCGGGCCGAGATGCGCAGCTGCAGCGTCGGATTGAGCGTGGTGCGGTTCGTGTGGCCGTCATCGGTGCGCACATGCTGCGCGAACACGTCGGGATACAGCATCCGCCGCTCGTCGCCCTGGACCTCGATCCACGGCGCCGTGTATGACGACTGGCGCAGGTCCGGTCCGCCGCGCGTGCAGCGGTCGCAGAAGGTCTCGCCGAGCTGTCCCGCCGTGCCGCCGGCGTGCAGGAACCAGTTGTTCGACCACTGGAAGTGGACGTTCGTGTTGAACGCCTCCTCGAGGTGGAGCGAGCCGGCGCTGGTCCAGTCGTTCCACTCGTTGAAGTTCCAGCGCAGCTGCTGGTAGAACCGCGTCGGCTTCAGGAACTGGAGACCGACCCAGGTGCTCTGGTCCTGCCAATCGGCCCGATTCAGGAAGCCGAGATCGTTGATCTCGTAGCCGGGTGAGATGCGCTGGTAGGCGGTCTCGAACGTCACGATGCCGCCGCCGTACTTGGCGAGATGGAGCGTCTCCGCGTCGCCGGTCAGCGCGGTGCGGGCCGAATCGACGCCGAGCGGCGCGTCGGGCCGTTGGTAGTAGTGAGCAGGATCGGTCTGCGTCGCCACGATGGCCGCGGGATCGCCGCTCACGCGGCTCGTCGTGACCGAGCCGGTGAGCTGGTAGTTGGTTCCGGGGCCGAATCGATGGCGGAAGTCGAGTCCCCCCACCTGCGCCTCGCGCCGCAGGAAGTCACGCGTCTGCGCGTCGAGGGCGCGATCGACCGAGGTCAGGATCACGCCGATGCCGCTCTTGTGGCTGTTGAGGTCCTGCGAGAGGCGCAGCACGCCGTAATTCGTGGTGGGCTCGATCGTGTTGTCCGCGCGCCCCTCCTCGCGCGACGTCACCGCCTCGAGCACCCCCACCGTCAGACCGCCCGTCGAGCGGCCGGTCAGCTTGCCGGCGCCAAGAATCGTGGTCGAGGTCGGCGCTCCCGGATCGGGGTAGAGCCAGCCCAGCTGCGGGGCGCGGCCGATGCGCCGCGAATAGAACAGGCCCTCGCCGATGCAATTCACCTGGCTGCAGTTCACGGGGAAGTTGTAGACCCCGGTGCCCTCGAGGAAGAAGGGCCGCTTCTCCGCGAGGAACGTCTCGTACGCGGTGAGATTCACCACTGCCGGATCCTGCTCGACCTGGCCGAAGTCGGGCGCCACCGTGCCGTCGAGCGTGTAGTTCGACGACAGGCCGTACTTGAAGTCGGCGCCCCCGCTGAAGCTCTGCTCGCGGCTGAACCCATTGAGCTTCGGCTGGGACTCGTTCTTCGCCACGGTGTACGGGAGCACGTCGAAGCGGCGCGGCGGCGGGATGTTGTCGATGCCGGCCACGTCGCCGAGCTGCGACACGAAGCCGATCTGCGACGGCCGATACGCCGGCCAGGAGACGCGCTCCTTGAAGCGCTCGATGTCGCGCCACACGCCGAAGCCGAAGGTGTGCGACATCGACGGCGGGTAGCGGATCTGGGACAGCGGTATGGCGAACTCGGCCGTCCATCCGAGCGAGTCGACGCGCGTCGCCACGTCCCACACCCCGTCCCAGGAACCGTCTTCGTTGTTGTCGTCGTAGATGGCGTAGTCGCGCTTGACGCCGCCCGGGCTGACGGCGAACTCGTAGCCGCTGCGTCGATCGTGGTAGGCGTCGATCACGATCTTGAGCTGATCGGTGGGCGGCCGCACGTCGCGCCGCGCCAGCACGGTGGAGATCTTGGACGGCTCGGGGTCGAAGGCGCGGATGAAGACGTAGAAGTCGTGGTCGTCGAAGGCGATCTTGGCCTCGGTCTTGAAGCGCGCGGGACCGCCCTCGAGCGGCTGGAACTGCGTGAAGTCCGAGATCGCCGGCGCGGTGCGCCAAATGTCGTCGTCGTCGCGGCCATCGACGACCACCGGCACGGGCGTGCGGACCGCCACGGCGGCGATCGTCGACGCCCGCGGCAGCGGCTCCGCCGCCGCGGTCGTGGCCAAGCCGAGGAACGTGACGACGAGAGTGGTTCGAGCGAGGAACATGGGACCCGGTCCAGGGAAGAAGGGCGGCAGTCTAGCACTCGAAGTGACGACCGGGGGCCGCGCCCGGCCATCCAATTGACGCGCTCGGAAGCGTGATTCCGCGCCGGAGTCGGCCGAGCGCCCGGGACGTCGACCATGTTATCTTGCCCGACTCGCTCCCTCCCCCATCCAGGTGCATCGATGCCGATCGAAATCTCCGCCTGCCGATCGACCGACGAGATCATCGCCGCGCTGCGGCCGGTCGCCCATTACTTCGGCCGCACCCCGGTCCCGCCCGAGACCGACCGCTTCGTGCCCTTCGTCGAGCCCGCGCGCGTCTTCGCGGCGCGCGAGGATGGCGGCGTGGTCGGTGGCTGCGCCTCCTTTCCGCTCGAGCTGACGGTGCCGGGCGGGCGCTCGGTCGAGACCGCGGGGCTGACCGTGGTCGGCGTGATGCCGACGCACCGCCGCCGCGGCATCCTGCGCGACATGATGCGGGTTCAGATGGACGACGTGCGCCGGCGCGGGACGCCGCTGGCGGCGCTGTGGGCTTCGGAGGACACCATCTACGGCCGCTTCGGTTACGGCATCGCATCGTTCAGCGGCGACCTCGACATCCGCCGCAGCGCCACCGCGTTCGCGCAGCCGTTCGAGTCGCGGGCGCGTTTCGAGCTGTGCGGCGAAGCGGAGGCGCTCGAGCCCATGGCCGAAGCCTATGCGCGCGCGCGCCTCCTCCATCCCGGCATGCTGCGGCGCGACGCCGAGTGGTGGCGTCAGCGCCGCCTCGCCGATCCCGAGAGCCGGCGCCAGGGCGCGGGCGAGCTCAATCGGGTGGTGATGAGGCACGACGGCCGACCCAGCGGCTACGCCCTCTACCGCATCAACCAGAAGTTCGAAGGCGGCGTGTCGGTCGGACACCTCCAGGTCGTCGAAGCCCTCGGCGTCACGCCCGAGGCGACGCGCGACGTGTGGCGCTTGTTGTTCGACGTCGACTGGATCGACCGCGTCAAAGCCACCCTGCTGCCGGTCGACCACCCGCTCTTCTTCCTGCTCACCAAGCCGCGCGAGATGAACTTCCAGATCCACGACGGGCTGTGGGTGCGGTTGATGGACGTCGGCGCGGCGCTGGCCGCGCGGCGACTGGGCTCCGCCGAACCGGTGGTGATCGAGGTGGCCGATGCGTTCTGCCCCTGGAACCAGGGCCGCTGGCGCGTCAGCGAGCGCGGCGCCGAGCGCGCCGAGGCGGCGGCCGATCTCGCTTGCGACGTGACCGCGCTCGGCTCGGTCTACCTGGGCGCGTTCTCGTGGCGGCAGCTGCTCGCCGCCGGGCGCGTGGTGGAGCGGCGTCCCGACGGCGCGGCGCGCGCGGATGCGCTGTTCCCATCCGATGGTGCCCCGTGGTGCCCGGAGATCTTCTAGGGGGCGGGCGTGCGCGCCTTGCGCTAGACAAGCCCGCAGCGGACATCGACAATGCCGCGTCGCGGGCAGCAGCCACCCGGCCGAGCACGAGGTTCGCGATTGCGCAGAGACGAAGTCCCCGGCAGTGATGCGATGGCGGTGCGGGCGCTGGGCCGCTCGCTGCTCGCCCGCCCGTGGCCCCGCGCGGCAGCCGTCCTCGGCGCGCTGGCGGTGCTGGTCGTCGTCGGCGGCGTGGATTACCTCACCGGCCACGAGATGCTGCTCTCGACCTTCTACCTCGTTCCGGTCGCGATGGCGGCCTGGATGGTGGGGCGCGGCTTCGCGCTGGTGGTTTCGACGCTGAGTGTGGGGGTCTGGCTGGTGGGCGATCTGGCTGCCGGCGCCGTTTACCCGCACGCCTTCGTGCCGGTGTGGAACTCGGCCATCATCCTCGCCTTCTACGTCGTGGTGACGGTGCTCCTGGGGCGGCTGCGGGCGATGCATCGGGAGCTCGAGGAGCGCGTGCGGGTGCGCACGGTCGCGCTCACGGAGGAGATGGCCGAGCGCGAGCGGCTCGAGCGCGAGATCCTCGAAGTCGGCGAGCAGGAGCGACGCCGCGTGGGGCGGGATCTCCACGACAGCCTCGGACAGTTGCTGACGGGGACGGCGCTGGCCGGCCAAGTGCTGCAGGAGAAGCTCGCCGCGCAGGCCTCGACCGAAGCGGCCGACGCGACGCGCGTGGTGACGCTGGTCGAGGAAGCGATCGAGCTGACGCGTAGCCTGTCGCGCGGGCTCGACCCCCTCGAGATCGAGGGCGGCGGCCTCGCCCAGGGCCTGCGCGAGCTGGCCGCCAAGACGACGGCGCTGACCGCGACGCGCTGCGAGTACCAGGGCGCGGCGCGGATCGGGATTGCCGACAACGCGGTCGCGACTCATCTCTACCGGATCGCCCAGGAAGCGATCACCAACGCCATCAAGCACGGGCACGCGACCGCCATCGTCGTCCGCCTCGAGAACAGCGACCAACGACTGCGGCTCACGGTGCGCGACGATGGTGTCGGAATCCCCGACCCGGTCCAGCGCCGAGCGGGGATGGGGCTGCGCATCATGGCGCACCGCGCCGCGGTAATGGGCGGCCGCTTCGAGGTGCGTCGTGAGCCGCCGCGCGGTACGTTGATCACATGCGAGATGCCGAACCCGTGAGCGGCGGCGCCCCGACGCGCGTGTTCCTGGTGGACGACCACCCGCTGGTGCGCGAGTCGCTGGCCAGCCTCATCGACCGCCAGCCCGACCTGGAGGTGTGCGGTGAGGCCGATCACCCGGCGTCCGCGCTGGCCGCGATCGCCGCGGCCAAGCCCGACGTGGCGATCGTCGACCTCTCCCTGGGCGAAGGGTCGGGGCTGGAGCTGATCCGTGACCTGAAGCAGCTCCACCCCCAGGTCGGCGTGCTGGTGCTGTCGATGCACGACGAGAATCTCTACGCCGAGCGTGCGCTGCGCGCCGGCGCGCGCGGCTACATCATGAAGCGCGAGGCGACGCGCAACGTCATCGTGGCCATCCGCCGGGTGCGCGCGGGCAAGATCGCGGTCAGCGAGCGGCTCGCCGAGGCGCTGGCTGCCAAGCTGATCACCGCCTCGCCCGCCGCCGCCGATCCGGTCGCGACGCTGAGCGATCGCGAGCTGGAGGTGTTCCGGCTGGTGGGCGAAGGCCGCTCCACCCGTCAGATCGCGGAGGCGCTCCACCTGAGCGCCAAGACCGTTCAGGCCTACTACGCCCGCATCAAGGTCAAGCTCGGCGTGACGCACGCCAACGAGATGATGCGCGAGGCGGTGCGCTGGGCCGAGGAGCGGAATCGCTGAGCGGGGACGGCCCAGTGTAAGGCCCCGCCCTACACCAGAAGTCGGCGCGACCCCACAGACAGCGGCCCGGCTCCGGTCCTAGTGTCGACGCATGTCGTGCCAGCCCGCTTCCGTCTGGGTCACGGCCGCCATCCTGGTGGCCGCACCCTCGAGTGCCCGCTCGGCGTCCGCGCCGTCACCGCGCACGACGCTGCGGCTCGAGGACGCTCTCGAGCTGGCGCGCCACCACAACCTCGATTCGATCTCGGCCGCGGACGAGGCGGCCATCGCCGACGCCGGCATCCACACGGCGCGCGAGCATCCGAACCCCGCCCTCGCGTTGACCACCGCGCGCATCCACTCGCTTGGCGGCGACGCCACGGCCCTCGGCAACGGGCTGTGGGCGCGCGGCTACGACTCCGCGCTCGAGCTCGGTCAGCCGCTGGAGCTCGGCGGCCAGCGCGCGGCGCGGCGGCGG
>JACXTT010010248.1_pt1 | contig 12679 bp, 11 predicted proteins | sample 9270951 | NCBI WGS metagenome assembly JACXTT01 (sample SAMN15532306, study PRJNA645909) | rock metagenome | isolation source: weathered quartz diorite | place: Puerto Rico | collected 2017-06-21 | reverse complement strand
GCGCACGGATCGCACATTTGAACGAGCGTCTGAAGCTGCCGGGCGGCCCCACGTCCGTGTGGGGCGTTGCCGACGACGATCCCCAGCTGGCCGTTGCGTTCCTCTGGTCGGCCGGGCCCGCGTTCGAGGTTCGCAGTGCTCCGCCGCGAATGCTACGCAGACTCTACCGCACGCTGCCCCGCAGCGCGCTCATCGACGGAGGTCACGTGGTTGCGACCTGGAGCGGATTCCCTTCCGACGCTACGCTCGACGCCCTGTCCCGAGGAGAGCTGCCGTGAGCCCCTTCGCTCTGCGGACGCTGCTCGTCACGCTGCTCGCGAGTTGCTGGGGCTCTGCGTACGGCGCCATCGTGGAGCTCGCCCCCACCGGCCAGTTCGAGGCCCAAGGCGCCGAGGTCCGTCGCTCGCTGCAGATGCCCGCGGCGTTCCTCGTCTCGCCCTCGCCGTTCGGCCGTCCCGTCTTCATCACGACCGGGCCGCTCACTGCCCGGCTGCTCAACCCGGCACGCATCACCCGCGCTGAAGCCGACCCCGAGGTCATCCGGGTCGACACGAGCGGACCGCAGGAGGACTTCCTCTCCGTACGACCCGACGGCGAGAATCTGGTCGTCGATCGCAACGGCCTGACGATGACGCTGAAGGCCAGCCCGCCGCTTCTCGGCGATCGCACGCTGGAGGAGGTGCTCCAGGCGCTGCCCGAGTACCGCCGCGGGGCAGCGCGGTACGTGCCGGATCCCGCCGCCCTGGCGAAGCTCCGCCGCGTGACGCAGCCGACGGAGCTGCTCGTGGTCTTCGGCAGCTGGTGCCCGCACTGCGCGGAGGCGGTGCCCCGGCTGGTGCGCGTGCTGGAGGACGTCAAGGGTGCACCGATCGCCGTCACCTTTCACGGCGTGCCACACGACGGCACACCCGATCCCCTGACGGAGGAGCTGCACGTCACCGGCCTGCCGACCGCGATCGTCCGTCGCAGCGGCAAGGAGGTGGCACGCATGCAGGGCGACGAGTGGCTCACGCCGGAGCGGACGCTGGGCACGCTCATCGCGACGCCCGCGCGGGTGCCGGAAGGACAACCCGCGAAACCGCGCTAGCGGAGCGCAGCCGACCTGCTCACCTTCATCCGGTCCGCACGCCGAGGAATCGCGGTCGCAGCATCAGGAGCAACGCCGGCAGGACCACGAGCGACGTCACCGCGCTGCCCGCCATCCAGAGCGCCAGCAGCACCGCCATCTCGCTGACGAAGCGGATCTCGGTGAACGCGAAGCAGAGCACGCCCGCCGTCATCGTGACGGCAGTGAAGGCGATGGTCCGGCCCGAGCCGGCGATGGCTCGCTCGACGGCGGCCTCGATCGTGTCCCCACCGGCCAGCGCCTCCTGGATTCGACTCACGAGGTAGATCCCGTAGTCGATCCCGAACCCGACGCCCACCGCGATGACCGGCAGCGTGTCGAGGTCGAGGCCGATCCCGCGCGCCGCCATGTAGGCGTTGACCACGAGGTTCGCGACCACCAGCGGCACGGCCAGGAGCACTGCCGCAACGACCGAGCGGTACGTCACCCCGACGATCACCAGGATCACCGCGAACGACGCGAACGTCATCAGGGCGTCGCTGCGCAGGATCTCGTCGTAGACCGCAGCCAGGGTTCCGATGAACCCGCCAGCGAGGAGAAAATGCGCCCCGGTCATCGGATGCGTGGCGATGAAATCCTCGGCCGCCTTCACGAGGCCGCGAACGTGCGCGACCGTGTGGTCACGGCAGAAGAACGTGATCGGCGCGGTCGAGAAGTCCGGCGTGAAATAGCGCGCGCTGGTCGACGGATAGACCGACCCCCAGTAGAGGAAGAACTCCGACGCGACGACGTTCTCGGTGCTCGGGATCGCCCCCCACTTCGGATCGGATTCGTGGAACCGCTCGCGCATCGCCTTCAACAGGTCGACCAACGAGATACTCGCGGCGACGACCGGCACGCGCTCGAGCGTAGCCTGGAAGCGCTCGATCGTCCGCAGCACGTCGGGCCGATAGAGGGCCCGCGGCCCGTTCCCTTCGACGACGACCATGAACCGCTCGGTGCCGCCGAACTCCGCGTCGGTGGCCCGCGCCGCCTGGTTGTACTCCGAGTTGGGACGGAGGATCCGTGAGGCCGAGGGGTCGCCCACGTCGAGGCTCGCGACGAAGGCCGCCGCGACCGCGCAGGCGACCGCCGTCAGCACGAGCAGGCCCGCTCGCCGGCGCGGGTCGACCACCAGCGCGGCGAGCCGCCGGCACGCACGGGTCGACAGGTCGTCCTCCCGGGCGCGGATGCGCGCCAAGTCGGGGGGCCGGAGCTGGCTGTAGATGATGGGGTTCAGCAGCAGCTCCGTCACGACGAGCGAGAGCAGCCACGCCGTGGCGGCCACGGCGAGCGCGCGGAGCGCCGGGATCGCGACGATCCCGATCGCCAGCACGCCGAGCGCGTCGGTGAGGATCCCGGCCAGCGTCGGTGCCCAGAGGTGGTCGAACGCCCCGTGGACGGCCTGCGACTGCGCTCTCCCGGACGCCAGCTCCTCGTAGTAGCGGTCGTGCATCTGCGCCGAGTGGCTCACGGCGCGCGCCGTGATCAGAAAGGGCACGACCAGCAGCAGCGGATTGAGCGTGAACCCCGCCAGATACATCACGCCCAGCCCCCAGAGCGCGGCCAGGCCTCCCGAGATCGTCGGCCTGAGCGCCCCACGCCAATCGCGGAAGTACAGCCAGAGCAGCATCCATGTCACGACCACGGCCACCGCGAACGCCGCCCCGACCTGCCACTCCAGCGCCAGGATCCAGCCGTCGAGGCGTGGAGCACCGCTCACGTGGATCGCGACCCGATCGGTCGCATGGGACAGCACCGTCGTGTTCACGGCCTCGAAGAGGCGCCGGTAGTCGAGCTTCGATTCGATCAACCCGGCGCGCACGATCGCCGCGCGGCGATCGAGCGAGACCTGCGTCCCGAGGAGATACCCGGCGGAGAGCGTCGTGCGCTCGATGTCCAGCGCGTCGGCCGCGCTGGTCGGGCGCGTCATCATCACCGGCCCGCTGTCGATGCGCCCGCCGGGCAGCGAACGGACCCACCGCGTGTCCCGGTGCGCGATGGACTCGACCTGGTTGTGGTTGACGCCCGGCAGCGCATCGACGGCGTTCGTCACGTCCCAGACGGTTGCCAGGTGTTCGGGCGTGAAGATCGAGCCGTCTCGGGCCTCGACCATCACGGTCAGCACGTTCGCCTCGGTGAAGTTTCGATGGAAGCGATTGTGCACCGCGATGAACGGGTGCCCCTGCGGCAGCAGGTCGGCGGTCCGGAAGTCGAAGCGAAGCTGCGACCCGATCGCCCCGAGCACGGCGGAGAGCACCAGCACCAGCGCGGCAATGGCGCGGCCATGGGCGACGAGCCACGCGGCGAATCGATTCAACGGCGGACACCGCGGACTGTCCGGGCAGCCCGGCTCATCGCGCGCGGCCGTGCGGCTCCCGTCGCCGCGCCAGGTACGTCGTCGACGTACACTCGCACGTTCTAGTGCTGCTGTTCAGCCCCGGGGCGCTATCCCGACACGGGGGTGTCGGCTTGCTGCACCGCCGCAGGGCCGGGTGTGGCCGCGTGCGGCGACCGACCGGGCGAGAGCCCGCGCGGTGACATGGCTCATGAAGTCCGGCGCGAAGACGTCGTAAACGGCGGCGTAGTCACCCGCCGCCATTCGGGAGCTGTACGGGGCCAGGCATCTCAGGTTGTACATGCGACTCCTCCTTGGGACACGGTGCTCCCGGTGCGGCTGCTGTAGCCCCTTTGGGCAGGGGTGCGCCACCCGGGACGGGCCGTCTCCGTCATTTTCCCTATCTCCTGCCCGCTCAGTGGGGCCGCGGCTCCTGTGCGAACCGGCGCGCCGTGGAACGGCGACCATTCGCGAGAGACGCGAACAGCGTCAGAGCGCAGGGACCGGGGAAGCGTGGACCAGCGTGGGCCGACTCACGCCCGCCGAACGCGCATCCGGGTGCCCGTCGACACCGAGAGCGTGATCTCGTCGGCGTGGAGGTCGAGGGGAAAGAGCGTACCGCTGATGCGCGCCTCGTGGATGCTCGCGCCGTCGAGGTCGGCCTGTGACATGTCCACGCCACGCAGGTCGGCCTGGCGGAGGTAGGCCCCCCGCAAGTTGGCCTCGCGCAACGTCGCCTCGTGGAGGTCCGCCATGCGCAGGTCCGCGTTCTCGAGGTCGGGACGCTCGCGGCGCGCCCGCTCGTTGAACGCCGCGACGTTCCCGTCCAGCAGCAGCTTCCTCCAGACGCCTGCCCTGGTGAGTGCCATTCGCCCAGATATCTCGGCTGATCTGCCCCCGAGCTTGAGGCCGACGCGGGGCTGAGTGCCGTGGCGGCTCCGCGTGGGGTCGCTACCCGAGGTCAGGCCGCGGACGGCAGGCGGCGTCTCGGCGCCGCGCCGGGGCCCGCCCCCTGCGCGCCGCCCTCCGCCGCCGCGATCACGTACGGCAGCCGCAGCCGGAAGGTCGTCCCCTGCCCGACCCGCGACTCGATCGCGACGGTTCCACCCAGCAGCGCCACGTACCGCTGCACGATCGTCAACCCGAGGCCGAAGCCGCTCATCTGCGAATCGGTACCCGCAACCTGACAGAACGGCTCGAATATCCGCGCGACTTGATGCTCGGGAATCCCCGGACCGGTGTCCGCGACCTCGATCTCGACCAGGCGTTCGCTGCTCCGGTCGCGCGCGCGCAACGTCACAGATCCCAGGACCGTGAATTTGAGCGCGTTGCCGATCAGGTTCTCGATGACGATCGAGAGCTTGTCCACGTCCGTCTCGATAACCGGCAGAGCGGCGGGGACATCCCAGTGCAGCGCGACGCCCGGGCGTGGGGGCATGCGATCGCGCAGGCGGATCGTGTCGATCAGCCGGCCGAGCGGCGCCGGCTGCACCGCCACGGGAATCTTCCCGGCTTCTAGGCGTCCCAGGTCGAGCACGCCGTCGACCAGGCGGAGCAGATGCGTCGCGACGTCGCGGGTACGTTGGTTGAGCGCGAGGCCGTCGGCCGAAAGCCCGTGCTCGCGATCGGCGAGCATGTGCGTATGGCCGATGATGATGTGCAGCGGCGTGCGGAGCTCGTGGGACATGTTGGCCAGGAACTCCGACTTGAGGTCATTGGCGGTCACCGCCTGGTCGTAGAGACGCTGGAGCTGATCCGTGCGCTCGGCCACTTTCGCCTCGAGCTCGCGCGCCCACGCGAACCCCTCGTCCGCGCGCTCGCGCTCGTGCCGCATCTGGGTGATCACGTGTCCGTAGAACAGTGCCACCGTGAAGAAGAAGACGATCCGCAACAGATGCGGCCCGCTCAAGATGCTGTTCTCGGCCATGAAGTACATGTTGGCCACGCTGACGGCCGTCGTGCCCAGCACGACCATCTCGACGCTCTCGCCGATGGCAGCGAGGAACAGCACGAAGAAGTAGAGAAGGAAGAACTCCTGCCCGGTCACGCCGACCGTGTGCAGGCTCCACGACACCCACAGCGTGTCCGCGACCAGGACCGGGGCTTCGACGTACCAGGAGAACAGGCGCTCGGCCGGCAGGCGCCCGAGCGCCACGTTGCTCGCCAGCGCGATGCCGATCATCACCGGCGTCACCGGTGCGACGGCGATCCCCGGCCAGTAGGAGAGCACGAGATAGCCGGCACTGATGATGAAGACGTATCGGAGAAGGAGGAAGAGCCCCTTCGGCCCGCCGCCCATGTGCCGGAATGTGCCCTGGTCCTTCATGGGGGTCCGCTGCTTCAGCAACCAACGTGCCGGCTGCCAGGGCCCGTCGTACCAGGCTCGCGGACGGCGGCAGCGACCGGACGGTGCCCCTCGGCAAGGAAATGCCGATCGGCAGTGAGAACCGAGAGCCCCGAACAACTATGCATTGACTATGCATTGACGACGTCTCTCGACCCGTGAGGCGGCGGCACAGTCGAGGGTTTCGAAACCCCACTCCCACCAAGCGGTCCCCGTCCCGCTGAGTGCGCCCGGGGTGAATCGAACACCCAACCCCGCCGGGCCCGCTGCGGTCGACGTCCTTGTGAACCGTTGCGGGCTGCGCGATTGTCGGCGGCGAACCGCTGGCGCAATGCACCGCCTCCGCGAGAGCGACGTCCGAAACCTACGCGCGTTCCTCCGCGCGATCTACTCCCCGCAGGATCATGCGGCGTTCGTCCCGACGACCCTGCGCGCGGTGCTCAAGCTGATCCCCGGGGAGCTGGCCGGCCTGCAGCTCGTCGACCCGACCAAGCCGGACTCCGATCTTTGGACCCACCCGCTGGAGGCTTCGCCGGACGGTAAGCGGAGGTGGGAACGCTACGTCCTCGCGCATCCCCTCATGGTCCTCTGCCGCGAGAGGGGCGAGAGTCCGGCGTACGCCAACTCGACCTTCGTTAGCCAGGGGCAATTCCGTCAGAGGCCGGCGTACCGCGAGGTGTTCCAGCTGGTCGGGATGGAAGACTGCCTCGCGTTCCTGACGCCGGCGGGAGAGCGACTGCTGCTCGGCTTGGCGGTGTTCCGGCGTTCGTGGGGATTTTCGGAGCCCGATCTCCTGCTGATGAACCTCATCCGCCCGCACGTCGTCCAGGCGCACGAAAACGCGATGGCCTTCATGCAGACGCGCGCCGACGCCAGCCGGGTGTGTGAGACGATCGCGCTATCGCCGTCGGGGCGGATCTCCGTCGCCTCGGAGCGCGCGTGGGAAGCGATCGTGGCGTACTCGGGCGCGCGCCCGCCGCGCCGTGATCGCCTGCCCGCTCCGGTCGAGCGATGGTTCCTCGGGGCAGCCGGTCCGCCGATACGACCGCTGATCCTGGAGCACGGGCAGAAGCGCCTCGTCCTCCAGTACCTCACCGAGTGGTCGGCGAAGCGAGTCGTCTTCGTGGAGGAGCTGCCCGCGAGGTCGCGCGGGGCAGACGTCGCGCCGCTCGGCCTGACGCCCCGCGAGGTGGAGGTGCTGATGTGGATCAGCGAGGCTAAGACCAACCCCGAGATCGCGGTCATTCTGGGGACGAGTGCGCGTACGGTTTCCAAGCACGTCGAGCACGTCTTGGAGAAGCTGAAGCTGGAGAATCGGACGGCCGCGGCCGCCATGGCCTTCGAGTGGCGGCGCGACCGGGCGGGATCCCCGCTCACCTCGTACGCCAAGTGACGTATGGCGAGAGTCCGTCGGTGAGCGGGATGCTGCGCCGAGGTCCGACGCATGCGACCGCGAGCAGCTCGAGTCGTGCGGGCAGTGGTGCTGTCGCTGCCGCTCGTCGCCTCCCACGCGAGCGGGAGGCCGACGCCCTGTGCCGGCGGGCGCTTCCTCGTCGCGGGGGAGTCCCTGATCGCCGGCGACGCCGCCTCCGACCACGAGGCGATCATCCTCCAGAGCGCCCGCGTCTCGCTGGGCTCCGACTGCCCGTCGGTGCGGGCAAGACTGACCGCCGGCAAGCACGGGGCGACCAGGGTGAGCGCCGCCTGGTCGACCTGCCAGGTGCTGAAGGGCCACGTGAAGGTGCACGCCATCTTGTCGCCGGATTGCGCGATGATGACCGGCACGCTGACGGCGCGGAAGGCGCGCGTGAAGAAGCCCTTCAGCGCCGGCCTCTCGAGATGCGGCGACGGGATCGTCGACGCTGGCACGAACGAGGATTGCGATCCGCCCCAGGGCGGCGCGTGCGACCCGCAGTGCCGCGTACCGGTGGCGGCACAAAAGATCGGGGCCGCGGGAGGCAGCCTGACCTCGGCCGACGGGCTGCTCACCGTCGACGTACCTTCCGGGGCGCTCGCGGACGATGTCCCCATCACCGTCCGGCGCCGCACGCTGGCCGAGATATCGCAGGACCTCCGGGATGCGGGAGCGGACGTCGCCTACGACCTCGGCCCCGACGGGCTCCAGTTCACTTCGCCGGCCACGGTCACCTTCCTCATGGGGGGGGCACGCGCGCCGGACGGCAGCGTGAGCGGGCCGGTGGCAGGGCTGTTCACGACCACCGGCGGCGACACCACGGGCGAGGTGTTCGCGGCACAGCGGACGGTGCTCGACATTGGCGCCGATACCGCCACCGTCACGGGTACCCTCGGCCACTTCAGTTCCGTGTTCATCTTCCGGCCGACGTCCTCGACGCCGGGAACGATCTCCACGCTCACCGTCGCGATCTCGCCGTCGAGCACGATCCCGATCGAGCACCTCTTCGGGGTCACCGTGACGCTGACTACGGCGAAGCCGAAGAGCAAGACGATCCCAGTTACCTACGAGGACCACACCCTGGGGCCGGAGGTCGAGTACGCAGGCCCACCCCAGGTGACCATCGGGAGCCTGGATCCTCTGACCAGCCGCGTTTCGAAGTCGATTCCCGGCTACGGTTGCTCGAGCGAAGCGGGGCCGGGATTCCTCAGCGGGTCGGTGCAGGCCGTGATCCCGAAGCCGTCGGCTATGACCTTCGTGTTCGGGCCGAGCATAGTGCTGACCGTCGACGTCCTCGTCCCCATCACGTGCGTGCTCGAGACACCCACCACCACGGCGACCACGACCACCGTGACCACCACCACGAACAGCTCCACGACCAGCCGGACGGCGACCACGGCCAGTACCAGCTCGAGCACGTCGACCTCCACGAGCAGCACCACCTCGACGACCGGCTCGACGACGACCAGCAGCACGTCCACGAGCACGACGACGGTGCCGGCGGCGGCGGGCTGCTGCGATTGTCCCGACGGCAGCTGCTTCAGCGGTCCCGGGGTCGGGCCGGCCACCTGCGACTTCTGCAATGGCGGGCAGGGAGGCACGTTCGTCCCCGACGCGGACTGTCCGTTGACTCCTGGCCACTGCCAGCCGCGCACGACCACCACGACCTCGATCCCGACCTGCTTCCTCGGGAGAGCACGCGCATCGACGTTCACGTGTCCCGGCAACGTGCCGGGGACCTGCTACGGGGCACAGACCAGCCTCGACTGCCAGGCACAGACGCTGGTCGAGCCGGCGGCGGGTGTGACGTCGCATCTCCTGTGGACGGGAATCCCAACCGCGAGCGCCGGGACCCCGCCGGGGCTGTGCGCCACGCACAGCCAAGTCGGCTACCTCATCGATGCCGCGACGGGGAAATCGCTCAGCATCTACCTCTTCCAGCGCACGGGGGGAGACACCGAGTACACCGAGCACGTCCTCTTCGATGCATCGCACCCTGGCGCCCCCTGGGAAGTCAGGCTCGACGTGAAAGATACCGGCCCCGCCGGATACGCAGGTGGCCTGACGAAGACGGTCTATCCAGTCGTGTGCTTCTACTGAGGAGTTTCAAACACAGACTCGGTCCCGTGGCCGCTGATCAGGATCGCCGCCTTCCGGTCGCCCACTAGCTGGCTCGGCCGGCTCCTCCCTACCTGCCCGCCGCCCATCGCCCTGAATGGCACGAGACAACGCGCTCGCGCGAGACGCAGAGCCCCTATGGCGCGACCCCAGCAACGTAGGCGTTCCCCAGAACCTCGGCCACCCCCTGCTTCGCTGCCTTCGGTCCGTTCGGGAACTTGTCCTGCAGGATCCCGATCTCGACATTGACGAGGACGTCGATCTCTCCCGCTTGCGGCATCGACGCGCCCGCCTGCGTGAACCACGACCGCAGTATCGGTTCGATCTGCGGTCTCTGCGGGAAGGGCGGCATATCGCGCTTTCCCGAAAGATAGTAGTCGACGACCTTCTGCCCCACCTGCGCGGGTAATGTCAGCAGGCCGAACACCGTCGACGCCAGCGCGACCGCCGCGCCGCCCGTCGGATCGTCCAGCTGCCGCAGCAAGCCGAGGGCAATCGTCACTACCGCCTCACCGCCCGGAGGGGGCGGTGGCGTGTGGTGCCTCGCCGCGAAGCCGGCCAGCACATACTTCCGCATCTCGTCCCTGCTCACATCGCCCATTGCATTCTCCTCTCCAAGATAGGCACTTTCACTACCAGAGTACACGTCCAGGTGTCCAAGGGCACAGTTCCCGCGTCTGGTAGAGAACGCCTTGGGTATCCTCGCGACTCAGGGAAACCCGATCCGACGTGTCGCATGGGCCGTCTCGGGGCGATGCATGCCGGAAGCTCCCCGACGATCCGCGACGCTCCCGACCAACTCGCTCGACCTGCTCGAGAAGTGCCGTCGGGATCCGCCGTATCTCTACGCGGGCCACTTCTTGGCTGCGAAGAGGCGGCGGCCTGACGGGCCTTCTTGCCGCCGCGGCCGCGAAGGACACGATGGGCCGAGACGCCGGCTTCGAGAACCGCACCTACGAGCGCCGCGACGATACCGTTCCCACCCGCCCCGATCGCTACTACTGGTCGGGACTCGTCAGAACTCGAGGTGCAGCACGACGCGACGCGGATCGAACGCGCCGCCGCTCTGCTCGAGATCGAGCGTGCCGTGCAGATCGTCGGTCCAGATGGTTTCCGCGTGTGGCAGCTCGTCGATCTGGAGCCGGGCCTCGTCGACCTTGATGGGGATGGACTCCCCGCCGAGGGATCCGGTCGCGCCGCTCAGAGGCCGAGCGGGATCGCCGAATGCGAACACACCCACGTCCAGCGGCGAGAGGACCTCGAGGACGAGCCAGCCATGCTGGCCCCTCGCGTGGAAGGGGGGGTCGGGAAAGCGGATGGACAGCTCCGTCGTGACATGATCGGGCTGTCTTTCGAATCGAATCGCATCGATCCGACAGCGGGTCGTCGTGCGTCCGGTGCTGACCTTCGGTGCGTCGACAGTGAGGGAGCAGGTACGTTCGAGGCGGTGCGTTCCGGGCGGATCGGCCGCCGGACGGCAGCGCACGCGGCGCTTCGACACCGGACAGCGGCCAGCGCGGGCCACGAAGCTGCGTCCGACGGGTCCTCTGAAGAGCGTCGTCCAGGTGAGGCTCCCGGCGCAGAAGGTCGGACGAGGAGCGTCGGTCGACCCTGTGTTGCACAGCGCGATGATGCAGCGACCGTCCCGGCGTCCATCCAGGTCGCAGGTCGGATCGCCGTCGGTGCAGGACAGCGACGAGCGCGGGATGATCCCGCAACGTGCCGCATGCACCGACCGGGGCAGCACTGTGGCCAGCAGGACGAAGGCCGCGAGGAAGGACAGTCGCCTGTTCATGGTCGGACAGCTAGCAGAAGTGAGCGACGCCCACATCGTACTTCCGGGCACGGCATCATATGACCGGCGCCCGACGGCCGGCCGCGTCAGGCCCCGGCGTCGGTCAGGACGAACCCCGGGAAGTCCGCGAGCCGAAAGAACGGTCGCACGGCGGCCGGCAGGTGTGGTTCAGCCTCCTCGAGACCGACGATGCGGGGGTTCGTCAGCCGGACGCGGCGACCCGCGCGCTGGAGCTCGCCACCACCGGCCGCGATCAAGTTCCGCGCCCAGTCGACGTCGCAACCGTACGTCATCGGGATCGCGAACCCGGCGGCCGTCCCGAGGGCGACGACCGGCGAGTGATACGCGCGCCCGCTCTTCCGTCCGACGTGATGAACGACGGCGAGCGGCGGCACGAGCCACGCGAACGTCCCCATGACGGGGTTGGTGAAGACGCGGTTCACCCGGCGCAGGAAGTGAGGCAGGTGCATTCCGCGACCGTATTCCCCGCGCCGGCGGGCGGCAAGGCACGTTCTAGCCTCACCCGCCGCGGCTTCCGCCGCGCGCCGCCCCCCGGCATGGTGCCGCCCCTCGATGGTCGGCCCCGCCCAGGACGACGACGCGACGACCAGCGCTCCGGACTGGCGGGCGGTGGTGTTCGCAGCGTTCTCGTTACGGAGCGACGGGCGGCGTGGTAGACGCGGCTAGCATGAGATCGGGGCGGATAGTCGCCTTTGAGTGTTTTATCTTCCGACGATCAACATCGCGCGCGAGGGATTGCAGGGCGAGCAGCGCGTGGCGGAGCAGGCGTCGCCGCGAGGGCCTCGCGCCGAATCCGTACTACCGCTGGAGAAAGGAACCCCCTCGAACCGGCCGCGATCGAGGCGCCGTGCCCCGCTTGAAGGCTCTCGCGTCCCACGGCCTCTGCAACTTTAGTCCATGCTGCACTGCCTCACGCCTCTTCCCTATGTTCACCCTCGCTTCCGCATGGTACGCTTCTGAAGGACATACAACACCGCCGGCGGGGGGAGCTGGCGAAGGAGAGATCTATGAATGCGCGCCGTGTATCGATGTCCGCGGCCTTCGTGTTCATTTCGTTCTGTGCCGCGATGGTTCTGATCCTGTCTGCCGGGTTCCGCGCACGTGCCAACGCCGACGACAACCAGGGCGATGACAGCTGCGGCGCGGCCATGGTCGCCGAAGATGACGACAACCAGGGTGACGACAACGCCCAGGGCGACGAGAACGGCTGTGGGATGGTGGTCGTCGAGGTCGATGATCAGAACGGCGCCGCCGTCGACGACATGGACGACAATGGGAATCCGGAGGATGACGTCGAGGTTGACGTCACGGAAACGGCGCAGAGCGGGGTCAACAAAGGGACGGTATTGACCCTCCACACGGCGCAGAACGGGAGCTTCGTCCTCAAGGGTCTCCCGAAGGGGCGGGCAACGATTACCGCCACGCGCGTGCACAACGGCGTGACCACCACTCGCACCCGGAAGAAGGGCGTGCGGGAACTGCGCACCCGGCGGCTGCGGCTACGGCTGCGGCCCGCCTCATAGTAGCGCGAGCGCGCTCCACGG
>JACXTT010010247.1_pt1 | contig 12679 bp, 6 predicted proteins | sample 9270951 | NCBI WGS metagenome assembly JACXTT01 (sample SAMN15532306, study PRJNA645909) | rock metagenome | isolation source: weathered quartz diorite | place: Puerto Rico | collected 2017-06-21 | reverse complement strand
ATTTACAAATGAAGTAAAGACACGTGCTGACCCAAATTTCTTATCTGCCCCAAACACCATCATTGGTTCAATTAATTCACTTTCCTTCATCCTGTTTTCGATTGGTGTCGGAGCAACGTATTTGCCGCCCGAGGTTTTAAATATTTCCTTTTTACGGTCTGTGATTTTTAAAAACGAATCCTGGTCCAAAACGCCAACATCTCCGGTATGAAACCATCCACCGTCCATCACTTCCGCAGTCAACTCCGGGTTTTTATAGTAACCAGCCATAACACCTGGCCCTTTGCAAAGTATTTCGCCGTCAGCCGCAATCATTACTTGCACGCCATTTATCAATGGACCAACGGTTCCAAATTTTCGCTTATTTTTTTGGTAATAGTTTACTGAAATAACCGGCGAAGTCTCTGTAAGCCCATATCCTTCTAAAATAACAATACCGGCAGCTGTGAAAATCTTTTCAAGCCTTACAGGACAGGCAGAACTTCCTACCACTATCGCTTTTACGTTACCCCCTACTGCATTACGCCACTTGCTGAAAACGAGCTTATCGGCTATGGCCAATTTTATCTTATACCAGATACTTTTGTGGTCTATTTCAAATTGATCGGCTACTTTTATCGACCACAAAAAAATCTTACTTTTTATACCGGTAAGCTTCTTACCCTCGATCATTATTTTCTCGAATACTTTTTCTAGCACCCTGGGCACAGCAGTAAATAAAGATGGCTTCACTTCCCGCAAATTGGGGCCTATGGTATCCATACTTTCGGCGTAAAAAATGGAAAAGCCAGAGAAAAGATAAATGTAGGTGACCATCTTTTCGAAGATGTGGTTCAAGGGCAAAAAGCTCAGAACGCGCTTTTCTACAACGGGTATCTGGTTAAGCACGTCGCTTGAGGCCTTCGCATTACTCAGAATATTTTTATGCGTTAACATCACGCCCTTAGGATGGCCAGTAGTACCGGAAGTATAAATGATAGTCGTTACGTCATTCTCGCCAACAACATCGCTGGCTGCCTTCAAATTACGATAGTCTTTTTCCTGAAGCGGTTTTAGTAATGCAGTCCAATGTGTACCACCCTCAATCTGGTCGAATGTAAATATTGCTTTTAAAGATGGAACCCGGTCATGTATCTCGTTTACTTTATCATAAATTTCTTTATTGCTCACGAATATATATCTTACCTCTGCCTGGTTCAATATCTCTTCAAGCTCATGGGCATTGCTGTTAGGATACAGTGGCACTAACACTGCTCCTATTTGCTGTACGGCGAGATCGGTTATTAGCCATTCAGGCCGACCAATACTGATCAACCCGATTTTGTTCCTGCCCTCGGTTGTTCCGTCACCACTTGAAACACCCATATTTAAAAGAGCCGCAGACAACTGATTGATCATATCATGCACCTCTTGAGTGCTATATGCTTTCCATGTTCCGTTTACTTTAGCATTTAACAAGCCGGGCAGCGGCTCTTCTGCCTGAGTTGCCATGCAATCGAACAATCTTGTCGCCTTTTCCATGTGTACAATAGTTTAATAAGGTAAAAAGTCAAAAACCACGAAAGCCTTAATGTCTTCTTTTGTTATTGGTTACCTGTATCGCCCTTCATGGTTTATTATGATAACAGTTCAAATATTCCTGCGGCACCCTGACCTGTACCCACGCACATGGTCACCATGCCATATTTTTTATTTCGTCTTCTCAATTCGTTAAAAAGTTGGACTGAAAGCTTTGCTCCGGTGCAGCCGAGCGGATGACCGAGGGCTATAGCCCCTCCATTAACATTAATAATGTTGGGGTCAAGATCCAAGCCCTTAATTATGGCCACCGACTGTGAAGCAAACGCTTCATTTAGGTCGATCAGATCAACGTCGTGCTGCTTCATTCCATTCATTTTCAATACTTTTGGTATTGCAAAAAGAGGGCCAATTCCCATGATACGCGGGGCAACGCCAACAACCGCATAATTTACCAGTCGGGCAATAGGCGTCAGGCTGTTTGCCTTCAAAAAACGCTCGCTGACCACCATCACAAATGCAGCCCCATCGCTTGTTTGAGAAGAGTTCCCGGCGGTGACTACTCCTTTGGCATCGAACACCGGTTTAAGTTTCGACAGCGCATCTAACGACGTATCAGCACGGGGTCCCTCGTCCGTATCAACGATAAATTCTCTCTTTTTCTTTTTTCCCTGCTCATCCACATAGGTTTCTGAAACATTTACCGGGACGATCTCATCTTTAAACTTTCCGTCCTGGATGGCGTTGATTGCTTTTTGATGAGAATGGTAGGCAAATTGGTCCTGCTCGTCTCTACTGATGTTATATTCTTTTGCAACAGCCTCCGCCGTTAAACCCATTCCCCAATAATAATCAGGGTGGGTAATAGCAACCTCAGTGTTGGGCATTATCCGCCACCCACCCATAGGGACCAGGCTCATGCTTTCAACGCCACCCGCTATAATGCAATCGGCCAAACCACTATGCACCTTTGCCGATGCGATAGCAATAGTTTCCAATCCAGATGCGCAATAACGGTTTACGGTCATTCCGGGCACTTTATCAGTATCCATAGCAATTAACGAGATCAGCCTGCCTACATTTAAACCCTGCTCTGCTTCGGGTGTGGCGTTACCGACAACAATATCGTCCACCTGCTCCCTGTCAACATTCGGAACAGAGGCTAAAAGCTGTTTAATAACGTCTGCGGCAAGCGCGTCCGGCCGCGTGAACCTAAAGCCTCCGCGGGTGGCTTTTCCAACAGCACTGCGGCGGGCCGCTACTATGTACGCATTCATGGTGTTTTGAATTAATTGATAAATCAGTTTCTCAATACTTTACCACCGGCCAGGATGGATTGTATCCGTTCTAAAGTTTTTCTCTCAGCACAGAGCGATACAAATGCTTCGCGCTCCAGGTCAAGCAAGTATTCTTCGCTTACAAGGGATGGCTGCGAAAGATCGCCTCCTGAAAGGATATAGGCCAGTTTTTGAGATATTTTCACATCGTGTTCGCTAATGTAATTGCCGCTATACATAGTGTTGGCGCCCACATAAGCCAGGCCGAGAGCCTGCTTACCCAATACCCTGATATTTGTGCGTGGTAGCGGCTGTACATATCCTTCGTCAGCCAGCATCAGACAATGCCGCTTTGCTTCGGCCAGCAATCTGTTGCGCGACATGACTACAACGTCTCGTCCTTTTTTAAGATAGCCCAATTCAAAAGCCTCATAAGCCGATGTGGAAACCTTGGCCTGACCGATAGTCAAAAACCGTTCTCTGAAGTTGTTTAATTCGATGTCGCCCTCCTGCAGTTCGTCCGAAAGCCGGAGTGCAAATTCTTTGGAGCCGCCTCCCGCCGGGATCAACCCCACTCCAAACTCCACAAGGCCCATGTATAACTCGGCATGGGCCACTACTTTATCAGCATGCAGGCATATTTCGCAGCCACCTCCCAGGGCCATTTGATGCGGCGCCACAACTACCGGGATTGAAGAATAGCGTATGCGCATCATGGTATTTTGAAAGGTCTTCACAACCATGCTCAACTCATCAAATTCCTGCTCAACCCCTAGCATCATTATCAACCCCACGTTAGCCCCTGCGCTAAAATTGGCACCTTCATTAGAAATAACCAGTCCTTTGTAGCTTGCCTCTGCGAGCGTGATAGCTTTGTTAATTCCTTCAATAACTTCGCTCCCTATGGTATTCATTTTTGTGTGAAACTCAAGGTTAAGTATCCCATCTCCGATGTCCGTAATGGTTGAGCCACTATTTTTCCAGATTATGTTTGTCTCGCGGAGATTATCCAACAACAAGAAGTTTTCTGTGCCCGGGATTGCCTTGTAGCCTTTTGCGGAGATATCATAATACCATCGCGTACCGTTTTCCGTCTTGTAGAAACATTCCGCTCCCGCTGCTAACATATCGTACACCCATTGTGCAGGCTTTTTACCGGCAGCCTCCATTTCTTTTACTGTACCTGTTACTCCCAGGGCGTCCCATGTTTCAAAAGGGCCCATTTCCCAACCAAATCCGGCATTCATGGCAGCATCTATTTTATACAGTTCGTCTGCTATTTCGGGAATCCGATTACTTGAATAGGCAAAAAGCGCAATAAAGGTGGTCCGATAAAAATCACCTGCCTTGTCCTTTGCCGCAAATAACATTTTTAGTCTTTCCTTCAAACTGTCAACCGTTTTAGCAGTGTCCAGCGTGGCAAACTTTACTTTTTGCGAAGGCTTATATTCCAATGTTTTCAGATCGAGCGCATAGAATTCGCTGCCCGCGGCTGATTTCTCTTTTTTATAGAAGCCCTGGCCTGTTTTGCTTCCCAACCATTTGTTCGCCATCATGGTGTTCACAAATTCGGGTAGGCGGCATAGTTCCCGGAGCTCATCATCTGGAAAATCCTGGCTTAGATTTTTTGCGACGTTAACCAACGTATCCAGTCCGACAACATCGTTAGTGCGGAACGTTGCCGATTTGGGGCGACCAATGACCGGGCCAGTAAGTTTGTCCACTTCTTCTACCGTCATACCTGTTTTATCCACATAATGCAGTACTGTCAAGATACTGAAAATACCGATCCGGTTGCCTATAAACGCCGGTGTGTCTTTAGCCAGCACAGTAGTTTTTCCCAAATATTTCTCACCATATTCCATTAAAAAATCCGACACCTCCTTTAATGTGTCAGCTGTAGGAATAATTTCCAATAATCTCAGGTATCGCGGTGGATTAAAAAAATGGGTCCCGCAAAAATGCTGCCTGAAATCATCGCTTCGCCCATCCGCCATTAAGTGTATCGGTATACCGGATGTGTTGGAAGTAACCAGCGTACCCGTTTTCCTGTATTTTTCCACCTGTTCAAAGACTTTTTGCTTGATGTCTAAACGTTCGACCACCGCTTCGATCACCCAGTCGCATTCCGCGATCTTCGGCATATCGTCATCGAAATTTCCGGTCATGATACGGTTTGCGAAAGACTTCAGGAAAATGGGTGAAGGGTTGGATTTTAAAGCAAAGTCCAGGGCATCATTAACTATTTTGTTCCTGGCTTTTTTATCACCAGAAGTGGCGCCTTCAGGCACAATGTCTAATAATAATACCTGCAGACCGATATTGGCAAAATGACAAGCAATTCGGCTACCCATCACGCCCGAACCTAATACTGCTACTTTTCTTATTATTCTTTTAGCATCCATACGGTGCACATTTTTATCGACGGATTGTCGAAGTTTGATTAGGATTAATTATTAAGTAATTTAATCATTTGGTCTCAGCTTTAAAAGCAATATTTATTTTCAGCGATCATTTTTTCGGCAATATTTCTCCGCGCCTGCGTGGTATTAATGTCATCCGTTTTAGTGTAACGCCTTAATCCCATTATCATCATTTTCCTTTCGTCGCCATCGGCAAATGAGTTAATCGCTTCTCTTCCTGATCTGGCGATATGTTCGGCGGCGTCATTAAGGTACACCCGCATCATGTCGATCTGTTCCCTGCTGGCGTCCGCTCCTTTCAAATTGACCCGCTTCTCGACCCGCAGCTGCAATGATTCGCTAACGTAAAGTTCAATCAACATATCCGCCAGGCACATCAGCACTTCCTGTTCTTTAGCCAATTGAGTCATCAGTTTTTGAACAGCTGCGCCGGCTACCAGCAATACTGCTTTTTTAAAGTTGACTATATATTTCTTCTCTTTTGAAAATAAACTTTCCTCGCCCGATGTGCCAAAATCAGGAATACTTGTCAGTTCACCAGCAACTTTTTGGGCCGCACTCATTAAATCAAGTTCGCCCTTCAGGGCACGCTTCAACATCATGTCTACTGTCAGCAGCCGGTTAATTTCGTTGGTGCCTTCAAATATCCGGTTGATCCTTGAATCGCGATAAGCCCTTTCCATAGGCGCTTCAGCGCTATACCCCATTCCTCCGTATACCTGAACGCCTTCATCGGCAACATAATCCAGCATTTCGGATGCATGCACTTTGATAATGGCAGCCTCGATCGCGAACTGTTCTGTCCCTTTAAGTCTCGCGTTTATTTCATCGAGCCCGGACGCTATATACATCTTTGTTGCCTCCTCTATATTTTGGCTAACGCGATAGATCGCCGACTCCGAAGCATATGTAAGTATCGCTTGCTGCGCCAGTTTGTAACGTATGGCGCCATATTTCGAAATAGGCCGTCCAAATTGTTCTCTTTCATTGGCATAATGCACTGCGGTGGTGATGATCTGCTTCGCGGCACCAACAGCTGCACCGCCTAATTTTATACGGCCGATGTTCAGGATATTCACCGCTATTTTAAAACCATTCTGCCGCTCGGACAGCAGGTTTTCGATTGGCACCCTACAGTCATTAAAAAACACCTGCCGGGTTGAGCTCCCTTTAATGCCCATTTTGTGCTCCTCGGGATTGAGTGTAAGGCCTTCAAAACCCTTTTCTACTATAAATGCGCTCAGATTTTCGTCATCATCAATTTTGGCGAACACAGTGAATATGTCAGCAAAGCCGGCATTGGTTATCCACATCTTCTGACCGGTAATCAGATAAGATTTACCATCTTCAGAAAGGCGAGCCTTGGTTTTTCCGGAATTGGCGTCAGAACCTGCACCTGGCTCTGTGAGACAATAGGCCCCTTTCCATTCGCCAGTAGCTAATTTGGGAAGATATTTTTGTTTTTGCGTCTCGTTACCATAATACAATATCGGCAAAGTGCCTATCCCTGAATGCGCCGAAAAAGCAACGGAAAACGAATTTCCTGCGCCTAATTTTTCAGTAACCAGCATTGAAGTTTTAAAATCCTTTCCAAAGCCGCCGTAAGCTTCCGGAACGGATATGCTCAACAGGCCCAGAGCCCCTGCCTCTACTATCAGATGGGGCATAAGTCCTTCTTCCTGATCGTCGATGCGTTTTAAATTTGGAATTACATTTTGAGCAAGAAAATTCGTGCAGGTTTCAGCGATCATTAGTTGTTCTTCATCCCATTCTTCCGGGATAAAAACGCTTTCCGCCGGAGTTTCCTTTATCAGGAACTCACCTCCTTTGATGGCTTTTACTGTTTCTGTACTTTCCATAGTTAACTATTAGAATAGAGGTTGTAACCCTACGTTTTATAGGTCAGGGTTCACATTGGTTATCTTAAATAAAGATACTTGCTTTTGCGAACCTTTAAAAGGGTTGTAGTGCGGAGATATTGGTCAAAAAGTCGGAAAGAGGACGGTTAGTTTAGTCAGCTTAATCTACCCGCATTTAATTTGACCAGATGATTTTGATGTGTAGACATCATTCGGTAATCAGTAGGCGATAAACCTGAGTGCTTTTTAAAATATTTACCAAAGGACGACTGATCAGGAAAATGAATATTTTCGGCAACCTGGGCAATACTGATTTCGTGGTTTCTCAATAACACCTTCGCCTCAAGAATCACAGCATCTTCAATCCATTCGCCCGACGTTCTGCCAGTTACCTCCTTAATCGTTTCTGTTAAATGCTTAGCTGAAACACAAAGCGTGTCAGCATAAAACTGAACATTCCTGTGTTCCTTATAGTTACGAAAAACGAGATTCTGAAAAAGTAAATTCAATTCCTGCTTACGGCTTTGCCTGGCCTTTATAATTACATGCTGTTTTTCGTAAATGAATTCCAATTCATAAAGCAGCATAATGAAGGCAGCCCTGGTTATTTCTGGGCGATAGGGATGCTTTTCAAGCTCCAGTTTTCGTTGTATCACCCTGTAAGCGTCGATGATTAAGTCTGCATCCTGCTGACCCGGATGAATAACAGGGTGAGATTCGCTTTTGAAAAAACCAAATGATTCCAAGAAAAGGCTATTGACATTATCACCTGCTAAAAAAGCTTTGGAGAAAACGATAAACCGGCACAAAAAATCATCGCTGCTATTATAAATTCGCAAAATATGAAACGGTGTTGCAAGAAGCATTGCACCAGAGGTAGCTTGATAAACCTGCAGATTAACTTCCAACTCCGCCTTTCCGCGGGTGCAAATACCAATAATATAACCGTCGGAACGATAGGGAAATTCACTCAATTCCAATAGTTGCTTTTCGTCCGTAATAAAAAAATCCGGTCCGATCATTTTATCTGCATACAAATCAGCAAACCTCGATAGGCTTAGCTGGCCAATCTTTTTATTCATAGGTTAGATATAACAGTTAGTTGTTCCACTAGTCAAAGCTATTAATTCTTCTTTTTCCTGGATATTTCAAAACAGGCTAGCACCTGATCAATTGCAGAACTGTCTCTCGATACATTGAACCGTAACTTTGTCATAGCATATTCAGACATCTGCCATCCCAATGGCAACACCGGCGACAAAGTACTTTTAGGCAACCGTTCGTCTGTCGGCCTGAATTGATAAAAGCCATAGTGTTTCAAACGCGAAAATGAGTAGTTCCATCCGTCAGCTTTCTTGGTATAGCCTATCCTGCTATTCAATAGGCCTTTGGGAGGTGCAAGTAACTCAAACAAATTCCCTGGCTTCCCAATTGGCTCTGTTGTCAATATTGAATTGGGGAGTGAAAGAAACTGAGGTTGTATGCGGCGAAATATGGGATCTTCCCTGATAAGCTTGCTGCGCACTCTTTCAAACACATTCAACACCTGGAGTGAAGTTTCAGCGCCCGAATTATCCCAGGTCCCTCCGTCCATAAAGTGATGCCGCCCATCTAATTTAGCGGAAGGGCTGATATAGGGAAACCTGGCGCTCAGAAAAGCAGCTGTACTCAGGCGCAAATCTCCAGGGTCTTTAATTTCCTCTTCAAGCATTATAGTAGCAGGAAAATCCAGTTTATTTAGCAATACGGGTGCAATGATGCCCTTTTTGCCACTATCCACATCGAAAGTATTAGCAAACAGCAACGGCACTTCATAACTGTTATTCCTGTACATCTCTCCAATAGTAACCCGCATATCCACTTGATTTGCGGCTGTATGCCTTTCCCAATCCTGCTCCATTAATCTGGCCCTATCAGGCCAGGGTGCTATTCCTAATGCGGATGCCAGCATGTCCCGTCCAAGCAATGCAACCATGTCGGCAGTAAAATAGTCATTCCGATAGATGGCAAGCGAGTTAAGGGGATAAAAGGTAGTATCGCCTTTTCTTTGTTGTTTGAAACGATAACGTGCACTGCAAAGCAATGATGAACCGACTGTACCACCGGATGCACCAGAATACGAAAAAACGTAATGTTGAAAATCATTTGTTTGATATTTTTTTTCATTCCCGGATTTTACCAGACTATCCAGTGTGCCTATTACCATTGTGGTCCATACTGTTGAGCGTATACCCCCACCATAGGCATTTACGAAAAATACCGGGTAAGGCTTACCAGGATGCCTGGCCGTAAAATCTTTAATGTCTTGTTTGCGGCTATTTAACCAATTCTCAGTATAACTATCCAATGAATCCAATGATTTATGATAGTTTTTTTGTTTTTGAATATAGGCCTCATGATAAACAGTGATGGTACTTGCTGACCGGTAAAAAGTGAATAACAACAAGAAAGTGATCAGACTTAGGCCAACTTTTTTACCAGTAAATTGCAGAAACGAAAATAATAGCAGGTAACCAGCCAAAGCGCATAATACTACTGGCATGGTAAAAAAACGATTGTCGCGGGTAATGTTATTCAGAAAAGATGGGAAATTGCATAAGATAAAAAAGACCAATGCAGCCAACCCGCTAAAAGTGATCAAGGGTGCAGCATGCCATTTTGAAATTGCATGGGAGCTGGTACGCAGAGTGACAGTAATCATAAACATCAGCGACAAAAAGACAAGGTCGAGGGATAAATAAGCAAGGAAATAGGGTTCGCGGTTCTGCGTTCCATAGCCCCAACCCCATATCACCAAAGGGAATAGCAAGACAGCCATGCTCAGCCAGTAACGCCATCGTCTCACATACATTCCTTTTTTATATAAGCGGTCAATCCAATGATACTGCAACACAACTGTGTAAAAAGCCAATACAGCTATCAAAATGATAATTGGGGGTATGCCGCTCAGTTTATAATCAATATGATACGAATTCATTGTTTGCAGTATACCTATTGCCGGTATCAGAAATCCGGCAGCCCCAAATAGTCGCGCTGTGTTCACTTTTTCAGATGGTCTTTTGGTTGTCGACACTCTTGCTTTCGCAAAATCGAGAGGTCCCATAAAAAACCTTCTGTAGCTTATGTTACGAGCATTATCTATCGCTTTTGGTAAATGCCAGCACAATAGAGCCAAAAGTGTGGTCGATAACAAAAAGTAAATGCTCGCGACGCGGGATGTATTTATCGAAAGGAACAGATCCTGTACCTGGTTACTAAATATCCCCAGGAAGAAAACCAGCAGGGTAAGCAATACAATACGGAACCGCCAAGAGTAGAAACGAAGGCTTCCCAACCAAACAGAAGTAAATTCAAGCCAAAGCCTTGGTTTGCCCAGTTTAAAAGCCTCATATAATAGTTTGACGAGAACGATGATGAGTAGCAGGTATTTTGTCCATGCAAAAATACCGATGGTCCAGGCATCGGGCAATGCTTCTTTAATCCGGAAATGCAGCAACATCCTGCTTGTAGCTATATTCACGAAAACATCCATTAGCCCAGCCAGGACCGTTATAGCGCCCAATAGGGCAACTGTTCGTTGTGAAATAACGGGCTTTCGTGGATGAGCTTTTTGACAACCCACCCTGATAATGAGGATAAGCAAGAGCAAAGTGTAGTTCAAAATAAAGCCATAGTCAGCATTATTGTGGAGTATAACAGCTTCAATACCTGTTACCGTTTGGGGGTTGTTTGCATTACTGGTATAAGTCTGTGTTTTTTTAAATCCGGCTTGCCATTCTTTCAAAATGGAATCCCGCCGGGCATTGTTCATATTAAGCTCCCAGTCGACGACACCTGATGGCGTATATTTGGTTACCACCAGGTAATGGTCTTTCCGGGTCATGCTACCGACAACCAGAAAAGCAATAAGCAATAATAAAAATAGAGGTTGGAAATGAACGTTAACCCGATTTTGTAAACGCTGTAACATAATCCAAGGAATAAGGTAACCTAAATAAAGTTACTAAAAATTTAGGAGGGATTTTCTTTTTAAGGCACTATATCTTCAGTTTATCGTGCTCTTCAGGTAAAATGTTTCGGATAAGGTGCCTTCCTTTAGCTCAAAAATTTGTAATGCATCAATTACAGTCACGTAAAAGTTAATCTGATATATTCGGGTTGAGTTTGCTATTGTGATCGTTATTATGGAAGAGCCTTCGTTAGTTAAAGGAGAAGTTCACAGCTAATAAATCTACTTTGGCTAACCTGCACAAATTCATTTTATTTAATCGAATTGTTTACCATACAACGATTTATCAAGAAAAACCGAAAGCGCGTTTGTGTCTTCTAATTTAAGCGAAATGATTGCTTTTATGGCTTTCCTTTTGTTCTTCGCATGTCGGTAATAGGATTTGCAGATAGCGTAACCAACAAAATATCCCAGGTCTGCATCATCGCTTTGCTTTATACCACCATTGTAAAGCCAACCCGATATATTTTTTCCTTGCATCTCCTTTTGGAAATCATACCAGATTTTCTTTTCATTTTTTTCACCATAAGTGATATAGGGTCTGTCTATTTTATGTTGAAGCAGTAGTTCAGCAATAAAGTCGCACATCCCTTCAGCAAGGCAAAAGCCTAGTAAGTTAGAATCTCTTCTGTCTTCCATATCTCCACCTTTTTGCTGTGTATGGGTTAATTCGTGTGCAACCAGGTCAACAACTCCCTTGTTGGTTTTATAAAAATTTTTCAAAAATGGATTGAGGCCGGTTGCATCAATTGTGCTGTCTCCACAGGAAATCTCCGTACCAATAAGCACATGATTTTGTGTAGTTGTACCTCCCGTAGAAATCGGGCTGATAACGAAATATATTTCTGGTGTTTTGAAGTCTCTGTACAAGTGTTTATACCTTTTGACCATTTGACAGATCTGGATACTGTCATGGCTTAAATTTAAGGTTCTCGGCCTTACCGTTTTCCAAAAATTGTCGTGATTGGTTATGCTTATCTGAAACTTTTCCGGTGTCCAGCCTCTTATCTTAATAAATTCCATCAACCCTTCGGAAGCTCTGTCAAAATAAATTCTTTTTATGGCTTCATTTTGATGGCGCCTGCTATTAATATTTTTCAATGTATCAAAAGCAAGCCAAAAATTGTTTATATCCTTTGTACAAATAATTGATTTTTGGCAAAATGATTCTCCTGTTGCGGTAATAAATAGGAGCAACAACAAAACGATAGTTTTCAATAGTGTGTTGGGTTATGAAGAAAAAAATGATTAATATCCTGTTTCTAAAATTGGTGATCAAAGCCTCGATGTTCATCTGCAAATTTAATGTAAAAGCAAAGTAATCAATCAAAAATGAGACTGCGATAATAATTTGAGCGCATCAGACAGGAGCATGATTATCAACCGCATAACCCGTGCTTGGCGTAGCCGAATCATCTACATAGTTCAGCATATTGTTGATCCGCTTGCCACTGACATCTCTATTGCAGTTATAAGCCAGCGGCAAAAATAAAAAAACCTCTAAATCAACAATCTAGAGGTTTTTGAAGTGTTTTACTTGACGTTTCAGCGGTGAGGGAGGGATTCGAACCCTCGGTACAGTTTCCCGTACGT
>JACXTT010010246.1_pt1 | contig 12680 bp, 9 predicted proteins | sample 9270951 | NCBI WGS metagenome assembly JACXTT01 (sample SAMN15532306, study PRJNA645909) | rock metagenome | isolation source: weathered quartz diorite | place: Puerto Rico | collected 2017-06-21 | reverse complement strand
GGGCGTGGGTTGGGGGGAATCCAATGGGCGCGCGGCGTTACTTCCTTTCGACAACGGCGTTGGCTTCGTTCGGGGTATGTTGGTTCATCACCGCAGGCAGCGCCGCTGACCTGCCCGTCAAAGCTCCGATTGTTGCGCCTCAGCTGAGCTTTGCCCCTGCCGTTTCGGGGCCCAACGTCAAGGTCGAAGGATTTGGCGGCTGGGCCGATGCGTCTGGCGGCGTCCCCGATCGCGATCGCTCGGGCGGGCTGGGCGGCGGCGGCGCTACTTTCACGGTGCCGCTCGGCGAACGGTTCGGTTTTCAGGTTGATGGCGTCGGAGGCAAGTGGAGCGGTGACACGTTCTGGGGCGCCGGCGGGCATTTGTTCTGGCGTGATCCCAACGTGGCGCTGCTGGGTGTGACCGGTTCATGGTTGCGTCTCGACCGGGGGTCATGGCCGTTCATCGGCCGGGGCTCCGGGATCGGCGTGGCCAATTTCGGCGCCGAAGCCGAGTACTATCTGAACGCGGTGACGCTGCGCGGCGTTGTGGGCTGGGAGGGCGGCGATGTGACCAACCGCCTGTTCACCCGGCTGGACGCACGCTGGTACGCGCAAAGAGACCTGATGCTCTCGATCGGCTACCGCTACACCGGAGGCCGCAACGCGCTCGCGCTCGGCGGGGAATGGCTGGCGCCTCCGAACGTGCTGGGCGGCCGGGTCTCGCTGTTCGCCGAGGGCCGCGTCGGCGAAAGCGATTTCCGTGCGGTGATCGGCGGATTGCGGATCTACTTCGGCAAATCGGAGACCTTGATCGACAAGCATCGCCGCGACGATCCGGGCAACGAGGTGGTCGAAAATCTGTTCGCCGCTCAGCAGTTCTCGCAGCAACTCGATAAGCAGAACAAGGCTGCAACGCCGGTCACCACCTCATCCGGAAGCTCGTTCTCCGACATTCGCTTGAAGCGCGATGTCGTTCTGCTGGCCCGTCTCGACAGTGGGCTTAACCTGTATCGTTATCGGTACGTCTGGGATGACACCCTCTATGTCGGTGTGATGGCCCAGGAGGTCATGGCGATCGATCCGCAGGCAGTCCATCTTGCTGATGATGGCCATCTTCGGGTGGACTATGACCGTCTCGGCCTCCGGCTGATGACCTGGAACGAATGGCAGGACCCGTCGCACGCGCCGGATTTCCAACAGGCCGCGTAGCTCGCCCAATGGCAGCGCTTCGGGCGCCCGGCTGACGGACCGGCGCGTTCAGCCGCGCCGGTGGCGACCGCCGGGCTGTTTGACTGCAATCTCATGAAACGCGCGTTTATCGCATGGGAAATCGGCGGCGGGCGCGGCCACGTGGTCCATCTCGCCACCGTGGCCGCTTCGTTGAAGCGCCGCGGCTTCAGCCACACCGCCGCCCTGGTCCATCTCGAACACGCCGGCGAGCTTGCGCCGTATTGCGAAACAGTCGAGCAGGCGCCGCAACTGCCGTATCGGGCGCCGGCGACCAGCGACCTGCCGGGCTCGAGCTACGGCGATTGGCTCGGGCTGCATCATTTCGACGATCCTGCGGTCGTCCGTCGTGCCATAGAGGCCTGGCGCGCCCGCATCACGGCGAGCCGGCCCGACATAATCATCGCCGAGCAGGCGCCGTGTGCGATTCTGGCGGCCCGCTCTCTTTCGCTGCCCGCAGTGCAGGTCGGGGTGCCGACGACGGCGCCGCCCGCCACGATGATCACCTTCCCGCCCTTTCTGGTCGACCGCGACCAGCCGATATATGACGAAGCCGTGCTGCGCGACGCCGTCAATGCGGCGATTGTCGATTTCGGCCTGCCCGCCTTGCCGGCTTTGCCGGCGATCTATTCCTGCGACGATCAGGTGGTCGCAAGCATCAGGCTGCTCGACCGCTATGACCCATGGCGCAGCCGCCCGCGGGTGCCGCCGACGCTTGGCGGATGGCAGCATCACGGAGAGCGCCGCCGCGAGGAACTCTTCGTCTACCTGTCGACCTTCGACCGGCTCGACCCCGTCATCCTGACCGCGATTGCGAGTCTCAAGCTGCCGGCCCGGGCCGTGATTGCCGGCAATCTGCCGATGGCGGTCGCAGTCCTGAAGCGGCGCGGCGTCAAAGTCGAGAGCGAGCCACGCGCACCGGCCGAAATCATCCGGACGGCGCGCGTGCTGGTTCATGCCGGCAATCACGGCATGTGCTGCCTTGGTCTGCGGGCCGGTCTGCCTCAGGTAACGCTATCCAGCCAGATGGAGCATCGGTTCGACGGCCGCATGCTGCAGCAGGCGGGAGCAGGCATTGCGGTCGAGTTGCAGCGCTGGACCGTGCCCAACATCACGGCGGCAATCGAACAGGCCTGGGAGGACGGTGCGATGGCGGCCCGCGCCGCGGCGATGGCCGAACAGCTCGCACCGGAATTTGCCGGCGATCCCGGCGAGATGACCGCGGACCGGATCGAAGCGGTCATGCGCTGACGCCGCTGGCCGCTGCAAGCCGTCGCACGCCGATCAGCGTCGCGGGCCGGAAGTCGGGGCTCGCCCGAATTCCTGTGGCAAACCGCAGGTGCGGCACGACATATTCATAGAGCGGCGTGACCACGAGCTCGCCGGTTGCGCCAGCCGGGACGGGCCGCCCGTCCATATCGACCACTTCCATCACGCAAGTCGCGGCAGGGACAAGATATCCCCCGGACCGGTCGCTCGCGGCGATGACGCCGAACCCCGAATGCTCGATGACATGCACGAGGGGCAAGCCAATTGCGGCTTCGATGGCAGCGCGTCGCGCCGGTGCGAGGCTTGCGTCGGCAACAATCATGGCCTCGAGCTTCAGGCTGCCGCCGGACGCGCCCCACACTTCCGCCAGACGCTCGGCATTCGCCGCATTTGTGCGCAGCAGTCTGGCGCCGCTCTGGCCGAGCCAAGCGAGCTGGTCCGTCGCGTCGGCATCAGCATCGCCCGCGGTCCACTGGCTCTGGGCAAAAGTGACCGACCAACCCTGCCCTTGCCGAGGTTCGCGACGATTCGGATCGAGGATGGCAAGCGGCGCCGCGAGGTCGAGCCCATTCTGTTCAAAAAACCATTCCCGCTCGCATTGCTCGGCGATGGTTGTGAGCCGCGATCGCAGACGGGACGGCCAATTTGGCAGATCCGATGTCTCTTCAATCTCGCGGGCCTCCGGCGGCAGCGCCCGCGCGACCAGCGCGTCGCCGAGCGCTGCGATGTCTGCAGGCCGCAGCAGCGGCAGCTCGCACCATCGCTCGAGATTGAGGCTGCCGCCCACGACCTGAGCGTCGAGCCGTTCTCGATAAGCCGGCACCGAACCCCAGGCATGGTCGACGAGCCACGCGATCAGCGGCATACGGTGGGCGTCAAACCGCTCCGCGTCGAAGCCGGACAGTTCCCGCAGCGACTGCAGAAACATCTGGTGCGTGAGCGACATCGCGCTTATCCGGCCAGCCTGCGGTGCAGCGTGTCGGCGAGCCGCAGCGCCAATTGGGTGATGGTCAGCGTCGGCGTGGTATGGCCGGAGTTGCGGAATACGCTCGAGCCCGCAACGTAAAGATTGTCGACACCCCAGACGCGACAGTCTCGATCGACCACGCCGTCGCCGGCACGGCTGCTCATGCGGGCGCCACCCATCTGGTGGCCTGCGGCGCCGGGCGCGCCGGCAAGCGAGGTCCAGCCTTGCACCGGAACAGCCGAGGACAGGATCACCGCATTGACGTTGAGGCGGCCGATATTCGCGCGAATGAGATAGCGGCCGAATTCGAGAGCGGCTTTCTGCATGGCGATCCGATCGCGCTCCGCGATGCGCCAATCGAGCTTCACGCGAGGCAGCCCCAGTTCGTCGGTTTCGCCGGTCAGCACGATCTGGCTGTCGGCGTGCGGGACCTGCTCGGCGGTGATGAACACGCTTCCCGCCGAGGCAGCGGCACGGCAGCTCGCGCCGGCGATCACATTGCGAAAGCGGTCAACGAGGCCGGAGCAGGCAAGACTCGTCGAATAAAGCCGGAACGCGCCGTACCCGCTGTCGCGTAGATATTTTTCCGTCGAAGCCATGAACGCAAAGATCGGGTTCGCGGCCGTGGCGGCCGCTTCGCCTTCGAGAATCACGAACTGTCCGAGTTCCTGATGGAGGTGTTGCATGTAGTAGCGGCCGAGCGCGCCGCCGGCTTTGCTGATGCGGTCGCCGCTGTTCCGGTTGAGGATCAGCAGGTGCCTGACATTCTCCACCGTACCCATGGCGAGGACGAATTGGCGGGCCCGGCACGTCAGCGGGCCAAGTGCGCGCGGATGGTGAACTGCGATGGAATGGAGGTGTGCGCTGGCATCGTCGAGCGCGGCCGATGAGCAGGCGGCGTTGAGCAGCAACAGCACATTCTTCGAATGAGTCAGTGCTTCAAGATATTGAGCGCCAAGATTGAGGGGCGGCTTGCTGAAATACATTCGCACGGTTTGCAGATTGCCGTCCGCGCCCGCCACGTCGGTGTCGACGCCGCTGAGTTCAGTGACACCCAGCATGGAAGCGGCTTCCCGAAAATACGGATCAAGGTCCGGCTTGCCGATCGGCCAGGCGCCATCGGGCGAGAGGTCCGTCCGCGCGAAATCGTAAGCGTCGAGCGCCCGGCACCACCCACCCCAATGATTGGACGAGCCGCCCAGCGCGCGGATGCGCGTCGCGTCGAGCGGCAGGTTTTCGAGGTCGCCCTGCTCGCCGCGATAGAACGCCTGGGATTTGGCGCTGACGTAGCGGTCGCCCGCCTCGATCAGCAGGACCCGGCGTCCGGCCTCGCCGAGCTTGAGCGCGATTGTAATGCCGGCGACGCCGGCGCCGACGATGCAGACATCGAACACCTGCGATGCGAGCTCCGGGTCGTGTTGATTGAGGTCGATGAGCACTGCGCGGGCCTGCTGCTCAGCGGAGATCGCTGTCCGCCAGAATCCAGCCGTCGACGATGACGATGCTGGGCTCCTGACGGGCGCGGGCTATCGCAGGCGTGACGACGGTGATCGCCGCGGCGCTCATCGAGCAGATGAAGCGTCGCCGCGGCGGCGAGAGCGGCGCCTCGCCTGAGCCGACAGCTGTTTGCCGCTTGGCCGCCCGGCTGCGGGTCCGATCCGCAGGCTTGTCGATCAATTTGCGCATCGGCTTTTCTACCGCATCGGCGCGCGCGGCGATATGCGGTCCGCGCCGGTTCAGGCCGCCGGCAAAAACGCCGTGTTCGGCAGCCGCGACAGGCTGTGCTCAAAGACGGCGGCGTTCTTGAAGTAGGAATTGGCCCGCAGCACCGTCCGCCGGCCGAGGATGGCGGCGAGAATCGCAGCATGCAGCCGGTCCGTTTCCACATCGCCGAAGCCGAGCAGATAACGCGCGGCAGCCGACACATTGCTGCGGGCAAGTGCCATATCGGTCCAATCACCCTGATGCAGAAGCATGACATCGAAGCCGCCAAGCTCCGAATGGTTTCGTTCCTGATCCATACGAAGCAAGCGGCATTTGGCGGTTGCGGGCCTTTCGATGCGGTCGGCGAAATCATTCCGCAGGCTCTCGGCAAGCAGAAAGGCCGCGTCGTGAGACAACGACACGTTTTTGGCGTCCAGAAGCGTCGCCGCATAAGCCAGTGACGTGCGTTCACGGCACAGGATGCGCGTGAAGGGGGCCACCCGCCGCAGCGATCCTGAATAGCCGTGAAGGGTTGCGGGAAACATGAACAGCCGGTGACCCGTCGGAAGTCCATCGAGGAAGTCGCGAACCTGGACATAGAGCGGTTCGACCGCGTTGCCGCCGCCGCCGACGAACACGCATTCGGTGCGAGGCGCGCCGGTCATGCTGCGGACCTCGACCTGGTCGAACCGCACTGTCAGGTAACCAAAGCAAGCCAGATTGATGGCGGCGTCGCCGATATTGCCGGGGTTGGGGACGAAAGTGACGGGCACGCGCCGGTCGATGCCGGCAGCCAGCCAATCGAACGCCGCCGTGACCTCGCTGCTCAGTTTTGCGAGGGCAGACGAGAGCGCGGACCGATCCATCCGGATCACTCGGCCTTGAGCCCGATCGCCCGGATCAGCTCGCCCCACTTTTTGCGGTCCGCCTCGACGATGCGCCGCATCTCGGCCGCGCTGCTCGGCGCAAGCTCGAGGCCCGCGGCGGACAAGACCTTCCGCGCCTCGGGAAGCGCGGCGATCTTGGCGAATTCGGCGTTGAGCCTCGCGACACGATCGTCCGGCGTGCCGCGCGGCACGAACAGCGCGAGCCACGACTGCGCGCTGAAATTCGGCACGCCGGCCTCCTGCAAGGTCGGAATGTCCGGCATCGACTTCGTGCGCGCGGGCTCGGCGACGCCGATCGCGATCACCTGGCCGCTGCCGATCACCGGCAGGATCGCGGCGGTGTCGACCATGCCGAGCGGAATGTCGCCGGCCGCAAGCGCGGCCGCGACCGGCGCGCCGCCGCGATAGGGCACGGATTCCATCCTGATCCCGAGCTGGCGCTGCATCAGCTCGGCCGCGAGGTTGGATGAGGAGCCGCGGCCGGCGACCGCATAGCTCAAGGGCCTGGCCTTGGCGGCCGCGACCAGTTCGGGGATCGATTTGATGCCGGCCTTGGCGCTGGCCGCGAGCACGATCGGGCTGCTCACCGCTCTCGTGACCGGCACGAGGTCGGTAAGCGGATCGTAATTGAGCTTCGCCAGATGCACATTGATGGTGACCGGGCTGTCCGAAAGGATGATCAGGCTGTGGCCGTCCGGATCGCTGCGCACCAGGTTGTCGATGCCGATCGCGGCATTGGCGCCCGGCTTGTTCTCCACGATCACGCTCTGGCCGACGCTGTCCTGCAGATTCTTCGCGATGACGCGCGCGGTGAGGTCGACGCTGCCGCCGGGCGCATAAGGCACGATGATGCGGATGGTCTTGCTCGGGAAGGTCTGCGCCTGCGCCGGTGCCACGACGGCCGTGGCCAAGGTCGAGGCGATGAACCAAGCCCTCGCGCGAAGAAAGCCCATGCGATGTTCCTCTCCTGGGAACGTCCCGCGTTTGCACGATGATGGACGCAACGGCGAGGCAGGAGCAAGCACCGCCCCGGCGCTCAAAGTTCTGCTATGCTCGCCGGCCGCGAGAATGCGCCTCGACGCATCTCTGAACGACGGGCGATGGGAGGGATGAATGGCATCGAGCTGCAGGATCGCGATCGTCGGCGGTGGCCTCGCAGGGCTCGCTGCGGCCCACGCGCTCCGCACCGTCGGCATCAAGGCGGAGGTGTTCGAGCAGGCGCCGGCGCTCGGCGAGATCGGCGCCGCCGTCAACACGAGCCCGCAGGCCGTCAAGGCGCTGCAGGCGATCGGCGTCGGCGAGAAAATCGCCGCGGTTGGCAACCGCTCGCCCGGCATCTACACCCGCAACATGCAGACCGGCGAGTTCCTGGAGCTGAACGACCGCTTCAAGGCGGCGGAGAAATACGGCGCGCCTTACTACACCTTCCACCGCGCCGACCTGCTCGACGCGCTGGCCGGCGGCCTCGATCACAGCGCCACTCACCTCGATCATCGGCTCACCGAAATCGAGGAGCGCGGCGACCGTGTCGGGCTTACGTTTGCCAACGGCAGCAAGGTCGAAGCCGAGTACGTGATCGCCGCCGATGGCGTGCGCTCCGTGATCCGAAGGACGCTCTACGGCGCCGACAACCCGACCTATACCGGACAGATGGTCTGGCGCGCGCTGCTCAACGGCAACGACGTGCCGAAAGAGGTGCTCGAGCCGACCGGCCATATCCAATGGGTCGGGCCGGGCTGCCATCTGCTCGCCTATTACATCCGCGGCACCAGGCAGGTGAACATCGTCACCCAGGAAGACACCGACAAATGGGTCGAGGAAGGCTGGTCGACCCGCGGCGATCCCGACGAGATGCGGCTGAGCTTCCCCAATCCGGAGCCGCACCTGAAGGCGCTGCTCAGCATCGTCACCGAATGCTCGAAGTGGGGCCTGTTCACGCGGCCGCTGACGCAGAACTGGGGCCGCGGCCGCATCCAGCTGATCGGCGACGCCGCGCACGCGATGCTGCCCAATGCCGGCCAAGGCGCCTGCCAAGCCTTCGAGGACGCCTACATCCTGTCGCGCTGGCTGGAAGCGTCCCGCGATCCGGTGGAAGGCTTCGCGAATTTCCGGAGGATCCGCATTCCGCGCGTGCACGGCGTGCAGCGGCTGTCGTTCTCCAACGCGAAGTTCAAGCATATGCGCGACGCCGCGGCGCAGAAGGAATCGATCACCACCGGCAAAGGCAGCGTGCACGGCAGCGCCGAGTGGGTTTGGAGTTACGAGCCGACGCGCGAATGGGACAGGGAGCCGGTCGTGCCCACCGCCTATGCGGCGTGAGCTTCGCGGCGGGCGAGCCTGGTCTTCCGCTGGAGATGCGCGGCGCTTCACCCGCGCGCAGATTGTAAATTCGGCTCGCAAGCGCTTGCTTCGGTATCAGAGCACCGCTGCCTGTGCAGATCGTCACAGATGTGACCGCGCTGCGCTTGATATCTCTTCCTTCTGACTCATAAGATCGTGAAAGCCAAAAAGAGAATTTCTTGGTCCACTAAGTTGCTAATTGAATCAATTGCTTGGGAGTACCGGAGTGGGTGTCGCGGTGGCCATAGCGCGCGCGGCTCTGCTGGGCGCAAGTTTGGTTTGGTGCGGTCTCGCGTTCGGTCAGGGATTTCCTGGAAGTGACCGGGAGCTGGACGCGCTCCACCAACGCATTTTGAGCGATCCCTCGAACGTCGAGCTCACCGTTCAATACGCGCAGCTGTCCAGACAACGCGGCGACTACGAGGCCGCGATCAGCGCCTACGAGCGCTTGCTGCTGTTCAATCCGGCGCTGGCGCAACTGAAATACGAGCTGGGGACGCTTTACTTCGAGCTCGAGTCCTACATCGCTGCGCGAAATTATTTCGAGGCGGTCCTCGCCGCGCCCAACCTGCCGGACGACCTGCGGAACGCCGCACAGGCCTACATCAAAGAAATCGACAAGCGCTCGGCGCCCGATCGCTTCAATGCGTATCTGCATGCCGGCATCCGCTATCAGTCCAATGCCAGCGCGGGACCCGCCAGCGATTTCATCCGGTTCGGCGGGCAGACCTTCAGCACCGATCCCAACTTCGGCAAGCGGCCCGACTGGAACAGCTTCGCGCTGGGGGTATTCACCTTCGCCCACGACTTCGGCGACCGCGGCGATTCCCTCGAAGCCAGCCTCGGCGCCTATTACTCCCGGCAATTCAACGTCGAACGCGTCAACCTCGGCGCGGTCGAGCTGCAGCTCGGTCCGCGCTTCGTGCTGCCTCCGGAATTCGCACCCGGGGCCTCGATCAAGCTTTATGGTATCGGCAATGCATTCACGCTCGGCGATCGCACCTATTTGACGACGGGCGGCGCCGGCGTGTCGGTGCGGACCAAGCCTTCGCCGACCACGGTGGTCGAGTCGACGTTCGAGTACCGCAATCGCACGTTCTACGATTCCGTCAACTACCCGACGGCCTCCGAGCAATCGGGGGACCTGTACACCTACGCGCTGTCCGGGGGCGGGCTGATCTACGGTTCGGTGCGCTGGCTTGCGCGCGTCGGCTACGACTGGAGCCGCGCGGACTTCGCGTTCTGGTCCTATCAGCGGCCGTTCATCGACCTGGGTATGCCGATCGCTTTCGCGGTACAATGGTTTGGTAGCAACCGCACATGGGTGCTCACGCCCTATATCGGAGGCAGCTACGCTCAGTATGAGGAGCCGAATCCCTCGGTCGATCCCGACACGAAGCGCCGCGACCGCGAGTGGCACGTCGGCGCGACGCTGGATGCCGAGCTCGCGGAGAACGCGGGCCTGCGCCTGAACGTGCACTATACGCGAAACGATTCCAACGTCGTGAATTATGCGTACCGGAATTTTGCAGTTTCAATCGGACCCGCAGTCCGGTTCTGACGGAGGCTAAAATGCATCTCTGTTCGAGGAATTTCTGTGCCGGCAGCCTCGCCGCTGCCGTGGCGCTGTTCGTGTCTGCCGGACCCGCACTCAGCGAAAAGGTCGGTGTCACCGCGGCGGTCAACCCGACCGTGACCGGGCTTCCGCCGGGAGGCTCGGCGCGGCAACTGAAGATCGGCACCGATGTGGTTCACAACGAGCGCATCCGCAGCTCAAGCGACGGCTCGATGCAGCTTGTCTTCATCGACAAGACGACGCTGACCATCAGCCCGAACGCCGACATCACCATCAACGAGTACGTCTACAACCCGGGCGCCGGCTCCGGCAAAATGGCGATCACGGTGACCAAGGGCCTGATGCGCTTCGTCGGCGGCCAGGTGAGCCACAGCGGACAGGCGCTGATCACGACGCCGACCGCGACGATCGGCATTCGCGGCGGCATGGGTATGGTCAACAGCGCCAACGGCAAGACCACGGTGGTTCATCTCTACGGCAGCGTGCAGGTCACGACCGTTTCGAATTCCGTGACGATCACCAAGCCTGGCTTTTTCGTTGAAGCCGGCGGAGGACAGGTGTCCCCGCCGAAGCCGGCGCCGCCCGGTCTGATCACTGCCTACAACGCGCAACTGCAGAGCAAGTCCGGCCAGACCGGCGGAACCAACCGCGGGCTTCTTACGGCCGACAAGTACAAGAACCTGGTCAACGGCCCGTCCGACGGCTCGAACACATCGTCAAACGGCTATCGGCCGGACAACAGCCCGCAGCCGCCAACGACTCCAACTAGCTTTACCGCGAGCACCGGCGGAATTTCGCCCGGCGGCGGCATTGGCGGTATCGGGGGCCCGTCGGGCCCAGCCTGGGGCCAGTTGACCGCACCGGGACTGAACGGCGGCCACATCCCCGGCGTGCCGCCAGGGCAAGAGTTGCAGAACATCAAGGGGCATGGGCACCCCTGACCGCTTCCACCCTGCTATTCTGCCGCTAGGGACTTGAGCACCGGACTCTGCTGAGCCGGCCAGAAAATCGTCCCGCGGGAGGAAACATGAAGCGGAGGCTTGTCGGCGTTCTCGCTCTGCTTGTCGCGCCACTCTTGATCACCCAAGGCGCACAGGCCTTCCCCGACCGGCCGGTCAAGCTCGTGGTGTCATCGCCGGCCGGCGGGCCGCCCGACATCATGGCGCGGCTTGTGTCGGACAAGATCGCCGCGGCGCTCGGCCAGCCGATCGTCATCGAGAACAAGCCCGGCGGCGGCGGCGGCACGGTCGCGTCCAAGGCCGTGCTCGGCGCGGAGCCCGACGGCTACACGCTGTTCATGGGCAGCACCAGCTCGATTCTGATCGGCCCGCTCGTCCATAAGACCGCGGGCTTCACCGCGGACTCGTTCGCCGCCGTCGCAGGCCTCTCGGAAAGCGCCGAAGTGCTCGCCGTGCATCCCTCCGTCGCGGCAAACACCGTGGCCGAGCTGGTCAAGCTCGCCAGGTCGCAGCCCGGCAAGCTCTCCTATGGCTCGGCCGGCGTCGGCTCACTGCCGCATCTCGAAGGCGAACTGCTGAAGGCGCGCGCCGGGATCGACATGGGCCACGTGCCCTATCGCGGCGGCGGACCGGCGCTGACCGACTTGCTCAGCGGCCAGATCCAGATGTTCTTCTCGGCGCTCACCCAGATGCTGCCCTATATCCGCGAGGGCAAGCTGCGCGGCCTCGCCGTGACCAGCGCCACCCGCAGCAAGCTCGCCCCCGAAATCCCGACCATGGTCGAGAGCGGCTACGACCAGTTCGTCACCTCGTCGGTCAACTTCATCGTCGCGCCTCCGGGCACGCCGATGCCGATCCGGCAGCAAATCAACGACGCCGTGGCGAAGGCGCTGGCGAGCCCCGAGGTCGAGCAGTCCTTTGCCAAGATGGGCGCAATCGCGCGCCCGGCCGCGCCGGACGCGCTGCAGGCCTACATGACCGAGCAGCAGCGCCGCTGGGCTCAGATCGTCGAGCAGACCAGGATCATCGTTGAGTGACGGCGCCTGCCTTGGCGGCCGTGTCGGTGGTCGCGATATAGATGCCGAGGAACACTGCGACCAGGCCCGCGACCAGGTTGATCGTGATCGGCTCGCCGACCAGCTGCGTCGCGAGCAGGCCCGCGGCGATCGGGTTCACCGTCATGGTGTTGGCAACGAGCGTCGGCGTCGTACGCTGCAGCGCCATGACCCAGAGGATGAAGGCCAACGCGCCGCCGCCGATGCCGAGATAGACGCCGGCGATCCATTGCGCGGCGTTGAAGTCCGCGAGCACCGCGACCCGGCCGGTCAGCATGCCCGTAACGATCAGCACGGCTGCTCCCGCGCCCATGCCGACCGAGAGAAATCCGAGCGCGCTCGAGCGCACGATGAAGCGCCGCGACCAGACATTGTAGAACGCCATGCACAGCACGGCGCCGGTCATGATGACCTCGCCGCGCCAGGCGCCCGCAGGCGCCGCGGCCAAGCCCGTGGCCAGCGCCGCGAACACGCCGAGCATGGCGATCGCGACGCCCAGGCTCTTGCGCAGCGTCAGCGGCTCGATGCGAAGCAGCGCGCCGACGATCATGGTTTGCACCGGCAGCGTGGAGAGCGCGAGGCTCGCGCGAGCCGCGGTCGTGTAGGCGACCGCGATGTTGTAGAACACGAAGAACAGCCCGAAAAAGCAGACGCCCAGCGCCGCGACCGCAAGCCAATCGCACCGCGGCGGAAATTTGGCGCGCAACAGCAATGT
>JACXTT010010245.1_pt1 | contig 12681 bp, 11 predicted proteins | sample 9270951 | NCBI WGS metagenome assembly JACXTT01 (sample SAMN15532306, study PRJNA645909) | rock metagenome | isolation source: weathered quartz diorite | place: Puerto Rico | collected 2017-06-21 | reverse complement strand
GAGGGCGGCAATGCCGGCGACGCCGTTGCAGCGGTATACTTGCGACACGCCGAGCATGTCCGCCGCCACAAGCACCGCCGGGTCGGCGCCGCCGTCCCGGCGCGGGGGGAGCAGCACGGCAACCTCCGCGACCCCGGCCACGACCGCCGGGACGACAAGGGTGATGAGCGTCGACGGAAACGCGCCCTTCCCGCTCGGGATGTAGACGCCGACGCTCTCGACCGGCGTGTACCGGACGCCGACGGTCAGGCCGGTCTCCATCTCTTCCAGTTGGAGTCCGGCCGGCCGCAGCCAGTCGTTGTACCGGCGCGCCCGCTCGATGCTGTTGGCCAGCGCGGCGCGCAGCCCGTCGTCGACGGCATCGTAGGCGCGGCGCACCTCATCGCGGTCTACGTGGATGCGGTCGGGGGAGAGTTGCACCCCGTCGTAGCGCTGGGTGTAGTCCACGACGGCGTCGTCTCCGCGTCGCCGGACGTCGTCGATGATCGCGCGGACGTGCCCGACCCGCTCGGCGTCAAAGAGTTCCGCCCGCGAGCGCTGCAAGATCTGGCGCAGGCGATCTGGGGCGATCTGACTCAGGCGGAGGACCTCCACGTCACGGACTCCCTTGGACGAGTGAGGACGGAGAGGGCTCGGCGACGGCCCGCAGCCGCTCCACGACCACCTGCACGGCCTCGCCGCGCGTGCGCAAGCTCGCTCGATTCACCACCAACCGCGCGCTGGAGCGAAACACCTCCGCCACCTCGACCAGGTGGTTTTCGGCAAGCGTCCGCCCCGACATCACCAGATCGAGGATGCCATCGGCGAGCCCCACCTGCGGGGCCAGCTCCACCGTACCGTTCATCTCGATGATCTCGACGGGACGGCCCCGGCCCCAGAAATACCGCTCGGTCACCCGCGGATACTTCGTCGCGATCCGAATGCGGCCGAGCGACTCCCAGGCCGCGACCCGATCGCCCGGGAGCGCCACGACGCCCCGGCACGCACCAAAGCCGAGATCGACCAGTTCGTACACATCGCGACCTTGCTCGAGGAGCATGTCCTTTCCGGCGATGCCCAAGTCGGCGGCCCCGTGCTCGACGTAGGTGAGCAGGTCGGCCGGCTTCGCGATCAGGCACCGCGCATTCGGGTGGACGCTGGGCAGGATCAGGCGCCGCGTCGCCCGCCACGCGTTTGGAGCGAGGAAGCCGGCGGCCTCGAGCAGCTGCATCGAGTCTTCGAGCAGCCGGCCCGACGCCACCGCGACGGTCAGGACGGCCACGACGGACGCCTCCCCTTCACCTGCTCGAGAAGGTCGGCGATGGCCATGGTCCGCTCACCGCCCTGACGCTCGCGAACGGTCGCCTGTCCCCCCGCGACCCGCACCGCCCGGGGCGCGCCGGCCGCGAGCGCCGCCAGCGCGTTCTCGTCCCACGGCCGGTCCAGCACCTCAACCGTGACCGCGAGGCCTTGGTCCCGAAGCGCGGTCGCCAACCGCAGCGCGTCGGCACGATCCGCGTTCGCAAAGGCCACGGCGACGTCGGGCCCCCAGACGGAATCTGCCGGCGGGCCAGCGGCCAGCACCCGATCCACACGGATCGCAAATCCGGTGGCCGGATACGGCAGCCCGAACCCGTCGAGGAGCCGATCGTACCGCCCGCCGCCGAGCAGCGCAAAGCCCAGCGCCGGGGTGTGGCCTTCGAACACGATCCCGGTGTAATAGTCGAAGTCGCGGATGATGCTGAGGTCTAGCCGCACGGCACCGGCGACGCCGTACGCGGCGAGCCGGTCGAGCAGGTCCTCGAGGTCCTGCAGCACCCGGCGGCTCTCGGGAGTCTCCGCCCAACGACGCGCCTCTTCGATCGCGCCGGGGCCGCTCAGGACCGGCAGGCGGGTCAGGGCGTCCGCTCGGGCCGATGGCACGCCGTACCGTTCGAGGATCGCGCGAAGTCCCACGAAATCTTTTTGATAGAGGAACGCTCGGACGTGGCGATCCTCGCCGTCGGGAAGGTCCAGCCCGGCCAGCATGCCCCGAAGGAAGCCCACGTGGCCGAGGCTGACCGAGCAGGCCGGAGCGCCGGATGCCTCGAGCGCCTCGACGGCCAGCGCGACGATTTCGGCATCCGCTTCCACCGTGCCCGCGCCGACCAGCTCGCAGCCCACCTGCGGGAACTCACGCAGACGGCCCGAACCGATCTCGGACCCTCGGAACACCTGCCCGGCGTAGGCGATCCGGAGCGGGAGCGGATGGTCGCGCAGGTGCGTCGTAACGAACCGTGCGACCGGCGTCGTCATCTCGGGCCGGAGCGCCAGCAGCTCCCCGCCCCGGTCCACGAGCTTGAATAGCCGGTCTCCCGCCTCCGTGCCCTCCCCTCGCACCAGGGTGTCGAGATACTCGATCGAAGGGGTGACCACTTCCCGGTAGCCCCACCGGCGCATCCGGGAGAGGACGCGGTCGACGGCGGACCGCGCCCGGCCGGCCTCGCCGGGAGGGAGATCGCGGGTGCCGGGAGGCACCTGCTGCCACCGCTCACGCCGGACTTGGTTCACGCCGCACCTTCGCCACCGTCCTCGCCCCGGTGCCCATCGACGCCTCGGGCCATCGCCGGCTTCCGCTGGCGTTTCGGGTCTTCATCACGCTAAAGCAGTATCACGTGAAAGCAAACCAGGTAATGGTACCACACGCGCTCGCGGCCGTCAACCCAGTGTGGCGCGAACGCGATAGCCGGCGGGGGGCCGGGCCCTACCGGCCGACGTCTGATGCGGTCGCCCGATCGGGTGTGTCCGTCGACCGGGCGCGTGCTCCGGCCCGGCGTAGGAAGAGGAGCGCAATGATGACGCCGGCGACCAGGGCCAGCGGCGGGCCCACATAGAGGATCAGCGAGACGCCGCCGGGGCGGGGCTCGGCCAGGACGCCGTCTCCAAACTGGCCGACGAAGTATCGCACGATCTGGTCCGGAGTCTCCCCCGCCGCGAGCTTCTGCCGGATGATGGCCTTCATCTCGCGGGCGAGGGCGGAGTCGCTCTCGGCCACCGTCTGCCCCTGACACACGGGGCACATCAGCTGCCGCGAGATCGCATATACCTGATCGTCGAGCGACGCCGCGGATGACCCCGCCACGCCGATCACCGTCCAGGCGATCGCCACCACGATCGCGGGGACGATCGCAAATCGCGCGATGCCGCCGCCGCGCTTCGGCGACCGCACGCTACCGGCGCGGCTCATGCCTTCGCCTCCGTTCGCCGGCCGGGGGTCCCGCATGGCCCATCCGCTTCAAGACCAGGGCGTACCCGTCCGCACCGTAGGTCAGAAAGCGCCGTACGCGACTGATCGTCGCCGAGGACGCGCCGGTCTTGGCGGCGATCTCCTCGTAGGTCTTCCCCTGATCGAGCATCCTGGCGACAGCGAACCGTTGGGCGAGGGCTTTGACCTCGCCGATCGTGCAGACGTCCTCGAAGAACCGGTAACACTCCTCGACGGTCCGGAGGTGGAGGACGCCTCGAAAGAGCTGGTCCGCCAGGGGATCACGGAGCTTTGGATTGACCACGGACACCGCCTTATCTGCGCGTTCCCATTGTATCAGAGCAGCGCATCCCGCGCGCCGCGCACGGGCACCGTTCGCAGGGGGGACGCTGGAGCGAAACGTGGACGAAGCTTCACCTCGACGCGGCGTACGCGGCGGCGGCGTGACGCTCGTACGGCCGGAGCGCAGCGACGATCGCGACGCTCGACGGAGTCGGCACACCGGCTTCGCGCCCCAAGCGTACGACCGCGCCGCTCAGCGCGTCCAACTCGATGCGGCGGCCGGCCGCCAGGTCATGGTAGAGCGAGGCCCGCATGTCATACTCGTCGCTCGCGACGCGCTCATCCACAAACGCCATGTGGCGGTCCACCACGCCCTCGAGCCGGATCCCTCGCGACCGCCCGACGGCGACGGCCTCCTCCATGAGGCCGCGGAAGAACTGTCTCGACTCGGCGTGCTCGAAGATCTCTCCCATGGGGGCGCGCGTCACCGCGGTCATCCCGGCCATCGCGCTGATGAACACGAACTTCTCCCAGAGCGGGCGCGTGATGTCCTCCGTCGCCGTGGTCGTCACCCCCGCCCGCCGCAGGCAGGCGTCGATCGTGCGGACGCGGGTCGTGATCGATCCGTCCATCTCGCCAAACGCGATGTCGCCCGTCAGCCCGGTGTGCCGGATCACGCCCGGCGCTTCGATCACGGCGGAGACGTAGGTGACGCCGCCCAGGATGTGGCTCGGGCCCAGGATGGACCCGAGGCGCGCTTCGGCCTCCACGCCGTTCTGCAGGCACAGCACGGCCGTTTCCGAACCCACCGCGGGCCGGACGGCCTGTCCGGCGACATCCAAGTCGTAGGTCTTCACGGCGAACAGCACCAGGTCCACCGGCCCGATCTCGTCGGGGCGGTCCGTCGCGCGCACCGGCAGCGAGAAATCGCCATCCGGACTCTTGATCGTCAGGCCGTTCGCCTGCAGCGCGCGGAGGTGCGACCCCCGGGCGACAAAGGCAACGTCCTCGCCGGCGCGCTGGAGTAACCCACCAAAATACCCTCCCAGCCCGCCGGTGCCCATCACGAGAATGCGCATCGTCGTCCGACCAGTTGGGTGCGGGGGTGACGGGGCGGTCAGTCGAGCCGCGCCAGCACGGCGTCGGTCATCGCCGCGGTGCCCAGCGCGGGACCACTGCCCGCGAGGTCCGCCGTCCGGCATCCATCCACGAGGGCGCGAGAGACCGCCGCTTCGATTGCCGACGCGGCCGGCTCGTGGTCCAGCCCGTGGCGGAGCAGGAGCGCGACGGTGAGGATGGCCGCGAGCGGATTGGCGATGCCCCGGCCGGCGATGTCGGGCGCGGTGCCGTGGACGGGCTCGAACAACCCAGGGCGCTGGTTCCCCAGGCTGGCCGACGGCATCAGGCCGAGCGACCCCATCACGCCGGCGGCTTCGTCGCTGAGGATGTCGCCGAACATGTTCTCGGTGACGATCACGTCGAACTGTCTTGGGTTATAGACGAGTTGGAGCGCGCAGTTATCGACCAGCATGTGCTCGAAGGTCACGTCGGGGAAGTCCTTCGCCACCTCGGTGGCCACGCTGCGCCACAGCCGGGAAGTCTCCAGCACGTTGGCCTTGTCGACCGAGGTGACCTTGCGCCGTGGACGGCCGCGGGCGAGCTCGCACGCCTTGCGCACGACGCGCCGCACCTCAGGAGCGGAGTAGGGCAGCGTGTCCACCGCGGCCTCGTCGGCACCGCACCCGGTGCGGGTCTGGGCGCCGAAATACAGACCGCCGGTCAGCTCACGGACGATGAGGATGTCGGCCCCGTCCACCACTTCGCGCCGGAGCGGGGAGGCCGCGAGGAGCGCCGAGGAGACCGCGGCCGGCCGGAGGTTGGCATAGAGCCCGAACGTCTTCCGAAGCGTAAACAGCGCCTGCTCGGGCCGCGACTCCCTGGGGCCGCGGTCCCACTTCGGACCGCCGCAGGCGCCGACGAGGATCGCGTCGGCGCGCCGGCAGAGGTCGAGCGTACGATCGGGAATGGGATGACCGACCGCGTCGATGGCTGCGCCGCCGGCCAGGCCCTCTTCGAATTCGAGGTCGAGCTCGTGGCGGCGGCCGATCGCGGCCAGCACGCGCACGGCCTCACGAGTGACTTCGCGCCCGATGCCGTCACCGGGGATGACGGCGACGCGATGGGGGCGAGCGGTGCTCACGAGAACGCTTCGATGCGCTCGGTCAGCAACACGTACTCCAGGCTGTCGACCAGCGCTTGCCAGGACGCTTCGACGACGTTCTCGGAGACGCCGACCGTCCCCCACGTACGGACGCCGTCGGTGGACTGGATCAGTACCCGCACCTTCGCGGCCGTCGCCGCATCCGCGTTCAGGACCCGCACCTTGTAGTCCACGAGACGGACCCGGCGGATGTCCGGGTAGAAGCGCTCCAGCGCCTTGCGCAGCGCGCGGTCGAGCGCGTGAACCGGGCCGTTGCCCTCCGCGGCGGTGTGCTCTTCCTGGCCGTCCACCGACACCCGGATGCTGGCTTCCGCGACCGCCTCGCCGTGGGGCCCCTTTTCGACCATGACGCGCAGCCCCTTGAGTGTGAACGTGGGGCGGTGCTGCCCCATCGTGCGGCGGACCAGGAGCTCGAACGAAGCCTCCGCGCCTTCGAATTGAAAGCCGGCATGCTCGAGCTGCTTGAGCTGGGTCAGGATCTGCCGGACCTCCGGGCGATCCTTGCTCAGGTCGAGCCCCATCTCCTCGGCTTTGTAGAGGACGTTGGCGCGGCCGGAGAGGTCGCTGACGACGACCCGGCGTTCGTTGCCGACGATCTCCGGAGGGATGTGCTCGTAGGTGGGAGGGTGGGCCATGACTGCGCTGACGTGGATCCCGCCCTTGTGCGCGAACGCGTTCTTGCCCACGAACGGCTGGTACTCGTCGGGCGCGATGTTGGCGAGCTCGCTCACAAACCGGGCCAGCTCCCCGAGACGCGGCAGCGACGCCGGGGGCACGCACTCGTACCCGAGCTTCAGTTGGAGGTTCGGAATGACCGAGATAAGGTTCGCGTTCCCGCACCGCTCGCCGATCCCGTTGACCGTCCCCTGCACGTGGACCGCGCCCGCGCGGACGGCGACGATCGTATTGGCCACTCCCAGCTCTCCGTCGTTGTGCGTGTGGATGCCGAGCGGCCCCGGGCTCGCCCCCCCGGCCGCGTCCACCCCGGCGCGGATCTCGAACGGCAGACAGCCCCCGTTGGTGTCACAGAGCACCACCACGTCCGCGCCGCCGCGGCGGGCCGCGGCGAGGGTGGCCAGCGCGTAGTCGGGGTTGCCCTTCCACCCATCGAAGAAGTGCTCGGCGTCGTACACCACTTCGAGGCCCTGGCTCTTGAGGTACCGCACGGAGTCCTCGATCATGCGCAGGTTCTCCTCAAGCGTCGTGCGCAGCGCCTCTCGTACGTGGAGGTCCCACGACTTCCCGAAGACCGCGGCGGTCGGGGTGCCCGCAGCGAGGATCAGGCGCAGGTTCTCGTCATGCTCCGCCGCGATCCCGGGGCGGCGCGTGCTGCCGAACGCGGTGACGCGGGCGTGACGCCACGAGTGCGTCCTGGCCTGCTCGAAGAACTCGAGATCCTTGGGGTTGCTGCCCGGCCAGCCGCCCTCGATGTAATCGACCCCGAACTCGTCCAAGTGCTCGGCGATGCGCAGCTTGTCCTGCGCGGAGAGCGTGATGCCGGCGCCCTGCGTGCCGTCCCGTAGGGTGGTGTCGTAAACGGCGATACGGGTGCCGGCCGCGGGCGTCACCGGTAGACGTTGGCCATCCAGTGCTGGCGCTCGTAGATGATCTTGTTCACGGCGGCGAGGTACGCTTTCGCGCTCGCCTCGAGCACGTCCGTGCTCGTGCCCCGGCCAATGAACAGCCCGTCGCCGTCGCGGACCTTGACCGTGGCCTCGGCGACCGCGTCCGTCCCGCCGGTCACGGCCTTGATCGCGTAGTCCGCGAGGGACGGCGTGAGCCCGACGATCTGGTTGACCGCGTTGTACACCGCGTCCACCGGGCCGTCGCCCGACGCTTCGTGCGTCAGCACTTCGCGTCCGTGGGTGAGCGTGATCGACGCCATCGGCGGGAGCGAGCTGCTCGTCGAGATATGGAACGACTTGAGGGCGTACGTGTGCGGGGTGCCCCGCAGCTCCCCCTCGACCAGGGCCAGGATGTCATCGGTCGTGACTTGCTTCTTCTTGTCGCAGAGCGCCTTGAACTCCTCGAACGCGCGCTGCAGGTCGACGTCGGAGAGGCGCACGCCGTTCTGGTCCAGCAAGTTCTTGAACGCGTGGCGGCCGGAGTGCTTGCCGAGCACCAACTTGTTGCTGGGGATGCCGATCGTCTCCGGCGTCATGATCTCATAGGTCTCGCGGTTGGCCAGGACGCCGTGCTGATGGATCCCCGCCTCGTGGGCGAATGCGTTGTCCCCGACCACGGCCTTGTTCGGTTGCACCGGGATGCCGGTGATGGCGCTGACGAGGCGGCTCGTGCGGTAAATCTTCGTGGTGTCGACGCCCGTCTCGCGCCCATAGTGGTTCCGCCGGGTGTGCAGGGCCATCACGATCTCTTCGAGCGACGCGTTGCCGGCGCGCTCTCCGATTCCGTTGATCGTGCACTCGATCTGCCGGACGCCGGCCTGCACCGCGGCCAGCGAGTTGGCCACGGCTAATCCGAGGTCGTCGTGGCAGTGCGCGCTCCAGATGACGCCCGCGGCCCCGGCGACGCGCTCCATGAGCGAGCGGAGCAGCTGGGCGTATTCCTCGGGTGACGCATACCCAACGGTGTCTGGGACGTTGATCGTCCCGGCCCCCGCCTTGATCGCTCCCTCGAACACGCGGCAGAGGAACTCGGGGTCCGACCGCGTGGCGTCTTCCGCCGAGAACTCGACGTCGTCGACGAACCGCCGGGCGTACCGCACCGCCTCGACCGCGGACTCGTAGACCTGGTCGGGGGTCATCTTCAGCTTGTGCTCCATGTGGATCGGCGAGGTGGCGATGAAGGTGTGAATGCGCGGACGGGCGGCGCCGCGCACGCCTTCCACGGCGGCGTCGACGTCCTGACGGTTGGCCCGGGCCAGCCCGGCGATCGCGGCGCCCCGAACCTCGCGGGCGATCAATTGGACGCCCTCGAGGTCGCCCTTGCTGCTGATGGGGAACCCGGCCTCGATGATGTCCACGCGCATCGCCTCGAGCGCCCGCGCCACTTCGAGCTTCTCCTCGGTGTTCATCGTAAAGCCGGGAGACTGCTCGCCGTCCCGCAGGGTGGTGTCGAAGATCCGAATCCGCTGTTCCATCGCCCGCCCCTCCGCGTTCCGTCTGCCGGCGGCCGGTCCGCCGGACGCGTGCCGCCGAGCCGGCCGCCTACCGCTTGGCCTTGGCCTCCGCCTTCTTGCCGGCGGGGCGCTGCCCGCCGTCTCGCTGCAGCCACGGCATCATCGCCCGCAGCTGGCGCCCCACCTCTTCGATGGGATGATCGGCCTCCTGCCGGTAGCGCGCGTTGAACACCGGCCGGCCCGCCTCGTTTTCCAAGATCCACTCCTTGGCGAACGCCCCGGTCTGAATCTCCGTCAAGATCCGCCGCATCTCGGCGCGGGTGGCCTCCGTGACGATCCGCGATCCTCGTGTAAAGTCTCCGAACTTCGCGGTGTTGCTGACCGAGTAGCGCATCAACCCCAGGCCACCCTCATAGATGAGATCGACGATCAGCTTCATCTCATGGAGGCACTCGAAGTACGCGATCTCCGGGGCATATCCGGCCTGGACCAGGGTCTCGAAGCCGGCCTTCATCAGCTCCGTGATCCCCCCGCAGAGCACGGTCTGCTCACCGAACAGGTCGCTCTCGGTCTCCTCGCGGAACGTGGTCTCGATCACGCCGGCGCGAAGGCTCCCGATGCCGTGCGCGTACGCGAGCGCGACCGCTTTGGTCTTTCCGCTCGGATCTTGGTGCACGGCCAGCAGCGAGGGGACCCCCTTCCCTTCCACGAACATCCGGCGCAGCAGGTGGCCGGGGCTCTTCGGCGCAATCATGAACACGTCGATGTCCGGCGGCGGCACGACCTGATTGAAGTGGATGCTGAAGCCGTGGGACACGCCGACGGCCTTGCCCCGCGTGAGGTGGGGAAGGATCTCCTCGCGAAAGACCCTGGCCTGAATCTCGTCCGGAATGAGCAGCTGCACGATGTCCGACTGGGCGGCCGCCTGCGAGACCGTGGCGACCTCGAGGCCGTCCTGCGCGGCGATCTCCCAGGAACGGCTTCCCTTGTACAGCCCGACCACCACGGACACCCCGCTGTCGCGGAGGTTTTGCGCCTGCGCATGCCCCTGGCTGCCGTAGCCGATCACGGCCACGCGCTTGCCCCGAAGCACGTTCAGGTTCGCGTCCTGCTCGTAGTACACTTTTGCCGGCATCGGACTCTCCTTACGTGGGCTGGGTGCCCCGCACCAGGGTCACCTGACCGGTCCGGACCATCTCGCGAATGCCGTACTTCTGCACGAGCGACAGGATGGCGTCGATCTTGTCCGACCGACCGGTGACTTCCAGCGTCATCGTTTTTTCCGTGAGGTCCACCACGCTGGCCCGGAAGACGTTGCTGATCTCCATGATCTCCATGCGGGTTGACGGGGTGGCGTTCAGCTTGATCAGCGCCAGTTCCCGATCGACCGTGCTGAACCCGGTCACGTCGTTCACCTTGATGACCTCGATCAGCTTGTTGAGCTGTTTGATGATCTGCTCGAGGATCTCGGGCTGGCCCTCCACCGTGATGATCATCCGGGACACCGTGGGCTGCTCGGTGACCCCGACGGCCAGGCTGTGGATATTGTAGCCGCGGCGGCGAAAGAGGCCGGCCACCTTGATCAGGACGCCGGGGGAGTTTTCCACCAACACCGAAATGGTATGCCGCATACTCCTCTGCGGGGCGGCGCGCCCCCCGGCCAGCACCTCCAGCATGCCCGCGCTCACTTTCCCTCGACGATCATCTCCGCGATGGATTGACCGGACGGAATCATCGGATAGCAGTTCTCGTGCGGATCGCACAGGATGTCGAGGACGCAGGGACGGTCGGTCACCTGGAGCGAACGCTCGATCGCCGGCACCACCTCGTCGGCCCGGCGGACGGTGATGCCGACCCCGCCGAACGCCTCGGCCAGCTTGGCGAAGTCGGGATTCGACAGCCAGACGTGTGAGTACCGCTCCCGGTAGAAGAGCTGCTGCCACTGACGAACCATGCCCAGCGATTTGTTGTTGATGATGTAGATCTTGATCGGCAGTTGCCACTCCACGGCCGTGGCGAGATCCTGCATCGTCATCTGAAACCCGCCATCGCCCACGATCGCGCAGACCAGCGCGTCCGGACGTCCGACCTGCGCGCCGAGCGCGGCCGGGAAGCCAAACCCCATCGCCCCGAGGCCGCCGGACGTCACCCACATGCGTGGCTCTGTGGACAGGTAGAACTGCGCAGCCCACATCTGATGTTGTCCCACGTCGGTGGCCACGATCGCCCGTCCCTCGGTCGCCCGGTAGACCGCGTCGATCGCAAACTGCGGTTTGATCGTGTCGCCTTCTTGCCGGTATCGGAGCGGGTACCGCGCCTTCCATTCGGCGATCTGCTGGTGCCACGGCTCGCACTGTGGCGGCGTCACCTGCGGGCTCAGCGCGCGGAGCGCTTCGCGGGCATCCCCGACGATCGGCACGTGCGCCGGTTTGTTCTTTCCGATCTCGGCCGGATCGATGTCGATGTGGATAAACCGGGCGCCGGGGGCGAAGTCCTTGAGGCGGCCCGTGACCCGGTCGTCGAATCGCACGCCGACGGCGAGAATCACATCCGCCGCGTTGATCGCATAGTTGGCGTACGCGGTCCCGTGCATCCCGAGCATCCCGAGCGACAACGGATCCGTCTCCGGGAATCCACCCTTCCCCATCAACGTCGTGGTCACGGGGATCCGCGTCGCCCGCGCGAACGCAGTCAGTTCGGAAGCGGCGTTGCTGGTCATGATGCCGCCCCCCGCGTACACGACCGGACGCGAGGCTCCGCTCAGGAGCGCGGCCGCCGCGGTGATTTGGTTGGGGCTCGGCACGGACGGCGGCACCTTGCCGCTCCGCAGCGGGACCTGCTCCGGGAACTCGTACTCCAGCTCGGTTTGCGCGATATCGCGCGGGATGTCCACCAGGACCGGACCGGGCCGGCCGGATCCGGCGATGAGGAAACACTGCAGGACGGTGCGCGGAAGGTCAGCCGCCGTTTGCACCAGACAGTTGTGCTTGGTGACCGGCATCGTCATGCCCATCACGTCGGCCTCTTGGAACGCGTCGGTGCCGATCGCCTGTGTGCTCACCTGTCCCGTGATCGCGACGATCCCCGCGGAGTCCATCATCGCGTCGGTGATGCCGGTGAGGAGGTTGGTCGCCCCGGGCCCTGAGGTCGCCATGCACACGCCGACCTTCCCGGTGACGCGGTGGTATCCCACGGCGGCGTGCGCGGCGACCTGCTCGTGACGGACCAGGACGTGACGGATCTCCCGAGCATCGTACAATGCGTCATACAGTGGAAGGGCCGCGCCGCCCGGGTGTCCGAACATCACGTCGACGCCGGCCCGCCGCAGGCACTCGGTGAGCGCGCGCGCCCCTGACATCCGCTTGGGCGTGGCGGTCGCCGGTTTCGCTCCGGGCATCGTCTGCCGAGCCATGGCGCATCTCCCTTCGCGCGTCCCCGTGACGCGCCGATAAAACAAAAACCGCGCGGAGTCCTCTAAGGACGGGGGGCTCCCCGCGGACCCGCCCGATAGCCCCCGGGGGCCCCGCTCCTGACGGCTCCCGTTCCCCAGCCTCGGCGGGTTCCCGGCGGGTGCCACTCGGCGCGCCGTCCGGCGGCCTTTGGTTCCCGCAGCTCAGAGTTGAGAGGCCCCGGCGTCGGATGCTGGTTCACACCTGACCCAGCTCTCTCGGATCCGACGTGCCGCGAACCTGTCCTCTTCATTGCCGGGTATGGAGGAGTTTCGCCGACTATACCAAACCCTGCCCGCCTTTGTCAAGGAATTCGCTAGACACTGCGGAAGACGTCCCGCAGATCTCGCGCGGGGGAGGAAGCTGGCGATGCTGGAGACGCTGAGCGGGCTGATGACCGGGGCCCAGTACTTGGAGAGTCTCCGGG
>JACXTT010010244.1_pt1 | contig 12681 bp, 9 predicted proteins | sample 9270951 | NCBI WGS metagenome assembly JACXTT01 (sample SAMN15532306, study PRJNA645909) | rock metagenome | isolation source: weathered quartz diorite | place: Puerto Rico | collected 2017-06-21 | reverse complement strand
TAGGTGTTGACCCGCTGCCGCCAATATTGGAACCCGGTGTGGAACACGTGGCGGCGGTGGGTGATGATGAAAGCGTCTTTGAACTGAAAGACCGTGTCCGCGAAGATCGCCCCCGCGCCAACGTTCGAATTGCCGAACGCGCCGACCGCGCCAAAGATATTGATCGCCAGAAGACCGGGTCCGTGATCGTTTGCCTTAGCGATCCCCAGCTTTTCGCCAAGGTTGCCAAAGCCGTTGTCAGAAGAACCGCCCGTCACACGGACATAGTTCGCGCCTGCAGCAACTTCGCTCAAAATGTTGGGACTAAAGGTGCGGGTCCAGTCGAGCACGCCATTCTCCAGGCGTGCTTGGTTAAAGCTATCGAAGTACAGCCTGAAAGAGTTAATTCCCGGGTTGTCCTGTACTCCCTCCGAGATCCGACCGAACAGGCGATTATTCTCAGTGACCCTGTAATCAACTCTCAAATCTCCCTGGTCCATGTTGTTATGACTTCGACTGCTGTTGGTGTAATTGTTCAGCAGATTTCCGTTCGAAGGCAGAGGGTAATCACCCGAAGAAAAAAGCTTGCTGGCTACTGGGTCGATCATGCTCAATGGAATCTGATTGTTCGGGAAAGGTGTGCGTTGGCCGTTGGTATCAATCTGGAATGGGTTATAGAGCTGAATGCCCTGCTCATTCAGCAGTTGCGAGAAGTCACCCTGCCGTTCGGCCGCGGTGAAAAGTGTGATCGGGCTGCTGGTAGCAGGGTGGTCGAAACGCTGGCCCTGGTAATCCGCGAAAAGGAACAATTTTTTCTTTACAATTGGTCCGCCAAGCGTCGCGCCAAACATGTTCCAGCGGAGCTGGGGCTTCGGAAAACCCAGAAAATTACCCGCCCAGCTGTTGGCGTTGAGCACATCATTCCGGAAGAACTCGAATACGCTGCCGTGATAGCTGTTGGTACCGGACTTGATAGAAGTACTGATAATGCCGCCCTGGAAGCTTCCGAACTCCGCAGAAGCATTCTGGGTAATCAGGCTGAATTCCTGAATCGCGTCCACGCTTGGAGTAAAGCCGACCAGGTTATCCGAGACCTGGTTGTTATCCATGCCATCGAGCAGAAAATTGTTGGCTTGTTCCCGGTTGCCGTTGATATAGGGTCTACCCGAGCCAAACGGACCGTCTCCGCTGCTTAAGGTTTGGGGATCAGGATTCACGCTACCGGGCACGAGCAGCGTCAACTGAATGTAGTTACGCGAGAGCAGCGGCAAGTTGATATTGGTGTGCGAATCGATGACTGTGCTGAGCAGTGTTGTGTCAGTATGCAGCAATGGCGCAGCGGAGGTCACTTCCATTGTCTCTGCAGCCTGTCCTATCTTTAGTTGGAAATCGACCCGTGCGGTTTGGTTCAACACGAGGACAACTGCGCGGTAGACCGCGGTCTGAAAACCCGGTGCCTCAACCTTAAGCTCATAGGTTCCGACCGGCACGCGCGGCAGGTTGAAAAGGCCAACGCTGTTGGTCTGTACCGTATATGTGGTTACCCGTTCAATGTCCTTTGCAGTTACAGTCGCGCCGACGACGCTTGCGCCGGTGGGATCAACCACCGTGCCGGTGATAGAAGCGGTTACCTCCTGGCTCCTCGCTACAGGCGTGCCACAAAGGAAACTGGCGAACAGCGCAATGGTGGTGACTCTCCGTACCAAGTCACGCTTCAGTTTCGCAGGAGCTGCGAGAACTGTTGCGTCAAATCCCGCCTTGCCAGGCGAACCCGAATGGAGGTCGTTTGCCAGCATGAGGCTTGCATCCCCCAACCAGTTTCAATATGGAGAGTTGATTTGCCGTCCCGTTGTTACGCTATCGAAAGTTCTTCATTAAGATCAGGCTGGACTGGTAGAGATCGTTTTGTCCATACAGGATAGATCTCTCATCGGGAGAGACAATCACCCCATAGTCGACTCGCTTATCCGGAAGCAGAATAGTTGTCTTCTTGCCCGTTACAAAGTCGAAATATTCGATGGCTTCCTTGGGTTGCGCTGTGCGGTTCAAGAGGTAAATGCCATTTCGTCCAAGTGCCCAGTTGTACCAGTCATCACCTGACGGTTCATCCAAGATGCGAGTCTCCTCACCGCCGGGCAGTGGCATCTTCCATATCCCTGTCGTTTCAAACTTCGAGTAATAGAGGAAGTGTCGGTCGACGGATTCGACGCCGTAAACCCCGCCTTTTCTGGTTACCTGGAGTGGAGAGCCACCCTGAGACGGCACTTTCCACAACTGAAACCGCCCCTCTCCCCTGTCAGAAGCAAAATAAATCCACCGTCCATCTCGCGACCAACTGGGGGCCAGGTTATCCGCGCCTGGCACAGTCCGTACAAGATGAGGCTGACCAGCGGCAATCTCCAGCACATAGATCTCACTGTGCTCTCCGGGATGAAACTCAAAAGCGACGTACCGACCGTCGGGTGACCAACGTGCGGTTCCGGCAACGCCACGCAACGCGGTTAGCTGGCCACAGTTCGTACCGTCGCTATCGCAAGCCCAGATTTCCGCGTAGCCCGAGCGGCTAGACTCAAATACAATCCTCTTTCCATCGGGAGAAAAATCCGGTCGCCAATTGTGCCCGTTCGCAGAAATCAGAACGGAGGGCGAACCTTTGGCGTGTGTTTCGTCCCGCAAGTTGACTTGCCAGATATTATCGTTCTGCATCCGATTCTGATATATGAGTTGGTGGCCTTTGCGGGAGATAGATGGGCAGCATACCATTGGGCCCACCCCCGGGACGGGTCGAGGGCTCCCTCCGGACACCGATATGCGCCATAGTGTCGGAAGGCCTCTTCTCCTCGAAGAGAACACGATCTCGCGACCGTCTACGGTCCAAGCTGGACTCTCGTCCACGTCGCCCACAGAATTATCGAACGTCAGCCGTCTGGGCTCGCCACCTGCCGTCGGCACTACAAAGAGATCAGAGTCTGGCCCTGCAACCGTTCTTCTAACGAAGGCAATCATCGAACCATCGGGGGAAAAAGCCGGGCCACCGTCAACATACTGCCCGAGAGGCACAGTAAGCGGTCTTGTGGTGGAATCGGCCACGGACAGCAGGGCGATCCAGGCGGTATTCTTGCCCGGTTGGGTCTGTGTGATAGCTAGAACTTTGCCATCCGGAGACCAGTCCAGGTATCCATTGAAATTAGACCGTCCACGGTACAAGCGGCGCTCGGTACCGCCAAGCGCAGGGACCACATAGATATCAATTCCCCCCTCGACGGGTCGGGAAAATGCCACCTGTCGACCATCGGGTGACCATCTTGGGCAGCAGTCGAGATTGTTGGTCAGACGAAGTGACTTCTCACCATCGATGAGCGTGGTGTAGACGCCGCATCGCTCGGGGCCGGTCAGCTCGAAAACTAGTTGATTGCCATCAGGAGAGAACGCGGCCCCATGCTGAGACCCTGGCGGCACCCCTCCCAAAGGAACCTCTTCAACGGAGGCCAGCAGTGCTTCAGTGGAGACTCCAGAAAACCGCCAGATCCCGGCCCCCACGAGCAGTATCACAATTGCGGCCGCAGCCCCGATCTTAAATCCCCTCGCCTTAAGGATTCTGAGCCAATGCCACGCTGTTGCGGAACCGGCTTCGCGCCTGAGCCGTTTCAGATCGGCGCATAGACTCGCCGCGGATCGATAGCGCGAATCGCGGTTCTTCTCCAAACACTTGTTAATGATCTCTTCTAGCCTGCGCGGTAGATTAGGGTTCAGAACTCTCGCGGAGGTCGGTGTCTGGTGCAGGATCGCAACGTGGAGCAACCTGACTGTATCCCCAGCAAATGCCTGCCTAGAGGTCGCCATCTCATAGAGTACTAAGCCAAGCGAAAACAAATCAGTTCTTCCGTCCAGTTCTTCGCATCGTACCTGCTCTGGCGACATGTACGATGCTGTGCCCATCGTTTGTCCTGTCTTGCTGAGCGCCAGATCTGGCGCCGAGGACGTTGGCATGTTTGGCAGAAGCATGGAACCTGCATATTCCATGTCCCGAGACTCTGGCGTGGTGCCTATGTACGGCGTGGTGCCGCGCAACTTCGCCAGACCAAAGTCCAGAATCTTGGCTTCGCCGCGACTGGTGATGAAGATGTTCGCCGGCTTGATATCTCGGTGGATGATGCCCTTTTGGTGCGCCGCTTCCAGACCGTCAGTGATTTGAATGGCAAGATCGACCAGCTCGTCGATGGGCATAGTCGTGCCCTGACCAGCCCCAGTCGCGATGCGCTCCCGCAGGATTTGGCCCTCCAGCAACTGCATCACAATGAAAGGCTGGCCATCGTGCTCGTCAAACTCATGAATGGCACAGATATTGGGGTGGTCCAGCGCTGAGGCGGAGCGAGCCTCGCGCTCGAACCTTCCCAGTGCCACCGGATCCTTGGTCAACTCTTCAGGAAGGAATTTCAAGGCAACTTGGCGGCCCAGCTTGATGTCTTCCGCCTTGTAGACCACGCCCATGCCGCCACCCCCGAGTAACTCCAAGACCCGGTAGTGCGACACCTTCTTGCCTATCAAGTTTTCGGGGCTGACTGACGACTCGGATATTGTGGCGCTTGTGGGATTTGCGGGGTGTTCCACCGGCACCATCCAGCGGTATCCGCGGCGAGCCAGAGTTTCAATGTAGCGGGGCTCTTCAGCCGAATCACCCAGCGCCTGCCGAAGCCGGTTCATGGCAGCGCTGATGCTGTGCTCGAACTCAACGATCGTGTCGTTCGGCCAAAGTTTCTTGCGCAGTTCTTCCCGAGTTACGACCTCCTGTGGACGTTCAAGCAAGAGAACGAGTATCCGAAAGGGCTGTTCAGATAGGCGGAGAGTCTTCCCCCCATCCCGGCGCAGCTCACCGGAATGAAGGTCCAGTTCGAAACCTTCAAAGCGGACAACAGGCTGGGGCGTTCTGACATCCGCCACGGCACACCCCGAAGTGCCAGCGATTCTACCACTCCACTGTGCGCACCGCGACGAAGATTCTTAATCCCCACCGGACTCCGTCGCCTCGGTAAGTCCTTGTCACTGAACACATTCTGCCTGTGACCCCAAAATGACGTGCTTTTGAACTCCCTTGCATCGAGCCGTTTGGCCGCCTCCGGCACAGTGCCACCCGCCACGAACGCTAGCCGTTCGGCGGAACGCAAATCCGGAGGAGGTTGAACGCCGTGAAAGAGAAAACTTGCTCTTTGCTATTCACCATTTCCCTTCTGCTCAGCTATTCGATGGAAGCACAGGACTACCATCTAAAAGTCGTCCACCCGAACGTAACCAATCAGGCAGGGCAGCAATTTCTTTGTGTGGCTCCCTACACGATTTCTGAATGCGAGAAGCAGATCGTGATCTTGCAAACGACATTGCACCGCTATCAGGCGGAGAAGCTGGGTCAGTGGACCTGGGTGTTGGTGCGGTCTGAGGACTGGAAACCGATTCTCGAACGAGTTCATATGGATCCGAACAGCCCCGCGTTCAGTATCCTGGAACGGCGCCAGACCTTCTTCGAAGAAGTGCTGCTGGTCCCCAAACCGGAGCGACAAATCGAGCTGTTATCGAAATGGCACACGGGTTTTGACCAATTTCTCGACTTTGCCGTCACGCACGAACTCGGACACGCTCTTTGCAATGACCCCGATGAGATCAGGGCTGAGCGGTTTGGGCAGCGGCTAAGGCAGAGACATACTGTTGACTGTGACAGACAACGCCGTGCAACCGTGGCAATCCGTTAGTCAAGCTATGTTGTTTTGGAAGAACGCTGATGACGAAAGTCAGCGTGAACACCCAACTGGCACCGAGCGGCAGATCGCTCACCGAGACTACGATGGAAGAGTGGCAACAGCGACGCTCGACGACAACCAAACCATGGCAAACGGAAATCACAAAGAACCCACTTGACTCCGACCGGCCTTCTCATGGAAGGCGATCTCACTCATTAACCCTCGCAGGGTGGCTGGGGAGCTTAGTCGGTGAACGCTACAGGTGAGCTCCTGGGCTGGCCGCGTGTCCCGGAGCCTCGCTACAGTCTAGGGCTAGGCTCTTGCCGGCCCCTTTGAGAGACTTGCCACTGGGGGTGATTTTGGGGGTTCGCCTCAGCCATTTGGGTGCAACTTCATACACCTAGCGACAACATGACACAAGAGCTAAATTTAACAAAATAAAAGAGACGCACCGGAAATGCCTCTCTTTGTTGAACGTAGGTTTTCGGGCCGAAATGTCTTGCTAAACCGTTATACGGGCTAAAACCTGTATCGAGGGTTCGAATCCCTCCCTCTCCGCCATTAGTCCTAAGCACCTGGAAACCATGTAACCCCGTTTCCGGCTAAGAATCCCGGCTAAGAATTGGCAGAATTGGCGACCTCGGTATCAGGCCTCCACGGAAGAGGCCAATGCCACTTGGTTCACTTTCCCGGACGACTACGTTCAAGTCTTGCGCCGGAAGGCGGGGTTCTAATCTTGCCGACTGCATTCTCTTCCAACGCCCGGCTGGCGGCGACGACTTCGTATTAGGCCGTCCATGACCGGTTGTATCCTGGTTCGGTCTAAACAAGAATCAGTCCGCGGAGGGGGATCCGATGAAGCGCACGTGGACAATCATAGAGGTAGGCGACGTGCCGGGCAGCTGCAAATGGTACCAGACGTTGTTCGGTCAGCCGGCTGCTCTTCCTACCCATGATTACTTTGGGCAAATCCTCGATTCAGATGGAACTGTCCTGCTCTGCCTCCACCAGTGGGGCGCCCACGAGCATCCCTCATTGATAGGCCCCGATCACGGGACACCCGGCAACGGCCTCCTGTTGTTCTTCCGTGTCGATGATTTCGACCTGGCGCTTCAAAGGGCACGCTCTCTCGTCACTCGGCTCGAAGAGGAGCCCCACGTGAATCCGAACACTCACACCAAGGAGTTCTCGCTCCGAGATCCGGACGGATATTACGTTACGATCAGTGCGCTCTCTGCGCCCTAAGCAAGACGCTGCAGCTGCCGAGCGCTGGCCGGGGCTTCATGGGGCAGCGCCGCGCGACTTCGCTCCCCGACCAGCCGGGAGGCGGCGTTCTTTGGAGGGTGCCGGCTGTTTCCAGGGATCCTTTCCAGGGATCTTGCCCTGAGCCCAGGGAACTGTCATGTAGAATCCAGCGTATTTCCAGCTATGCATATCGGGCGTCCCCTATTCTCGAAATTCCGGCCAGAGCCAAAAAAAAAGACCTGCACTCTCATCCTTGCCTCGTTCTTTTGTTTCTTTGCCGCCAGTGGCCTGGGACAGGAACCGATTCGGGTTAACGTGAGGTTGGTGAACGTTGCGTTCTCCGCTCGTGATTCGCGCGGCGCTCTGGTCGAAAACCTGACCAAAGACCAAGTCGACGTTTTCGAGGACGCTGTGCCTCAACAAATCGCCTTCTTTGCCCGCAGTCTGGAGGTTCCCCTTACCCTTGGCCTGATCGTGGACTTCAGCGGAAGCCAGGATCAATTCTCCAAGCAGCATGAGCGTGACCTTCAGGTCTTCCTGAAAGACGTCTTGGGTCCAAACGACCGGGTTTTCCTTGTCGGTTTCGGCAATCACATCCGGCTGGTCAGTGACTTTTCACAGTCTGGCGCGCAAATCATGCGCCAACTCGACGCCTACCGGCACGATGACGGAAAGTTCCCGGAAGTGGGTCCGAAGGAAAGTCGCGATCTCGGCACTGCTTTTTACGACTCAATCTTCTACTCGGTCACCGAAAAACTCGCTCACGAGAGTGGACGCCGGGCGCTGCTGGTGTTCAGCGATGGAGAAGACAACTCCAGTTCGCATGACATGATGACTGCCATCGAGGCTGCCCAAAGCGCCAACGTTCTCATTTTCACCATCCGCTATACCGAGAAGAAGCATGGCCAACTCACTGCCCGGAACAAATACGGAATCCGCGTGATGGACCGCGTCGCAAAAGAGACGGGGGGCCGGCACATTGATGCGGAAACCACTGACCCTGGAACTTACTTTCGTCAGATCGCCGAAGAACTTCGATCCGCATACGAACTGGCATACTATCCCTCGAACCCAATCCGAGATGATACATTCCGAAAGATCGCGATCCGGCCGAAACAGGCAGGAGTAACGGTACGCGCTCGAACCGGCTACTTCTCACGATCCGCAGACTGATCTCCCCGGCTTGCCCGGCTGTCCACGACCGTGCGATTGCGAGCACTTATTGCCCTGGATTAGTGGAACGGAGGAGGGTAAAGAGATATGTTTGTACCGTCAGCACTTAAGAAGGCTTCAATCGTCATCGCGGTCTGTTGTGCACCCGTCTGCGTAGGGCAGAACGTCAATACGACCGGGACGAATACGGGTGAGGCAGAGCTTACCCGGAAAGTTAAACAGAGGATTCAATCTATCATTTGGGCTACTTTGAAAGAAGGGGAATTCACGACTGCTGATGGCATCAAAGCAACGACGAGAGTGCCGCCTTCAGCAGAACATATTGAAGAAGTCAAACAGCTTGGAGAAAGTGTTATTCCAGTGCTAGCGGCTTACGTCAGCTCAGCGAGTCCTCGGGAACAAGAGCTTGGGATGAGATTCCTCGCAGGGTTCGGAGGGGACCGAATCGTGGAGCCGTTGCGTGGGTTCGCGAAGCACTCGACATTTCCGGCGAATCGGGCCCAAGCGGTTCTGTTTCTTGTGCAGGTTCCTTTATCGGAAGCTCTGCCGATCTTCGAAGATGTCTCTAAGACGGACCCCGATCCCTATGTCAGAAAAACAGCAGGCGATCTCTTCATCAGGTATTCGAAGGCAAACTGAGAGCTCCATCCTGGCGCCTTACGGGATGAGATGGGAATCGGTTGCAAGAGTGAGTCCAAGATTCCGAGAAAGATCCGTGGCGCATGATAGCGATCCGGCCGAAACAGGCAGGATTAACGGTACGCGCTCGAACCGGCTACTTCTCGCGATCCGCGGACTGATCTCCCCGGCTTGCTCCGCTGTCCACGACCGTGCGATTGCGAGCATTTATTGCCCTGGATTAGTGGAACGGGCCTCATGGCATCAGGTCTTTGCGCCCAAGTCAAGTGTGGGGAGTTCCGTTGGCGGTATACTGCTCGAATGCGACCGCAACCACTGATCGCAGTGAGCGACGTAGAAGCGAGCAGCCGATGGTATCAGCGCCTGCTCGGTTGCCGGAGCAACCACGGAGGCTCCGCGTATGAACAGTTGGTCTCGAACGGCGAACTTGTGCTTCAGTTGCATAGCTTTGAGGCAGAGCATCACCACGGCCGGCTTGGCAATCCTGATGACAAGCCATATGGAAACGGGGTGTTGCTATGGTTCGAGGTGGACGATTTTGACGCGGTGATCGAGCGCGCGTCTGAAATCGGCGCCGACATCGTTATACCCCGTCATCGAAACCCTCCCCAAGGCGACGGGGGACCCAATCACTGGGAGCGCTGGATGCGAGACCCGGATGGCTATATCGTCGTCGTTGCCAGTCCTTATGGAACTGCCGATGGAGCCTGGCGCCCGGGCGCGCACCCGTTCGGCGTAGAGGTGGAGTAGTCTCCAGAGCCTGGGGGCTGGAGGCGCTCGTAGACTGTCCAACTTTTCTGCTTGAAGCAAATTTTGCTCATGTGCTAGCGTTGGCCTCCACGGTTGTGCTCCTAAGGTTGGGGAGAGTCGGCTAATTTCGTCGGACGGTCGATTCTGGAAATCGCTTTATGTCGGAGTCCTTTTCAACGGACCTGATTCCTGTCGCGGACCGGTTGGACGCCTGGCTGTCTCACGCTAAGCCAATCTGCGGTGATTGCCGATTTCACTTCCCCAAACGCTTTCCTTTTCATGGCTCCATCGAGCGCCGGGTTCTAGCCGGGGCAGCCTTGACTTGTTTTTCGTCATCCGCAGTTTCGTTCGTCAAGTTTCCTTTGGTGACGGGCAACTCCGAAGACCGGGACTGTATTGTAATCACGCAGCTTGAAGGGACGCGCCGATATTGCCAAAGCGGATCGATCGCAATCCTAGCGACCGGCGACACAACCCTCATTGACGCCGGCCAACCCTGGACCTCAGATTGTGCTGGAGATTGCGCCCGCCTCTACTTTCGAGTCCCGCTCTGGCTCCTGCAAGAGCGCATGCAGAGGACCGCGTTGCCGGTACTGCCCAGAATCATCGGCAAGCAAGGGTTAGGCGCGACATTGTTCCGTTTGGGAAGATCGCTTTACGAAGAGGCGGAGGCGATGCCTCCCGAGGAAGGCGTTGTGGCGCTCAACGCCTATCTGGAAATCCTGGCTGGGTGTCTGAAACGGTCGGAAGCATTTTCTACCAGCCTGGGCCGTTGCGCGCAACTGCGGCCCCGCATCGAGCTCTTCATCGAGACACACCTGCCGGAACCAACTCTCAACCCAACCGCCATTGCCGCGGCGGCAGGAATTTCGGTGCGGCATCTGCACCGTCTTTTCGCCGCCAAGGGGTGCACCGTCGCGGAGTGGATACGCGAACGCCGGCTTGAGCGCTGCCGCAGTGATCTGGCCGATCCTCGCCTATTCGAAGGGAGCATCACCGATATTGCGTTCAGCTGGGGATTCAGTGATTCCGCGCACTTCAGCCACTGCTTCCGCAAGGAGTTTGGAGTTTCTCCGCGGCAGTTCCGGGCGAAGGTGCTGGCCACGCACATGGAAGCGCGAACTCCGGAACATTCGGAGGGGATCTGCTGGAGAGCCAGAACTAGCGTATAACGGAGATGCTTTCAGCTTTTGGCTTAGGAAGATCGCGCTGTAGATGCCAGGGCATTGAGACCAGGAGGCCCAGGGCGGCCCAGATGGCGATCGCAATCCATTCATATCGCGTGAAGTGCCCCGGAACCATCGGCACAACCTTGGCCAAAACCATCAGCGTGGTGACGAAGATTCCGAAAGCAGCGGCCCCGCGGACAGGCCACGGTGGCTTCATGCAATAAGAAGAGATACAGGCCGACATCCACCCCAACGCGCAGCAGGCAGCGCCTACTTCCAGAATCGGCACCAGCACGGCTTCACCCAAGAACATGGTAAGCGCTGTTCCCATGCCTATCGCCACCAGCGCACGGGAGGGGGTCTGATTTCGCGGATGGACATAAGAGAGTTTTGGCGCCAGCAGATTGCGTCTCGCCATGGCAAAAAGCAGTCGAGACGAGGTGATCAGGTTGGCGTTAAAACACTGTATCAATCCCACCAGAGCCGAGGCCATGACGACGACTACAATCCAGTGGGCGTGAAGAGCCCGCTCAAAAGCAATGGCAACGGGAAACTGCGAATCGCTCTTCAACGACTGCCAGGGAGCGACGTGGGCAACGGCAGAAATCACCACCCAGAAAAACACCATGCCGGCGCTGATCGTCATGGCGATGGCAATGAAAAATCCGCGCCCGCCAAAATCCGAGCTCGCTTCCTCGCAATACTTGCCAACGGATTCAAAGCCGGACAGCAGCCACGGGACGATCTGCCATACCAGCAGGATTGAAATCAGTGGACCACGACTGAATAGCGGATGAAAATTGTCCGCGGTTCCATGCCACGCACTCGCGCCGGCAAAGATCACAACCAAAGCGAGGAACGTGAACGTGGTGGTCTTTCCCAGGCGCGCTCCAGCCTGAATGCCGCGATAGTTTACCCAGGTGAGTGCGATAGTAATGACCAGCCCGAGTAAAAGGTGTGGGAGGTAAACCGGATAGCCTCCAATGCGGTACAACTCATAGGTGTTCAGAGAGGGAAATAAGTATCCGGCGATCCTTCCGGCGGCCAGTCCCTCGAAGGGGCAGGTGAGAGCGTAGCCCAGGAACACCATCCATCCGGTCGCGAAGGTGACGCTCGCCGGAAAGAAGCCCGCTAAGTAGGCCGCTTCTGCGGCGGAGTCGGGAATCGCCGGCACCAAATGACCATATACATAGCCGATGGGCAACAACATCAAAGCGCCAGCGGTGAATCCTAACAAGGCGCCCAGGGGCCCGCCCCGCTGCAGGATGTCGTCCATTACGACAAGCCATCCCGCACCCACCATCACGCCGAAGGCAAGCGCGAAATAGTCCACCAGGCGCAGCCGGTGAGCGAGAGTAGTCATAGATTCCTAGATAACTTGCTGGAGCACGAGTTGTGAAAGCTTAACACCGATGCTGGAGACGCGAGACAAGCCTTCATCGTGGAGTCAGGGCTGCGGCGTCCGAGGGCCAGCGATCGGCCGCCGCCCGGAGTTGGCTCCGCTTTCAGAACTCGTACCTTAACGCAAACTGCATGACGCGAGGCTGCGTCAGCAGCCCTGTATAGTCACCGAACGATTGTGGCAATTGTTGAAGAGAGGGAGCGTTGTCCCCGAGCCCGGCGGCGACGTTAAAGCGGTGGAGGTTGGGCACGTTGAACACTTCCCAGCGGAATTGCAGGCTGTGTCCCTCAAACGGCAGCCGCCAGCGTTTGCTCAGCCCCATGTCCCAGCCGGCATAACCTTGCCCGCGAAGGACGTTGCGCGAGCCACCGCCTCCGGGGAAGGGATGAATGAAGTCATTCAAGGCTGCGCTTGGGTCGGCGAAGATACTGACTGTGCCATCCGGCTGTTTGAACGCCCCGGTTTTCGGCTTGGCGATCAATTGCGCGCTGCCTTGCTCGTCCCAGTCGGTTGGCCAGAACTGGCCGTTGTCCACCGTGAAGGGGAAGCCTGTCGTCCAGCGGGCCAAGCCGGAGAGCTGCCACCCGCCCAC
>JACXTT010010243.1_pt1 | contig 12681 bp, 9 predicted proteins | sample 9270951 | NCBI WGS metagenome assembly JACXTT01 (sample SAMN15532306, study PRJNA645909) | rock metagenome | isolation source: weathered quartz diorite | place: Puerto Rico | collected 2017-06-21 | reverse complement strand
GCTGAATGTCATGTCGAAGTTTCTGAACATGGGAATGTCCTTTGCGGACGTGATCTTGCGCTCTACCTGGAACCCAGCCAAAGAGATCAAGCGACCGGATTGGGGAAACCTGAGCGTCGGCTCGGTTGCTGATCTCGCAGTACTCAGTCTACGGCAAGGCAGCTTCGGGTTTGTGGATGTGGACGGTGCTAGAATGAAGGGCACTCAAAAACTGGAGTGTGAGCTGACCTTACGCGAGGGTCAGGTAGTTTGGGATCTCAACGGCATTTCTCGGCCGGACTGGGAAACGATGCCGATCCCGGAAGAGCGACGTGCAGGCCGCCCGCGACGGTTTTGAAGATGTCTGTCCAATGTCCAATGTTGAACGCCCAAAGTTCGTCCACGTTGGACGTTTGACTTTGGATCTTCGACGAACGTTCCATTTCCGCCTGAATCAGCTCAGAGTTTGGGATTGCGGGCAGGCGAGTTCGGGTTTACAATTTAGGCGTTTGAGCGCAGCCAGAATTAACCAGCCGCGAATGAACGCGGACAGACGCAAATCCTCATTCGCGGCCATGTTTTGCAGCTAAAGCTAACCTCATGCGACTTCATCGATTGCTGGTCTTCTTACTTTCAGCCCAGGCGATCGCTCTGATGCCAACTTTGACCGCTGGTCCGGAGGCGACAGGTGATCCCTTTACTGTCGAGCAGCGGAGTTACTGGGCCTTGCAGAAGGTCAGCCGGCCGAAGCTGCCTGTTGTGCACGATCCCGCCTGGGTTCGAAACCCGATCGATGCTTTCGTGCTCGCTCAACTCGAAGCTAATGGTCTCAGACCCTCGTCCCACGCGGACCGGGTTACGCTCCTACGCCGTGTAACTCTCGATCTCACTGGGCTGCCTCCGACGCCTCAAGAGGTCGAGGCTTTTCTAGCTGATAGTTCGCCCACCGCTTACGAGAGAGTCGTTGATCGGCTCCTGGCCTCATCCCAATATGGCGAACGCTGGGCGCGGCACTGGCTGGATCTGGCACGTTATGCCGAAAGCGAGGGTTTTAAGAGCGACGAAACCAGGCCCAACGCCTGGCGTTATAGGGACTATGTAATCCAAGCCTTGAACAGCGACAAGCCCTATGACCGCTTCCTACAGGAACAGATTGCCGGAGACGAACTGTGGCCGGACGACCCTGAAGCCCGCGTTGCTACTGCGTTCAATCGTCATTATCCCGATGAAAGTAATGCTCGCAATTTGCTGCAGAGGAGACAGGAGATTCTGAATGACATTACCGATACGGTAGGCTCTGTCTTTTTGGGGCTCACTTACGGCTGCGCACGATGCCACAACCATAAATTCGATCCTATCTTGCAGGCTGACTATTACCGTCTCCAGGCTTTTTTTGCAAATATTCGCGCCGACGACGATTTCGTGCTCATCCCTCCGGAAGCGGTTCACCAGCGTCAGGAAAAATTGACAATCTGGGAGGAGAAGACCCGCTCGATCCGTGACGAAATAAAGGCACTACTGGAACCCAGGCGGAAGCAGATGGTGGACGAGCTCTTTGCCAAATATCCGCCTGAAATCCAGAGCGCGATTCTGAAACCGGCGGCGGAGCGAACTCCGATTGAATGGCAGATGTACTACAAGGCCAAGCCTTATATGAACCCCTCCGATGACGAGGTGGAGGAGAATCTTAAAGAGAAAGAACGGACTCGATGGTTGGCGCTCAAACAAGAACTGACGAAGTATTCTGATCTTTATCCTGGTGACCTGCCGATCGGAACCGGGATTGTGGATGTCAACAGCCAGGCTCCCGCGACCCACGTCCTTGCCGTAGGAGTTTACGACGCCCCACGCGAGGAGGTGCAACCAGGCATTCTCAGCATTTTGGATCCGGTGCCAGCCAGGATTTCGGTCCCTTCCGGAGCTCAGTCCACGGGCCGCCGTACGGCTTTGGCTCAGTGGTTAACCAATCCTCAAAACCCGCTGACTGCCCGGGTCATGGTCAACCGCCTCTGGCACTATCACTTTGGACGGGGCATCGTGGCAACACCTAGCGACTTCGGGAACATGGGAGACCGGCCGACTAATCCCTCTTTACTCGATTGGTTGGCCGGCGAGTTTGTTCGCCAAGCTTGGAGTTTTAAAGCGATGCATCGTCTTATCGTGACCTCGAATACGTATCAGCAATCCTCCCTCTTCAGCGAGACGGCTGCACGCATTGATCCCGAAGACGTCTGGCTATGGCGTTACCCGCGACAGCGCCTGGAGGCCGAGGTGATTCGCGACTCCGCCCTGTGCGTTTCGGGACGCCTGAACCCCAAGATGAGCGGTCCGAGTGTGTTTCCGGAACTTCCGCCCGGCATGGAGAGCCGGGGAGGTTGGAAAGTTACTCAGGACGCAGCAGAGCGGGATCGCCGCAGCGTCTACATCTTTGTTCGCCGTAATACCCGCTATCCGTTGCTTGAGGCCTTTGACATGCCTGATACGCATGAAAGTTGTGCTCGCCGCAACGTGACTACAACAGCGCCTCAGGCGCTGGCACTCTTGAACAGCCGCCTCACGCTGGAATGGGCGCAGGCGTTTGCAGCTCGTGTTTGGGGAGCCGCCGGAGCATCGCCCGATAATCAGATTGAGCTGGCCTTTCGCCTTGCCTACTCTCGCCGGCCTGATCACTCAGAGATGGAAATGGCCAAGGCCTTTTTGAAACGCCAGCGCGAACTTCTCGCAGAGAAACCTCGAGAGCAATTGGCGTTGCCGACAGACACTGCGAGTTCCGAAGATCCTTTGAACGCAGCAGCACTGGTGGATTTCTGTCATGTCTTGATAAACTCCAATGAGTTTGTGTATCAGAATTAGTAAGAGATGGCCGCAAATGAACGCAATCATTCCCCCTTCGAAGGGGGAAGCAGCGAAAGGCTGCGGGGGATGTCTTGATGGGAGCGAACTTGAACACTGCACCCCCTCACCCGCCCTTGTGGAAGCTTATCAAGCTTCCACCCCAAGGAGAGGGAGCCAGATTTATTATTTACTTTCCCCTCGCCCCAACGGGGAGAGGGGCCAGGGGTGAGGGGGACAGCGAACCCTTCACCAGATGCGATTTTTCCCATGACACGCAACTCACATTCACGATCCGCGTTCATTCGCAGCTGATGTCAGTTTCTTATGAATAAGCGAATCCCTCACATTCTTCCGGTTACCTCCCGGCGTGACTTCCTCTTCCAAGTCGGGTGCGGCTTTGGAGGGCTGGCACTGAACTATTTGCTTCACCAGGATCGTTCCATTCTCCTTGCCGGTACAACGCAGAAACCGCTGGACCCGCTCTCGGCTAAGGCACCGCACCACACGCCCAAAGCCAAATCAATTATCTGGCTGTTTATGGAAGGAGGGCCGAGTCATCTTGACCTGTTCGATCCCAAACCCGCTCTGCAGAAGCTCGCGGGCCAGCCGATGCCTGCATCGTTCGGTTCCGTCATCACCGCCATGGGCACGGCAAGCAACAGCCTGATGCCTTCTCAGCGCAGCTGGAAACAGCATGGGCAGAGCGGAATTTGGGTCTCGGATTGGTACCCGCACATTGCCGAGCATGTCGACGACTTGGCAGTGATTCGGTCTTGCTGGGCCGATGGCCTCAACCATGTGGGCTCTGTGTGCCAGATGAACACGGGTTCTATACTGGCAGGACGTCCTTCACTGGGCGCCTGGACGACCTATGGATTGGGATCGGTGAATGAGAATCTCCCGACTTTTGTCATTCTCACCGACAGTGCCGAAGTGGTGGGCGGCCCGAAGAACTGGAGCTCCGGTTTTCTTCCGGCCACCTACCAAGGAACTTTGTTTCGAAATGACAACACGCCGATCTTCCATTTGGCGCCGCCAGCAACGATCTCAGAGAAACAGCAGCGGAGTAAGCTGGATCTGTTGAGCCAGTTCAATCGACACTATTCGGCCGACAAGCCCGACGACACAGAGTTGGCGGCGCGCCTGAACTCCTATGAGCTTGCTTATCGCATGCAGACCTCGGCACCCGAGGCGGTTAACTTTTCTGAGGAGTCGGAATCCGTCAAGAAGCTTTATGGGCTGGACGAGCCGATCACAGCCAAATTCGGATCCAATTGTCTGCTGGCCCGGCGTCTGGTAGAGCGCGGTGTCCGCTTCGTTCAGCTTTACTGTGGCAGCGGCAGCGGGTGGGACGCGCATTCGGATATCGAAGGAAATCATTCCAAATGGTGCAAAGTCTCAGACAAACCGATCGCCGGTCTTTTGACCGATCTAAAATCGCGGGGTCTTCTGGAAAGCACCCTGGTCGTCTGGGGCGGTGAGTTTGGACGTACTCCGTTTAACGAGAAAGGTACTGGCCGGGACCACAATCCCTGGGGATTTACTCTCTGGATGGCCGGAGGCGGTGTTAAAGGTGGACAGGTTGTAGGCGCTACCGACGAAATCGGATTAAGGGCTGTTGAAAAGCGCGCTCATGTTCACGACATTCACGCTACAATCCTGGACCTCATGGGCCTGAATCACATCGAGCTTACCTATTTCCATAACGGCCGGTTTGAACGTCCCACCATCAATGCCGGGGAAGTGATCAAGGAACTGCAGGCTTAGCTGGTTACTTACGGAATAACAAACTCCCCTCCTCAGTTGAGGAGGGGCAAGCCGGGGCGACAGCCCACGGCAGGGGTGGTTGTTGTACCTACGGAACTCTACCACCCCGAAGGCCAGCCGGCCTTCATCCCCTCCTGAGTCAGGAGGGGAGCCACCCTTCTCATACTCTCAGCTCACCTCAACATGCACATTAAATCAACGCTAGAAAAACTGTGGGATCGGCGGTCATTTTTCAAATCCGCAGGTGTGACTGCGGCAGGGTTCAGTCTCGCAAACGTCCTTGCGACCGACAACGACATGCAGGCAGCCATGCAGAACGTTAATAAGAACTCGCGGCCATCTGATCTGAAGATTACCGACTTGCGTGTCGCCACCTTGAAAGGTGTTCCTTTTAACAGCCCGATTATTCGCATTGATACCAATCAGGGGATCTACGGCTTGGGTGAGGTGCGCGATGGAGCAAGCAAGAACTATGCTCTCTTCCTGAAGAGTCGCCTGCTGGGAGAGAATCCGTGCAGCGTAGACCGGCTGTTCAGGAAAATCAAGCAGTTTGGAGGACACTCCCGTCAGGCCGGCGGAGTCTGCGGCGTCGAGATGGCTTTGTGGGACCTGGCAGGTAAGGCATATAACGTCCCCGCTTACCAAATGCTCGGCGGGAAGTTTCGAGACAAAGTGCGCTGTTATGCCGACACTACCGAGTCTCCTGATCCCAAAATTTATGCTCAGCGCCTGAAAGAACGAATGAACCAGGGATACACTTTTTTGAAGATGGACTTGGGTGTCGATATGGTGGAAAAAGTCCCTGGCGCAGTGACGCGGCCCTCAGGAACGAATATGACTCTTCAGGGCCAGTTAGAGCATCCCTTCACAGGAATTGAAATCACCGAAAAAGGGATCGCTTTGATGGCTGATTATGTCGGTCAGGTCCGGGAGATCGTGGGAATGGAAATCCCGCTGGCAGCGGACCACTTCGGGCATATCGGCGTCAATAGTTGTATTCGTCTGGGCAAAGCATTGGAAAAATACAATATGGCCTGGCTGGAGGATATGGTTCCCTGGTTCTACACGGACCTGCTCAAAAAAATCACTGATGCCGTGGACGTCCCCATTCTGACGGGAGAGGACATTTACCTTAAGGAGGGGTTTGCAAAGCTCTGCGATGAACATGCCGTCGACATGATTCATCCTGACCTGGCCACTTCCGGAGGTTTACTCGAGACCAAAAAGATTGGCGACTATGCCGAGGAGCGCGGCGTTGCGATGGCCATGCACTTTGCCGGCTCGCCAGTATCCTGTATGGCCAACGCTCATTGTGCTGCCGCGACCCGCAACGTACTCTGCCTCGAGATCCACTCGGTAGACGTTCCATTCTGGGATGACCTGGTGACAAGCATTTCCAAGCCAATTGTGCAGCAAGGATTCATTCGTGTCCCTGAATCACCTGGTCTCGGAGTGGCTCTGAATGACGACGAAATGAAAAAGCATCTGTTGGAGCCTGGCTACTTCGAACCCACACCAGAGTGGGACAAAGAACGCAGCCACGATCGGCTGTGGAGTTGAGGACACCCGTGCATGCATGTTAGAAGCCGAGACGGGAATGTACATCCGCTTCGTAATTAGGGGTAACGATCAAGACTCGGGCCGCAGACAAGGTCTTTTTCAGGCTGCGGCGGCCCTTCGTGATGCCGGTGCTTTGGGCGCTTATGAAGAAGAACAGTTGGACGTGTTGCGCAAATGGTTTAGTGAACACTTGGAGAGACCGGAGTCCTTTTCTCGCTCTCGTAAGCCATGCGCGAAAAGAGTTGCTCTTAACTGGCTCAAAGACACGGCTAGACGGAGTACATGTCGAGGTGACTTGCACAACTCGCCCCGGTTATGTTGTCTACGAAGATGAATTCCAAGTCACCGCGGAGCCTTTCTCAGAAACCAGAACATAAAGCTTCTAACATGCTCCACATCAAAACGCCAAGAGCGCGAAGGACGCCAAGGCGTTCACACCTTTCGACCGAGTTGCTAAAGAACTAGGGTGCTTCTCTTGGCGCACTTGGCGTTCTTGGCGGTTTGGCCTTTCAGGCAATTCTAGCGATCGCACCCGGGACCTCGGTCAACACTAAGCCCACAGGTTTGCTGACTGTCAACTCCTCCTCATCAACTTGACCGCGCCTGCCGGCCACGTTATTGTTGAAGTGTGTTGGCCCCGGGACCCCTTGTCGTAGAACTGAATTCCCTACATCTACTTCCTGTCTTTTGATGACACGAGTTCTCCGCTCCAGCCTCTTCATTCTTGTTTCAGGATACTTGCTCTTCGGATATCAACCAGAAAGGGATAAATTCATGGATTCATCCAAGCAGGAAACCACTTCCTCTCATCGACATGAAAACCGTTTGATTCATGAAACCAGCCCGTATCTTCGACAGCACGCGCACAATCCTGTCGACTGGTACTCGTGGGGGCCTGAGGCGCTGGAAAGAGCCAAGAAGGAGGACAAGCCGATTCTGCTCAGCATTGGCTATTCCGCCTGCCACTGGTGTCATGTGATGGAACACGAGTCTTTCGAAAACGAAGAGATTGCCAGGATCATGAATCAGCACTTCGTCAATATCAAAGTCGATCGGGAAGAGCGACCGGACCTGGACACCATCTACATGAATTACGTACAGATGACCACCGGCAGCGGCGGATGGCCCATGACGGTTTTTCTGACGCCGGAACAGGTTCCTTTCTTTGGTGGTACCTACTTTCCACCCGATGATCGCTTCGGCAGGCCCGGATTCCCGAAGCTGTGTCTTGCAGTTGCTGAAGCCTACAAGACCAAGAAGAAAGAAATTGCAGAGCATGGTCCTGAAGTGTTGAAGAGTTTGCGCGAGATCAATCAGCTTTCTGCTTCAGGCGAGAAGCTAACTCTCAGCAGCCTGGATTCGGGCTTTAAAAACCTGGCTCAACGTTTTGATATGGTTCATGGCGGTTTTGCAGGTGCGCCCAAGTTTCCCGGCTCGATGGCCCTCTCCTTTTGCCTTCGCTACTTCCGTCGGACCGGTGAGCAGAAAGCGCTGGATTTTGTCGAGCTGAGCCTCGAAAAAATGGCTTACGGCGGCATGTATGACCAGTTGGGTGGCGGCTTCCATCGCTATTCCGTAGACGACCACTGGCTTGTGCCTCACTTTGAAAAGATGCTCTACGACAACGCCCTGCTCAGCCGGGTGTATCTCGAGGCTTACCAGTTGACTGGAAAGGCTCTCTATCGAAGGATTACCGAGGAGATCCTCGACTACGTGAAGCGGGAAATGACCAACCCTGAGGGCGGCTTTTACTCGACGCAGGATGCCGACAGCGAAGGCGAAGAAGGCAAGTTCTTCGTTTGGACGCCTGATGAGGTGAAGCGGATTCTGGGCGAAAAGGAAGGCAGCCTCTTCTGCCTTTACTATGACGTCACGCCTCGCGGAAACTTCGAGGGCAAAAACATCCTCAACGTCCCGCGTTCACTCCAAGATGTAGCTCAGGCAATGAAGATGCATCCGGATGAGCTGCAAGCCGCCCTCGCGAGCAGCCCCCAACGACTCTTTGAAGAGAGGGAAAAACGAATCAAGCCTCACCGGGACGAAAAGATCCTGACCAGCTGGAATGGCTTGATGTTGGGAAGCTTTGTTCGCGCCGGCTGTGTGTTAGATCGGCAGGACTATCTTGATGTCGCCGTCAAGAATGCTCGTTTCCTTTTAAAAAACCTGACTTCCGGAGGGAAACTTCTGAGGACTCACAAGGACGGGAAATCGAAACTAAACGGCTATCTCGAAGATTACTCCAATTTTGTTGAAGGACTGGTCGCCCTCTATGAATCCACAGGGCAAAAGTCCTGGCTCGACCAGGCCCTGTTATTCAATGATGTTCTGCTGGAGCAGTTTTGGGACGAGGCTGGAAAGAGCTTTTTCCTAACCGGCAAAGACCACGAAGAACTCATCGCCAGGGTGAAGGACTTTTATGACAACGCCATGCCGGCAGGAAGTTCCGTGGCAGTCTTCAATCTGCTAAGGTTGGCCATTCTCAGCGGTAACGAAACTTATCGCGCTAAAGCCCAGGCCAATCTGGAGCTAATGAGCTCGGCGCTGAGTCGCTACCCATCAGGGTTCGGATATCTGCTGGAAGCCGCCGACTTTTATTTGGGACCTGTTCGTGAGATTGCCGTCGTCGGCACAACACGAAATCCTGAGACCCACCGTTTCCTGAAGAAGATCTATCAGCAATACTTGCCCAACAAGGTGGTGTCCCTGCTTGACCCTGATGAACAAGGTCCGGCTGCCAAGCTGCCGTTGCTACAGGGCAAGACGCTGATTCATGGCCAGCCGGCGGTTTACGTGTGCGAGAACTACGCATGCAAGGCGCCGGTGACGTCGGAAGCTGAACTGGAAAGAGCGTTGCGGGAATGAGAAGGATATGTAGTTGAACCCGATTTCCCCCTCACCCGCCCTTCGGGCACCCTCTCCCACTGGAGAGGGAGAAAACAGCGGGTGAAGCGAGCGGAGGGACATATCCTTCTTGATTAACGGCCCTCTCCCATGGGGAGAGGGTGGCCAAAGGCCGGGGTGAGGGGACGTGCCTATACAGCCTTAAGCCCATATCCCGCCCAACAGCTTTACAGATCTCCCAGCGCATCCTTTAAACCGGACGACCGCTCAACGCGTCGCGAGACGGCTTCTACAAACACTTCCCTCTTACCCCAAATCTCGACGCGCTTGCGCGCCCTAGTGATGCCAGTGTAAATCAATTCTCGAGTGAGGACGGGCGAGAAGGCGTCAGGCAACAAGAGCAATACCTCATCAAATTCCGAGCCCTGGCTTTTGTGGACAGTCAAGGCATAGGCGTTCTCATGCGCCGGCAGCCGCATGGGCAGGATGCTCCAGGGTGAATCACCTTCGCGAGGAAAGAAAACTCTCAGACTCGACTCGGACGCGTTACCCTCGGGCGCTGCAAAAACAATTCCCAGATCCCCGTTGAAGAGTTTCGTGGAATAGTCGTTCTCATTGATCATTATTGGCAGGCCATGGTACCAGCGGCCTCGGGCATGGAGTAATCCGGCTTGCGTCAGCACTCGCTGCACAATCTCTCCGATGGAAATCACTCCATATGGCCCGCGACGCCACCCGCAAAGAATACGGAAACTCGCGAGCATTTCAAATGCCTCTTTGATATTCGGCGCTTCGAGGTATCTTCGATAGCCATCAACGATCTTTGTCTCGAGACAACTCTCACGAGAGTGTGGAGCTGGAATATCGTGCCATGCAATATCCGGGCAGGCGCCCTCTGCGAGCAGGGCAAGCGCACTGGCTCCGTCTCCCGCATTCACTGCCTGGCTGAGCAAATGAATACCACTGTTCTCGCCAAAGCGGAAGCTCTTCTGCAGAACCACAATCGAAGGAGCCGTTGTCGCGGTCTCCACCAACGGAGACAAGACCCCCAATCCAGCCGAAGCGGTGGCCTCCGCATGCCTGGACGCCGCCAGGCTGTCCTTTCGCGTTTGGCAAATATCCCCAAAGACAGAACCCGGCTCGACGGATGCCAATTGGTCTTTGTCACCCAGCAGGATGAGCCTGGCATCATCGGCCATCGCCTGTGTCAACTTGGTCATCAATGGCAAATCGACCATAGAAGCTTCGTCGATCACCACAACCCGGTGAGGCAACTGATTCTCCCGATGAAAACGAAACTGCGCGCTACCCGGAATGGTGCCGAGCAAACGATGCAGCGTGAACGTTTCATCGGGAATAGCCGCGCGAACCTCCGGAACACAGTTAAGTGTTTCTTTTGCCGACCTAACTGAGTCCTTGAGTTTAGCTGCGGCTTTCCCTGTTGGGGCAGTGAGAGCGATATCAATGCTCCCACCCGCCTGCTCGATCAGAAGGGCCAGAATCTTGACGACCGTCGAGGTCTTGCCCGTTCCTGGCCCGCCCGTGATGACTGAAAACATCCGGCGAGCGGCCGTCACAGCGGCGATCCGCCGCCAGTCGGTACCGTCATCGGCAGCTCGAGGGAACAGGCGATTGAGCCCGTTCTGCAAAATGAGATCATTCACGTCATGACAGACGAGATTAATTCTGGCTCGAATGAAGTCGGCGAGCAGCCTCTCATATCTCCAATAGCGATGCAGATAGAGTCGATTAGATTTATCGAGAATGAGCGGACGGAAATCTCCAGGTGAACCAACAACACGGCAGCTCTTAAGCGCTCTTACCCAGTCTGCGAGTGGCGGACAGCATAGTACGTTCTGCGCCGGATTATCAGGGCAGCTCACCCAGCCGCCCGCAAAACTGCCAAGGTCCAGACAGACGTGTCCTTCTTGCGTCAAATGGCTCGTCAGGGCGGCGGCGAGCCAAAGGTCCCGATCTGAGTTGCCGGATAGCTTTGCCATTAGATCTGCGAAGTGGCGGTCGAGTTCTGTGAAACACAAATCTTTGTCTGTGGTGAGTTTCATCTTTAGAGGGGCTTCGGTGTCTAGTTTCTTTCGAGAAACAGGGGAACACCCCACGGGTGCAAAATTCCAGTCCCAACGGGACGACGGACGATAGCCCAGGGCGTAGCGCAGCGGCGATAGCCGCGTCAGCGGAGCCCTGGGGGGACCCGGAAGAATAGAATCAAGCCCCAGCGGGGCGGCGGAAGAGTATATGGAATCGAGGAAAGCGCTCGATCTTCCGTCGCCCTTTCCAGGGCTGATCGTGTCTGTTGCCGGTTAACCCAGGGTTTCGCTGCGCTACACCCTGGGCTACGACGTGTCGTCCGTGAGAGCCCGAAACGGCGTGAGGCACTCTGGCTGGACCTTTCGCAAATTCCGCGGTAGAAACTAGCTTGGGGTAAGGCTCCCACATCCCCTCACGCTCTTCCCCGCTCCCACCAGTTCAGCACCCGCAGTGCGCGGAGAGTGTTCCAGCGGCTTGCGCCACCGACACATTCAAGCTCGAAATATGTCTTGCCTTTGTATGAGTGTTGCAGCAGCCAGCGGCCGTCCTCGCATTGTTTGCTGCGCACGATATCGATCGCCTCCGCGAGCTGACGGCTGCGAGGCGCATCAACGGCTTGAAAGTAGTCGAGAGCACGGAGAATGTCATAGTGCCAACGGGGCGGGAAAGAGAAGCGAATGAATTCAGGCTTGATGATTTCGCCCGTACGATGCGAGCGGAAAAGCCGATGCGCGAGGAGAAATTCACGGCCGCGACGCTGCGCGCGGCGAACAGCCGGAAGATCCCGTCCGCGGAACAATTCGTAGTAGCGCAGACCCTCCAGCGCGCTAATCGTCGTATGGACCGAACTGTGGGTTGCGCCCGAAGGGCGCCGACAGTTCCACCCACCATCAGGCATCTGCTCTTCCAACAGGTGGCTGGCAATCGTGTCGAGACGGGCATCGTCAAACTCGAAGTACGAGAGAATGGAAAGGACCATCCCTGTCACACAGGTCTCACTTCGACCTATCCATTTTGCCCAGGTGCCGTAGTTGATACCGCCGTCGCGCTGGAGTCCATTATCGAGAAGGAGCCTGCAGGCCCTTCCCGCCTGCTGGTTCGCGGGTGGCAGACCGAGATCACGGAGCAGCAGCATCGTGTAGGTCGTGGAGGTCCACTTTGGCGAGTAAAGCCCGCCATCCGACGACTGCCCGCCGGCCCAGGTGCCTTCGGCGTCCTGCCTGTCGAGCAGGCGAGCGCCCCAGCCGTCGCGCGCAACCTTTCTGCGCTCCCGCTTGACGGTCTGTTCCGGCGCTCCGACTAGATCCCGTAAGGTCTGCCAACGGATAGCGGGGTCTCCGTCGAGGAGCCATTGAATTGTCGCATCAGCCTGTTGCTTCAAAGTCACCCCTCAAGTGCTCAGTCTTTCGGCTGGCTAAATCGATTTGCCTAGCCGGCACCCTGCTCCAGTTTGCCTCCACGCGAGGTGATGCGCAAGGCTCCATTCCTCAATGAAGCGCGACCGCTGGATGTTACCAGCCTGGACGGTTTTCGGGTTGTTTCGTGGACAGCAGAAATCGCGGCACCGAATTGCGTGCAACCGGTTATGAGCTTGTACTCACTCGCCGGGCGCGCTGACCTCCGAACATATGAATGGTGCGCGTGCCTGCAGTA
>JACXTT010010242.1_pt1 | contig 12682 bp, 11 predicted proteins | sample 9270951 | NCBI WGS metagenome assembly JACXTT01 (sample SAMN15532306, study PRJNA645909) | rock metagenome | isolation source: weathered quartz diorite | place: Puerto Rico | collected 2017-06-21 | reverse complement strand
AACGATGTCCTGGCGGAAGTCTTTGGTCCCGCCGAACGAGCTTCCGGAAGGGGCCGTGGGCTGGTGGGATGCACGGGTGCTGCTGTTCACTTTCGGGGTTTCCGTGTTGGTGGGAGTTCTGTTCGGCCTGGTTCCGGCATTGCAGGCCACCAAGCCCGATCTCGCGGCTGCGATGAAGGAGGGCGGACGTGGATCGACCGTGGGCAGCGGGCGCAAGATCATGCGCGACGCTCTGGTAGTGGCCGAAATCGCCGTCGCATTCGTGCTCCTGGCTGGTTCCGGGCTGCTGATCCGCAGCTTCTTAAGACTGACCCACGTCGACACGGGAATGAATACGACGAGCGTTCTGACGTTCGGTCTCCCGGCATCCGATAAGCAATATCCCGACCCCGCGGCATTGAACTCCTACTACGCACAGCTGGCAGAAGCCGTAAAGGCTGTAGCCGGCGTGCGTGATGTGGCTCTGAGCTGCGCGCCGCCGATGTCGGGCACCTGTTACGGGATGCCGTTCCAGTTGGCGAGTAAACCGATCGTCGATCGAGCTAATCGCCAGGGCCGCCCCTATAAAATCGTGAGTGCTTCGTACTTCAGCACGCTGGGGATTCGTCTTCTCAAGGGCCGGTTCCTAAACGACCACGACCGAAAGGGCGCTGCGAACGCAATGGTCATCAACAACCGGTTCGCGAAAACTTTCTTCAAGGATGAAGAGCCGGTTGGCCAGCGCATTCTCGTTCAGGAAATCATTCCGGGCAAGACGCAGCTCGGTCCGGAGATTGCCTGGGAAGTCGTCGGCGTCATCGATAACGAAAAGCTCGGCGGGCTGACGGATGATCGCAGCGAGGTGATGTACGTTTCTAACGAACAGACACCGGTCTACGGCATGACGATGTCCGTGCGAACGAATTTAGACCCGGCATCGCTCGAGAAGTCGATCCGCCAGGCCATCGCGGGAGTGAATCGCAATCAGCCATTGAACAACGTCCGCACCTTGCAGCGGATTATGGACGATTCCGCGACCAGCAATCGCATGGAGGCGATGCTTCTGACGATCTTCTCAGGAATCGCGTTGGTGCTGGCCTCGATCGGGATCTACGGTGTGCTCGCATACGCGGTCGCGCAGCGGACACACGAGCTCGGCGTGCGCGCGGCGCTCGGCGCGAGCCGCTCCACGCTATTGACCCTGGTCCTCGTGCGCGGCTTGATTCTGGCGCTGATTGGTCTAGTGATCGGACTGGGCGGAGCGCTCGGGTTAACGCAATATATCAGCACGATCCTGTACAACGTCCCTCCGCGCGATCCCGTGACGCTGGCGTGGGTCGCAGCGGTGCTGGCGGGAGTCGCGCTGCTGGCGTGCTATATTCCGGCGCGGCGGGCAACGAAAGTGGATCCGATGGTGGCCCTACGATACGAATAGCGCGGAAATGACGCCGTAATCAATTCGATTGCGAGATCCTCGGCAAGAATCGTGTCCGAGTTGTCCATCACGACTGCACCCTGCCCCGCCTTCTCCAAGGCGGAATCTTCCTGACATTGAGTACAGTTATGACTTTCACGATGTGAAACCACATTCCAAGTTGCTTGACATTCAAAAAAGCTAGTTGGATAGTCCCTCTAGCTATTCCCCGCCCCTACGAGCACTAAGGAGAGATGACCCATGATCGGCAATTGCGAATCGGGCTGCTCTCATTTACGGCGGCTTGCTGCGCGCTTTGGATCGGCTTTGCTCAATCTGGAGGTAATCATGAAGAATTCATGCCGCATTAGCATGTTCGTGTTCTTTACGAGCCTTGTGTTTTCGGTAGTCGTGTTCGCGCAGTCGGACCTTGGAACGATCTCGGGATTTATCAAGGATCCGTCCGGCGCGTCCGTTCCGGGCGCCGGCGTCACGATCAAAAACCAGACCGGCATTGAACGGCAAGTGACTTCGAACGAGTCCGGTTATTACGCGGTTACCAACATTCCGCCCGGCTTCTACACAATGACGGCCGATGCGCCCGGTTTTCAGACATACGAATCCACCAACAATAAATTGGATCCGAGCGGACGTCTCACGATTAACGCGACGCTCGGCCTGGGAGCTCCGTCGCAAATCGTCGAAGTAACGGCGGCAGCCGTAACGGTGCAGTCGGAGTCGGCCACGGTACAAAAGCTCATCACGCGAGAGCAGATTGATTCGCTCGAGCTCAATGGGCGCAACCCGGTGGGTCTCGCGTCGTTGGTTCCAGGCGCCCGCGGCGGCACGCTTGCAAACCTCACTTTCGGTTTGAGCCAGGGCCCGACGAATTTCAACGGCTCCCGAAATCCGGAGAATCTGATCACGTTTGACGGCGCTCCGGCCACGCGCACGCGCTCCAACGGCACCAGTATCGGCGCGGCGGACGTGGACTCGACGCAGGAAGTGCAAATTCTTACCGCAAATTACTCTCCCGAATATGGCCGCGCATCGGGCGCGCAGATCCGCGTTATCACGAGAACGGGCACCTCGCAATTCCACGGTTCTGCTTACGAGTACCTTCGCAATAACGCCCTGAATGCGAACACCTGGGCGCGCAATGCGAACCCGCTGACGGGCTCCGCGGCTCCTCTCCATTACAACCAGTTTGGATACAACCTCAGCGGTCCGGCGTATATCCCGGACAAATTCAATATCGATAAGAGCAAGCTCTTCTTCTATTGGGGTCAGGAGTGGCTTAAATACCGGTTTGTCGAATCGGGCTCATCAGTGGGTGGCAACGGCTTGCTCGCGGTTCCAACTCTGAAAATGCGCCAAGGCGATTTCAGCGAGCTACTGGATCCGAATAATCCTTTTATCAGCCGCACCGATTCATCTGGTAACAGAATTCCCGTGTTCATCCGAGATCCGCAATCGCCAGCCGCCGCGTCATGTGGTCAGGTCATTTCACCGGGAAACTACAACACCAACGGTTGTTTCACGGGCAACATCATTCCCCCCGACCGCCGAAGTCCGAACGGCCTCGGTATCCTCAATGCGTGGCCGGTTCCGAATCTCACGAATTTCATCGGCGGCAACGGGAACTGGTTTGCTGCCGCTCTGCATACTTACGATCAGCGCAAGGACTCCTTGGCCGTCGATGCGAACCTCACGCCAAAGCAACGGCTTTCGTTCCGTCGCCAGAACTACACGTATCTCGAGTACCAGCCATTGGACGGAAACACCGACCGTACACCGAAGTTTTTCGACCGGCCCAATCAAACCAACTCGCTGAACTATGTGTGGACGATCAGTCCGACGAAAGTGAATGAGTTCCTGGCCACCGCCAGTCTGGACGTTGTCCGGATTCCCGTTGACGCGGCTCACTTCTTCGATCGGACGAAGGCGTGCGCGTTACCGTGTCGGCTCGATTACCCCTACATATTTAATGACGGGAAGCTGCTGCCGAACCGAATTCCAACCGTCACCATGGCGAACTTCTCAACATTGAGTGGAGGGCCCTACCCATCACGCTCGTCGGGCCCTATTATCGCCCTATCGGACAGTCTGACGTGGGTCCGAGGAAGCCATACTCTCAAGTTCGGCGCGCTGTTCGAGCGGTCGGGCGAGAACGATAATGACGAGATCAACGTACAAGCTTGCCCAACGTGCACAAACAACCAGAATGGCCAGTTCCAGTTTACCGATGGCCGGACCGGTGGAACCGGAGTCGCAGTAGCCAACGCCGCTCTGGGGTTGTTCGACACGTATTCGGAAATCGGCCACCGCGCATATACGCTCTTTCGCGCCAATATGTGGGAGGGTTTCGCCCAGGATTCGTGGTCGGCAACGCGGAAACTCCACGTCGATTATGGCGCACGCTATACGGTCATTGTTCCTTACCACGCTTTGTGGGGAAACATGATCGTTTTTGATCCACGTTTCTACGATCCTGACAAAGCCGTCAGCATCGATCGCTCGACCGGTCTCATTCTGGGCACCATCGACAAGAACGGCCTTGTTACCGGGACAGGATCCACGAAGGATCTTTATAACGGCATGGTCATCCCCGGCACTGGATTTCCTGCGTCTGCAAAGGGCCGCGTGCCGGAAGCCGATCCGAATCAATTTGATTTCAGCCGCTTATTCCGCGGAGTTCCCGATCATTACTCCGACATTCAATGGGGAAACATCCAGCCGCGTCTTGGCGTCGCTTACCGCCTGAATGACCGGAATGTGATTCGGGCCGGGGCCGGACGCTTCATCACGCGGCTCGGCGTGAGCGATTCCATCTTTCTTGGCGGCAATCCACCATTTCAACCGAACGCCAGTGTGTCGTTGGGCTCCGTGGATAATCCCGGAGGTGGCGGGCCGAGGAATATTCCGTTGGTCGTGACGAGCCAGAGCAAGAATTTCACGAATCCCGAAGCATGGAATTGGAACGTCACCTTCGAGAGAGAGTTCTTTTTGAAGACGCTCTTCACTGTCGCTTATGTGGGCCGGCGAGGTCTTCATCTGCAACGGGAGGCGAACATCAACCAGCCGACAACCGCTGCAGTTGCGGCCGATGCGACGGCCAATATTAATTTCCTGCGGCCTTACAAGGGCTTCGGTTCCATTCGGCAGACGGATAACGTCGCTACATCCCGATACAACGCTCTGCAATTGAATTGGACTCGTCGCTGGACCGACAGGATCGCATTTGGCGTCGCCTATACTCTGTCGAAGAGTTTGGATGACGGTTCGAACCAGCGGGATGTCGTCCCCAATACGTATGACACGAGCCCGCTGTGGGGGCCATCCGAGTTCGATGTCCGTCACATTCTCGTCGTCAACTACATCTACGGCCTGCCGTTTTTCCGCGACACGTCGACGCTTACGGGAAAATTGCTTGGCGGATGGCAAGTCAGTGGAATCTCCCAATTCCAAACCGGCACCGCATGCGGTATCGCCGAATCGCGAGACATCGCGCGCGTGGGCTTGGACTCGAACTTCGGATGCGGCGTCAACGGCCAGTTCTGGACTGTCAACGGCGATCCCCAGATGGTCAAGACCTTCGGCACAACGGGTCAATGGTTCGCTACAAAGAATTCCGATGGATCTCCAATCTTTACGGCTCCGGCGTCCGGGACATTCAACACGCAACGCGTGCGTGGATTGATCCACCAACCAGGATTTCAAAACTGGAATCTCGGGCTGTTTAAATCCTTTCCAATTGCCGAGAACAAAGGTGTTCAGTTCCGCGCCGAGGCATTTAACTTTATCAACCATCCGAACTGGGGTGGCGGGAGCGGCGGCGGTGTGAACTTCAATCCGACCAGCTCTACCTTTGGAAAAGTAACCACAAAGGGCGGCGGCGTTGGCGGCGGTGAGCGAAATATCCAGCTTTCGCTGCGGGTTTATTTTTAAAATGGAAACGGCCGCGTCAGGTTTTGCTTAGAGGAGGTCTTCAAATGAGAAGTGTGTTTATCGTACGAATCGTTCTGTTGGCCGCGCTGGCAGCCGTCGTGTCGATACCCGCCGCTTCACAAGCGCACCAGCCCCCCGCGAAGGCCTGGAGTCCGCCGCGGACTGGGGACGGTCATCCGAACCTGCAAGGGATATGGAATTACTCCACGCTGACACCCGTTGAGCGGCCGCGCGACCTTGCAGACAAAGCGTTCTTTACGGAGAAAGAGGCCGCCGAATATGAAAAGCGCGCCCGTCAAACGCGTAATGTGGATGACAACCGGGAAACCACACCTACCGCGCGAGGTGTGATCAATGGCACCGTGGAGACCGAAGATCTCGCGTCTGCGTACAACGAATTTTGGTGGGATCGCGGAACTAAGATTGTGAAAACGCGCCGGACCTCCCTTGTTATCGATCCTCCCGACGGGAGGATTCCTGCGCTAACGCCTCAGGGGCAAAAGAGAATGACTACCCTCGACGAGGCGAATCGCCGGCTGGCCGAAGGCCCGGAAGACCGTCCGCTTTCCGAGCGGTGCATCGTGAGACCGAACAGCGGACCGCCGATGACGCCCACCGGCTACAACAATAATTTTCAACTGCTCCAGGTGCCGGGATACGTGATCATCTTCAACGAGCAAATCCACGATGCGCGCATCATTCCAACGGACGGGCGGCCGCACCTTCCGCCAAACGTCCGGCTCTGGATGGGCGATTCACGTGGCCGCTGGGAAGGAGACACGCTCGTCATCGATACGATCAATTTCAGCGCTAAAACCAACTTCAGAGGCTCAGGCGAGAACATGCATCTGGTGGAACGTTTCACACTCAGCGATCCTGAAACGCTTCTTTACGAGTTCACTGTCGACGATCCGCAGACATTTACAAGAAGCTGGACGGGTCAGATTCCGATGGCAAGAAGCCGCGAACAAATGTTTGAGTATGCCTGTCACGAAGGAAACTACAGCATGTTTACGACACTCAGTAGCGCCCGCGCTCTGGAGAAGGAAGGGTCACGCTAAACCTGCTGTCTGGAAGCCCATGTTATCCCTTTGGCTCTCAATCTCCGCGCCCGTTCCAGCCGATGTTGCTTCCAGGGGCGGTGGGTGTTAATCGGTCGTCAAGCAGCCTTTCGATCCTTCATGGCTGCGACAAGTTCCTTTGAACCCGAGCCCCAACGGGAGAGCGATTTGATGGCGTGTGTAAACGGGACGTCTACCGGATGCACGCGTTCCGGCGTGAGGATATAAACGGATCCAGAAATAGGTGAAGGGGCTGACGGCACAAAAACCGTGAAACGCCCGTCCTCAAATTCCTCAATGATGAATGCCGGCACGAGAGCCTCTTCAATTTCAGCCAACGCCGGCTTCCACACTTGCTCCTGTCGACTTCCCGCTAATTGTTGCGTCAGACTGCGAACGAGTGCGTAACCTGGGATCCGTTCAAAAAACGATTTCTCGATTCGTTCTCGAACCGCTTGCCCTGCGCGCGTATGCACAGCAGCACCGATCACCAAAAAGACAAACAACACTAAAAACAGAGAAAGGAAATGTTCAGCAAGGAACCATTTCGGGAGCAACTTGGCGAATGGCCGGACAAGACCAGCTACCGATTGCATGGCTTTCAGTAAGAGCAGAACGGAAAGATAAATCGGTACGAATATGACGAGGCCGCTCACCAACGATCTCACTAGGAATTCGGTTACTTGCTTCATAGAGAGAGCCAAGGAGTGTTTTTGACGAAGACGCCCCTTGCAAAAAGGGGCGTCTTCGCAGCCTTCCGGCGCGACGGAATGGACTCAGGCGGCGCGCTCGTGGAGGAGATACGCTAGGGCCAGGCGGCCCAGCTTACGGCGGCGCAGCGCTCGTCCCCCGAGAAGCAGACGGAGGGCTCGACGCTCCTCGCCCTCGCCCTCATCCTCATCCATTTCTTCATCCTCGGCTTCGTCTCCCTCGCGGAGGAGATGCGCCAGAGCCAGGCGGCCCAGCTTACGGCGGCGCAGCGCTCGTCCCCCGAGAAGCAGACGGAGGGCTCGACGCTCCTCGCCCTCATCCTCATCCATTTCATCATCCTCAACTTCGTCTCCCTCGCGGAGGAGATGCGCCAGAGCCAAGCGCCGCAGCTTACGACGGCGCAGCGCTCGGCCACCGAGGAGCATACGGAGCGTTTGCCGTTCCTCGCCCTCGTCGTCCTCGATTTCATCATCTTCAATGTCGTCTCCCTGGCGAAGGAGGTGCGTCAGCAGGAGGCGGCGCATTCGGCGTCGGCGCATCATCCGACCACCCAGCAGCAGACGCAGCGCTCGTCGTTCCCCGCTTTCACCCTCAGGTTCGTCCAGTATCTTTTCAGATTCCATGGTTTCACTCCTTTTAGTAGTTAGTTGATTCATTGACACGGTTGACAGGCGTTACCTCCGCCGCCTTGAAACCAGGCGCGCCTGATAAGCGCAGATCAAATGGCTACGGAGTTCATCCACCCTTTTGGGGTAAGACTTTCTGGGTTATTGACGCGCCGGGCGTTTGGGTGACCGGCGGCGCAGCAGGCGGCTCACCACCACTCGCTGAAGGATGCGGCGGTGCACCGGACGACGACGCAGCAATCCACCGATGAGGAGTTGCCGAAGGGCCCTCTCCTCCTCGTCCTCGTCCGCTTCATCATCCTCGTACTCCTCACCGAGCACGGTAGCGATGCCTGCCTCAAAGGCTTCTTCAAGAGCGAACTCGAGCTCGTCTACTTCATCGTGACCGAGAAGCTTTGCCCACTCCTCCTCCGCAAGTTCGTGGCGCTTGCCGGTCTTGTCGATCTTTTCTACGCTGACGATTTTGCCGATCGGTGCATTGATCGTCACGACCACCTGCTCTTCTTCGGAAGCACCAACGTCTTCAGTTCCTCCTTTGAAGCTGGCGACTCCCTTTCGCTCGGATTCTTTGTGGGCTTCAGCCATCGACATTTACCTCCGTTTGGCTTGACACGTATGCAAACTCAATTCATCAGAAGCGGGTTCCAGTGTGGTGCTCCCCGCGGGACGGGCATACAGCGAAGGTCTCGGAGCAGAAGCAAATCACTTACTTTTGCACAAATACGTACTGTTACAGATGATCGTGGGATCCAAGTATCAGGTGTATTGCTGAATTCGGATCGAAAAATTCCGGAGTACGCTGTAGGCATCGATCGCACCAGCTGAAGTTAAGGCTTCGCCTGGCGACGGTAGACGACGGCGGCGCGGTTGCCGCAGTCGATCTTGCCTGACATGGAGCGCAACTAATCAGATCAACTACGGCACGATCCTTATAGCTGTATAGCTGCCGTCCGGCACCATGTCTATGTTGTGCGCCTTGACGATAAGCTTGGTTGCCGCGTTCTGCTCCTGCTTCGTGACGACCTCTAGAAACTCAGGGTCATCGTGGGCAGCTTTCAGACGTCTGTCTCGCTCCTCCCTCGAGGGATAACCGCGCATATAGATAAACGTGTTTTCGGCGTTGATGCCTAACTCGGAGTCACTCTGCTGTTGGATCCAATATCCGATGTTTGTGATTCCATGCCGCGCATAAATCGCGGCTGTCCGGCTCGCGAAGCGGGCTGCGAGAGCGTCTCTCTTTCCCGGTTGAGCGGTATAAACTCGTAGTTCGTAGAAGCCGTTCGCCTTTTGCTGCTGCGCCAGACCCCAGCCGATTCCTCCCACGCCGGTTGCAATACCGAGCAGCGCGATAATCTTCCATTTCAACATTTCGATTCTCCTTTCGCCGATACTTGCGTGTCTCAGTTTGAAAGTTAGTTTCTCTCTACCCTTATCATCAGGCTGCCGGCAATTAGGTCGTGAATTGCACGTCTTTTGGGATTGGCATTGATGGTAAGAAACGACAACCATCCGAGCACCACTTTGAAGACATATCGGATGACCGCCTGCAAAATGTTTAACCGCTTTGCTGTGTTGCTGAATCGACGGACTCTTAAACCCTTGATGTAATTTCCGAGAGTACAGCCCGTAGTCATACAAACAGGTTCATAACCCAACAGAATTCCGAAGAATAAGATAATCCTGATGAAGTCGGGCGGATTGCTTACCAGGTCGAGAATGCCCGAAGTGATGAGGAATAGAACGAGTATCAAAACTGAATCAATAATCGTGGATTGAATTCGGTCGGATAGGGAAGGGTATTCTTCCATAACTGGCGCGTCATTCTACCTTCACTCGTGATCGAAGCTCGAACATTAACTCCCCTCGTAACGTAGGGCCTCAAGCCGTAACTGCCGATGGGAACAGCGCCGACTTGACTCCGATCACAGCTGTCGTCAACTGGACCGGCGCGGTGCGAAAGAAACGCTGATCGATTCGTTTATCGGCGGCTTCGCAATTTGGAAAGTAATCGAAGGATCTCGATATACAACCAAATGAGCGTGACCATCAAGCCGAACGCGGCGTACCACTCCATGTATTTCGGCGCACCCTGCGCTGCGCCTGATTCGATGAAATCGAAATCCAGTACGAGATTCATCGCGGCAACACCGACGACAAGGAGGCTGAATGCAATTCCAATCGGACCGGTGCCGTGAATGTAAGGAATGGTGTGACCGAAGAATCCCAAGATCATGCTGACGAGATAAACGAGCATGATGCCGCCGGTTGCGGCGACCACTCCCAGCTTGAAGTTCTCCGACGCCCGAATCATTCCCGAGCTATACGCAAGCAGCAGACAGAACAATGTACCGAATGTCAGCCCGGCTGCCTGCATCGCGATTCCGTGGAATTGCATTTCGAGCATTGCGGAAAACCCGCCAATCACCAGGCCTTCGAGTAACGCGTAAATCGGTGCGGTCACCGGCGCCCAATTGTGTTTGAAAACGGTGATCAATGCCGTCACAAAACCGCCGATGGCGCCGATGAGGATCCAAGGACCAATCTGTTGACCGGCACTAACCTGACTCCACGTCCATGCGGAAGTCGCAAGCACACAGAGAAGAAGGATGCCGGTCTTGTTGACGGTTCCTTGCAGCGTCATGCGCTCTGCACCGACCGCGGGCAGACCGGTGAATGTTTTGGAATTCAATGCTGGATTTGCGCTTCGAAGTGTTGCCATCGCGTCAGCTCCTTACTGTAGCGGTCTATGACCGCCACCGCTCGACATTTTTCAACTCTGTCGGCGGTCATAGACCGCCCACAGTGCCAAAGCCGTCTGTTAGATTACTCTCGTTACGTCGGAGGACAAATGAGAAGAACCATCAAAATGCTACTTGTATGGCTGGTTTTCGGTTGTGCTGCGTTCGCGCAGTCAACGTTCACTACGTTGTTTACCCGTGGGAGGGAAGTGCGGTACAGAGTAACTTATGCAAAAGGACCACAAAATCAAATGGCTCACTGAGCCGGAAGAGCATGACTACCCTGCGGCCGAGTCCTATTTAAAGCTGCTGTTCGACGACAAGAGCGCGGCGGCTCTCAGCGGAAACCTCAAACGCGTTCCGATGACCGGCTTCAAAGCTAAAGACATTTTCCGCGCATCCGGCCTCTCGTTGCTCGGCGTCAGTAATTCTCATGTTGAAAAGGATCTCTCGAAGATTCGCGAGGGCCGCGAATTGTCACCGTTGCTCCTGGTCAGAGATCCCAATCATCGCAAGGTGATCATTGCCGACGGCTATCATCGTCTCTGCGCCGTTTATTCGATCGATGAGGATGCGATGATTCCTTGCAAGATCGTTTGAACGTGTTTCCCCTACCTTTCCGTTTTGCCCCAATGTTTCGTGCTCTTGAAAAACGAGCAAGTCGCAGCAACACCGATAAACGCCCAGTAGTAAGGAAGGAAGATCAGAAACGGCACGGATCTCTTCTTACCTAAAACCCACAGCGTATGCGCATAGGACGACACGCACAGGGGAATACCGACGCAGAACAATAACAGCGACCAGTAGTAAATGAACTGCTCATAGCTGGAATGCCGTGCCGCTACGTCCGTGACGGAACCGGCAATCCAATGAACGGCGATGAGAATCCATCCCCACAACGCCAACGAACAGCTCATCGGCGCGAGGAAGGGCAGCAGCAGCGCGCACTTTCGTTTGACCGGCATCGACGATCGAATAAGCCGCAGGAGACAGGTCAGATATCCCCGGTTCCATCGCAGCCGTTGAACGAAATGCGCCTTGAGATTCTTCGGCGCCTTCTCTGTGATGACCGAGGAAACCAAACCGAAGCGTTTGTTCCGCTCCGCGAGGACGATTCCGAGGTAAGCATCTTCCGTCAAGACTTCGGGAAATCCACCGACCTCATTCAAGACACTTGTTCGAACGAACAATCCCTCACCGCTCAGAGGCATGCCTCGCGCGAAACCTAAAAGAAAAGGCAGATACTTGCCGAACCAGAACACGGTGTCGATCAGAAGCAATTCACTGAGAATGGAGCGGCCCTTCCGCAAGACCGTTGCTTGAGCGGCATCGTAATTCTTCTCGACCATCAGAGAGATCGCTCGCTCGACCTGGGTGCTTTCGATGTCATCGCTGGCGTCATAGAAGGCGCAAAACTCCCCTCGCGCTTGCCGGATCGCGGTGTTCAATGCGTAGGCTTTCAACGGACGGACGCCGTCACTGACCACAATTCTCGAGGAGATACCGGATGCGCGAAGTCTATCCATGCCGGCCGCGGCATGCTGCTGCACCGAATCGTCATCAGCTTCGATAACGAGGAGAATCTCGAACTTGTCTTTCGGGTAACTCTGATGCGATAGCGACCGCAGAGTCATCTCGATGTCTTCCGGCTTCTCGCGATAGAACGCCACGATGACGCTCACGAACGGTAGCACCGCCGGCAAAACTCTTGGCGATTCGACGGGCGCTCTCAGTCTGGATGCATGGGGAGCCAAACCGGCCGAAAACAACAAGCTTGCGACGAACGGATCGATCCCGAGAGACATCGTGTCTATTCCTTTCGGCTGGGCGGTTGGATTGTTCTCAATGTGTTTTCGTATGCTGCGACCGCTTCTTGGAACGCCTTGCGCTTTTCGTACGGTAATCCGGCGGCGTGTTGTTGAAAGATCTGCTCGACCACTGTCGGCGGCGGAGCGAGCTGTTGAGCGGCTTCGACGACAGGGCTCACCTTGGAGTCGAGCAGGATGTTGAATATCCATAGTTCGCCCCAATAACTTTCGCGAAACACTTCAGGCTCTCTGATCCGAAGTAGCGGCAGGACTTTTTTGTATTCGAGCGCAACCACGATGAAGTCGTCGCGGTTCTGCCGAGCGTCCTTCAACGCGGGCAGGAGATTTTGCCAAATCGCTGCCGATCGGTCGTCCGGATCTCGGCTCAGTTGCAGCT
>JACXTT010010241.1_pt1 | contig 12683 bp, 10 predicted proteins | sample 9270951 | NCBI WGS metagenome assembly JACXTT01 (sample SAMN15532306, study PRJNA645909) | rock metagenome | isolation source: weathered quartz diorite | place: Puerto Rico | collected 2017-06-21 | reverse complement strand
CGCGATGCCGCGCGCCAGAAGCCACTCATAGGCGGCGACGGCGTCGTCGAGCGCGGCGGGGAAGGGATGCTCCGGCGCCAGCCGATAGTCGAGGAGCAGCGCCCGCGTGCCGGCCGCGCGCGCGATCGCCGCGGCGAGGTGGCGGTGCGAGCGCGGCGAGCCGATCGCGTACCCGCCGCCGTGGAAGTAGAGCACCACCGCGTCGGTCCTGGCCGCGGACGGCGTCAGCCACTCGCTGGACCGTTCCCGCGTCTTCACGATCTCGACCGCGACGTCGGCCGGTGTGGGGAAGACGCGCTCGGCGCGGTCGTACTGCGCCCGGCGCTCCGCCAGGGTGAGCGAGGCCGACGGGGGAAGCTTTGCCAGGTGCTCCCGGACAGCTCGTATTCCACGCGTGGTCATGTGCCCTCCAGCCCGGCGATCGCCGGGAACGTCCTCGGCCGGCGGCCGGCCCTCTCGGGGCCCATAGTATCCTGAGCGAAGCGTGAACCGTGCTCGAGCGTGGGCGCTGGCGTCGCTGCTCGCCGTCGCGTCGTGGCATCCGGCTCCGGCGACGGCTCAGACGCAGTCCGCGGCGTTCTTGAAACAGCGCGTCACCTTCAAGAGCGACGGCCTCACCCTGGTCGGCTTCCTCTTCAAGCCCGACGGCGCCGGGCCGTTCCCCGCGCTCGTCTGGAACCACGGCAGCGAGCGCAACCCCGGGACGATGCGGCAGTTCGACGCCGTCGCGGCGATCTTCGTGCCGGCGGGCTACGTGGTCTTCGCGCCGATGCGGCGGGGGCACGGCGACTCGGAAGGCCCCTACATCATGGACCAGCACGCCTCGGCGTCGCTTACCGTGCGCCTCATGGAGGGCGAGCACCTGAACGACCAGCTCGCTGGCCAGGCGTACGTGAAGGCCCTGCCGTACGTCGATCCGCACCGCCTAGTCGTGGCGGGCTGCTCGTTCGGCGGGATCCAGACCTTGCTCGCGGCCGAGCGCGGTGCGGGCTACCGTGCGGCGGTGGCGATCTCGCCCGGCGCGCTCAGCTGGACCGGCAACGCGCCGCTGCGCGATCGCCTCGTGACAGCCGTGCGCAAGGCGGAGATCCCGGTGTTTCTCATCCAGCCGCCGAAAGATGCGAGCCTCGAGCCGAGCCGTGTGCTCGGCGCCGAGCTCGAGCGGCGCGGCAAGCAGAACGCCGTGAAGGTTTATCCGCCGGACATGCCGGAGGACGAGCAGGGCCACTGCTTCGGGGGCGCCCGCGGCATGCACGTGTGGGCGTCGGACGTCCTGGCGTTCTTCGCGGGAGCGCTTCGCTGACGATCCGCGCTTGACCTCACGAGAGCGCCCGCCTAGGGTGGTGAGCATGAGTGACGCTGAGGACTTCGCGAGCCTGTTCGCCCGTGAATCCGCGCGGCCGGTGCTCGAGATCGGGCAGGTCGTCAAGGGGCGCGTCATCCAGATCTCGGCCGAGAGCGTGTTCGTCGACGTCGGCGGCAAGGGCGAGGCGTGGATCGAGCGCGCCGAGCTGACCGACGGCGAGGGCAAGCTCCGCGTGGCGGTCGGCGACGAGGTCGAGGCGACGGTGGTCTCGACCGGCGACGAGATCCGGCTCTCGCACAAGCTCCGCCAGGGCGCCCAGGCCCGGCAGGCGCTGGCCATGGCCGCGCAGACGGGCATCCCGGTCGACGGCAAGGTGGCGGCCGTCATCAAGGGCGGCTACGAGGTCACGGTCGGCGGCCTGCGCGGCTTCTGTCCGTTCTCGCAGATGGATCTGCGCCGCGTCGAGGCCGCGGAGGAGTACGTGGGCCGGGTCCTCGAGTTCCGCGTCACGACGTTCAGCGAGAACGGCCGCAACCTGGTGCTGTCGCGCCGGCGCCTGCTCGAGGAGCGCGCGGCGGAGGCGGCCGAGGAGACGCGCAAGAAGATCCTCCCGGGCGCGGTGCTGGCGGGCACCGTCGCGTCGCTCGCGGACTTCGGCGCGTTCGTCGACCTTGGCGGCCTGCAGGGGCTGGTCCCCCTGTCCGAGCTCTCGCACTCGCGCGTGAGCCGCCCGGCCGATCTCCTGCGCGTCGGCGACGCCGTGACCGTCAAGGTGCTCAGGATCGACCAGGAGAAGGGCCGGATCTCGCTCAGCCTGAAGGCTCTCGAAGGCGATCCGTGGACCGCCGTGGCGGGACGGCTGCGCGAGCGGCAGGTCGTGCGCGGGCGCGCGGTCCGCGCGACCGAGTTCGGCGTCTTCGTCGAGCTCTTGCCCGGCGTCGACGGCCTCCTGCACATCACCGAGATCCCGCGCAGCCGCCAGGGCGCGCTGCGAGAGTCCGCGGCCGGCGGCGCCGAGGTCACCGTGCTGATCGTCAGCATCGATCGCGAGAAGCGCCGCGTCGCGCTGGCCCTGGCGCCGGAGGGCGCCGAGCTCGGGCAGCAGATGGAGTCGCGCGTCGAGGTGGGCGCCGTGCTCATCGGAACGGTCGAGCGCCACGAATCGTTCGGCGTCTTCGTGCGCCTCGGACCCGGCCAGACCGGCCTGGTGCCCACCGGCGAGCTCTCGATGAGTCGCGGCGCCGACGCGCGCAAGACGTTCCCGGTCGACGGCGAGATCAAGGTGCTCGTGCTCGCGATCGAAGAGGGCGGCCGGCGCATCCGCCTCTCGCACGCGCAGGCGCTCGCGCGGGAAGAGCAGGCCGAGACGCAAGCGTACATGCGGCAGGGCCCCAAGCGCGGCGACGGCTTCGGCCTCACGCTCGGCGAGCGCGTCAAGCCCCAGGGCTCGAAGAAGCGACTCTGACGGCGCCCCCGCGCCGGAGCCGACCGAGGAGACCAGCATGACCGATCGCAACCGCTACGGCTTTCGGATCCGCCCGGGCATGCGTCAGGGGCTCTCGAGCGCCGTGCCGATCCCGACGCGGCTCGTGTCCAACGAGGAGTTTCCGCCGATCCCGCAGACGCCGGCGCAACGGCAGGTGGAGGATCGGATCCTCGCCGCGGCCGACCGGCTGGCGCCGCGGCTCGGACTGAGCCGCCGGCAGTTCCTGGGCCGCGGCACCGGCATGGCGGCATCGCTCCTCGCGATGAACGCGGTCTTCGGCCGGTTCTTCGACGTGCTCGCGGTCGAGGCGGCCGATCCGGCGGCCTTCCAGGAGCGGAGCGGCGCGCCGATGTTCATCTTCGACGTGCAGCTGCACTACGTCAGCGCGGGCTACGACCCGACGGATGCCGAAGGCGGCCGCCGGGGCGCGGTCTCCAAGGGCGCGCTCCTCGGGCTGCGCCGGGGCTCGCGCCGCTTGAATCCCAAGCTCGAGGCCGATCGAGGGACCATGGCCGATCTCTCCTGGGAGAACATGGTCAAGGAGGTTTTCCTCGACAGCGAGACGTCGATCGGTCTCATCTCGACGCCGCCCGGGCCGTACCCGCAGGAAGCGGTCGTGCCGCCCAAGGAGATGACGCACATCCGCGACGAGATCAACCGCGTCACGCAGTCGCGCCGGATGCTCGCCCACGGGCTCGTCTCGCCGCAGCTCGGCCAGGCCGATCTCGACTTCATGGACCAGCAGGCCGCCTCGCTCAAGGTCGACGCCTGGAAGGCATACACCGGTGCTGCCGCCAAGGGCTTCGAGCACGGCTGGTTCCTGGACGACGAGAAGCTCGCCTATCCGATGCTCGAGAAGGTGCGCAAGAGTGGGGTGCGACGCTTCTGCGTCCACAAGGGGCTGCCGCTCGGGCCAGTCGCCGATTACAACCATCCGCGCGACCTGATCAAGGCGGCCAAGGATTTTCCCGACATCGACTTCCTCGTCTACCACTCGGGGCTGCTCAACGTGTCGGCGGGCACACCAGACGGCGAGGTGCCGTGGACGAGCGAGTTTTGCCGGATGGTGAAGCAGGCGGGGCTCAAGAACATCTACATGGAGCTCGGCTCGACCTTCGGCCAGCTCGTCACGACCAACCCCACGACGTGCGCTCATCTGCTCGGCCAGATCATCGCCGCGTTCGGCGCGGACCACGTGCTCTGGGGCACCGACTCGATCTGGTACGGCACGCCCCAGTGGCAGATCGACGCGTTCCGCCGCTTCGAGATGCCCGCGGGGCTCGTCGAGAAGCACCACTACGCGCCCATGACGCGCGGCGAGAAGGAGCAGATCTTCGGGCTGAACGCGGCGCGTATCTTCAGCATCGACGTGACCGCCAAGCGCAACGAGATCCCGAAGGACTACCTGACCCGCATGAAGATGGCCTATCTCGACGAGGGCGCCGCTCCGAGCCATCGCTGGTACGGCTGGGTCACGGGATGACGACGACGCTCAGTCGGGTGTCGCCGTAGGCTCGGAGGTCGTCGGCTCGGAGGTCGGCGTCGGCTCGGGCGTGGCCGGAAGCGGGCCGAAGAGCTCGCCGGCGATCTCTTGCGCGATCGACTCGAGCGCGCGGTCGCGCTCGCTGCGGAAGTGGGCGGCATCCTCGCGGCCCCATTGCGTGAACTTCTGACGACCCGCCCGGCGAGTGAAGTCGGCCTTGTAGATGACCGTTCCGTCAGTGGCGCGCAGCACGCGCACGCGCGCGTCTACGGTGAACTCGAGCGGCGCGTCGATCAGCTTCTCGACCGTGATGATGCTCGGGCCGTAACCCGAAAACGCGCTGGCGCTCGGCGCTCGCTCGAGTCGGAGCCGATCGATCTGCACCTCGACGACCGTGTCGACTCCTTCGGCGGCCAGCGCGGCGTAGCGCCGATTGCCGGCGTCGAGCCGCCCGTTCGTGGCGAGGCGGACCCGGTCTTCGCCGACCCGGCGATGGGCCTCGGACACGACGCGCTCGGCAAATCGACTCGAAAGATCTGGCTCGCCGACGGCATTCTTGAGCGAAACCGCGCTGGCCCGTAGATCGGCGATCGGCACCCCTTTGACGGCGCCCTCGACCCCATTGGCCACCATCATGACCGGCGTCCACGCGGCGAGCAGGCAAGCGGGCCACACGTAGCCCAAGCAGGCGACCCCGGCTATCGCCCCGACGCCCAGCGCCGCGCCGGCTCCGGCTGCCGACGCAACCGCCCGGCTCGGGACCGGATAGGCGAAGCTCGAGTCGGGCGCCTCCGGCGACGTGACCACTGCCACGGTGCCGAGCTCAGAGCGGATCTGATCGGGAAGCCACTGCCGCGTCTTTGCGGCACAGCCGGAGCTCGCGATGAGCAGCAGTGCCACGTGACCGAGCGCGAGCGGCCGCAGCGTCCTCATTGGTGTTCCTCCCTCGCGCGCTTCGAACGGCGGCGCGCGCGATGAGGAGGGGGCAATCGTGATGCCAGCGGGCGACGCTTTCGCGCCGCGGATTTACCGCGGCCCGTGACCGGTCGACGGCTGTCGAGCCGTGTGGAGCATTCGGCGCCTTTCGACACTTCGACATCCAGCCGAGCACGGCGCCCGGCGTCGAACATCCGGCGGCGCCCACGACCCAGAGGCTGGACTCTCCCGGCGTGGCTCATATACTGCCGGTGGCGATGCGCCCAGCAGAAGCGTTGGTCAGGCCGTGAGTAGACCGGGCCTCCCGCCCGAGGACGCCAACCTCGAGTCGGGGGAGACTCCGGGCTCGACCGCGCGCCGCGACTTTCATTGGTGCCTTGCGGCCGTACTCATTCCGCTGGTTTCGCTGCCGTTCGAGTGGTTCGCGGCCTATCGCAATCGGCCGGGCATCGACGCGACGCCTGAGCATCGGCGGTGGTCACGGCTGCTCGTCGGGCTTGCCGCGGTCGTTTGACGCGAAACATCCGCGGAACTCCCGCGCTCGACGACCGCACCAGCCGCCCGAGCTCGCCGCCGGAGCGAATCGAGGTTCCGTCGAACGAGACGACGACGTCGCCGGGCCGAAGTCCCGCGCGCTCCGCAGGGGAATTGCTGCCAATCGCGCTGATCCGTGCGCCGGCCGTCTCGGGATCGGTCGCGAGCGTGACACCAATCCGCACCGCATCGCCCGACGAGCGCGGTTGTTTCGATACGGTTGTCGCGGCGCTCGTGATCGCGCTGCTCGTCGTGGGGGCCTGGGGATGGCATGCGTTGGCGCCTCCGCCGCGACGGGCAAGAGATCGAGATTTCCGTCACGCCTGAACTCAGGGCCGAAACCCGCGAGCCGCCGCGCCCGTTGCTCGAGGCCGCCCCAACGCCTTCCTGCCTCGCAGATGCGGCGACCTATGCCCGCGCTGTCGGTCGCTGGAGAGGCTTGTGGGCCGGCGGGGTCTTGATCCTGGTGTTCTGGCTCGTGTGGCGTCGACTCGAGCCCCGTGCGCCGCCGCTCTGGTCGTGGGTGGCGGCGGCGCTCGGCTCGATGCTGTTGGTCGGGCCCATCGCGCTCTGGGGCGTCTGTGTCGGTGTCGGCGGACGCTCGACCGCGGGGCTCCTGGTGGCGAGCCTCGCTCAGACTACCGCCGCGCTCGTCGTGGCGCTGATCGCGATGCGCTCCATGGCGCGCCAAGGTCTACTGGGAGCCCGTCTCGAGCCCATCCTCGGAGCTCGGCGAGCGGTCGTGCTCGGTTTCTTTTACGTGACGGCAGTGAACGCGCGATTGACCATCTTCAGCTTTGGCCTGGAGGCCCTGGCACGGGTCCAATGGCCGGCGCTGGATGCCGAGACGAACATCACCGCGAACGCCGCGGCCTTTGGATGGTCGGGAGCGGCCCTACTGGCCCTGATGATCGTGCTGGTCGGCCCGGTCGAAGAAGAGGTGCTCTTTCGCGGCGTGCTCCTTCCTCGACTGATGCCGCGTCTGGGCGCCACCTGGGCCATCGCGGTGACGTCCGTCATCTTCGCCGTCCTGCACGAGGATTTCGGACGCGAACCCCTCGGCCTACGTCCGGCCGCCGTCTTCGTCATCGCGCTGGCCCTCGGCTGGGCCCGCTTACGAACAGGCGGCCTGACCGCGCCGATCGTCATGCACGTCGTGACGAATGCGATCTTGATGCTGGGGGGCACTAGATGAAGAACGTCAGGTTCTTCGCGAGCAGCACGCTCTGGTCGAGTACGACCATCCGCCGGGCGATCTTCCACGCGCCGCCCACGCGGCGCAGCACGTCCTCGCGCTTGCCGACGAGCAGATCGGTCTCCGTCTCGACGCGGTTCCTGTAGACCAGGAAGCGACACCGCGCGGCCACTTCCGACGGCGTCGCGGCGTCGGCGGGCGACACGTTGAGGATCTGGACGTTCGAGACCATGTGGCAGATGCGTGAGGGAGGCTCCTCGGCCCAGTGGATGCCGGTCTGGATCTGGGCGACGCGACGACCGAGCGTGTCCTTGCCCTCGTCGAACCAGTTCACGTCGAAGCCCTCGCGCGTGAACTCGCGCTCGGGATCGTCGTGGGGCACGTTGCGGCGCATCGGCATCCAGTAGCGCGCGTCCTCGGTGAACAGCGCGAGCCACTCGTCGAAGCGGCGCGCGTCGAGCAGCTCGGCCTCGTTGTAGAGAAACTCCTCCACCTCGCGCTGCAGCAAGAGGCGCGCGAGGACGGCCGCGTCGGCGGTCACTCGGTCTCCATGAACTGGCGCCAGCGCGTGTAGTACCCGCGCTGGTTGTGCTCGCTCGCGTTGGCCTGCGTCACGTCGCTGATCACGCCGGGGAGCTTGAGGCCATGATCCTCGAAGCCGCGGGTCGCGCGGCCGAGGCCCATCTCGTAGTTGTAGGGATACTGGCGCGCGATGGTGCCGCGGCTCGCCTTGTGGGCGTAGTTCCAGTTCTCCATGTCGTCCTGCTCGGTCAAGCCGGACGGGCCCGAGTAGCGGATGTAGTAGTGCCGCAGGAAGTCCTTCACTTCCGTCGGCGCGTCGGCATCGACGAAATACCAGCGCCACACCTCGGTCTGGTGCGGCCCGCGTGGGTGCCACACCGCGAGCGTGCGCGGCTGCCGCGCCAGCGGCGAGACGTTGGGGAACATCGTGCCGGGGCCGCCGAAGAGCCGCCAGTACTCGCCGCGCCGGCGCCGGCGCTCTTCCTCGCAGCGCCGGAAGTAGTCCGCGACGATCGGCGCGTCCTGGTAGGCCGGCGCGAGTGGCGAGTCGTGCTTTCTGAGGAACGCGATCATCGAGTGGCCGAGCTCCGGGAACGACACGTCGAGCCACCGCGCCTCGTTGCGCTCCTGCATGTCGCGGCGGCCCTTGCCGCTGGGGCCGATACCCACCATGTCGACCGAGCGGTGGCTCACGCCGTGATAGCGATCGCCCGAGAAGTTCTCGGCCGGGAACTTCCAGTTACAGGGGATGAGCCACTTGTGGATGCCGCCGATCGCCTCGGTGCCGCCCTCGCGGCCGTCCCACGAATCGAGGAGCAGATCGAGATAGAGCTTGTAGCCGCCGAGATAGTCGGCGAACGCGGGCGCGGAGGCGTCCCACGTCGCCCAGATCGTGCCCTTGTAGTTCTCCATCCGGGCCACTTCCACGAGGCCCCACTGGCTCCGATCGAGCTGGGCGCCGTAGGCGTCCTTCGCGAACGGCACGCCCACGAGCGCGCCGTCGGTGCCGTAGCTCCAGCCATGGTAGGGGCACTGGAACTCGACCGTGTTGCCCTCGTCGTAGCGGCACACCTTCATGCCCCGATGCCGGCACGAGTTGAGAAAGACGCGGATCCGCCCGGCGCGGTCGCGGCACAGGATGACCGACTCCTCGCCCATGCACGACGTGAGATAGTCGCCCGGCTTCGGGATCTGGCTCTCGTGGCCGACGAAGAGCCAGCTGCGCGCGAAGATGCGCTCTTGCTCCTGGCGGTAGATCTCGTCGCTCACGAAGATCTCGCGACTGATGATCCCGCGCTCGACGTCGACCAGGCTTTTCAAGGCCCCCGGCTCTGTGCTGGCCATGCCACTCCCTCCTCGTCTCGTCATGGTAGGGCAAGACGTGTCGCGGCGATAGCCCGCGCCCATGGCGGACCCGGCCCCGGACAGGGTAGACTGCCGCTCCATGACAGAGCCCCGACTTCCGCTCGAAGGGATCCGCGTGCTCGAGCTCGCCCAGGTGGTCGCCGGCCCGTTCTGCGGCGCGCTGATGGCCGAGTTCGGCGCCGAGGTGATCAAGACCGAGATGCCCGGACGCGGCGACGACCTCCGGCGCCTGGGGCCGACCGAGGACGGCTGCGAGTACTGGTTCGCGGTCGACAACCGCAACAAGAAGCTCATGACGCTCGACCTGCACCTGCCGAAGGGCCAGGACATCGTGCGGCGGCTGGTCTCGCACTGCGACGTCGTCCTCGAGAACTTCCGCCCGGGCGTGCTGGAGCGCTGGGGGCTCGGGTGGGAGTCGCTGCACGCGATCAACCCGCGCCTCGTGATGGCGCGGATCACCGCCTTCGGCCAGACCGGCCCGCTGAATCAAGGGCCCGGGTACGCGGCGATCGGGTCGGCGTTCGGCGGCACGTGGTACGTGAACGGGCCGGCCGACCGGCCGCCGGCGCGCCCGACGCCCGTCTATCCCGACTACATGACCGGGCTCTTCACGGCGTTCGGCGTGATGACCGCGCTCCGCCACCGCGACGCGACCGGCGAGGGGCAGTGGATCGACGCGGCGCTCTACGAGTCAGCCTTTCGCGTGATGGAATTCACCGCGACGCTCTACGGCCGGCAGGGCGTGGTCCGCGAGCGCGGCGGCCTGCAGCACGCGGGCTGGCCGGGCGGCGCGTTCGAGACGCTGGACGGCAAGTGGATCGTCTTCACCGCGCCGGCCCAGCACCTCTTCGAGCGCCTCTGCGCGATGATCGGGCAGCCCGAGCTGCCGCGCGATCCGCGCTTTGCCTCCGCCGCCGAGCGGCCGCGGAACATTCCCGTGATCCTCGATCTGATGACGAAGTGGTTCGCGGCGCGGCCTTTCGAGAAGGCGCTGGCGGAGCTCAAGGGCGCCGACATCCCGCACTCGCCCGTCATGAGCATGGCCGACATCTTCGCCGACCCGCACTACCGCGCGCGGCAGATGATCATCGAAGTACCGGCCGACGGGCTCGGCGCCTTGCCGCAGCCCGGCGTCGTCCCCAAGCTCTCGCTGACCCCGGGCCGCGTCACGCACGCCGGCGGGGCCATCGGGAGCCACACCGACGAGGTCCTCTCGCGGCTGCTCGGCATGAGCGAGGATGAGATCGCGGCGCTGCGCTCCGACCGCGTCGTCTAGGTCAGGCGCGCGGCGCGGAGAGCGACGCGCGCGCGGGCCGGCGCAACAGGGTGGCGGCGAGCGGGCCCAGCACCAGCGCCGCGCCGATCGTGTTGAGGATCGTGAAGCCCCACACGCCCAGGATCATGCCGCCGGCCGCGGAGCCGAAGGCGCCCATCAGCCCCATGAACAGATCGGCGAGCCCCTGGGTCGACGCGCGCTCGGCCGGCGAGAGCGCGTCGGTCAGGAGCGCGCTGCCGGCGACGAACGCGAGGTTCCAGCCGACGCCGTTGAGGAAGAGGCCGAGGATCACCAGCGTCCGGTCGCTGCCCGGCGCCAGGCCCGCGAGCATCACCGCGCCGACCAGCACGAGCGCGCCGACCCCGATCATCGGGAGCCGGCCGAAGCGGTCGCAAAGCCAGCCCGAGAGCGGCGAGGCGATGTACATGCCGCCCAGGTGCAGGCTTACCGCCACGCCGATCGTCTGCACGGTGTGACCCTGGTCGTGCAGGTACACCGGCGACGTCGACGTCGTGCTGATCATGACGAACTGGCTGATCGTGAGCGTCGCCAGCGCCAGCTGCACGCGGACGTCGGCCAGGATCTCGTCGAGCCCGCGCGCCGGCGCGGCCGAGCGCCCCGTCGAAACCGTCTCGTGCATCTCGCGCGCGACGGCCAGCGGGTCGGGACGCAAGAATAGCTCGACCAGCAGCGCCGCCACGACGTATCCGGCGACGCTGATCAGGAACGCGCTCGCCTCCGGCGCCAGGCCGAGCGAGCGACCGACGCGCAGCGCCGGCCCCATCAGGTTGGGTCCGAGAATCGACCCGGCGCTCGCGCCCCACACGATCAGGCCCATCGCGCGGCCGCGCTGGGTGCTGGAGCTCACGTCGGCCGCGGCGTAGCGCGCCAGCAGGTTCGACGTCTGCGAGATTCCGAAGAGCGCCATGCCGGCGAGCAGCAGCGCGAAGCTGTGCGCGGTGACGGCCGCGATAGCTACGAGCGCGCCGAGCACGGCGAGCCCGTAGCCGAGCGCCAGGCCGGGGCGACGCCCCGAGCGTTCCATCAGCCGCGAGAGCGGCCAGCTTGCGAGCGCGGTGCCGAGCGCGCCGACGGCGACCGGCATGCCCGACCACGTGTTCGTGCCGGTGATGGCCGCGGCCATGATCCCTCCGATCGCCATGCCGATCGAGTGGCCGGTGCTGCCGCACACCTGCGCCGCGAACAGCGCGGTCATCAGACGCCCACGACTCGGCGGTGTGCGGGGCGTCGCGGTCGGCGTGCTCATCGACCCATCAGTGTAGGGGCCCGATTGGACCCCGTAAACGGCCAATCGGGCGAAATCGAGAAAATCATTGGCCCGATCCGACCGATCACCGGCGCTTGTCACTTGACGCGCGAGCGGCGCGAGGCTACACGTGATCGGGATTCGAGCCATGGTGACTCTCGTGAGCTTCGACATCGACGGCACCCTGGAGGTCGGCGACCCTCCGGGCATCGTGACGATCGCGCTGGTGCAGGCGGCCAAGCGCCTGGGCTACGTCATCGGCAGCTGCTCGGACCGTCCGATCAGCCATCAGGAGAGCCTGTGGGAGCGGCTCTCGATCGCCGTCGACTTCACGGTACTCAAGCACGAGCTGGCGACGGTGAAGGCGCGCTTCGCCGCCACGGCGTACTACCACATCGGCGACACCGACGTCGACGACTACTACGCGACGGGCGCCGGCTTTCGGTTCCTCAAGGCCGACGCGCCCGGCCGTCGGCGCTGGCCGGTCGAGCTGTTCGCCGAGCCTCCCGGCGGTCTCGCGTGACCGCCCAAGCCGCCGGGCGCCGCGCGCTCGCCGTGGCGCTCGCCGGCCTCATCTCGCTCGCCGTGGCCATGGGCATCGGCCGCTTCGCGTTCACGCCGATCCTGCCGATGATGCAGGAGGACGCCGGCGTTTCGATCGCGATGGGCGGCTGGCTCGCGTCGGCGAACTACGTCGGCTACCTCGCAGGCGCCTTGTCGGTAATCTGGTGGCGCATCGGCGCGACGACCGGGATCCGCGCGGGGCTCGCCGCGATCGCGCTCACGACGCTCGCGATGGGAATGGAGCATCACGTGGCCGCATGGCTCGCCCTGCGCGCACTGGCCGGCGTCGCGAGCGCGTGGGTGCTGATCTACGTCTCCGCATGGTGCCTCGAGCGCCTCGCGGCGCTCGGGCGGCCCGCGCTGAGCAACACGGTGTTCGCGGGGGTGGGCACGGGGATCGCGCTGGCCGGTGGCATCTGTCTGGTGCTCATGCGCGCCGGCGCCGGCTCGACCCGCGCCTGGATCGTGCTCGGTCTTCTCTCGGTCGCGCTTTCCGCCGTGATCTGGGGCGTGCTCGGATCCGGGGCCACCGCGCCCGGGACGCGCGCGGAGCGTGCGTCGGCTCGCGGCACGGACTGGAACCGCGAGTCGCTGCGGCTCGTGCTCTGCTACGGCGCGTTCGGCTTCGGGTACATCATCCCCGCGACCTTCTTGCCGGCCATGGCCAAGCAGGTCATTCGCGATCCGCTGGTCTTCGGCTGGTCCTGGCCGCTCTTCGGCGCGGCGGCCATGGGATCGACCCTGGCCAC
>JACXTT010010240.1_pt1 | contig 12683 bp, 10 predicted proteins | sample 9270951 | NCBI WGS metagenome assembly JACXTT01 (sample SAMN15532306, study PRJNA645909) | rock metagenome | isolation source: weathered quartz diorite | place: Puerto Rico | collected 2017-06-21 | reverse complement strand
CAACACACAGGCATGCCGCGGCATGTCACGCCGGATGCCAGACAAGATCTTGATGGAGTCCGCGTCAACCCAGTCGTGGATGATGTTCATCAGCAGGTACGCATCCGCCTGGGGCATCGGGTCCGCGAAGAAATTTCCACCCACTACCGAGAGCTTCTCACCTGGGGCGGGAGAGACCTCAGCGACTACGTGCGGCTGATCGAACAGGACCCCCCGCGTATTGGGAGAGCTCCTGAGAATGGCGCGCAGCAGGTGGCCTCGTCCGCCGGCGATGTCCGCGATGGTTGCAAATTGCGAGAAATCGTAAGCTGGCAGAATGGCGACGATATCGCGGTGCGATTTCGAGGTCATCGCCGCGTCGAAGATGCGGCTCTCTTCCGGGTTCTTGGCAAGGTACTCAAAAACGCCGCCGGCGTGTCTCTTGGCAAATGCGGATTCGCCGGTGCGCAACGAGTGATCCAGATCTTCGAACGCGCTCCAAAAGACCGGCAAACCTAGCATGCGGACGTAATCGCGGAGAGAACCGGGGTCATTCGATCTAAGGAAGCGTGATGCCTCGTTGTGATGCCAGGTTCCATCCTTCCATTCGAACACCCCGACTGAGGCCAATAAGCGGAGCACGCGGTAAAGCGGTCCCTCGCTGGTTCCAGTGGCTTCCGCAAGAGATTCGGTAGATTGTGGTTGATCGCCGAGATGATCGGCGACCCCCAACTCCGCCACCACGTGCAGGCAGCGTGATGTCCAGTATGCGGTGGTGAGTTGCATGAGTTGAATATTGGCGGTGCTCGGCTGCATACCGGCTTTTGGTGATGTGACGCTGGCGTTCATTGCAGTCTCCTGGCGAGATGATTATAGATAACATATGGTTAGCTTTCGTCAGCTTCACTCATGTTTTGCTGCCATTGCTCGGTGACGGGTCCAATCCAAGCCCGCAAGCGTGCGCATCGCACCACCCGTGAAAACTAAAAAAAGTATTTTTGCGGACCGGGCCCGGCATCGGGCCAAGTCAAATAAAAATCCGACGCCCGGAGAATGCGAGCGCCGAAAGGTAACAATTTCGGAACTGAGGATTACCCCCGCACTTCTTCCTCAGCAGTCGCTATCCTGCAGCCAGTGTGAGCCAGCCTGCCAAGGTCGCGAGTTTCTCATCCTGTCGCCACGGTGGACCAATTGGCCGCCCCAGTTCGAGCATTCGGCCCTGGATTTCTTTGGGGGGTAGGCCCAGCTCCGCGACCGCACGGTTCAGGATTTCGCGCTCCTTTATAAGGGTCAGGGGCAACCCACAGGTTTCGTTCGCGCTTCTGATTGCCGCACGAAAGAATTCCCCCTCGGCAGTATGAATCATGGCGTGTGACGCGAGTATCGATTCAAGAGTTCCCAGGGGTCGACCTGAGCTCGCCAGAATGCAAGAACCGATTGCCTGGTAGCCTAGCTGGCAGAGGTCGTCGATCAGCTCTCGCAAGGACTGCAGCGCCAGCGCGTTTGTAGAATCGGCACGCCGCTTTATGAGCTCTCTCGCCGCTGCCGGATTCAGCTCGGCGGCAGCGTGGAAGGGTTGCAGAGAGCCTCTGATTGCCGGATCTGCGAGCTCAATTCTCCGGCGATCGACTACGGCAGGCGAGCTTGCGGGGCCTTTTACTGTCACAACCGCGGCCCATCCCGAGTGCACTCGAAAACCCAACCCGACACTGGCTAGACTCTTCACGGCTTGAAACGTAACCCCTTCGGCCCAGCTTCCCGAGTAGGCGACAAAGGCGAGATCGTCATCGGCGTTCAAAAGCTTGATCGACAAAGATCTTGTCAAAGTATTGCACTTAGGGGCAAATGATCCTGCGACGCAGCCAGATTTTAGAGCTAAGTCGTTCAGAGAACGTCTATTCCGGCATTGGACTCTGAGGCTGTGTGTGCCCTTTATGGTCTTTCCGACGATAACCAAGTGTCCAATCGATCTGCATAACTTCGGCTAGAGCGATGTTCCGAGCCATCCGAAAGCTTAACAAGGTATTCGCGATTATCAATGGAGCGGAGCTCCCGAACGCACTCTACGCGTACGATGCGGGAGCGGTGAATACGCAGGAACTGGACGGGATCGAGCTTTTGCTCGAGTGAGTTCATGGTCTCGCGCAACAGGTGACAGCGGCCGCCACCGTGTAGTTCCGCATAGTCTCCTGCAGCCGCGATCCATTCGATGTCATCGGTCAGCACAATCTGAATCCGCGAGCCGACCCGTACAGGAAAGCGCGATACATATCTCCTAGAATTGTCTTCGAGCATGCGCAGGATGCGTTCGGTCATCTGAATCCTGGAGCCAGCGTCTTTGACTTGCCTTGCTCTCTGTACGGCGTTGTCGAAGCGGTCGTCGTCCACGGGCTTGAGGAGATAATCCAAAGCATGAACTTCGAAAGCGCGTAAGGCGTGCTGCTCGTAGGCGGTAAGAAAGATTACGGACGGCCAATCCTGGCTGGGCAAAGCTCTTAAAACTTCAAACCCGTCCATGCCTGGCATTTGTACGTCGAGAAAGACAACATCGGGAGAGAGCTCAAGAATTTTCTCGATGGCAGAGGAGCCGTCCCCGCACTCTCCAACGATCGCAACGTCTCTGAATCTCTTCAGGCGAAGCGCGACTCCGCGCCTGGCCAAAGGCTCGTCGTCGACAATTAAAGCCCGCACACGACCCCCTCTACGCCCGAAGCGGCCCTTCGAAAAGGAAGTTCAATCCTTACTTCATAGCCGCCCGCGTCCGGCGATCGCAACGAAAAGCTCTGTTTGTTACCGTAAAGCGTCCTCAAACGCTCGGCGGTGTTCGTTAGGCCAATACCCTTGGAAGGTTTGTCGTTTTGCGTGGAGGTACCGTTGGTTCGAGGTCCCGAATTCCTGATCGTCATCACTAGGCAGTCATTACGAATCATGCTCTCAACCGCGATCGTTCCACCCTCGATCACGGGCGACACCCCATGCCGAACCGCGTTCTCCACCAGGGGTTGCAGCAGCATGCTGGGTACCACGGCGTCGAGAGTGTCTTGTGAAATTGCCATATCCACTCGAAGCCTGCCACCTAGCCGGGTTTGCTCAATGGCGAGGTATTGCTCGACGAAGGCAAGCTCCTGAGAAAGTGGTATCTCGGCCGAAAAGTCATGGTCGAGGGTGGTTCGCAGAAGCTCGCCGATCTGCGCAAGCATACGCGTCGCAGCCGGGACATTTCCCTCTAAGACCAAAGTGGATACTGCATTCAGAGAGTTAAATAAAAAGTGAGGATTCAACTGGTAGCGTAATGCGCTCAGGCGGGCTTCACGTGCCTCGGATTCGGCTCGCACTACTCTTGCCCTTCCCTGCGCCGACTGCTGCCACTGCTTAGTGCTGAAATATAGTGTGCACCAAAGAAAAAAGACAACTGCAAACGGCAGCCAATTGTCCAGAAAGTTGGCCCAAATCGGCCGCACGGCACGTAACTTCACCAACTCTGATAGAAAGGTGGCGACTGCTCCATAGGCCGCGGACCAGCCAAAAGCCCGAATCTCCAGAGAAAGCCAGGGAAGTGAGCGGCGCAAGAGTGATCGGCACACGGGGCGGAGGAAACAACTTATAACGAACACCGTAGCGCAAAAAATGGTTTGGTGTCGGAACTCGCTCGGGTTGCGGTAGGGAAGCACCGAAACCAGCACGAGCAAGTAGAGAACCACAGATCCCGTCACCTGGAGTTGCCAAAACGAGGGAAATCCGAGTTCATCCCGCGTCAACACGATTCGTATTCTAGCCCACAACCTCGGCCGTCGGGCCTCGGTTCGGCGCACAGGATCCTCGGTTCGCCGCATGTATCGGGCAGCTTACGTAGTCGCAGATGGCAGTCCCTTGGGTTGGGGTAACGTCGTTGTAAGTTCGATTTTCGCCGGAGATCAAACAGCGTGACCAGGCTTCCATATCTTAGGAGGTGATTCGATGGCAGAGAGCGTGCGTTTGGCCATTCCGACTTCCGCCGCAGCCGAATTGTCTTCGATCCGAGTTAAGCCTGTGCCCTGGTATGTCTGGTCGTCCGTTCTAGCGGTGACGTCTACGATCGGCGGACTTTATTGGGACATCTCCTGGCATATTGGAATCGGGCGGGACACGTTTTGGACACCCGCTCACTTGGCCATTCAACTTGGGGCCGTGATCACGGGCCTTTCCTGCGCGTTTCTGATATTGCACACCACGTTTGCAGGTAAGGGCGCTAACAGAGAGAATTCGGTAAGGATTTGGGGTTTGCGCGGCCCGCTCGGCGCATTCATTGCGGCGTGGGGCGGTTTTTGCATGCTCACTTCTGCGCCCTTCGATAATTGGTGGCACGACTCCTTCGGCTTGGACGTCATGATCCTTAGCCCGCCACACGTAGTGCTGATTCTGGGGATTTTCGCTATGGGGTTCGGCGGACTCGTCCTAACGGCCAGCCAGATGAATCTGTCAACTGGCGACAGCCGAGACAGACTCAATCGGATGCTCTTGTACAGCGGATCCCTGCTGCTCTCGTTGCTGTTTATGTTGGGCCTGGAGTACATCGGCGACCAAACTCTCATGCACAGCGCGATCTACTATCGGGTGCTCGGCATGATCGCACCGGTGGTACTCGTCGGGATTGGTCGTGCTTCAGGACGTCGCTGGGCTGCTACGACTCTGGCGGCGATGTACACGGCGTTGTGGCTGGCGGCCAATTGGATCTTTCCGCTGTTCCCAGCCCAAGCGAAGCTGGGACCGGTGTTCACCCCGATCACACACATGGTCCCTCTGGGATTTCCTGTACTTGTGCTCCCGGGAGCCATTGTGCTGGATCTCGTTCTCGACCGGCTTGCCGGTCGCGGTGATACGTGGAAGGCCATAGTCGGTGGTGTCGGCTTCCTGGTGGCGAATTTGTTGGTGAACTGGCCATTCGCCTATTTCATGATGTCTCCCTACGCGCGCAACCGGATTTTTGCCATGAATGAATTCGGCTACAACGCGCCGCCTTCTCAATATCAGCTAGCGTGGACTCTGCGAGCTTACGAAACGACGCGCGCTGAATTCTGGACCGGAATGCTCATCGCGCTGGTGGCGACGGTTCTTTCCGCTCGCATCGGGATGCTTTGGGGAGATTGGATGGTACGGATTCGCCGTTAGCTTTCTCACGTCACATGCTTTTGTCTCTGTTTCCGCTGAGGACCGTATGCGAACTTTTTACCGACGAACCTGGGGAATAATGCTTCTGATCGTTACCTCCGCCGTTGCGTGCGCACACGTTGGGAGCCCCAATGTGTACTTTGAGGGCGATGCAGGCCCGTACCATTTGTTGTTGACGATTAATCCGCCGGCAATGATTCCTGGCGTGGCTCTGGTGGAAGCCCGCTTCACTTCCGGAACAGTCGATCACATCAGCATTGCGCCAGTGTATGTGAACGGTAAGGATCAGGGTTTGCCTCCGTCTCCGGATGCGATGCAGCCGTCTGCAGGGAATCCGCAATGGTTTACTGGCAAGGTTTGGCTGATGGAGTCGGGCGCCTGGGAAATCCGCGCAGAGGTGGCGGGGCCAAAGGGCACCGGAAGGCTGGCTGTACCGGTTCCCGCGTATGCGAGACGAACGTTGCCCATGCAATGGGACCTTGGCGTCTTGCTGTTCGCGCTCATGCTCCTCCTTTCTGTTGGCATTGTTTCCATTGCGGGAGCGGCCGCTCGTGAGGGCCTACTAGCCCCCACAGCATCTCCTTCACACGACAACCGACGCCTTGGACGAATCGCCATGGCCGTAGCCGCTGCGTTGGTGGTAGCCATTTTGGCGCTGGGAAATTGGTGGTGGAACGTGCAATCCGCTGACCTGAGGCACACCATGATCTACAGCGCTCCGCCGCTCGGGGTCTCTTTCGACGGAACGGACCACCTCACGTTGCGGATCGGTGAAGATTTTTGGCACAAGACTCGCTCCGATCAATGGTCGATGAGTCTGATTCCGGACCATGGGCATTTGATGCACCTATTTCTGCTGCGCGTTCCGGCGATGGATCGCTTTTATCATTTGCATCCTGAACAAGAGAGCGATGGATCGTTCGTTGTGAAGCTGCCTGCAGTTCCGTCAGGCGAGTACAAGGTTTTTGCCGACATTGTTCGCGGTACCGGATTTCCGGAGACCATGGTTAGTGAAATCAACCTGCCCGACGTAACAGGGGAACCACTCTCCGGCGACGATTCGGGGGTAAGTGCTTCGACATTTGAGTCTTCTGTACAGACGACGAGCGCCTCGGTACTGCCGGATGGTGGTCGCATGATTTGGGAACAACACGGAGCGACCTTAAAAGCCGGTCAGGTTTCGTGGTTTCGCTTCCGCATTGAAGATGCACACCAAAAGCCGGCTGAGGATCTCGAGCCGTACATGGGTATGGCGGGTCATGCAGAGCTTGTGAGATCGGATTTGTCCGTGTTCGCACACATTCATCCCGCTGGTTCCGTGCCGATGGCGTCGCTGATGATTGCGCAGAAGGAGTCAGGATTGTCCATGGAACAGGGCTCCATCCATGCGCTTCCGGCCGATGTTTCATTCCCCTACGGCTTTCCTCAACCCGGTGACTACCGGTTCTTTGTGCAAATCAAGCGGCACGGCGAGGTTGAAACAGGCGTGTTCGACGCGCATGTAGGAAGCTAATCGCGATGCAACTGGAAATTTCGGATCAAAGCCACCTCCATCGCTGGTTCAAGCGGCTCAGACTGGCATAATTCCTGCCGATTGTGCGCGTCACCAGTGTTCAAGACGGAACGACTGAGAAGCGAGATCATGAGCGTGCCGACTGGCGAATGAGATAGATGAACTTGAGTGATATCCAATCTGGATCGCAAAAGACCAGGGGGTGAAACGTGATAAAAACGTGACCCGCGAGTTAGAGCCAGATTATCTCAGGTTGACGATCAAACCCTCCGAGGGGCGAAGCGAGATATTCCGTTCAAACAGGTAATCCTCGCGGTCCAAATAGGTCGAAACTACAACGCGGCCGCCTTCAAGGCTTATTTCTTCCTGCTCGTGGCCGAGGTTCAGGAGGATTGTGAAATGCTTCACATCATCGCTTCGCTCGTAACGCAAGACGTTCCCATTGGCAACGACACCTTTTAGCCTGCCTGAGATCAGCGCCTCATTTGATCGACGCAAGCGTATAAGCTTCCGGTAAAGCGTCAGAATTGAATCTCGCTGACAAGAGAGGTTCACAACGTTCCTCGTTGGGTAGTCTTCCCCCAAAGGCAGCCAGGGCTTACCTTCTGTAAATCCTGCTGATCGCGAGCTGTCCCAAGACATCGGCGTGCGCTCCGGATCGCGTCCCAGCCCGAAGCCTGGCTGGTTTTTCTCTGCTGGATCCTGAACCTCCTGAGGCGGAATCATCACGTTCCTCATACCAATTTCTTCGCCATAGTATATGGTCGGTGTTCCGCGCAACGTGAGCAATAACATGGCCGCCACCCGTGCCTGCTCTGCGCCGACGCGGCTGGAGATTCGTGCTTGGTCGTGGTTACCTAGTACCCAGTTCGGCCAGGCGCCCGGTGGTAAGGCCGCCTCGTATTCCCGAATGATCTGCGCGATGGCGTCCGCCCTCCACGCGCACTGGATTAGCTGAAAATTGAAAGGAAGGCTTGCGCCCGTCAGGTCTTTGCCGTAATAAAGGACAAGTTGATTAATGGGAAGATAGATCTCTCCCAGAAGGAGACGTTCACCGTAAGAATCGAGCACGGATCGCATGCTCGCGACCAGACCATGAATCTCGGGCCGATCCGCATTGAAGATCGGCAGCAGGCGTTGGGATGCGGGAGAATTCTCGTGACCAGCTGGATTGATTGGATTATTGCGAAATTGTTCATCTTTGAAGAGAAGCCACATAACGTCGACGCGGAATCCATCCACGCCGCGATCTAGCCAGAACCGGAGAACATCAAACATCGCTTCACGCAATGAAGGATTCCGCCAGTTCACATCCGGTTGCTGCTTTAGAAAAGAGTGGTAGTAATACTGCTTGGTGGTCGCATCCCACTCCCATCCCGAGCCGCCAAAGTTGCTGAGCCAGTTGTTAGGCGGGCCACCATCCTCGGAGGCGTCGCGCCACAAATACCAGTCGCGCTTAGAGTTTTCGCGTGAAGAGCGGCTTTCGAGAAACCATGGATGCTTGTTCGATGTGTGATTCGGAACAAAAGCAAGAATCAGCTTCAGATCGCGTTCAAGCACGGCCTTTAGCAATTCATCGAAGTCCGCAAGAGTGCCGAACCTCCCGTCGATGCCACAATAATCGGAGATATCGTAGCCGAAATCCTCCATAGGAGAAGGGTAGATCGGAGCCACCCACAATACGTCCACCCCCAGCTCAACCAGATAATCGAGCCTGGTAAGAATCCCCGCGAGATCTCCAATTCCATCATTGTTTGTATCTTGAAACGATCGCGGGTACACCTCGTAGATAATTCCACGTTGCCACCAGGCCGTTGCTTGCATCTTAGGGAGTTGCTCCGTTTATGATCCCTGCTTCAGCTCTCCAGCACGGAAGTGGACAAGCATATGATCAATGACCTGTGGTACAAGAACGCGATCATCTACTGCCTTTCTGTCTCTACATTTATGGACGCGGATGGCGACGGAATCGGAGACTTTCCAGGTCTCATGAACCGGCTCGACTACCTGCAAGGCATCGGCGTGACCGCCATCTGGCTCATGCCCTTTCAGCCTTCTCCATTTCGTGACGATGGGTACGACGTCGCGGACTATTACGGCGTCGATCCCCGCTATGGTACGCTTGGCGACTTCGTCGAGTTCACCCACGGCTGCAAGCAGCGTGGCATCCGCGTCCTGATCGACTTAGTAGTCAATCACACATCCGATAAGCATCCCTGGTTTCAAGAGGCCCGCTCCGACCCAAAATCCAAATATCGAGACTGGTATGTATGGTCGAAGAAAAAGCCGAAGCATGCCAGCGACGGAGTCGTCTTCCCGGGTGTGCAGAACTCCACCTGGAACTATGACAGGGTTGCCAAGGCGTGGTACTTCCATCGATTTTATGATTTTCAGCCTGACTTGAACACCTCGAATCCAAGAGTGCAGGCGGAGATTCTGAAGATCATGGGCTTTTGGATTCAGCTTGGAGTCTCGGGTTTCCGAATGGATGCCGTGCCCTTCGTGATTGGGACGAAGGGGGCGGCAGTGAGAGTACCAACAGAACAATATGAAATGCTGCGAACCTTCCGGGAGTTTCTTTCATGGCGACAAGGTGACGCCATCGTCCTTGCAGAAGCCAATGTCTTGCCGAAAACGGATATGGAATACTTCGGCACATCCGGCGAACGGATGCAGATGATGTTCAACTTCGAGGTCAATCAGCACATGTTCTACGCCCTGGCGACAAGCGACGCACGCCCTCTGATCAAGGCGCTCAAGGCAACCAAAGTATCCGAGGCGACGGCACAATGGGGACAGTTCCTCCGGAATCACGACGAACTCGATCTAGGGCGGCTGACTCGCGACCAGCAGCAGGCCGTGTTCGCTGTCTTCGCTCCTGAGAAAGACATGCAGCTGTACAACCGTGGCATTCGCCGAAGACTGGCTCCCATGCTGCAAGGTGATCGCCGCCGCTTGGAGCTCGCTTACAGTCTCATGATGGCCTTGCCCGGTACGCCTGTCTTGCGCTACGGCGATGAGATCGGCATGGGAGACAATCTTCGACTTCCCGAGCGGAATTGCGCACGCACTCCCATGCAATGGTCCGGGGAACCGCAAGGAGGATTCACCAAAAGCGATAAACCAATCCTCCCTGTGATCACCGGCGGAGTCTACGGCTTCGAACATGTCAATGTCGCGCAACAGAGACATGATCCCAATTCCCTCATGAACTGGATGGAACGCATGATCCGTATGCGCAAGGAAGCTCCGGAAATCGGCTGGGGCAAATTTTCCATTTTGCAGACAGGGACGCCTGAGGTATTGGCCATCCGATACGACTGGCGAAACAATTCCGTAGTGGTGGTGCACAACCTAAGTGCGACCCCCCGCGAAATCTGGCTCACGCTAGACTCGGACGGGGCCGGTTGCCTTTCGGACCTGCTCTCCGGAGAAAATAGTAAGTCGGATGCCTCTGGCGAGCATTGTTTACTTCTGGAGCCCTATGGCTATCGATGGTTCCGGGTGGGAGGTCTCGACTATATTCTGAAACGGAGTGCGATATAAGCGGCCACGCGTCCGTTTGGAAAAACTACCCGGATGCATGGTGAAATGTCGATCTTTCGCCAACCGATAATCTGGTCACGGCCTCAATTGCGTATCAGATTACAAGCCTCCCGGATACTTACCGAGAAAAATCAGCAGCACATCAATCGTGTCCTGGACCCCGTGGGCTACGACTGGAACCGCCAATTTCCGCCCACAGACCAGATAAAATAGGGCAAGCAGAGACCCACCTATCACATTCTCGATCTGTCCAATCACACCCTGATCGAAGTGGCTGAAGCCGAACAAGAGGCTTATCAGGATAAGGCTCATCGTCCAAGCGGCTCGGGTTCGCCCGAAGAGATCGGCTACACGATTCATTAGATACCCACGGTAGACAAGTTCTTCGCCGAAAGCGGCAAGCGTCCACGTGAGAAGCAGCGCCAAAGCGAGCAGGCTTCGATTACCTACTAGTGGACGAAGGTCAGAAAGATCAGGCCATCGGTGAAACAATCGAACCAGCAAGGGCTGCGTAACATACAGCTCCAGCAATTCATTTCCGACACCAAGCAACAATCCAAGTCCAAGCGTCCAACCCCACGACCGATACAAGGCCAAGCCGACCGACCTCCAAGTCTGACCCCTTAAGCGCAACGAGAGCCAAGCCAAGGCAAACAGATATAGCGTCTTGCTGATGACGATCACATGATGCCAGCGGTAATAGTCGGCGAGGAAGATCAACCCGAGTACTACGATTTCAGCAATTATGCCGACTCTTGAGCTAGCCCAATGTGAATTCATAACGGAGGCGGGTTGACCGGAGTCCGACATGAGCTGGAGATTCTAATACAGTCGAGTCGATGGTTGGCGAAATCAGGCGCGTTGGTCCTCAGAACCCGGTCAGTGAGCGCTAGGACGCTTTTTTTCGCCAACAACGCCATTTCCTTCGGCTAGCATGGTTCGATGAGTTCCGAAGCGGCCAAGATCATTGATCTTTATGAACGGCATGCGACAAGCTGGGACAAGGATCGGGGACGTTGCCTGTTCGAGAAGCCTTGGCTTGATCGATTCATCAGACTAATACCGCCGCGAGGATCAATACTCGATATTGGATGTGGTTCAGGCGAACCAATCGCCCGTTTCCTGATTGAGCATAGCTATGAGGTAACAGGTGCGGACTCGTCGCCGTCACTGATTGGCATGTGCAAATCTCGATTTCCGATGCAGCAATGGATCGTCGCGGATATGCGGCAGCTTCATTTGAACGCGCGATTTGATGGAGTCATTGCTTGGGATAGTTTTTTCCACCTTTGCCCGGAGGATCAGCGCCGAATGTTTCCCCTGTTTCGAGAGCATTCAGCCCCGAATGCTGCGTTGATGTTCACCAGCGGCACCTCTTACGGGGAAGCTATCGGCGAATACCGAGGTGAGCCTCTATACCATGGCAGCTTGGATACCATGGAATACAGCAAACTCCTACATGACAATGGATTTGAAGTTGTGTCACACGTTGCAAGGGATGTTGCCTGTGGACTGCACACAATATGGCTCGCCCGGTTGGCTTTCCGCTCCCCCAAGCGTAACTGAGACATAACGAGGTCGGCCTCCCTATGCACCACTCGCCGAGAGCGAAAGCGAACGCTCAGTACAAATGGCGGCCGATGGTCTGCGGCGGTAGGAGAAGTAAAACCAAAATGAGTTGTGAGTAGGAATGTCGACGATCTGAGGATTTGTCACGGTCAACATCGCCCCACCGAACAGGGTAGCCACATCTACCTTCTCGGTAGCCAAACGTCGTAGCACGCTGTCAATGCCAGCAGTGTGAAGCCGCAAACTGCCGCTCTAAGGTGAGTCCCATCATGGAAAACCGGCCGGTGTGAAAAAGAATCTTTTACCAGGGAGACTTTCCCGCGCCAGAGAGGCGAAGGCCGACTTAACCCAAGTCACGAACTGGAGAAGCCTCGGCCTTGCGCCATGTTCGCAGGTTGACCGCGTAGAGAACGATGCAAAACAGATTCGCCGGAATGAAACCGAGTTGCGCCGTCCGCAACCCTATGACGCAAATAATGACGCTGTTTGCCGCCGCCAGCACCCAACCCTCCCAGCACCTTTTGCCCACCAAAATCGTCGAAAAAACCGTGAGGGCACAAGATAAGGAATCGAGGCGCAGAGCTAGTGAAAGCAACTCCAGTTTCATACGAACTATTTTCGGACCGAAAGTTTGAAATGTGCAGTGATCTGCGTGGCTTGGACGTAACCTTGGTAATTTAGGCCCGGGCAGTCGGCCGGCCTCTTTTGCTCCCACCCCCGCACTAAAACATCTTCTTCCAACTTTATGAGAACCGAATGAGTTATATTTTCGGCAATTTTGGCCGCCCACCCTTTTCGCCAGCCGTAGCCCGTGTCACGCCTTCCTGACCACAATTAATAGTCGCTGCGCGGCCGAACGAAGCGCCCCCGGCGCTCGCGCAACCTTGTCATCGAACAGCGAAGGGCGCACCTTCCAGGCATGAGCGAC
>JACXTT010010239.1_pt1 | contig 12685 bp, 11 predicted proteins | sample 9270951 | NCBI WGS metagenome assembly JACXTT01 (sample SAMN15532306, study PRJNA645909) | rock metagenome | isolation source: weathered quartz diorite | place: Puerto Rico | collected 2017-06-21 | reverse complement strand
AGTAATTTTAGTGACTACAAAAAGAAGACCCAGAACGTCCCTGATGAGCTGTCTCCTCAAGCGGGACAAGGGCTTCGCGATACCGCGGCTGCGGCGTCGCCATGGAACTTCGGGCTAAACACCGAGATGGAAACGGCTGGCGAGTTCTTCTACGATCGACGCCTGCAAGCTGTCGTGAGAAACCTTGTGCGGATCGCGATCCGCGGTCGATGCCATCCAACTCTTGAAGTCGACGAACGCTGCTGAACTGAGAGTCAGGCATCCAAGCCATCCAGCCTATTTTCAACATTTTTTTGGCTTTGGGGATCAGCCGCCGCCACCGCCCGTTTCGTTATACGACGTAGCTGCCAGCCAAGCTTCGGTACCAGCAGGACACACCTGGCCGTAGTTATAGTTCACCCCGGTGCCACCGGCCCTCGAGATGCAAAGTCCCCACGCCCAGCTGCTTGACCACACGGGCTTGGACTCCCAGGTAGAGACAATAGTGCCATCGCTTGTACCCGAGGCCGAACGCCATACACCGTACTGACATGACAGGATCTTCCCGTTGGGATCACTCCGAATTGCCCCTTGGGGGTCGCCACAGCCCCAACCATCCCAGACCTGTTGCCCTCCGCCTGTTGATGGGACAACCGCCCCAGCTGCGTAGAGATACCCGTTCGACAGCACCGAGCCAGTGGCATTCACGTTTCCCCACGACGTAAGTGAGTTGCCATAAACTCCATTGCCGACAACATTTGAGCCGGCGCGGATGTCGCCGTTCGACTGTACGTAGTTTCCATACACGCCATTCCCCGAGACGTTGGCGCCCGCCGACAGATTCCCGCTGGCGATCACACTTCCACTTGACGCAACGTTCCCCGCGGCCGATACGGAGCCATTCGACTGGAAATTCCCCACCCGATTCATGGCCTGGTTGTTGGCGTCCATAGGACCGGTCAAGTTCAGCGAACCGTCACGCTTATAGAACTGATTCATGCTCTGCGCGAGCAATGAGGTATTGCCAACGCGCATCATGAGCACGCCGGGCTGGTTACCGGGAAGCGGATTAGGCGCAGACCAACTCGCCGCCATACCGGTAATCACCCCCGGGCTCTCCGCATAGGACATGCCGGAATCTACGCCAGCAGTAGCAATAACGCTTGCCAGTTGGTCAATACGCACGCGACCTACCGAGTCCCGGTATGCCGTGGTCGGATACATTGCCCCCGGAATCGTGCAGTTGGTCAGACCTGCGCCGCAATTGGTAGGCGTCAGGTCGACCTTGAACGTCAGGCCGAGCGGGCTTACGTCGCTGAAGCCGATGGGCAGAAGCTTCAGGTTGATCAGATCCTGGACGGTCGGGTGCAACGGATTGGCCACGGTCGCTGTCACACTACCGGCCGCGATTGTGGTCGGCCCGCTCGGGCTGCCCGCGAGCACCGTCATGTTGTCGAACACGTAGGTGTTGACTGCGCTGGCGACGTTCGCCATGTACTGGCCAGTGCCCATCGCCAGCGCGTCGTCGACGAGGCTGTTGGTATTGTGGATCATCACTGCCATCCCAGCGGCGGCAATGGTGAGCTGGAACGCTGCTTCCGTGAGGAACAAGGTGACCTCCTTATATGGCAACGCCAGCCAGAGGCCGGGCGCGGGTTTTACTGGAACTTTGCCTGAAATCAGGCCCGCACCGACCAACGAATGCTCAACAATTCACTATCCCTTTTTGAAGGAAGTGGCATCGTTGAGAAGGTCGGCATCCGACCTCGCCATCAGGCAATGAACAGGTCAATCGTGTTGCTACCGCCCGAGCAGGCCACCTTGCTCGGGTCGACCGAGCCACCGACGGCCTTGATCGTGGTGCCGTTCACAAGGATCTTGCCGGCGCTGCCCTGGTACGACGCCACAATCGAGATGCAGGCGGCGTCAGGTTGCTGCGGGATCGTCCATTGCAGCGAGTCATTAGCACTCAGCAGCTGGGCCGGCGCAACGGTCAGCGTGCCGCTGCCCGGCTGCAGAATGACCGTGGAGCCGCTCTCGGTCATGGTGGTGAGATCCCTGAACACGCCGTTGTTGATGAGCGCCGTGATGCTGACTTTGTTGTACTGGCCACGGTAGCTGGTCTTGACCTTGCCAACGACACCGTTCAGCTCCGTGGTCAGTTGCTGCACCTGGGAGTCGGTCTGGTTGCGCGAGAACAGTACTAGGATCGCCACCAGCGCGATGCCGGCCAGCAGCAGGTAGAAGCCGTACTCGTCCAGCACACCCCCGCCCCACTGCTTGCGCGTGCGGCGGTTGCGCTGGCCGCTCGGCGCTGCCTTGGGATCCATGAAGGGCGGCCGGCCAGGGTTCGTCGGCGCGGCGTGCAGCGCGGATTGATCGGCGGTCAGGGAATTGGTTGCCTCGGTCATTGCAGGTTCTCCAGGAGAGATATTGGGGTAACAAGGTTTGTCAGGGTTGGGGGGAATGAACGTCAAGGTTGCGTAGGCGGTGGCGGCTGCACGGGCCGCTTGCCAGCCATGCCAGCCAGTTGCGTGCGCACCTTCATTTCCTGCGCCATGAAGGCAGGCATGAAGGCCAGGCCGGTGATCAAGATGATGAGTACGATCGTCGCGCGACGATTGAACTGCGCGGCGCGCTGTAGCATCAGCTTGGGCGTCGTCACCAGCAGGTCATCGGCGACCGTATGCAGCATCTTGGAGAGGTCGCTCTCGTATTCTGCGATGTCCTGAATCCGGTAGCTCGTGTCGCGGTCAAAGAGTCCCGTGTCGAATACCTTGCCACCCTCGTTGGGGTTGTATTCAAGGTTCAACTCCATGCGCTCGATGTGGTGCGACAGGTACGGGTAGGCGTTGGCACGCATCAGTGTGAGGCCGTCCGACAGGCTGCGCAGGTCACCACCGAAGCGCTTCGTCACGGCCGAGAGCCCCGCCAGGAACTGGGCACTTTGGAAGCGACGGAAGAAGTCGAACACCAACACTTTCCGATCGAGCCAAGCGCGATGGCGGCCGACATAACTCTTGAGCGCCCGCAACACCCACACGCAAGCTCCGACTTCGAGGAGGACAACCAGCCAGCCCCAGTGCCGCAGGAAGGTCGTGGTGTTGTGGAAGGTCTTGCCGATCGGCCCGTATTGGCTCACGTCCAGCATGCTGCGGAACGACTCATCGACCTTGGGCCCAACCAGGAAGGCCATGGCCGTCAAATACGCGTGCAGAATGACCAATGTCATCACGACGCCCGCGAGGGTCATTGCGATCCCCGCCCGCGCCTCGCCGAGTGCGGTCAGGTTGCGTGCCAGCGTTTCCAGGCCTTCACGAATGTCGCCGCCGTCTTCGGCCACAGCCAGGATCGGGATGTCCTCATCCGGCACCGTGCCGCGGAAGATCTCGGTCAGGCGCGAGCGCTGCATCTGACCGTCGATGCCCTCGGAGCGTGAGAGCCAGTGTGCGGCGAGAATCCCCAGCGGCTCGCCGGCACGGCGGGCCGCGTCCTTGGCGAAGTGGTTCGACACCGGCTCGCCCGGCATGTGCTGGATGCGCTTGGCGAGGTCGTAGTAATACGTGGCCCGCGTCCCGCGGAACCGGTACTTGGCCCAAAAGAGCTTGTCGGCAAACGCGCGGTCGCCGGCGCGCAGGGCGGGCGTGCCGATCTTGCGCGAGAACACGCCGACGAAGCGTTTGATCAGGTTCTGCATCATGCGTGAATTCCCTTTGCGTTGGTAGCGCGGGCCAGCTCGCGCTGGCGCCGGGCCTCGTAGGCGTCCAGCGACGTGAGCTTCTCTGCCTCGCGCGGATCGACGATGCCGGCGAACACCTTGTACATGGCGACCTCGAACACGGTCTTGCCGGTGCTGTCGGGCGCGTCGAAGCCCAACTTGCGTTTGCTGCGCTGGTAGGCAGCCAGCTCGATGTTCTTGGCGTCGCGGATATAGCTCAGATCCAGCTCGTCGGGCTCGAACATCTCGGCCACCACCGTGCGCCCGCGTGCCCCGTTCAGAGCCGGGAGGTTGGGCCGGCGGCACAGGTCGCACCCTTGCGGGTTGCGCAGCCGGATGCCTTCCACGTCGAACTGGAAAAGCCGCTCGATTTGCCTGAGCTTGTCGGCGCCAAGCATGCGCTTCATGTCCGCGCCGCACAGTCCGCACGTGCAGGTCTTGGGCAGCAGCGCCTGGTAAACGTAGAGGTTCACGAAGCCGGGCGTGGCCAGGACGCTGCGCGGTATGTGCAGTTCGCCGTCCGAGAGCCGGTCTGGCGCCGTGAGCGCGCTGGGTGCGTGCACGGTGGTCAGGGCCCGCAGGCCGGCGCCGGCCACGTCGCGGAATAGCCCCGCCGATTCTTGGTCGCGTAACTCGCCGACCATTACGAAATGCGGGTTCATCCGCTTGATCTGGCGCTTGGCGGCAATGAACGGATCCTCGTCGCGGTTGGCGCCGTCCAGCGTGCGCGACACCGAGAAGTGATGCGTGCCCTCGGCCAGTAGCTCTACCGGATCCTCGATCGCCATCTTGTTCATCCACGTCGGCAGGCGCTGCATGATCGCGTGCGCGGTGGTGGTCTTGCCCGAGCCGACGACGCCAACTAGCACGGTGCCCCCACCCAGTTGCATCGTGTTGCGATCCAGAAGCTGCGCCTGTTGCTCGAAGTAGCCCAGGTCGTGCACGAAGTCGACGCGCTTCGTCGCCACCTCCTCCCGGTGCATCCGCATGACCGTCACATGGCCTGTCGCGCTCTGCATCGAGGCCCAGCGGAACACCACCGGCTGGCCATCGATCTTGGCCCGGATGCTGGTCTGCTGCGGCAGCACCCGGCTGAAGACGCCCTGCGAGCCGCCCTTGCCCTTCTGCCAGGCGTGGGAGAGCGTATCCAGCATCACCCCCGTCTCCATGCGGAACTCGGGCGGCGCGACCAGATAGCCGTCGATCGCCAGGCGCACCTGCGAATAGCCGCCCTGGTCTTCGACCTCCCAGTGCAAATCAGAAGCCCCCTCCCGCAACGCGAAGCGGCCGACCGCATCAAAGTTCTGCCACAGCGCGCTAGCCGGGCGGCGACCCACACCGACGGCCAGCCTGTCGCCGCCAGCGGTCGGCTCGACACTGCCGCGCGAGAGCGCGACCATCACCTGTGCCGCGGCCAGGTGCATCACAGGCGTTCCAGGGTCGAAGCGAAGGCGCAGCTGGCGCAGGATCTCCTCGGTCACGTCCGAGTTCGCCATGTCCCGCGTAAGGATCAGGGCGAACCGACCCCGGCCCTCGGCGCTGGCCGCGGCCTCGACCAGCACCGGGCAGATGACGTGGCGCAGCGATGGCGCCATGTCCAACTCGTCATAGAGCGTGCGCACGAACTCCGGCAGGTCGTCGACCGTCGCGATCTCATCGACGCGAACCTCGCGCGGTACCATCGTTGCCGCTGTCCGACCACCCGGTGCACCGGGCGTCCCCAGCACGAAGGCTGCCGTGCCCCCTGTCAAGACCGTGACACCGGAGCCGCCGCTGGAGAAGCCGTCGGCTTTCTCCCTTTTGCTGAAGAATCCCATGGCCGCGCTCAGCGTTGCGCCATCGTGGCCGAAGGCGATGCAGAAGCCGTGGGCGCACCTATCGGTGAGACCGGCGAAGGCGGCAGGCTGGGCAGCGGCGTGGGCACCGGGGGGGCGCCCGGCACCGGGCCCATCGAGGGCAACGGGAAGAACGGCGGCGTGCTTTGCGCCGAAGCTGCGCCCGGGGTCGGCAGCGGGCCGGAGCGGGCAGCCCCGGCGCCGCCCGGCTGCGGCATATCCACCAGCACCGCCGCATCCTCCTGCACCACCGGAGCAAATACACGGGCCTTGCCGCGCGTGAGTGTGGTACCGCTTTCGGTGATGGCCAACACCGTATAGCCACGCCACTTGGCGCCAACCTTGGCCGGGTAGACCTGGTCGCCCCAGCGCACGTAGCTGCGCAGGGTCATCGCACCGCCCGCTCTACGCCCGTCCACGCCATAGAGGGCGATGGTCTGCGGGGCGCGCTCGACCGCGGACTTGACCGCCGCGCCAGCCGGAGCGGCCGACACCGCGGCGGGCGGCGCATTCTTGTCCAGTTCCTGCTGGAGCTTTTGCAGCGCCACTTTGGCGTCGGCATCGATCAGCTTCTGGGTGAGCGACTTGTCGTCATCGGCCAGTGCCGGGCCAGCGACCAGCAAGGAGAGTGCAGCGACAGCGGCGGCGCGGATCGGGAACGAGGTTGCACGCATGGGAGAGTCCTTATCAGTCGCGGGCAAACGCATCGCCCTTGACCGTCAACATGAATTTCGATTGCTTGAGATCCGACGCAGCGTCCAGATTCACCACGAGGTCGATCGCCTTGACTGTGACGTTAGGCGGGAAAGCCGCGAACTCGGTCACGTTGCGCAGCGGACCGGAGATTTCCCATAGGGCCAACAGCGCCGGGTGAAGGAGCGAGGCCGGCCCTTCGGGCGGCACCGTGCCGAAGATCGACAGGTCCTTCAGCTCCGCCTTGGTGGCCACCGTGCGCAGCGTCTGCAGCTGGGAGCCAAAGCCCACCCGCAGCGCCATCGCCTTGGGCAGCTGCTCCAGCACGGCGCCAAGATTGCGCGCCTCGCCCACGGGCACCTGGGCCCTCACGACCGCCTTGGTGTCGTTGGCCTGAAACACCGGCGCCCCGAAGGCATCCGGCAGCGCCGTCACAAAGGTCTGGTTGGTGAGGCCCTTCGCGCCCTGTCGAATCTCAAAGGTCAGGGCGCAGTTGGCCTTGGGCGTCACCACATCGGCACAGTTGATGCTGGCGAGCGACCAGCCCCCGATCTGCAGCGGCACATCGTTGGCGAACCACTGCACCCAGGCGGGCAGCGCGACGCCGGCCAGCGCCACCGGCCCGACAGCACGCGCGGCCAGATCATCCGCATAGCGTTCTGCCGGTGTCTTCTGTGGCGGCGGCGGATGTAGACGGCGTTGGTAAGCGTCGTACTCGGCTTTGCCATACGGCCAACCCACCGCCGCCACGGCCACCAGCACCGCCAGCGTCAGGACCCGCTTGCGTTGGCTCGTGGTGCGGGGCTTCTTGAGCAGCGCGGCCGGCCCGGCATGTGCCGCCAACATGTCCAGCGTGTACGGCACGTGCGTGACGTGGCGTTCGGACGGCAGCAACGGCAACAACTCGGGCGCGTTGCCCACCAACTTGAACTCGCCGTCGCACTTGGCCGGGAAGTCCGCCGCCAGTTGGGCGAGGGTCTTCTCGTCGCGCACCACTTGGTCAAAGCCAACGCGCGGGCGCCCCTTCACGATGCCGCAGACGAGATACACCGGCGCCTGTCCAGGCGCTTCCAGCCGGAAGACGAAGAGCGCATTGGGCACCAGTTCCGGCACGCGGGCGATGGACGACGCACCCGAGTACAGCTTGTCCTTGATCTTCGCCTGCGCGTCGGCCGTATCCAGATAACCCATGTGCAGCGCCTGGTCGTCGTGCCAGATCCGCGTCGCCCTCACCTCGCGCGCAATGTCCGCCGCAAGAGCCGACGGGGCATCGCTGCCCGTCAGCGTGCGCCACTGCATGCCGAAGACGAGCTTCTTGCCGTGGATGTCGAGAATCATTGCGCCTCGCCCTGGTCCTGCACCATCACGGTCGCCAGCACCAGCGTGAAGGTACGCGACTTGCTGGCCGTGAGCGACCCACCGAGGATGGTCGGCAGGTACTCGCCCAGGGTACGGTGGGAAAACTGCGAATCGGTCTGGTCAAATGCCGTCACAATCACGGTCTGGCCGTTGCGCACGATCAGGTCCTGTGCAGGGATCCCCTTCGCCACAATCTTCGGCACCTGCACAGACTGCTGATTGTTGCCCGAGCCAGACGTAAAGGTCTCGATCGGACCATCCAGCGCCGACTGGTCAAAGGCGAGCGTGAGGTTCACGTCGTCGCGGGTGGTCGCGTCTGGGAACAGGGTGAGCTTGAAACCAACGGTGCCGGTCGAGGTGGTAATGCCGGGAATGCCACCCGTGCCACCAACCGTCGTCGAGGCTGGCGTCGTCGACGACACATAGGTGAACTGCCTGCGGTTGTTGTATTGAGCGCCGTGGCGGTTGCGCAGCGCCATCGGGATCGTGACGGACGTCGTGACCGTGCCGTACTGCTTGAGCGCGTTGACGATCGCCTGCGTGCCATTCCACCCGCCCGACGTGATCCCAAGGCCGAAACTGCCGGCGTTAGACGATACGAGCGATGCGGGCGAGAGCGCCGTGAATGTGAAGCTCGGAATGTGCTCCAGCGCCTTGCTGAGCACCGCGTTCCAGTCCGCGCCGGCTTCACCATTGTCAGTCACCGTGAAGTCGATGGTCTGGAACTTCACGTACACCATGCGCGAGTAGATGGCAATTTGCTTGCGCACAATCTCGTCGGCCGCCTCGACCGCTTCCTTGGTGTCCTTGAGGGTCAGGATGCCGGTGGCCGGGTTGAGCTCGGCGCGGCCGACAATGGTCAATGCAGGCTCGATGCTCTTGCGAATGCCGTCCATGTCGTCCAGCTCCTTGGCCTCGGACTTCACGGCTGCATCGATCTGCGTGGCCTGCCCGCCGCCGCCCACGTTGGCGTTACTGCCGCCCTGTGCGCTCTGCTTGAACTCGGTGGTGAAGGAACTGGTACCCGCCTTCATCGGCAGCTGCCACATCTTGGTGGTGAGCCGGTAGAAGTGAATCACGCCCTTGGAGGCGTTGTACTCCCAGTTGATCCCCAGGCGCGTCGCGATCAGGTCGAGCATGTTCGCCAGCGGCATCTTCTCGCTGTTCTTGAACTCGACGTTGAGCGCCGTCTCGATTAGCGGAGTGGCCTGATTGGCGGCAGCTGGGCTGGCGCCGCCGGCAAGCAGCGCCCCCGGCAGCGGGCCGTTCGTGGCAGGCGCTGGGCCCAAGCCCGTCGTAGTAAGCGGATTGGCGCTGGCGGGGCCGTTCTGGCTCTGGCTGCGCAACTGGCCGCCCGCCTGCGCCATCAGGCTGCGCGGCATCAGCAGATTGGCAGGCAAATACACGTCGGACTCGATCTTGACCGGAATACCGGTCGCCATCGTGATGCGCTGCGCAGCGACTGCCAGCGGCATCACGCGCTCGGGGAACATGACCCAAGTATCGACGTTGTTGCGCAGCGCGAGCGGCAGGGTCACGTTGCGCGCAGTCGGCACGGGCTTGCCCACCAGATACGGCTTCGCGACTTCCTGCTCGGCTTCGACGGCGGTACGATCGCGGCGCATCTGCGCATACAGGCTCCCAGTACGGACCATCTGTTCGGCGCGTGCATCGTCGCCGGCCTGGCGTATGTCCCGCTGTAGCTGCGGTGACACGCAACCGGCCAGCGTCGAGCACACCAGTACCGCACCGGCGGTCGGGCGAAAGAGTCGGTTCATTTGCATGGGATTTCGGCTCACTGGCTGAGGTCGCACTTGGTGGTCAGCTTCACGACCCGAACGACGTTGTTGGAGTAGAAGCACGGCTTGATGATGTAGTCCGTCATCTCGGTGGAGGACAGTACGCGGCGCACAGCCGCCTTGAAGTCGCCATCGAACACGTCGCTCCCAACGATCGGCACGTCCTTTTCCAGCTCCCACGGGGCGGCGCTCCAGCCGGCGCGCGACGCCCAAGTCTCGACCAGCTGACGGAAATTGCCGTCGCCCGGCGACACCACCCACGTGCTTGGCGCGGCGGTGACGACCGGCGTCGGGGCCGTGGTCGGGGCAGCGATGGTGGCCCGCGTGGATGGGACAGACGCGACCGCAATGTCCGTGACCGGGGTCGCGATCACCGTAGCCGGCGCCGCCGTGGCAGCCTTGTCAGTGACACGCTTGCCATTGGCAGCGAGCAGCTGCCAGCCAGCGCCTGCCAGCGGCGCGGACGGCTCGAAATGGCCCGTGGCATCGACGCCAAACGGCGAAGGGCTGGCGGACGTGCTGGCAGGGACAGCGGCATGCGCGACGGCACACAGGAACAGCGCGCTCGCCGCGACGAGGGTCCGGCTCAACCGGGCAGGAAAAAGAGGCTGGAACATGGTGTCGTACCTTCTGGAATCGGGATGCTTGTCGTTACTTGGGCTGCGTGCTGAGCAGGGTCTGGTAGATGCGGCTCGCGTATCGCATCCGCTTGTCGTGCGCGCCGGCGTTGTAGCAACCCACGCCAGCCCAGGTCGCGCCCACGCGGTCAAGGCAGTCGCGCAGGATCCACGCGCCCACATAGGCGCTCACACACGGCTCGAAGAGCCTGGCGCGCGTGATGCCATAGCGGGCCAAGCGCGGCAGATGCACCGAGTTGATCTGCATGAGGCCGATGTCCTCAGTGCCGTTGGTGTTTCGGTTGACTTGATCAGCGCGCATCCCCGACTCATGCCGGGCGATGGCGCGCAGCAGCACGGGGCTGAGTTGCTGGTAGGCCGCGGCGTCGTCCAGGCAATCAGCGCGGGCTTTGCCGCTCACGAACGCTGAGGCGGCCGCGCAAAGCGTGAAGGCGGCGACGCCAGTGGCAAGGCGACGGATCATTGCGTCACCGCCCTTTCGTAGAAGCGCACTTCAGGCACACGATCGACCTGCACCACGTTGCCATCGGCCACGACCGTCAGATGCGCCGAAATGCCGTTGAACTTGTAGTAGCGATCCTTGTGCTCGCCACTGCCACGCCGGCTTTCATCGAAGACTGAAATGCTGCCCATCGACTTGTCGAAGCTCAAGTACGTCGCACCGTCCCTCTCAAACACACGCGAGAGACCTGCCTCATTCTGTTGCGCAAAGAGGTAGTGAATGCCCGGCACACGGGCCACTTCCACGGCCTTGCCGTCGCCGCGCACGGTGAAGCGGTCGACGGTGGCCAGCGACAGCGTCTTGTCCGCGTCGCGCCACTCGGTGGAGAGTCGTTTGCCCGCCGCATCCTGGAACAGCAGCTCGCCCGGCTTCTGGTCGAAGCGAATCTCGATGCGACCCACCTTGGTGTCGCGGATCGCATTGGCGTCGAAGGCAGTCGCGAGCGTCGACGGCTCGGCGGCAGCGCCAGCGGTCGGCGCTGGCGCCGCTGCGGAGGGTGTGGCGGGTGATGTGGCGGGCGAAGCGGTAGCCGACGCCAGGACGAACGTCGGCACCACTTCGGTGGCGACCGGTGCCGGCGCGGCAACCAGCAACGAGGCGACCGGGGCATCGGCGCGTCTACGGCTATCCACCGCAAATGCCTTGGGCGCGGTGGCGCGCAGGGCCACGTGCCGACGCTCGAAGTCCACTTCGGCGTACAGGTTGCGCAGCTCAAGGACACGTCCAAGCGCCTGCAGCCAGTTCTCACCGGCGGCGCTTTGCAGCGACACGTCTTCGGTCAGCGCGATGTCCTTCTGTGCCGAGCCCGACCAGCCGGCCGGCGCGAGCGACTTCACCATCGCGGCCAGCGGCATTGCCGACCGCCCAGCGCGCACCAGCGCAAGATCACGATGCTGGCCGATCAGGGCGATGCGCCCCGAGAAGCCGGCGAGACTTCCCGGCAGATCGCCCACCGGATTGGCAGGCTCGCTGGTGAAGCCGTTGGCGCGCTTCCAGCGGGCGACGACACTCCGGCCGTTCACGCTGTAGCGCACCACGTCCGGCACCCCATCGATGACCCAGTATGGACCGTTCTGCTGTGCGCCGTCGGCCGACACGAGCTGCCCGGCACGCGGCTGGATATAGGTAGACTGGCCGTCGTTGAAAATCAGCGCCGGGCGCTCGCCGGCGCGTGCCACCACCTGATAGTCAAAATCGAGCGGGTCGGTATCGGCCGCGACGGCAGCGCCGCTCGCCGCCAGGGCCAGCACGGAGATCAGAAGCGGCTTCATCATGGTTGAGGGGCCTTCAGTCGCTGGAAGTGAGTCATGAATCGGGCAAAGTACGGCCCGCCGCGCGCCGGGTCGGCGCTGTGGTACCAGGCCACCGCCTTCATCGGTGAGCCGCTGCGTTGCAGGTTGTCCGTGAGAATCGCTTCGGCGGCGCGGATATTGGTCGCGGGGCTCAGGGCATCCCACGCCGATGCGAAGCGCTTGCCGTGGTAACACCAGTTGATCTGCATGATCCCGACGTCGAAGTCGCAGCGCTCGGCGGCCAGGAGCCGTTCGATCGCCGCGTGCGCATCCTCGCGCGTGGCGAAGAACATGCCGCGGCCGGCGACGTTGAGCGTCCACGGCCACGGACGGCCGCGATAGGCCGATTCGTTCATGGCGACGCCCATCAGGATGCGGGGATCGACCTTTTCGCTCATCTGCGCGAAGGCCTCGTTCTTGGGCGCGCAGGCCCAGCCGCCACGTCGCTCGACCAGCGCCACCTGTGCGCCATCGTCCAGGCGCTCCGGGCGCAGCCAGCCATCGCGCGCCAGGAGCGCGGCGAGCGGTACGGCTTGCCCTTGCACCAGCACGGCAGGGGCGTGGTTTGCTCCCATACGCAGCGTCGCGCCAATCCACCGCGCGGACCAGCCGAGGAACGGGTCCAGCCCGCAGAAGAGCACCGGCATTCCCGGCAGCATGACAACGCGTGCACCCGCCGCGTCACGCACGACCAGCGCCGTGGGACTCACCATCGCTTCGATGGTCTGCGCGCCCGCGCCGCCCATGGCGAGTGCCAGCAAGATTGCGACAGCATGCTTAGTCGCCCGCCTAGTCACGGTACGGCTCCAGCACGATGTCGTGCTTGACCTGCACCAGTAGCTTCTGGCCGGGCTTGGTGGTGATGGTCGG
>JACXTT010010238.1_pt1 | contig 12685 bp, 12 predicted proteins | sample 9270951 | NCBI WGS metagenome assembly JACXTT01 (sample SAMN15532306, study PRJNA645909) | rock metagenome | isolation source: weathered quartz diorite | place: Puerto Rico | collected 2017-06-21 | reverse complement strand
CCTTCGATTTTCGTTTTGACGATTGGGCCGGTTTGCTGCTCGGGGGGGGGCTTTGGCATTCCGCCAACCCGATTTTCGAGCGCCGCCTGCTGATTTTTCAGGTTGTCCACTTCCTTGCGCAGTGCGGCGTTTTGATCCACCAACTGCTGGAGGGCTCTGGCGATGTCGTCCAGTTTGTCGAGGCGCTTTAGTATGTCCTGACAACAATCCTGGAGCGGAGCTCTTTGGGGCGGTGCCGGTTGTATCGCTTGGATGGCCTCACGAGCACCGCCGTCGCTCACGGTCCTGCCCTGCTCGTCAGTTACGGTAAGTACGACGCGGCGATTCATCCAGCGCGCAACGTCCGTCTTACTGTAGCCGCTCTTGTAACCAGGGTACTTTTGATCCGACTTACCGCGAGTCGCGACATCGATCTGACTCGCAGATGCGCCGTACTTAGCCAGAAAATCCTTCACAGCGTTGGCACGGGCGAGCCCCAGGCGTTCATTAAAGCGCGCTGAGCCCAGATTGTCGGTATTTCCTTCGACCTTGACATGATAACCGGGGTGGGCTTTCAGCAAGTCCGCTAACCGCAATAAGCTGGGAAATCCATCGGATAGAACAGCAGAATTAAACTCGAAGTTTATTTCTTCCCAGTCATCCTTTGACGCACTTGGATAAGGAGCCTGTCCGTAACTCAAGATCGCAAGAAGACAAGTTAAGGCTGAAATCACCGCACACTTTCGCATCATCGTCTATCTCCTCTGTAAGTTGAACGTGAGCTGTCTTTCGCTTTTGCCGGTACTTTACAGTTTGGCGCGGCATGCGAAGCATGCTTCCCCATAATTAACTAATTACCTAGACTCACTTTTCACCGTTAGAGTGTCACTCAAATTTTGAGAAGATAGACTTAGGCCTGCTGGTACGGGTGGTCGCTTGGTTGTGGACGTCAGTTCATCGCCAGGAGGAAAGTCCGGTCTCCACAGGGCAAGCATGCCGGCTAACGGCCGGGGGGACTCGCTCAAAGCGGGTTTTACGGAAAGTGCCACAGAAAAAATACCGCCAGGGTCTGGGATTTTTCCCAGGTCTTGGTAAGGGTGAAAAGGTGCGGTAAGAGCGCACCGCGGACGGAGTAATCCGCGCCGGCAGGGTAAACCCCATGCGGAGCAAGACCAAATAGGGGAGGAGGAGCGGCCCGCTCCGTTCGACTCCCGGGTAGGTTGCTCGAGCCGGGCAGTAATGCACGGCCCAGAGGAATGACCGCCGCCCTTCGGGGTACAGAAACCGGCTTACAGTGCGCAGCAGGCCTGACATTTTCAGCGGGCGCGTTCGCGCCACAATAGAATTGATGCCGAAGTCCTGGTCCCGCTTGCATTCGCCGATCGACGTCGGCATGCGTCAACAGGTTACGCGGCTTGGACTGCTGTTCACCATGACGTGCCTGCTGGTTGCTCTGGCGGCCTTCGCTTCCGCTAACAACCTGCTGTTCCTGATTCTCGCGGCAATGCTCGCGACGCTCATGGTCTCGGGATTCATCAGCCGCCTCTCGCTGGCCGGATTGGAGCTCGATTTCCTGCTGCCGGAACACCTCTGCGCTGGCCGGAAACTGATGGGCCGCATTGTTATAAGAAACGCCAAGGGCTGGATGCCGTCATTTTCGATCCACGTGGCGGCTTCGAGCGACAGCGGGCTCTCGCTGCCGCTGTACTTTCCGGTGATCCCGCGTGGCGCGCGGATCGAGGAGCCGGTCGAGTTATTCTTCGCCCGCCGTGGCTCTTATCGTCAGAACAGCTTTCGTTTTTCGACGCGCTTTCCCTTCGGATTTACGGAGCGCCGCATCAGCGTCCCCATTCGACGTGAGGTGCTGATCTATCCCTCCATCGATCCGCAGCCCGGTTTTGAGGAGCTGTTCATTTCACTGCAAGGAGACATCGCATCGTTCTACCGCGGTCAAGGGCACGACTTCTATCGGATCAGGCCTTACGAAGCGCTGGAGAGCGCCCGGCATGTCGATTGGAAAGCGACCGCACATACTGGCGATCTTCAGGTACGTGAATTCGCTCGCGAGCAGGAACAATCGGTGGCCTTCTTCCTCGATCTCAATGTGCCAGGGGATCGTGGCGCCTGGTTCGAGAATGCAGTGGATCGCTGCGCGTTCCTGGCGTGGAATATCTCACAGCGCGGCTCCCGCGTCCGGTTCTGCACTCAGGAAGTTGACTGGCAGATTCCGGAGGAGGCTGACGTTTACACGATTCTGAAATACCTGGCGATCGTCGCGCCGCGGCAAGGGAAGGTGCTCATTCCATCCAACGACCGGAACGTATTTCAGATCGTGTTCAGCGCATCGCCCGAGCGGCTGGTCGAGGCCGGTTGGGAACTCGCAAGCAGCAACACGCGTCTTTTGGTTCCTGAGGGCGGGTCACGGCTGCAAAGCCTTAGTTAAAAAATCAGCTTCAAGCCGAATTGAATCTGTCGAGGCATCGTAGCCAGGGTGGTGATCACGCCGGCCGACGAATTGATCGCGCCGTTAGAAAACACAGTCGCATTCGGCGTGCCGAGATTGGTGTGATTGAACATGTTGAAGAATTCGGTCCGGAATTGGAGGCTTACTGCTTCCGAAATCGAAGTGTTTTTAAAAACAGAAAAATCGAAATTCGCAAGTACCGGGCCGTTGTACGTTGCGCGGCCTAAGTTACCGTAAGTGCCGGGAGTCGGGAGCACGAAGGCATTGGGATCGTACCAGCGCGTCTGCTGCCCCAGCACAACTGGACCCGTGAACGACGGATTCACATTAGGCCGGTCGGGATTTCTCGTATCCCCATCGCCCGAGCGATTCGAACCGACCTGCGGTGTAAACGGGAAGCCGCTCAACATAGTCGCGATTCCATTCACTTGCCAGCCGCCGACGAACTTGTTTTGGACGGAATTGGCGTTGCCGAGCCAGCGCTTACCGCGTCCGAAGGGAAGCTCATACCGGGTGGAGATGCTGCTCTGATGCGTGACGTTCAGCGCTGACGGTCCCCAATCGCGGCGTACATCGTTCCGATCCATGATCATCTGTGCCTGGTTATTGGCCTGGGCGCCGGTCAGCCCGGAATTCATGTCGAGGTTCTTCGACCATGTGTAATTTCCGCGAAACTGCAGTCCGTGGCTAAAGCGCTTCGTGAAATCCAACTGGAGTGCGTTGTAGCGGCTGTTGCCCTCTGTGAACCAAAAAAAACCCGCGCCTAAATACGGATTCGGTCGCGTCGCACCAGGGCCTGGGATGTACTGCGCGCCTTGAGACACTGTGTGAGGCACAGTGGCTAAGCTTGCAGCCGTAGCTACTCCGCCCGCCTGGCAGCTCGCAGATGAACAGATCTGCGCGGGAATCGTATTCGGGTCGATGCTGAGGAGGCCGTGGTATCCGAACGATCCGACGTAAGCAACCCGCATGGCCATGCTCGTGTTCAACTGCTGTTCCACAGTGAAGCTCCAACTCTGAACAGTCGGCGTCTTAGCGTCTGCTTGGATTCCTTGAGGGGCATAGGTGGTGCAGGGCGTCGGAACGCCGGGGCCGCAACTGGGGGGTGGTGCGACCTTGGGAAACACCGGCACTATCGAGGATAACGGGCCCGAGAAAGTCAGCGAGCCGTTGTAGGGCGGCAGCGAGTTGAGCAGGAAGCTGAGCGCATCGATCAACGTGTAGTAGGTGCCGAACCCTGCGCGAATCGCGGTCTTGCCGTTGCTGAACGGATCCCACGCCAAGCCTACTCTGGGGCTGAAGAGCCGCTTGGCATTGTTCTCGGTGAACGCTGATGCGCCCACGCGCGGGGTGGTGACCAGGAGTCCTTGTGCATCGGTGATGTAGTTCGCGGCCCGGCCAGCCACTTCGTTCCAACCGGTCGTGAATTCGTGGCGAATGCCGGCTTGCAGCGTCAGATTCGGACGAAGCTTGATCGAATCTTCGAAGTACCACGCGCCAAAAAGACTTCTCCAGCCGAGCTCAGTGTGACTCGGGACTACTTGAAAACTGGTGACGGTGCCTTGCAAGAATCCGGTCAAACTGGCGAACGTCGCTTGTCCAAACTGGCGTGAGGCCGTATCCTCGTTGTCCTGGACGCGCTGAAACCACACTCCCGTGTTGATCTGATGAATTCCCTTGCTGATTTGCAGACTGTCGGAATAAGTGAAAAGGTTCCGCCGATTCCAGACGTTGGCCGCGTTGTTTGGACCGGCCGCGGTTATGCTGCCACCTCCTGTCGTAGTGACACCGCCCCCGACCACGATCCCGCCCGGACCGGCGCCATCCACAAACGAAAGGTTCGACGGAAAGGTCGCTAAAAGCGCTGAATCGTAGTTGAACGCCGCGCGCGAAAAGCCGGCAGTGAAAGAGTTGAGAATGTGCGGTGTGAAGATGTGGGTCTCCTGCAAACTCGCTACCTGGTTTCTCAACCGGAGACTGGAAGCAAACAGCGGGTCGGCCAGCGGGATCAAGCTGTCGCCATCATCCAGCGTGTAGGCGACGGAGAGCGAATCCTGGGGGCGGATCACGTAGTCGCCTCGAAGTGTCCCGAAATCTTCACGAATCGATTGCTTGGGATTGTTATAGGAAAACGCCGCTCCGGGCTGGTTTGGCACGGGTGGCAACGCGGGACCATTGGGTTGCGGCCAAAACGACATGTATTGGAGCATCGACCGGTTGAGACCGGTGACCGCGGCGCCGTTCGGTAAAAGGCCCTGCCGCGCAAGCGCATCCGGCACGATGCTGACACTGCTGACCGCCAGACTTTGGCGAAAGCCTTCGTAATTCCCGAATGCGAATATGCTGTTCTTCTTAAGTGGTCCGCCGAGTGCGCCGCCGAATTGGTTTCTTCGAAATGGTGGCACGAATGCTTGGTCAAAAATACTTCGCGCATCCAACGCGCTGTTTCGCAGAAACTCGAAGAGCGATCCGTGCACTGAATTGCTTCCCGATTGCGTAACGACACTGACCTGAGCGCCGGCTCGCTTACCGTACTCGGCGCCATAGGTATTCGTCAGTACATTGAATTCGCGAACCGCATCGATGCCCAAAAGGTCGCCGCTGACGCCGCCGGGGGTCACTGAGAGTTGACTCGATCCGGTGTACTCGATGCCGTTGAGCAGGAACAGGTTGTCCAGCGGCCTGCGTCCCGCGACCGAAAACGTGTTTCCATTGCTGGTGATGGTTTGCGGACTCTTTAATACATAATTGATGGCGCCAGGATTGAGGGCGATCAGGTTGTCGAAGCTGCGCCCGTTGAGCGGAAGGTCTTTCACTTCGCGTTCACCGACGATTCCAGCCACTGAGGCGGTGGTCGTATTTACGACGGGAGCCTCGGCTGAAACGACGATTTGCTGAGCAAATTCGCCGACTTCGAGTTGCAGGTTCACCACTGCTTCCTGCGCAACATCGAGACGGATTCCGGTCCGAACCGCAGCCTTGAAGCCGGTTTTTTCAGCTTTTAATTCCTGTGGGCCGAGCGGCAGCGCAAGCACTCGAAAGCTGCCTGATTCGGAGGTGGTAACTGCGCGGGAAGCACCGGTTTCGAGGCTCTTGACGGTGACCGTCGCGCCGCCAATGCCCGCGCCGGTTGCGTCTTCCACACGTCCGGAAATCGATGCAGCGACCTGCGCCCAGGCTCCGAGCGCAATAGCAAGAAAGGCTGCGAGTAACCTCATGTATCTTTCTATTGTGCCAGATGTCGGACGGGCGTTCTAGTTCGGTTACTGAGCGATACGGAACGTGGTCCAGGCGTGGGAATCCAAGTCCCGAAGGACGTCTTTTTCCCAGGCGAATTCGGGATGTTTGGCCAGATGGTCCGCGGCTTTGAAATCGATTCCGCACGAATGACCCATGGCCGCGGTAAATGACATTCGCGCCGCCATGGATGCGTCAGTGGCCTTGTTCTGCACAGCGCCGGCAGGTCCGTACTCGCCCTGCCATGGCTTGGACCCGCGAGTCGACAGGTCAATGTGCCCGCACAGCGTCCGCTCACTGGGTACGGTTTCCTTATCGAACGTATCGTAGTGATCGGCTAGGAATCGTTGAGCAGCCTCGACGTCGATCTTGCCCCGGTTCTCCGCCATGAGTTGTTCCCATCGGACGTGGCGCGCGTTGGCGCTGATGCTCATGTCGCTGACCGGGAATTCGCTCGCTTCGTCGCGGATCAGGTCCTGGGATGCGGGAAAATTGGATCCCACGAAGTAGCCGTCCTTGGTGCGTTTCAACGTCACGTGCCTCAGACCGAGTTCCAGGCTGGCGATTTCGTTGTTCCTGTTGTCGGCTACCAGCCAGTTATTGGCGTAGCCGCCGTTGTTGCCATCCTTCATGATCCGCGCAAAATCGTCGATCGATGACGAATACTGCATGGCTTTGCGCGCGCGCACAAACTCGGGGATGCCGTTCGGATCGAAACCGGCGAAGTATCCGATGGTTGTTTCGGTGATCGTGATACCGGCGCTATTCACGCCGAAATCGTCGCCGCTGTGGATCAACCCGGGCATGCCGTCCATCAGAATCCTGTAGCCTTTGGACGGCGCGATATCGAAGATGACGTTCCATCGCGAGCCTTCTTTGTACTCGGTCCAATTGTTATGCGCGATGACAATCTTGCCGTCTTTGGTGTAAGTGCCGGTCGCCACAAAAGCGCTGCAATGCTCGGGAACCGGTTGCCTGGATGAGGTCAGCTTGTGTTCTTTGTCGTACCAGCTGGTGTAATAAGGCGCCAGCTCGAGCCAGGCATTCAGCGCCACGACGTCCCACAGATCCAGCGGCACGCTTCTGGCCTTGAGCCCTTCGACGATGCCTTTCAGTTCTTCTCGATACTGCGTCTCGATGTGCGGCCACAAGACTTTCTCGGCTGCTGTCCGGAAAAATGCGTAGTCCTTCTTGGAATCATGCGTCAGACCAAGGGCGACCACACGGTGCGCGTCCTCAATCTCGGGCGCCAGTAAATATCCGTGCTGGAATCCGATGTCGGCGGGTGACCCTTCCAGGTGAACGAAGATCCAACCGTTCTGATCCGGCCGGCGGAACGATTTTTTGAGTCGTGGATCGTTCTGGGGCTCGCGAGCCGGCGCAGCGCTCAGTCCAAATGCTAGGACAAGAAACAACGCAACCGTTTTGGCCATAATTTCTGAGCATAGCATCCAGGTCATAGCGGGCGCGTACTAACCCATGCCGCTGCCTCATCCGCTCAACGCTTAAGTGTTGAGCGGCTAGTTTCAGTGCACGAACGATATAGTAAGCTTTGAAATTCATGGCCGGCTTGCGATCATTAGTTCCATCGGCGTTGCGGCCTATGGTGACGAATCTCTACTATTGGCTTTTTCGCCTTCAACTCCGCCTTCGCTGCCGGCTCGCCGGTTACTTCGATCGAATGCACGTTTCGGCGCTGCCTATCCCGCCCGCCTTACTTCGATTCCGGGTCAGTGAATCGCTTTCCGTGCGTGAATTCCTGAGAATCGGCGAGGGTTGCGCGAATCTGGTCGAGCAGCACGTCCGCGAGGCCGGTTCGGATCTCACGCGATCGCAGCGGGTGCTCGATTTCGGTTGTGGGTGCGGTCGCACGCTGCGTTGGCTGCTCCCCAAGTACCGTAACGTGGAGTTTCACGGCGTCGATGTTGATCGCGGGGCGATCGAGTGGTGCGCTAAGAACTTGGGCGACGCCAGTTTTGTCACGACAAATCCCGAACAGCCGCTCCCTTATCCGAGTCACCACTTCGAGGTGATTTATTGTTTCTCGGTCTTCACGCACCTCAATGAGGACATGCAGGACTTCTGGCTGGCCGAACTGGGCCGGCTGCTCAAGCGCGACGGCGTGCTCTTTCTGACCGTGCACGGTGAACGCTCGGCAGGCGTATTGGATCATGCCGGTCTGGCGGCGCTCGAAACGGAAGGGTTCGTTTGCAAGAGCTCTCGTAAATTGAATGGAATTGTTCCCGAGTGGTACCAGACCACCTGGCACTCTCGCGATTACATCACCAAGCGTCTTTCAGTGATCTTTCAAGACGTTCAATATCAAGTAGTGCCCGACGGAATGCAAGACATTGTTCTGGCGCGGGCACGGGGTCGGCCGTGAGCCTTTCCGGGCCGCCCGAGATACAATTAAAGATTCCCGCCCATGGTCAAGGCAATTCCAGACATCCTGGCTCAAATTGTCGAACAGAAGAAGCTGGAGCTCGCCCATCGCGTTCACGGGATCGAGCGGCGCGCTGAGGCGTCTATTGCCGGCCGCCGGGACTTCGCGCGGGCGCTAACGACCCGTCTGCCGGCGATCATCGCGGAAATCAAACGCGCTTCGCCGAGTAAAGGCGTGTTGGCCGCGGACTTCGATCCTTCCGCGATCGCATGCGCCTACCAAGCAGGTGGCGCCGCCGCATTATCGGTGCTCACCGACGAAAAACATTTCCAGGGCAATTGGTCTCATTTGGAATCGGCCCGCGCTGCCACAATGCTTCCCGTCTTAAGGAAAGATTTCACGATCGACACTTATCACGTGCATGAGGCAGCGGCTTGCGGCGCGGATGCGATTTTGCTGATCGCAGCGATTCTTTCAGAGCGCGAGATGCGCGACTTCCGTGAACTGGCCGAGCGATATCGTCTCGCGGCGCTGGTAGAAGTTCACGATGAAGTTGAACTGAAGCCCGCTCTTGCTTCGGGCGCGCGCATCGTCGGAGTCAACAATCGCAATCTCCGTACGTTCGACGTCGACCTCGGAGTCTCGCTGCGGCTCGCCGAAAAGATTCCGGCCGGCGTTACCAAGGTAGCGGAAAGCGGTATACACACTGCTGCCGACATCCATCGTCTCGCCGCTGCCGGCTATCACGCGTTCCTGGTCGGCGAGCACCTCATGAAGTCCGCCGATCCGGCCCACGCGCTACAGGCTTTGTTGTCATGATCGTTAAAGTGTGCGGGATCACAAATCGCGAAGATGCGCTGGTTGCCGTGGAGGCCGGCGCCTCCGCCATCGGCTTCAACTTCTATCGCGACAGTCCGCGCTACATTTCACCTACGGGCGCGGCGATGATCGCTGCCAAAATCCCGCCGAGTGTATGGAGAGTCGGCATTTTCGTCAACGAGCCGCCGGATACAATCGCTCGTATCGTGCTGGACACCGGGCTCGACATTGTTCAGTTGTACGGGACATCGGAAGCACGCGGCACACGCGTCTGGCGCGCCGTGAAGGCCAATGAGTCGCTATTGGCGCACATCAACGACGACGCCGAAGCTTTGCTGCTCGATACGCCTTCAGACAATCTGCACGGAGGCACCGGCGCGAGCTTCGACTGGTCGAGCGCCAAGGGACTCCCAAAGAACATCATCATCGCCGGCGGACTCGATGCAACTAATGTTCAAAGCGCTATCGAACAAGCGCAACCTTGGGGCGTTGACTCGTGTTCGCGCTTGGAAAAATCTCCCGGCGTCAAAGATCACGACAAGGTTCGCCAATTCCTGAAAGCTGCGCTTCACCCATGATCACATCCCAGCCAGACACACAAGGCCATTTCGGACCATACGGCGGCCGCTATGTACCAGAAGTTCTAATGGCGCCGCTCGAGCAACTCGAGCAAGCATATCTCGAAGCCCGCCACGATTCAGCTTTTCAAGCCGAGCTCAAGGATTTGCTCGCCAACTACGCCGGCCGGCCGACGCCGCTCTACTACGCCAAGCGATTGAGCGAGATCTTCGGAGGCGCGAAGATCTACATCAAGCGCGAAGACCTGCTGCACACCGGCGCTCACAAGATCAACAACTGTCTCGGCCAGGCGCTGCTGGCTCGACGCATGGGCAAAAAGCGGATCATCGCCGAAACCGGCGCTGGACAACACGGCGTCGCCACTGCCACTGTGTGCGCTCTATTCGGCCTGGAATGCATCGTCTACATGGGTGAAGAGGACATGCGCCGGCAGCGCCTCAACGTGTTCCGCATGCGGCTGCTCGGCGCGAAAGTAGTTGGCGTCGCATCCGGCAGCCGTACTTTGAAAGACGCCATCAGTGAAGCAATGCGCGATTGGGTGACTAACGTCCACTCGACACATTACCTGCTCGGCTCCGCGCTGGGGGCACATCCCTATCCGCTCATGGTCCGCGATTTCCATAACGTGATCGGCGAAGAAACACGCCGGCAGATTCTCGAGCGCGAACATCGGCTGCCCGATTCCGTATTCGCGTGCGTCGGCGGGGGCAGCAACGCCATCGGCATGTTCCATGCATTCATAGGCGATGAAGGTGTGAAGCTCATCGGCGTCGAGGCCGGCGGTCGCGGGGCGGAACTCGGGGCGCACGCCGCGCGTTTTTCGGGCGGGTCTCCAGGCGTGCTTCACGGTGCCTGCAGCTACTTGCTTCAAGATGCCGATGGCCAGGTTGCGCTCACGCACTCGGTGTCAGCAGGCTTGGACTATGCTCTTGTAGGCCCGGAACATGCGTGGCTGCACGATCAGGGCCGCACGGAGTACTTGTCGATCACCGATGCGCAGGCGCTCGAGGCCGCTCGAACGCTCGCTCGAACAGAGGGCATTATTCCCGCGCTCGAAAGTGCTCACGCAGTAGCTGAAGCATTACGCCGGGCGCCCGCTCGGAAGAGCGAACTATTCGTCATCAATCTCTCGGGCCGAGGTGACAAAGACACCGACATCTATCGCGAGAATTTCAAGGAGCTCGATGAGCCAGACCAGGATCGGCCGGCTCTTTGAGCGGCTGCGCGCCGAGCATCGCCCTGCGCTAATCGCCTACATCACGGCCGGCGACCCCTCACCCGCGCTCACTTCGGCACTGGTCGCGGCGCTCGAACGCGGCGGAGCGGACCTGATCGAATTGGGTGTGCCCTTTTCCGATCCCATTGCCGATGGTCCGGTGATCCAACGCGGCTCGGAGCGTGCGCTGAAAGCCGGCACGACGGTCACCAGCGTTCTCAATATCGCCGCCGAGATCCGCAAGCGTTCCGAGATTCCGCTCCTTCTGTTCACCTACATGAACCCTGTCCTGCGCAACGGGCTGGACGCTCTGGCCCGGGATGCGGTGGCCCGCGGAATTGATGGCTGCCTGCTGACCGACCTGAGCGTTGAGGAAGCCGAGCGTTATACTGCATCGATGCGGAAGGCAGGTCTCGATACGGTGTTTCTAGCGGCTCCAACAAGCACCGATCGCCGGCTGAAACTTGTGTCCAAGTACTCAACCGGGTTCGTCTACCTGATTTCCAGAACCGGAGTCACAGGAGAGCGCGCCAGTCTGTCAGATGGCTTCGTGCCGCTGGTAGAGTCGATGCGTCGAGTCACCCAACTTCCCCTGGCGGTCGGCTTTGGCATTTCAACCTCCGAGCAGGCGCGCGCAGTCGGCTCGATCGCCGACGGCGTGGTGGTGGGCAGTGCGTTTGTCCGCGTCATCGAACAAAATGCCGCGAGCCCCGACTTGCAAGCGAAACTGGAGGCTCTGGCCCGCGAGCTATGCGGTGGTTTACTATCGAAGAATCCATGAGCATGGAAAGGCTCGCCGAATGCCGTAAGCAAATCGACGTGGTCGACTTGAAACTGGTCGCGCTGTTGAATGAACGGACTCACATCGTCGAAGAGATTGGGCGCATCAAGCAGAACCTCTCGCTGCCCATCTATGAGCCGAAGCGGGAAGATCAGGTTTTTTCCAACGTGACGAAAAACAATCGGGGCCCATTGACCGGTGAAGCACTCAAGCGCATCTTCGAGCGCATTATCGATGAGATGAGAACCATCCAGCGCGACAAGATGTTCTGATCCTGCTTAGCTGGTGTGATCCAGAATCACCTTCCAGCCTTTTGCCGTCTTGCGGAACAGTAAAGTAAAGATCCCAGCCGCTTCGCCACCCGCCTCCGCCGAGCGCTCCAGGTGAAACCTTCCAAGTACCGACGCATAGTCAGGGCCCAGCAAATGAATCTCGATGCCGGAAAATCGCAAGGTGCCCATTCTCGCCGGCGTCGGGTAGCGCTTGAAGTAGTTCGCGAGCACAGCGGCGTGTCCACGCGTGATCGTCGCGCCGACGAAAGTGGTAGATTCCGACTTCTCGTAGCCCTCCATGAATCCCGGAATGTCACCGCTATTCCAGGCCGCCACCTGATCATCGAGCACACGACGGATTTCTTGCTCGGGCGATGCGGCCAGAAGCGTCAGCGCGATCAATGGCAACACCAGTCTTGTCATAAAAAGAGTTTACAGGGTCCCCGGGCCGGATTGCGTGCTATTAATGGGTTTATGGTACGCGATGGCGTCGACAACATGGCCACGCCGCAATTGCGTGAAACCTTCAGCAAGTATGTCGGGCAGCTACAGCAGGTCAAAACGCATGAACTCACACACCGCGCCCAGCTTTTCATGTATCTTCTTCTGAAAGGAATTGTGCCGCCCACTACCAGGCGGCGCATGGCCAAAGCCAAACCATAACCGGCCGGACTGGAATTCTTGTATAAGGGAATATGCGCTTGGAGGGAAAGTAGATGGTCAACTGTCCAAACTGCGACGCCGTGATCGACGTAGACGAGGACGAACTAGGTGAAGGCGACACACTCACATGTGAAGAGTGCGGCGCCGACCTCAGCGTGACGGGACTCGATCCCCTCGAACTCGAACCCGAAGAGGATGAAGAGGAGGACAAGGACGACGAAGGTTTCCAATATGACTGAGATGGCGATGAGTAATGAGAGGGAGAGAAGGAAAGAGAGGGATGGGATTAAAC
>JACXTT010010237.1_pt1 | contig 12688 bp, 10 predicted proteins | sample 9270951 | NCBI WGS metagenome assembly JACXTT01 (sample SAMN15532306, study PRJNA645909) | rock metagenome | isolation source: weathered quartz diorite | place: Puerto Rico | collected 2017-06-21 | reverse complement strand
CCGGGGGGCAGCCCCTGGTAACCTTCGTCCCGGGGCCGGGCCCCGGAGCTGGACCTGGGGCCGCGGCTCGCGCCGGCGTCGCCTGGGGGCCGGGTCACCTGACCATGCAGGTGCTGATGCTCTCCTGGGAGTACCCGCCGCTGATCGAGGGCGGCCTCGCCAGGCACGTGCGCAAGCTCTCCGAGAACCTCGCCTCGCTGGGCGTCGAGGTGCACGTACTGACGCGGGGGAGGGAGGAGTCTCCCTCCGAGGAGGTCGTGGACGGCGTCCACCTCCACCGCGTGCGGGAGCCACTGAGGCCCGCCGAGCTGACCGAGTTCATCGCGTGGGTGGAGCACATGAACACGGACATGCTCGCGGCTGGGGTGGAGCTCGGCGACCGCTTCGACTTCGACCTGGTACACGGCCACGACTGGCTCGTGTCGGTTGCGGGCGACCACCTCGCCAAGCGCCTGCGCGCGCCGCTCGTGATGACGATCCACGCGACCGAGTACGGGCGCCACCAAGGCTGGGTCGACAAGCATCCCCAAAGCCACATCCACGGCATCGAGACCTGGATGGCAAACCGCGCGGACCAGGTGATCGCCTGCTCTGCGTACATGCGTGACCACGTGTCGGACATCTACGGGATCGAGGAAGAGTGCGTCGAGGTGATTCCCAACGGGATCGATCCGGCCGACCTGCAGCCCTTCGACGAGGCGGCGATGCGCGAGTTTCGCGCCCGCTTCGCGAGTCCGGACGAGAAGCTTCTGCTGCTTGTCGGCCGCCTCGTTTACGAGAAGGGATTTCAGGTGGCGCTCGAGGCGCTGCCGCGCGTGATCGAGGAGCTCGAGGGCCTGCGTTTCCTGGTCGCCGGGTCGGGAACCCACGAGCAGGAGCTGAAGGCCCAGGCCGCCGAGCTCGGCCTGCTCGAGCACGGCACCTTCCTGGGGTGGATCGGCGACGACGTGCTGCACACGCTTTACCGGATCGCCGACCTCACGGTGGTCCCGTCGATCTACGAGCCGTTCGGCCTCGTCGCGCTGGAGGCGATGGCCTCGGGATGCCCGTGCCTCGTCGCGGACACGGGCGGGCTGCGGGAGGTCGTCCCTCACGAGGACGTCGGCCTTCGCTTCCGTTCACGGGATCCACGGTCTCTCGGGGATGTCGCGATCCGGGTGCTCGCGGACGACGAGCTGGGAAGGCGCCTCGTCGCCGAGGCCTACGACCACGTCCGCAGCTTCGACTGGGCCGACGTTGCGGAGCGCACCGCGGAGCTCTACGACACCCTGGCCGCGGGCGTCGCCCGCGCATAGCGTCGACCCCCCACTCGGGGCCGCAGTCTCGTGAGCATTGTCACCGTGGTGCGCGCTAAGTTGGACCGGCCCCCTGTCGCGCGGGATGCCGGGCCGCGCCGCCCCGGAGACTGATCGCTGCGAGCCACGGCTCGGTTTCACCAATCGGTCACCGAATTCGACGTGCTCCTGCGAGGAAAGCGGGTCGGGTCGCACTTCGGCATCGGCTACCGCTTCTCACCGGAGCGCATCGATGCCGCAGCGTGAGACGGTGATTGGGCGGCGGAGACGATCTCGGCGAGACGCGACAGCGTCTGAGCCTTGAGCTGGCGTTTGACCTCGGCGTAGGCGGGGGCGCTCGCACGAAGCCGCGCGAGCTCGACAGCCCGTGCGACGAGGTCCGGCTCGTCGACGATCGTGTCTACGAGCCCCTTGGCCCGAGCCGTGCCCGGATCGATGACTTCACCGCTGAGCACGAGGTGACGGCGGTAGCCGGGATCGATCTCCGCATTGACGATCTCCATCGGGCCGGCGGGATAGGGGATCCCGGCGCTCACCTCCGTGAGCCCGAGCTTTACGTCACCGGGCGCGACCAGGCGCGCGTCGCAGGCGAGCATCAGGACGAAGGCACCGCCGATCGCGTGCCCGTTGATCGCCGCCACCGTTGCGGTGGGCAGGCCGTACAGCGCCGTCACGGCGGCGTTGACGTGCTCGATCATCTCAGCCCTCTGACCGGCGCTGTACCCAGGCAGCTCTTTGAAGTCGGCCCCAGCGGAGAACGCGGGACCGTCGCCCGTGATGACCACCCCGCCGGGCGGCACATCCGCGGCCAGTTCGTCCAGCCGCCGGTGAAGCTCCCGGATGAGATCGAGGTTGATCGCGTTCACGGGCGGGCGGGCGAGGACCACGAGCGCCGTTTCGTCGCGCTGCTCGATTCGGACCGAGTCCACTCGCCCATTCCATCACCAACGCGGCCGCGGAGCTGGTTGAGACAGCGGCGGCGGGGGGCAACTGCGACGATGGCGCGCGGCGTTACAGGCTCGATCACAGGAGGACAGCCGATGACCAGCGAGGTCCGCCATCGTCGCCGAGGAGTGGATCGAGGCGTACGACCTGTACGGACGCAACCGCTGACGACGCGGCCCCCCTCCTCGTCACTCCACGGGCTCCTGCCACCTCAGGCTCACTGGCGTCTCGCGCATCCTGATCACGCGGGCCGGCACTCCGGCCACGACGGCGTTCGCGGGCACGTCCTTGGTCACGACGGCCGACGCGCCGATGATCGCGTTGTCGCCGACGGTCACCCCCCGCAGGATCTGAGCACCGTACCCGATCCAGACGTTGTTGCCGACCCGCACGTCCCGCTTGTAGATCCCCTGAAGCCGGATCGCGCGCTCGACCTCGGCGACGTTGTGGTCGAAGTCGATCATCATCACCCGGTCCGCGACGATGCACTGCTCGCCGATCGAGACGAGTTGATACGCGGAGATCGTGCATTCCTGTCCGAGCACGGTCTTGTCGCCGATCCGGACGACGCCCTCGTGGCAGCGGATCTTCGTGCCATGGCCGATCCACACCCAGCGCCCGAACTGTACTCGGGCGGTCCTTCCGATCTGCAGCGTGACGCCGCTGCCGAGGAACAGCATGCCGTCGAGGAGCATGCGCCGGCCGGTCGGGGTCAGGAAGCGGCGGCGCAGAAGCCGCAGCGCGAGCAGCGCGTACTTCGGCGTGATCATCCGGTTCCGCGCCAGGAAACGAAGTAGCCCCAGGACGCCCGTTCGCCGTGGTGGGACCTCGGTCGGCAGCGGCGGTGCTTCCGGCAGACGCGTGGCCGGATCCACGGTTTCGCGGCTCACGGGGCTGCAATCATAGGCGCGCGGTGGAAGCGGACACCAGATCGAAGGGCACGGAGGCTTCTCTTGCTGAGCGGCTGCTGGCCGGCGACAAGCGCGCGCTCGCGCGGGGGATCACGCTCGTCGAGAACGACGACCCCGCCGGATGGGAGCTCGTGCGGGCCGTCTATCCGCGCACGGGCAACGCACGCAACGTCGGGTTCACCGGGCCGCCGGGCGTCGGCAAGAGCACGCTGATCGGCGCGCTCGTGACGCACTCTCGCGGCCGCGAGCGAGAGGTGGGCGTGCTCTCGATCGACCCGTCGAGCCCGTTCACGGAGGGAGCGCTGCTCGGGGACAGGATCCGGCTCGCCGAGCACTTCCTCGACGAGGGCGTCTACATCCGCTCGATGGCCAGCCGGGGAGCGCTCGGCGGCCTCGCCGAGGCGACTCTCCAGGCGGTGCTCCTGATGGACGCGGCCGGCAAGGAGGAGATCCTGATCGAAACCGTCGGCGTGGGCCAGGCCGAGATCGACATCATCGATCACGCCGACACGATCGTGCTCGTGCTGATGCCGGGCTCGGGTGATTCCGTCCAGGCGCTGAAGGCGGGCGTCATGGAGATCCCCGACGTGATCGTCGTGAACAAGGCCAACCATCCGCTCACGGACACCATGGTGCGCGAGATCCGCGGCGTGCTGGCGCTCGGTCCGCCGACGGACTGGAAGGTCCCGATCCTGAGGACCGAGGCGACCGAGGGCACTGGTGTCGAAAAGCTTGCCGAGACGATCGAGTCGCATTACGAGCACATCGCCGCGCGTGGCACGCTCGAGGAGCGCCGCAGCCGCAACCTGCGCAACGAAGTGATGGGCCTTGCCGCGGTCCGGCTGCGGCGAGAGCTCGAGCGCGCGATGCGCACGGACGAGCGCGTGCGCGAGCTGCTCGACCGAGTGGTCAAGCGGGAGCTCGATCCCGCCAGCGCGGCCGAACTCGTGCTCGAGTGGCGCGAATCGGCGAAGTGACCAAGCCGCGCTGGTGGTCGGTCCGTCCGGCGCAGAACCGCAAGCCCGCCACCTACACCTGTCCGTTCTGCCGTCGCTATCTACCGGCCCTGACGCCGCACATGCTGGTTGCGCCGGAGGGCGACTCGAGCAAGCGCCGCCACGCACACACCGCGTGTGTGATGGCCGCACGTAAGGCCGGGCGGCTGCCGACTCGCGGTGAGTGGCAGAAGACACAGCCCAAGCCGGAGCGGACGGGCCTGTTCGCTCGACTTTTCGGTCCCCGGCCGCCTACGGCGTAAAAGAGTCAGCCTCGGGTGCGCAGAGTGGACCGCGGCCTCCCGGCGATTCCGCGGGGCCGGAGCAGTCGGGCGGGCGGTTCAGATCGAATCCGTAAAGGTCGAAGAGATTGTCGGTGTCGTCCGGGGTAAGCGCCTGTTTCGTGGCGAGGACCAAGTGCCTCTCGTCATTCGAGGACGCGATCCAGCCGAGGCCGTCGGTGTTCGGAACGCCGATGTCCAGGAGCTTCAGGCTCCGGCCGTCCCACACATAGACGTCCGCAACGGAGTTCGTGTCCTCCGGCAGGAGTCGATCGGTGGTCGTGATGTAGAGGTGCTTGCCGTCAGGCTTGATCGAGAAGAAGCCGACGTATCCAGGCGTCCCCGCGGTCACCAGACGCGTGACACCGCCCTCGCGCATGTAAATGTCGAAGTTGTTGTTCGTGTCCTCGGGGACCAGGCGCTTGTTCGTCTCGAAGAAGACTCGCGTGCCGTCTCGCGAGAACGCGTAGTTGAACAGGTTCAGGAAGATGGAGCCGGGGCCGGCGTTGCCGAGCGGACCGGTCGTCACCAGGTTGTACGAGTTGCCGATCCGCTCGTAGATGTCGAAGTCCGAGTTGGTGTCGTCCGGGGAAAGGCGCGCGTTCGTCCACAGGAAGACGCGCGAGCCGTCGTACGACGTGTCCAGCGGCTCTGCGGACAGGCTCGGATTGCTCCTAACCTGGGGCGGAGCGAACAGATGCACGCCGCTGCTGTCGCGCTCGTAGACGTCGTAGCTGAAGATGCCGTGGCCGGAATTCTGATCCTCCGGCACCAGCGGGTCATTCGTTCTGAAGAACACTCGACTGCCATCCGGCGAGGCTGTGATGAAGTCGGTTGAGATCGGGTCGGAGCCCCCGGTGCCGGAAGTGGGCCCGGTCGAGACGAGAATCGTCTTGTTGCCGCTGCGCTCGTACAGGTCCTGGTCCGGTTCGTCTCGATCCGCTGAGACCAGCGGGCGATACGAATAGAAGTAGAAGTGAGCCCCGTCAGGCGATGAGATCGCCCGATCTTTGTGAAAGGTGTCGATCGGAAACGAATCACAGGGATAGAGATCGGGCGGCGTGATCGCGTCGTTTGGACCAGTCGAGACCATTGTGATCCGGCCATGCGAATACATGTAGATGTCTCCGCAGTTGTTCCGGTCCTCCGCTGTGAGCCGTTCGTTCGTGGCGAAGAACACCTTCGAGCCGTCCTTCGAGGCGCCGATGAAATATGTGCCCTTGTGCGTTCCCTTCGTGACGAGCTTGACCATGCCGTTCGACCATTCGTAGATGTCGTCGTTTTGATTGGTGTCCTGGGGGACGAGCGACTCGGCAGTCGCGAAGAAGGCCTTGGAGCCGTCCGATGAGATCGCCAAGAGGCGCGCGTCATACGGGCCGTTTCCACCGGATGAGACAAGGCGCGTCCGCCCGTTGAACCGCTCGTAGACGTCCTGACAGTCGATCCTGGGAGCCGTCTCGGGATCGTCGGCGTTCAAGTCCAGGCAGTTGCCGTCCTGGTCAGCCGACACGAGCTTCTCGCGCGTCTCGAAGAAGACGTGGCGGGCGTCGGACGACACCATCGCGTTGGTGGAGCTGTAAGCAGGGTGGCCGGCGGTCGGCCCGGTGGTGAGGAGTTCGAGACGGCCACCCGCCCGCGCCACTCCGGCGAATCCGCCGAACGCAAGCAACGAGGCTGCCATCACGGCCGCACAGGCGATGCGCATCTTCATCTCCCCGCGCGGAGCCTACTCCGCGCGGATAAAGGGGGCAAGCCGGTCAGCAGCCCAGCTGCCGGGCGATCACCATCTGCTGCACCTCGTCCGTGCCCTCGCCGATCGTGAGGATCTTGGCGTCCCGGTAGAAGCGGCAGATGGGGTACTCCTCGATGTAGCCGTAGCCGCCGTGGATCTGGACCGACTCCTCGCACGCCCGTACGGCGAGGCGGCCGGTCTTCAGCTTGGCCTGCGCCGCCGTGAGCGTGAAGCTGCGGCCCTGGTCCTTCTCGATCGCGGCGCGGTAGGTGAGAAGGCGGGCCGCCTCGATCTCAGCGGACATGTCGGCGATCTTCGACTGGATCGCCTGGAACTTCGAGATCGGCTGGCCGAACGCCTTGCGCTCCTTGGCGTACGACAGCGCCAGGTCGAGCGCGCCCTGGGCCATGCCGACGCCCATCGCGGCGACGCCGATCCGGCCGCCGTCGAGGATGTGAAGGAACTGCTTGAAGCCGTCGCCGCGCGGTCCGAGAAGGTTTTCCTCCGGGACCCGGCAGTCCTGGAACGTGAGCGGCCGCGTGTCCGAGGCGTTCCAGCCCATCTTGCGGTAGGCCTCTCCGATCACGTAGCCGGGCGTCCCGTTGGGCACGATGATGTTCGAGATCTCCTTGTGGCCGTTCGCGCCGCCGGTGACCGCGGTGATCGTCACGCAGCCCGTGATGTCGGTTCCCGAGTTGGTGATGAACTGCTTGGCGCCGTTGACGACCCACTGGCCGTCCTCGAGCCGCGCGGTCGTGCGGGTGTTGCCCGCGTCCGAGCCCGCCTCCGGCTCGGTGAGGCCAAAGGCCGCGAGCTTCCGTCCCGCGAGCAGCTCGGGCAACCAGTCACGCTTCTGCTCATCCGTGCCCCAGAGGTAGATCGGCATCGTCCCCAGCGAAGTGTGCGCTGCGACCGTGATGCAGACGGACGCGTCCACCCGCGCGAGCTCCTCGATCGCGATCGCGTAGGCGAGGGTGTCGGCTCCGCCGCCGCCGTATTCCTCGGGAAACGGGATTCCCATCAAGCCGAGCTCGCCGAGCTTCGCGACGATCTCGTAGGGAAAGCTCTTGGTGCGGTCGAGCTCCTCGGCGACGGGCGCGATCTCCGCGCGCGCGAAGTCCCGCACGGTCTGCCGGATCAGCCGTTGCTCGGCAGAGAGGTCGAAGTCCACGATTCCCCTATTTAGCGGTTTACCGCGTCTGCTGGCGGGCGAGGTCGACGAGCAGGCGCACGCCCCAGCCACTCGCGCCCTTGCCGACGTAGTCGCGGTTGTCCTGGTCCCATGCGACGCCCGCGATGTCGAGATGGGCCCACGGCTTTCCGTCGACGAACTCCTCGAGGAAGGATGCGGCGTACGCGGATGAGGCCTTGCGCTGCTCGGAGACGTTCACGAGGTCCGCTACCTTGCCGCGGGTGAGCTCCTTGTAGTCGGGGTGGAGTGGCATGCGCCACACGAGCTCGCCCGTCCGCTCGCCGGCCTGCGTCAGCTGGTCGCACAGGGCGTCGTCGTTCGAGAACATCCCCGCATAAGTCGATCCGAGGGCGATGATGATGGCTCCCGTCAGAGTCGCCACGTCCACGACGCACTCCGCGCCTTGGCCGACCGCGTACGAGAGGGCGTCCGCCAGGATCAGGCGTCCCTCGGCGTCGGTGTTGTTGACCTCGACCGTCCTGCCGTTCGTGATCGTGATGATGTCGCCCGGCCGGGTGGCGTGGCCGGATGGCATGTTCTCGGTCGCGGGCACTACCGTGACCACCTTCAGAGGGAGCCCGAGCCGCGCGATTGCGACCGTGCCCTCGATCGCCGCCGCGCCACCGGACATGTCCATCTTCATCTCCTGCATCTTGGCCGAGGGCTTGATCGAGATCCCGCCCGTGTCGAACGTCACCGCCTTACCGACGATGCCGAGCGCCGGGCCTTCGCCCCCGTAGCGCAGCACGATCAACCGCGGCTCCTCGTGGGAGCCGCGCGCGACGGCGAGTAGCCCGCCCATCCCAAGTTCCTCGATCTGCCGCGGCCCCAGCACCTCGGCCTCGAGGCCGTCCACCTCGGCCGCGCGGGTGAGCGCGTGCTCGGCGAGCGCGGACGGGGAGAGCACGTTCGGCGGAAGGTTCTGGAGGTCGCGCGTCGTGTTCTGGCACTCGACCACGACCTGGGCGGCCTCGACCGCCGGCGCGACGTCCTCGTCCGAGACGACCTCGAGCTCCTCGGGAGTGTCATCGGGCTTCTCGTCCGCGCCGCTTTTGAACCTGTCGAACTTGTAGGAGGCGAGCAGGCAGCCCTCGGCGATCGCCGCCGCGTTCACCGCCTGATCCGTCTTGCCGGGCACGGCCCAGGCGAGCGAGCGAGATCCGGCATCCCCTGCCCGCCGGAGGCCGACCGCCGCCGCGATTCGTGCGCGCTCCGCGTCGAACTCGCTCCGCTTGCCGAGTCCGACGGTGATCACGCGTTCTGGCGCAATCGCCCCCTGGGGGTGGAGGATGGCCGTCTTCCGAAGGGCCGCCCTTGCTTCGCCCGACTCGATGAGGCGCCCGATTCTGTCGCCCAGGGCATCATCGACAGCCGCCGGAGCGCCCTCGTCCTCGAACAACCCGACGCAGAGCGTGTCGCCAGCCGTATCGGTTGGAGCTCCCCTCCGGAACGACGCACGCATGAAGCTGCGCAGGATAAATGAATGCTTACTTCATCGAGAGAGCCCGCCTAAGGACTTGTTTCAGAACCCCGCGTGTGCGGATGGCGAGCGCCGGATCAAGCGGGGCAAGGACGCAGGGAGGCCGCAATAGCAGCCGCTATTGCGCCGACCGAGGACGCCGCATCCGCGCAGATGGGCCGCCGCCAGACGTGCGCGGGGGGTTTTGGAACAGGTTCTAAGGCCGTCTCCCGAACATCGTGGATTAGGTCCTGCGTTAGCATGAATTCCAGGCATTGAGTGCTCGCCAATCGACCGAATCGAGGTTTGACCACATGCCAGAGACCGTGATTCTGGGGGCCGCGCGTACGCCCTTCGGCAAGCTCGGGGGCGCGCTCGCGAGCTTCGACGCGACCGATCTGGGCGGCCGGGCGATAGTTTCCGCACTCGAGCGCGCGAACGTCGAGCCGGAGCAGGTCGAGAAGGTGGTGATGGGCCAGGTCCTCCAGGCGGGCCAGGGTCAGATTCCCTCACGCCAGGCCCAGATCAAGGGCGGAATCCCGAAGGAAGTGCCCTCGGAGACCGTGAACAAGGTCTGCGCATCCGGGATTCGCTCGGTCGGGATCATCGACCAGGCGGTGCGGGCGGGCGATGTCGAGACGGCAGTCGCCGGCGGCATGGAGAGCATGTCGAGCGCGCCATACCTGCTTCCGAACGCCCGCTTCGGCTACCGGATGGGGGACGCGAAGGTCCTTGACGCGATGATCCAGGATGGGCTTCGGAACCCGTTCAGCGGCAAGCACATGATGCAGGAGGCCAGCGAGGTCGCGACCGAGCTCGAGCTCACGCGGCCCGACATGGACAGGTGGGCGCTCCGCAGTCACGAGCTCGCGGTTCGAGCGACGGACGAAGGCCGGCTTCCGGAGGAGATCACGCCGGTCACGATCAAGTCGAAGAAGGGTGAGAGCGTCGTCGAGATCGACGAGGCTCCTCGCCGCGACACTTCGCTCGAGGCACTCGCGAAGCTGCCGCCCCAGTTCGCGAAGGACGGCTCGCACACCGCGGGCAACGCGCCGGGCGTGAACGACGGCGCGGGCGCCCTCGTGCTTGCCTCTGACAGGTGGGCAAAGCAGGAAGGACGCCAGATCATGGCGCTCATCATCGCCACCGCGGAAGTCGCCGACGACTTCGCCTATCTCGCGCGGACGCCAGCAAACGGGTAGCTGAAGGGACTCGGGAAGGCCGGCCTTGAGCCTGGAGACATCGACCTTTGGGAGATCAACGAAGCCTTCGCCTCGGTCGCTATCAACTCGGTGCGGATGCTCGGCGTCGACGAGGACAAGGTCAACGTGAACGGCGGCGCGATCGCGCTGGGGCACCCGATCGGTGCCTCCGGCGCGCGGATCCTGACGACGCTCGTCTACGAGCTTCGGCGTCGCGGTGGAGGTCGCGGCGTCGCGGCGATCTGCTCGGGCGGCGGCCAGGGCGACGCGGTAGTCGTCGAAGTCAACGGGGCGTAGTGGCCCCGCGCCGCGCATATCCGTACGCGGTCTTCGACGTCTTCACGGAGCGGCCGCTGGAAGGCAACGGGCTCGCGGTCGTCCAGGATGCGGACGAGCTCGACGAAGAGCAGATGGCGGCCTTTGCGCGCGAGACTCGTCTGTCGGAAACGACGTTCGTGCAAAGCGCGCAGTTGGAAGACGCCGACTACCGCAACCGCATCTTCACGATCGCGCGCGAGATTCCGTTCGCTGGCCATCCGTCGCTCGGCACGGCGGTCGCCGTGGCGTTCGCGCGTGGCGAGCGGGAAACGACATACACCCAGCAGACAGGCGTGGGGCTCCAGCCAATCGATGTGCGCATCGAGGAAGACCGAGCGTGGGCATCCATGCTCCAAGAGCAACCCGAGTTCGGCCCCGAGATCGACGCTCGCCACGTGCTCGCTGCCTTGGGTCTGGTGCCCGGCGACGGCGACCGGGAGCTCCCGCCGCAGGTCGTGTCGACCGGGATCCCGACCTTGATCACGCCGGTCGTGAACGTCACGTGCGTAAGCAGGGCGCGGCCCGACTTCGAGCTGATCGCCGATCTGACGGCGCGGTACGGGACCTCGAACCTCTACCTCATCTGCCTTCACGACGACGGCAATGTGAGGGCACGAATGTTCACGAGCTTGGTCGTAGGCGGGGAGGATCCCGCGACGGGCTCGGCGGCCGGTCCGCTTTGCGCGTACCTCGCGGAGCGCGGACGCGGCACCAGCTTCGAGATCACCCAGGGCGTCGAGATGGGGCGTCCTAGCCGCCTGCTGGCCGAGATGGAGGACCGGCGGCCGCGCGTAGGTGGAAACGTCGTGAAGGTGATCGAGGGCCAAGTGCTGCTGTGAGCCTCGCCGGCAGTTGACCGCGGCAGCCTTCTTCGACCTCGACCGCACTCTGATGGCGGGCTCGAGCGCATACCATTTCGGTCGCGCGATGTACAAGGCGGGGCAGATGAGCCGCCGCCAGATCGCCCGCGACGCGCTCGACCAGATTCGCTTTCGGATCGAAGGCGCAACGGACGCGGCCGTGAAAGTGCTCCTCGACCGCGTGCTGGAGGGCATCAAAGGACAGCGCGTAGTCGAGCTCCGGCGCCTCACTCCCGACGTGCTCGCCGGCATCTTGCCCCGCGTCTATCCGCAGATGTTGGGGGTCGTGCGCGAGCACCAGGACGCGGGGCGGCCGGCGTTCATCGCGACCGCGGCGTCAGAGCCGGCGGCCGAGATTCTCGCCCAGGCGCTCGTCATGGACGGCGCGATCGGGACAAGGTGGGAGATCGAGAACGGCGTCTACACCGGCCGGCTCGAAGGACCCTTCGCCTACGGCGAGGGCAAGGCAACGCGCCTGCGCGAGTTCGCCGCCGCGCGCTCCATCGACCTGGGCTCCAGCTGGGCCTACACCGACGCCGCCTCCGACCTGCCGATGCTGGAGGCGGTCGGGCACCCGGTGGCGGTCAACCCCGACGCGGAGCTGGCCGAAGTCGCGAAGCGCGAAGGCTGGGACGTGCTGCGCTTCGAGAAGCTCGGTGAGCGCCTGCGGGTCGCGGCCGCAATCGTGATCGCGGCGACCGTCGGCGGCAGCGGCTCGTGGTTCGCCGCCCGGCGCCGCGCCCGGCGCGCGTAACCAGATCAGGGCACGAAAACGCCCTGCGTCATGAAGAGCGTGTTGTCCCCAGACGTGGCGGCGCTGCCGTCCGCCCCGGTGTCGTAGACCTGGATCGGGCCAAGCGCCCAGATCGAGCGCTTCGCGTCCTGAACAATGCCGGGCACCACCGCGTTGGCGGTGGTGCTCACGCCGCACACCCCTCCGGTTGACGGGCTTGTGGAGGAGCAGGACACGACGACCGAGAAGGGGAGGTCGATCAGCGTAGAGGTGTCGTTCGCGGTCGAGCCGTCGTAGTGGTCGCTCCGGCGGATGACGACGCTGACCTGGAGCTGGCCCGTGTAGTCGGGCCCGTCGGCGGTGTTGGCGCTCGCGCAGACCGATGGCGACGTCGCCGGAAGGCAACGAACGTCCGTGAGGTTCGCGTTGATCAGGACGTCTTCGGGCGAAAACGGATTGACGTTGAAGATGACGGACCCGATCGAGCCGGCGGGCGCCCCGTTCGAGTCCGGGCTCCCGATCGTGAGGAAGCCGGACGTCTGGGTGGGTGGGCTGCACGAGCCGAACGAGAGCGGGGCGCCGTGTGTGCTGTTGGGCGCGTTACACGCAGCGTACGCAGGCACGAGCGGCACGCGAACCGGGCTCGCGCCCCTGGGTCGGATGAAGCCGGTGAAGTAACGCGGCGCCCAGTCGGGATTGACGTCCGCGCCCGGGCTGTTCGTGAGCCTCGTCTGGCCGGTGCCATCGGCGTTCATCGTGTAGATC
>JACXTT010010236.1_pt1 | contig 12690 bp, 10 predicted proteins | sample 9270951 | NCBI WGS metagenome assembly JACXTT01 (sample SAMN15532306, study PRJNA645909) | rock metagenome | isolation source: weathered quartz diorite | place: Puerto Rico | collected 2017-06-21 | reverse complement strand
AGAAAAAAGGTCATCTTTCGACTCCGTAGGGGAGCACTTGTTCGGACGCACATGTAGAAGCTGCCGGTATGTATTCATGGCCTCGGAACCCTTGCCCTTGGCGTCGAACGCCTGGCCCAAACGCAACCACGCTTGTGCGGTGGCGTTGATTTCGAACTGTTGCTGCTGGCGGTTTGCCGCTTGCGTAGCCTTCTGTAAATAGCCGATGGCGCGATCGTAATCGCGTAAGAGAAAGTGCAGATGGCCGCGCATATACTCAACGCGTTCGTTCGTCAACTGTGAGAAGCCCGCCGTGTTTTTCGTTCGATATTGTTCAATGAAATCGATCTGCTCGAGCGCTTTGGTCTTGTCGCCGAGGTCCGCATACAACTGCGCCAGCTCGAACCGGAACAGGTAGTTGCGAGGGAACTTCGACGTGGCGTCGAGCAGCAGCGGCACGGCTTGCGCCTGCCGTTTTTCGCGGCGCAGAATCGCCGACAGCAGCACTTCGGCATCCACGCGATTCGTCGAACCTTTTTCTACGACCGACCGCAAGGTGCGAATTCCTTCTTCGCGATCTCCGCGGAATCCGGCCAGGAATCCCAACAGTTTGATGGTCACGGGAAGACTGCCAATCAGGTAGTCGTGCACGCCTTGCACCAGCCGCGCGTCATACAATCCCGCGTCTGCTTCGGTGGCCTGCAGGTGCAGCTTGCGGGCTTGCGTGGCGTCGCGCAGCGGGTCGAGCCAGGCCTTGTTGACGAGGTAGTTCCAGTTGGCGCGCAATCCAACCGCGACACCCATGCTGTACAGGCCTTTCGTGTCTTTCGCATTGGCCCTGATGCGCGCTTGCGATAACTCGATCGCCTTCGCAATCGAGGTTTCGAAGAGACGCTGCTGTTCGGGGGTCACCGGCAGTTTGGGACGGCTCACCAGCGGATTGGTGGCGCTGATCAGGTCCGACTCGAGCGCGCCGTGCTGGTACATCGCGTAATACAAAACCGTTTGCGCAATGTGGACCTGATGGCCGGGATCGTTCGGTTCAGCTGTAGCCGCGGCGGTGAAGGCCTCTAACGCCTCTTTGTACTCGAGGTTGTAGAAATGCTGAAATCCCGGTTCGGCGAGGGGATCTTTCGCAGCGGCTAATAGCGAGCCAAACGACAGGAAAAGCGCGAACCTGAATGAGCCCCTAATCTTTCGGGGTAAGCTGACGGAGCGCCCAAATGGCATGTTCTCGAATTATTTCCTCTTCCGAATCCGCCAGACGCTGCAGCGGTTCCCGAAATCTGGCTGCGCCGCTATTGCCCATCGCGACCGCGACGTTACGGAGAAAGCCAGTATAGCGCGCCCGTCTTACGGGGCTGCCGCTAAAGTATAGACGGAACTCATCCGGTTTCAGATTCACCAGAGTTTCAAGACCCGGGGCGAACCGCCCTGGAGCAGGCTGAAATTCGGGCTCTTCCGTCACTGGCGCCCGCCTGTTCCACGGGCACACATCCTGACAGATGTCGCAGCCAAACACCTGGTTTCCGATTTCGCCCCGCTGCGCCTCGGGTATGGAACCCTTCAATTCAATCGTGAAGTAAGAAATACACAAACTCGCGTCCAGCTTCCATGCGCCGGCGCCGTCTGGCACAATTGCCGTGGTCGGGCAGGCGTCGATGCAGCGGGCGCAAGTGCCGCAGCGGTCCGGAGGAGGGGTGGCCTCCGGCTCGAGATCGAGCGACAGCAGGACCTCCCCGAGCAGGAACCAGGAACCCTGTTGTTCGTTGATAAGGCAGGTGTTTTTGCCGATCCAGCCGAGACCGGCGAGCCTGGCATAAGTCCGCTCGAGCAACGGCGCGGTGTCGACGCAGATGCGGTATTCGAAATCAGCGAGCGTTCGCAGGTGGGTGACGAGACGCTCGAGGTCGCGGCGGATCGTGTCGTGGTAATCCTGCCCCCAGGCGTAGCGCGAGATCCAACCGGTTTCCGGTATCGACTGGTTGGAGTGTGAAGTGTTATACAACTTTCCGACACAGAGGATGGACTTCGCCGAAGGAAGCAGGTTTCTTGGGTCGCCACGAAGGCCGGCGCGGTGATCCGTGAGATAGCTCATCTTTCCCGCGTGCCCGGCTAGTACCCAGTCGCGGTAACGGCTATAATCCGCGGCCGCTGGGGCTGCGGAAACCACTCCCGCGAGCTCGAAACCGAACTCTTTTGCGGCGCGAGTGACGTCGTAGAACGAAAGTGCCATGATCAGCTAGGGATTAAGGCCGATGCCAAAAAAAGTCATTCTGACCGATAGTAAGAGTACAGTGAAGAAGGCAACGGCATTTCTCCGGATCATCCTAGGGATCGAGGGAGTCGTACTCATCCTCCGCACACCCCAGATTATCGCGGCGTTGACCCGCGATGCGGGGGCTGGCGGCGCGGCGCTCGGAGAATTCTGGGCGAACCTGGCCTCGCGGATGGACACGGGCATGCCAATTCTGGGCATGTGTGCGCTGATGACGGCTTGGGGCCTGCTCAGCGGCAAGAAATGGGCGGATCGCGCCGGGTTCATGATGAGCGTGATCCACCTGATTCTGTTTCCCTTCTTCACCCCGGTGGGATTGTTGGGGCTCGCAGTTTGGAAGCGCACCAAAGCGGTTGACGGCTTGAATATCCGCTGGCAGGATCCCGTTCCGACGGCGGTTCTGCCTGGCGCCTTCCGCCTGCTCGCTTCGGTTGCCGTCTGTACGATGACCGCGACGCTGTACTTGCTGATCGGACACAGCCAGGCGCATGAAGAAGAGCTGCTGCCGGCCTGGAGCCTGCCGCTTTTGCTCGCCGCAGCCTTTGGAATTCTGTCTGTAGTGCACGATTTGGGGCACATTTTCGCTGGCCGTATCTCCGGCTTCACTTTCGATTCGATTCACGTTGGATTTCTGGAACTCGATCGCACGGAAACGGGCGGCTGGCAGCGGCGCAAGCGCGATGACAGCGTCTGGAAGTATTTGCGCGTAGGCGCCAGGGCGACGCGGCTCGATCGTCTGGATAGCCGGCTCGTAGTGCTGCAACTGGGCGGTCCGCTGAGTGAGTTTGTCATTGGCCTGGTCGGATTTGCCGCTATGGTGGCGGCGGCCAACCTGTATGCGAAAGAGTTGCTCGGCATTTTCTCCCTGATGGCGTCTTGCCGCTTTGTCATGGAAATGGCGCTGCTGCGCACCTCGAGCGAGGACTACACCGACGGCGCGAGATTAGTGCAGTTGTGGAATCGCGATCCGGAGGGCGAGCGCTGGTGCGCGTTGCATTCGATTGCGCAATCGCGGTCCGAGCCGGTCGCGCCGAAGGATTGGCCGGAAGCCTGGGTGGTGCGTCTTTCCGCTGACCCCGAGTCGCCGGTTTACGCCGCCGGTTGCTTCTACGCCTATGCGCATTATCTCGACAGACACGATCTCGAGCGGGCGGAAGAGTTCGTGAACCGCCTGCGCTCCATCAAGGGCTGGAATAACCAGGAGCGCGTCGCAATTGAAGTGGCGTTCTTTGAAGCATTCACAAACCAGCGGACTGCAGCGATGGTGAACTACGGCGGCGTCTTCGAGCAGAGCCCCGCGTCCATGCGCATGGAGGCGATGGCGCTGGTCTCTGACGGCTATACAGGCGAGGCCACCGAGAAGATCGTGCAGTCCCGCAATTCGCTCGGCGCCGGCGGCTGGGCGATCTTCGAGAACCGCCTGCTCGGCGAGATCGAACGCCGCATCATCGAAAGCCGCGCCGGCGTGAACGCCAGTGCAAAGCCGGCCTCCGCGCTCGCAGACCTACCCGTCGAGAGTTTTGCGGACCTGATTCGCCGGACCGCGATGTAGCTCCGGCACACCGCTCCACCCAGGCCAACCTTTTCCGCAGTCAAAAAAACCAAGAACCAGCGGGGGATCTCACACGGATTCGCGACCAAGGGATGGGCGCGCCAATCGCGTACTTCAAGGAGATCCCCGATGTTATTTCGACGATCCATACTAGGGTCCGCCGCGATGCTGTGTCTGCTCGGCGGCGCAGGAGTTGTGCAAGCGTTTCCGTTTGGCGGCGATGATACCGGTGGCGTGATGGTGTACACCATGTCCAACGACGCCGCGGCGAATCAGATTATCGCCTACCGTCTGGGCGCGAATGGCGTACTCAACATAGCCGCCACGGTCGCCACCGGAGGTCGAGGCCTGGGCGCCGGTCTCGGCAGCCAGGGTGCGGTCGTCCTGAGCCAGGGCAATCGCTGGCTGCTCGCCGTGAACCCGGGTAGCAACGACGTCAGCGTGTTCCGTGTTTCGGGCGAAAGCCTCACTCTCGCCTCCAAAACAGCGTCTGGTGGAACCCAACCCCTGAGCGTTACGATTTCAGGTGGAATCGTCTATGTGCTCAATGCGGGCGTACCCAACAACATCACTGGCTTCAAGCTGGGCAACGATGGTTCCCTAACCCCCATCGCGAATTCCACAAAGGCGCTCAGCGCGGGCAGCGTGGGTCCTGCTCAGGTGCAATTCACATCCGATGGCGCCCGCCTGATCGTCACGGAAAAGAATACGAACCTCATCGATGTCTTTCCGGTGCGCGATGGCGTTGCGGGAACGCGCGTGACGACGCCTTCGAAAGGCCTGACGCCATTTGGTTTCGCGCTGGATCGTCACGACCGGGTGTTTGTTTCGGAAGCCGCGGGAGGCGCTGCTGGCGCAAGCACGGTGACTTCCTATGACATCGCCTCGAACAGTGCTCTTGACGCCATCACAGCAGCCCTGCCCACCGCGCAGGGCGCCGCGTGCTGGGTTTCCGTGCATCCCACTGGACGCTGGGCTTATGTCAGCAACACCGCCAGCCGCACCGTGACGGTTCTCAACGTGAGTCGCGACGGCAGCTTCAATCTGCAGCCCGGTCTCGGATTCACGCCGGCCGGCGGCACACTCGACACCGCGTTCAGCCCCGACGGCCGTAACCTTTATGCGCTCACCGGCGACGCCGCATCAATCGTAGTCTTCCACGTCAATGCGGATGGAAGTCTGACGGCCCTTCACACCAACTGGGCGCCGGCCGCGGCGGCGGGCCTCGCCGCCCAGTAACTTTCGCTCTCAAGGAAGTCAAAATGAATATTGAGGTCTGAAAACCGCTCTTGCGAACTCACATCCTGCTGGCGTCGTTGAACGGCGCCTTTTTGGCTGCTGCTGCTCTAACATCTGCCGCCCACGCCCAAGTCTTTGTGACCGGGCTGGGCGGCGCTGCTGCGTTATCGAACAGCGCCGCCGCGTCGGCGCAGCCGGTGGTAAGCGCATCGAACTACGACGCCAAACTCGGACCGGCCTGGAATGCCGGGGTCGGCTACCACATTGACGACTGGTTCAGCGTGCAGGCCGGCTATATCTGGAACCGCAATCGAATCATCGCCAGTCAGGTCATTGGGGCGGCGTTCCTCCAGAAAGAAGACGTCCGCACGCAGCACGCGATTGCCGCGGACGTGATGCTGTACTTCCGCCCGCGAACGAGCCGCATCCGGCCTTATCTGTCGGCGGGTCCAGCCTGGGTCCGCATGCTGTCGCAGAACAAACCCGGGCTGCGCGTGGCCGTTGGCGTGGACCTGATGTCCCGCCGCACTGGCTGGGGGTTCCGCTACAGCTTCAGCGAGATGACGTCGGCGAATCCGTTCGGCAAAGCATTGCAGCCTCCAGGCCAGCGGAGGCTCATGAACTTCCAGAATATTTTCGGGGTGATCAAAACGTTCTAGACTAGTGCCCGCAGTAGCGTGAGTATGGGCATCCCGGCCAGAAGATGGGAGCATTCTCGACCGTCTCGCCGAGCACCCTCGCGTGGCACACCGAGCAGGGATTGCGGGACTGTAGATTCTCCGACGGCAGCATTGCCACGGCATGTTCGAATACGCACAACTCTCCACCGTCCGCGCGGCTTTGCGAGAGAATCCGCAGCGGACCCTGGTCCTGCGCCAGCAACATGAGCTCAGAGAAGATCCGGGACTTCAATCGCGATCCGGCCCGCTCCGGCGCGTCGATCGCCTGTTCGGCCTGACGAATGATGTCGTCGATCATCTGACTTCTCCCGTCTCCTGAGTATTCGCCGGCAAAACGGACCGGGGCGGCGGCAAATGCTTGCTGGTCATGAGGCCGCCCCGGCCTTTGCCGTCTTGCTCAGCCACTGTTGCCGGAACCGCTCTCTCGCCCGTGCGAGAAGCCGTTCCACCGCTTTCTCCGTTCGTCCACTCGCCGCCGCCATCTCCCTGGCCGACCGCCCGTCCCAGTAGCGCCAGCGCAGCACTGCCGCGTATTCATACGGAAGTTTCGAGAGCGCCTCCGCCGCATCCTCGGCTTGCCTGTTCTGCGCGAGCGCCGATTCCGGATCCGGCGCTTCGTCCACTACATCGGCGGCGGAGTCGTTCCCTTCCAGCGCTTGCAGCGGACCTCCGAGCGTGCGGCGGTAATGATCCTCCACCTTGTGCCGGGCGATGCTCAGCAGCCAGGTCTCGAGCGACGCGCTTGCGGAGTAACCCGCCAGGCTTCGCCATGCAGCGATGAACACATCCTGCACGAGGTCGTCCACCATGTCGATCTTCGGCGCCAGCCGCCGCCATACGTACTTGTGGACCGCGTCGGTATGCAATTCCACCAGCCGCGCCATGGCCTTCCGGTCACGCGCCAGGATCGCGCTCGCGAGACCGAGGTCGGACGCGTACTGCTGCTGCTGCGGCTGTTGTTCCTGAACGGTTGACGGGGCCAAAGGGGTTCCTGCTACAGCGGTTTTGTCGCCGCTAGCAAGCAAATCCCCCTTGGGGCGCCATTTCATCCCGCTTGCAGTGTCTCTTCCACCCAACGCACCATCGACCGCTGCTTTTGCACATTGCCGAGCGCCGCCTCGAGGTTCACGTAGCGGATGCCCATCTGCACCGCAAGGCGTGAAAGCGAGCCATCCTCGTGCCCGCGCGGACGCGCTTGCAGCACAACGTTGTAACGTCCGGAGCTGAGCCGCGCGAAATCCGCGGGGTCCGATACCAGGCCGAAATCATGCGGATGTTCCGGGTCGTTCAACGCAACCTCGTCCGAAATCGGAATCTCGGTCTGGACACTGTAACCGCGCTGGTTGTTGTGCAACGCGAGAATCAGGCCGCCGGGCGGAGGGATCAGACGGTTGACGACTTCGTGACGGCGGTAGCCGAGGTGCGTCACGCCATTGATTACCTGGGACGTCTGCCAGGTAGGGTTCAGCAACTCCAGATTGCGCTGTGCGCCTTCGTTCGAAAACATGCGGTTGGGATCCAAGTGGCCTCCGCGAAAGGCGACATTGCGGGTTGGATTCTCCACGAGGTAGGCGATGCCCTTGCCGCTGCCGCCTGCACTCATGTGTTCGGTCAGCACTTGCCTGGCCGTGGACTCATCGCCGTGGATCAGCAGGTAACGAATGTGCGAACCGCTTACGTTTCGCGCGAGCCGTTGGAACCGGATGCCGGCAAGGCGGAGGCGTCCGCCGCCGCCGCTTCCGAACAGCGAGAGTCCAAATGCGGGCGCGGATGCCGCTGCTGCGGCGACACCCGCTCCACAAGCGATTCCAAGCTGTTTGAGAAAGCTGCGTCTGCCGTTGCTTCGGCTGCTGTTTCGGTCGGACCACATGCTTCCAGAATACTCATGCACCGTTCCATCGCCTCCGCAAGGGCCCTGGGCTGCACCGGTTTGCCGATGTGATCGGACATCCCGGCATCGAGGCATCTTCGGCGAAAGCATTGGCGGTAACGGCGACGATGGGGATTCTTCTGCCTTTCGGCCCCGACCGGCGGATCGCTCGCGCCGCTTCGAAGCCGTCCATCAACGGCATCTGGCAATCCATCAGAATCAGGTCGAACTCTGCCTCGCTGAATCGCTCCACCGCTTCGACGCCATTGTGCGCGAGCGTGACCGCATGCCCCATTTTTTGCACCGTGTGGACGATGATCCGCTGATTGACTGGATTGTCCTCGGCAATGAGCACCCGAAGCCTTGGGAGCAGCTCCTGTTGCGAGATCACGGACTTTCGGGTGATCGGGCTCCCTTTTTCGAGCGGCAGATGGAACCAGAACAGCGAACCTTGCCCGGGACCGGCAATCGGCGAAGACTCCACGCCGATTTCGCCGGACATCGCGTCGACCAGCTTGCGGCAGATCGCCAGGCCCAGGCCGGTTCCGCCAAACCTGCGAGTGGTGGACTGGTCGGCTTGCGAAAATTCATCGAACAGATGGCCTAGAGACTCCGCTGGAATCCCGATGCCGGTATCGCGCACCGCGAAACGGACCATCCTCGGGGCGCCCTCATCCACATTCTTGTCCCAATGCACGATCACCCGCACGCTGCCCGTGTGCGTGAACTTGAGGGCATTGCTCAACAGGTTGTTGAGCACCTGCTTGAGGCGGGTCGGGTCGCCCTGCAGCCACTCCGGCAACGCCGAGGATATGTGGCAATCGAGAGCGAGCCCCTTGTTGATCGCCACCGCTCGCATGGGCTCGATGACATCGGCGATCAAAGCGCGGAGGTCGAAGGAAATGCGCTCGAGCGTCAGCTTGCCCGCGCCGATTTTCGAGTAGTCGAGAATGTCGTTGACGATCGTCAGCAGCATCTCGCCGGAATGCTGGATGGACCGAGTTAGATCGCGCTGCGACGGATCGAGCCGGGTTTCGGCCAGCAGGTGCACCAGGCCAAGGACGCCGCTCAAAGGCGTTCGGATCTCATGGCTCATCGCCGCGAGAAACTGGGTCTTCGCAATCGTCGCACTTTCCGCCATTTCCTTGGCTTTTCTCAACTCGCGGGCCTGCACCTCGAGGCGCAGGTTATCGCGAAGAGCCGCGAACGAGGCAAAGTTCTGGCGCCGGCTCAGGTTCGAGACGAAGCAGAAGTACAGTACCGCCATGGTGATGATCAGCCACGTGCCCGGTCCGGGCGTGAGAGCCCACGCGATCGGGGCGGCGGTGAGAATGGCCAGGTAAGTGAAAGAAAGCCGCAGATCGAGCGCGAGCGACGATGCCGCGACATTGACGAGTCCGGTGACAGCGACAACAAGAATGAACCCGATCCATGTCTGTCCGTAAATCATCAGGCCGTCGACTGTGAAATACGACCAGACGACAGCGGTCAGGATGCATCCGATGCGAAACTGCCGGTGTTCCTTGGCGCAGGAAAATCCGTCGCGATCGACAATCCTGCGGGAAACCATCCATCGCCAGATGGCCAGGACGAGCAGGCATGCGCCCATGGCGAGGGCCTTCGCCGGATGTTCCAGGGCAAAGTCGGTCAGCACTGCGAAGGCGGTGTAGAACAACAGATAGGCGCCCCCGACCGCGAGTTGCCGCTGCGCCAGGCCGAGATTCGCGCGGCGGCGCAATTCTTCGAGTTCCGAGGGGGATAAGCGAACTAGCCACGGCGGGTCCAGCCACTTCGAGAGCAATTCCAATGTTGTACCGTTCCATTTCAATCGTCAGTCCGGCGTCATCTCAATACCCTCCATGTCTACTCGTCTCAGTGAGATCCGCCGCCGCCCCTATAATGAAGGCGGAGGTCCGTTTCGCACTATGTATGCCCCGGTAGCTGAATCCCCGATGTATTTGGCGTCGAGTCACGAAGATCCCGAATTTAACCCGCAGTTGTCGGCCGAAGCCCGGTTTGACAATGCCGCAGCTCGACTTCGTATCGATGAAGGGTTGCAGAAAGTGTTGCGATCGCCGAGTCGCGAGATCACCGTTCATCTCCCCGTATTGCTGGATGACGGCCGCATCGAGGTTTTCACCGGATACCGCGTGCAGCATTCGATTGCCAGGGGCCCGGCCAAGGGCGGCATCCGGTACGCACCCGATGTCACCATTGAAGAAGTCCGCGCGCTCGCCGCGTGGATGACCTGGAAGTGCGCCGTCGTAAACTTGCCGTTTGGAGGGGGCAAAGGCGGTGTCATCTGCAATCCGGCGCAATTGTCGCAATTCGAACTCGAGCGCATCACGCGCCGTTACACTTCTGAAATTATCGAATTCATCGGCCCGGAAAAAGATGTTCCCGCGCCCGACATGAACACCAACGAACAGACGATGGCGTGGGTGATGGATACGTACTCCATGCACAAGCGCGAGACGACCACAGCCGTTGTGACCGGCAAGCCGCTCAACCTCGGCGGGTCGCGCGGGCGCCCGGAAGCAACGGGCCGCGGCTGCCTGATCGTTACGCTGGAAGCGCTGAAGCTGTTTGGCAAGAAGCCCGAGGATACGCGAGTCGTCATTCAAGGCTTTGGCAATGTCGGCGGCATGGCCGCGCGGCTGATGAAGCGAGCGGGCTTCAAGATCATTTCGATCGTCGAGTGGGATGGCGCGGTGTACAACCCCAACGGGCTCGACATCGAAAAACTGATGGCCCACCGCAAAGAGACCGGATCCATCGTAGACTTTGCCGAAGCCGAAAACATGGATCGCTTCGAGGCAATGTTCCTCGACTGCGACGTTCTCGTGCCGGCCGCCAAAGAAAACGTCATCACCTCGCAGAATGCGGGCCAGATCCGCGCCAGGATCATTTGCGAAGGCGCCAACGGGCCAACGACTCACGTCGCGGATCCCATCCTCGCCGAAAAACGGATCTTCGTTATTCCGGACATCCTCGCTAACGCCGGCGGCGTTACCGTGTCTTACTTTGAGTGGGTGCAAGATCGCATGGGCTACTTCTGGACCGAGGCCGAAGTGAACCGCCGGCTTGAAGAGCGGATGGTGGAGAGTTTTACTGACGTGTTAGCCTACGCGAACAAGCACAAGGTGGATAATCGGACGGCAGCGTACATGCTATCCCTCGATCGCGTCCAGTTTGCGATCAAGCTGCGTGGCATCTACGGATGAGATGAGAATGTGTTGAAAATCCGGGCAGCTCTCGCCATTCTGGGCCTCGGCCTTCTAATCGCCGTCGCGCTCGAAGCGTTTCAACTGCCCTTTCGCTCGTACCCCAGCCTGGAACCCTACGACGACGTCGAGATGCCCCCTGACTGGAATGTGAAGTCGGAGTGGGTATTCGCGCGTCTCATGTATCCCAATCATCCTAACGCCATGTTCGGCCGTTTTCGCCGCGGTGGAGGCGGGCGCGCCAATTGGCTCGAAGGCTACACGAGTTGGACGCAGGACTATCCCCGGGCAGACCGCCATTTCGCCGCCGCTCTGCGCAGGCTGACCCGCGTGCAGACGCGCTCAGTCGAACAACCTGTGAACCTCGACGACGGCGATGACGTCTACAACTGGCCGTTCCTGGTCGGCGGCGAGATGGGCGACTGGCTGCTCACCGACTCACAGGCGGCGAAACTTCGCGACTACCTGCTGCGCGGCGGCTTTCTCCTGCTCGACGACTTCTGGGGCGACGAGGAGTGGGACCGGTTTCAATACAGCATGAAACGGGTGTTTCCAGATCGTCCCATCGTCGAGATGCCCGATGCGGACCAGATCTTTCATACCGTGTACGACCTCGACGATAAGTACCAGATTCCCGGCCAGTGGGCGTTGCGAGGCTCCATGCGGTGGCGCAGCGAAGGCACCATCCCGTATTGGCGTGGCATTTACGACGATAAAGGCAGGGTGATGGTGGCCATCTGCTACAACTCCGACGTTGGCGACGGATGGGAGTGGGCGGATGAACCCAGATACCCGGAAAAGTACTCCGCGCTCGCCATTCGCCTCGGCGTGAACTACGCCGTGTACGCAATGACCCACTGATCTGCCCTTTCGCTGCAAAGTTCTACCGTTGAATTCGAAGTCATCGATACGACATCCGTTGCTTGGTACTTTGAAAGTGAAAGTTGACGCGCCAGCCTGTCATGAAGAAGATTTACGCCCGGTGGATAAACGATTGGGAAACCAAACTGGCGGTCAAGTAGACGAACGGTTTGTTCCGGCCGTTTGAATGGGGCCTCGATTGGACCCGCCATTGGCCCGTCACCCGCATGCATCCCCGCAACGGCCATGACGAGAACGCCTATCTCAAGCTGCTGAACCAGTTGGCGATCGAGCATTCCGACCAGTTTTTCGCGTACAAGAAGCCCAATGATTGGAAGCTCGATGGCGACAACATCGTCCGCTTCACGTCTCCCGTGCACACCCCTTATCCGGAAAACAACACGGTCCACGGGCACTTTTACCCGCCGCGCAACGGCCGCGGGGCGCGCGGTTCGGTGGAACGCAAAACGGCCGTGATCGTGCTGCCGCACTGGAACGCCAGCCTTAACCAGCATCAGGCCCTCGCCGCCGGCATCGCTAAATTCGGCATGGCCGCGGTCCGCATCTCGCTCCCGTACCACGACCATCGCATGCCCCCCGAACTCGAGCGCGCCGATTACGCCGTTTCGTCGAATATCGGCCGCACCATCGACGCCACCAGGCAGGCGGTGATCGATGTCCGCGCCATGGCGGACTGGCTGCAGCACCAGGGTTACGAGCGCATCGGCTTGTGCGGAACCTCACTCGGTTCCTGCTATGCCTACCTGGCCAGCGCGCATGACGACCGCTTCGAGGTCAATGTCTACAACCACTGTTCGACCTACTTTGGCGATGTGGTTTGGGAAGGGCTCTCGACGCAACATATCCGCAAGGGGCTCGAGGGCAACGTCACCATCGAACAGTTGCGTGATTTGTGGGGCGCGATCAGTCCGCCGGCGTATTGGGACAGGTACGCTGGCAAGAAGAAAAAGTCGCTTTTCATCTACGCCGAGTACGACTCCACGTTT
>JACXTT010010235.1_pt1 | contig 12691 bp, 12 predicted proteins | sample 9270951 | NCBI WGS metagenome assembly JACXTT01 (sample SAMN15532306, study PRJNA645909) | rock metagenome | isolation source: weathered quartz diorite | place: Puerto Rico | collected 2017-06-21 | reverse complement strand
GGCCGTGCGGCCGGCAACGAACCGCGGGTTCCTCCAACTGGTGGAGGCGGGCAGCCTGTTCAGGCTGGCCGAGGTCAAGATTGACCAGAAGGGCGCGATCCCCTAACTGAGGGCGTTCAAACATGCAAGGTCAGATGGGGACGCACAGCCAGGAAAGAAAGCGCCGGCAGCGCTCCGGACGGCATCACGGATTCGGCCCGTGGCACCGACACCGGACGGGCGCGGCCGCGCGAGGGCGAGCGAGCTGGAAGCTCAACCGTCGGTAGAGTGATCGAGGGACAGATTGACGGCACGTGCAGGAACCACGGTCGAGATGGCGTGCTTGTAAACCATCTGAGTCACCGTGTTCTTGAGCAGCACGACGTACTGATCGAAGGATTCGATCTGGCCTTGCAGTTTGATGCCGTTCACCAGATAAATCGAGACTGGCACATGTTCTTTGCGCAATGCGTTCAGGAACGGGTCTTGTAAAAGTTGCCCTTTGGCGCTCATGCGGCCTCCTTCTTTTATATTTTGGTCTCGGGTGAACCACTGTACTTGAATTTGTCAACTGTTGCCATAGCCGAAGCGACCGCGCACGCGTTTGTAAAACGTCACTTACGCTTGGCATAAGGGTTGGAGCTGACCTTGAGTTGAATGCGAACGGGCGTGCCCTTCAGCCCGAACGCGTCGACGAAGAAGCGCTCCAGGTAACGCCGATAGCTGTCCGGGAGGCTGTCGAGCTGATTGCCGTGGATGACGATGACTGGAGGATTCATGCCGCCTTGATGAGCATAGCGCAGCTTGGGGCGGAACAGTCCGTGACGGGGCGGCGCCTGGCGCGTCGTCGCGGCGATCAGCGCCCGGGTGAGCTTCGGCGTCGGCAGCTTGGCCATGGCGGCGGCATAGGCCAAATCTATCGATTTGATAAGTTCGCTTAGCCCCTTTCCGTCGCGCGCCGAAATGTAGTGCACCGGGGCGAAACTCAGGAAGGCGAGCTTGCGCTCGAATTCACGCTTGACCTGATCGCGACGGCTTCGTTCCACACTGTCCCACTTGTTCACGGCCACAACGACAGCGCGCCCCGCCTCCAGGATGAAGCCGCCGATGTGTGCGTCCTGCTCGGAGATGTCCTGCTGGGCATCCAGCACCAGGATGACCACATTTGCGTCCTCGATGGATTGCAAGGTCTTGATGACGGAAAACTTCTCTGCGGTCTCTTCGACCCGTGCCCGCCGTCGGAGGCCGGCGGTATCGATCAACGTGTAGGACTTGCCACCGCGTTCAAAGTCCACGTAGATGCTGTCGCGCGTGGTTCCGGGCTGGTCGAAGGCGATGACGCGCTCCTCGCCGACGACGGCGTTGACCAGCGTCGACTTGCCGGCGTTCGGGCGTCCTACTATGGCGATGCGCGGCGAGCGCCTGGTCTGTTCCTCTGAAACCGCGTCGGGGTCCGCCAGCGCGAAGCGTTCGAGCACCAGATCCATGAGTTCGCGCACCCCTTCGCCGTGCGCGGCAGAGATTGGATAGGGACGCCCGAGCCCGAGCTCATGAAAGTCGGCAGCAGCCGCTTCGTCTGCCAGCCCTTCGCTTTTGTTGACCACCAAGACCAAAGGCCGTCCGCGCTTGCGCAGCTGGGCCGCAATCTCCCGGTCCGGCGCGGTCAATCCGGCGCGCCCGTCGACTAGCAGGAGCACCGCGTCGGCCTCGTCCACCGCTTGTAGCGTCTGCCGGGCCATCTCGTGGAAGATGGCGTCCGATGAGTCGGGTTGCAGCCCGCCGGTATCCACGACCAAATAGGGCGCCGGGCCGAGCCGCCCATGACCGTAGTGGCGGTCGCGGGTAAGCCCCGGGATGTCGGCCACCAGAGCGTCGCGGCTGCGCGTCAGGCGATTGAACAAGGTCGACTTGCCGACGTTCGGCCGGCCGACCAGCGCAATGGTGGGTTTCATCTGTTGAAGCCGCGCGTCAGCTACGTTTGCCGCGCAATGAGCGATGAAGCGCGTGCTATAGCGTCGTCACCGAGACCACGTAGAGGCCGCCGTCGCGTGTTTGCAGCAGCAGGTTGGAGCCGAGCCGGACCGGGCGCGCCCGGATGCCGCTGCCGTCGGTGGACAAGCGAGCTGCGAAGGCCCCGGTGTCGCGGTCCAGGAAATGAACGTAGCCCTCGAAGTCCCCCACCGCCAGGTACAGCCCGACCTCGAGCGGCCCACTCACTTGGCGCGCGAACAGCTTGTCCTGCTTCCAGACCGTGGCCCCCGTGTTCTTGTCCATCGCGAACACGGAGCTGCGCCCATCGCTCATATAAACAGTGATGGGATCCGCCTCCGTTGCGACGTACGCCGAGGCGTCTCGGCTCCATAGCAGAGTGCCGCGCGCGAAGTCGTAACATCCGACACGTCCCTGGAACGTCGCGGCGCAGGCCTGGTCTCCGCTCAGCGTGGGGGTCGCGGCGATGTCGGTGATGCGCTCCAGTTCGTTCGCGCCCTTGGGCTGGGCCAGCGTGGCTTCCCACAGCACGTTGCCGTTGGTCAGGTTCAGGGCTACGACCCGGCCGGCAGCCAGCCCTGCCAGCACGACGCCACGCTGGATTACTACCCCGGAGTTCGAGCGCAGCAGCAGCGGCGGCAGCGTGAACCGATACTCCCACTGCGGCTTGCCGTCCTTGGCATCCAGCGCGAAGATCTTGCCGTCTGCGCTGCGCACGATGACAACACCCTGAGCAGCGCGTGGCGCCATCAACACCTCGCTGCTCACTTGCGTCTTCCAGGCGAGCTTGCCGTTGATGTCGTACGCGAGCACAGCACCCTTCTTGGTCGCTACCACGACCAATCCGGCATCAGCGCCCACGCCTCCGGATAGCAGTTCCTTGGTATTGATGCGCCACACCCGCTTACCGCGAGCTGCGTCGAAGCGCGCCAACCTCCCGTCCGCTCCCGCAGCGTACACGGCTCCCTCATAGACTGCGGGGCTGAAGATATAGGTTTCAGCTTCGCCGACCGAAGCCCGCCAGACGACTTTGGCCTTCGCCGTGGGTTTGAACTTGACCAGCTCGGCCGGCTTGACGGCAGGTGAGCCGCCACAGCCCGACACGGCTAGCACTACCAGAACCGTTGCTACGGCTGCGACGCTCCGGAGCGGGAGAGCCAGCCGGGCATGCACCAAGATCATTGCTCGCTACCCAGCCCGTCGAGCTTGACCTGCACGATCTGACGATAGGTACCCTGCGCCGGCAACTTCTCCAGCGCAGCCTTGTAGGCTGCTTTGGCGTCTCCGGTCTTGCCCTGAGCCACGTAGATATCGCCTTTCTGGTCCTCGAACAGCCCGGCATACGCATCCGGATATCCAGCGCCCAGCAGCTTGAGTGCATCGTCGTACTTCTTCTCATCCAACAGCACCCCAGCCAGTCGCAAGCGCGCGGTAGCCGCAGTACCCTCGTCCTTGGCGTGTTCGATGGCCCATCGCAGCAGAGCTGCGGCGCCCTCGGCGTCGCCAGCGTCGAAGTTGGCTTTGGCGCCAGCCAGCGCAGCCATCGGCCCATAAGCCGTTCCGCCGAACTTGTCCATGAGCTGCCCGGAGGCCTCCCGAATCTGCTTGAGGTCGCCGGCCTGCATCGCTTTCTCCAGCACGCCGTACAGCTGCGAGGCCTGCTCGGACTGTGTGCGCTTGTACCATTGCCAGCCGGCGGCCGCGGCGGCGCCCACGCATGCAGCCACCGCGACCACGATCACCGTCTGACCGTACTGCTTCCACCAGGCCTTGAGCTCGTCTATCTTCTCCTGCTCTTCCAGATCGTACATAGTGATCCCGTTGTTATGATTCCACCTGCGCGGCACTGCGCACATTGCGAATCAGGCCGATCGCGTCCTGCAGCGGAAGCGAAGCTTGATCGCGGAGCTCGCGCAGCGGTTTGAGTACAACGCGTCGCGCGGCGACTTCATCGTCGCCGATGATCACGGCGAAGCGAGCCATGCTGGTGTCGGCCTTCTTCATCTGCGCTTTGAAGCCGCCGCCGCCGCTATGGAACACCACGCTGAGGCCGGCTGCGCGCAGTTGCTGCGCCACGCGCCACGCCATGCGATCAGCTTCGACGCCGCTGTGTACCAGATATACGTCCGGCAGCGGCTCCTGCGGCTGCACGCGAGCTTCCGCCATCAGCGTCAACAGCCGTTCGACACCCATCGCGAAGCCGCACGCCGGAGCCGGTTTGCCACCCAGCTGGGCGAACAATCCGTCGTAGCGGCCGCCTGCGCATACCGCCGCCTGCGCACCCAGCCGGTCGGTCACCCACTCGAAGACCGTGTGGTTGTAGTAGTCGAGGCCGCGCACCAGCCCGCTGTTGATTTCGAATTCGACATTCAGTTCCCGCAAGATCCCCTGCAGGCCCTCGAAGTGCCGCAGCGAATCCTCGTCCAGGTCGTCATACAGCCGGGGGGCAGCTTGAATCACGGCCTGCATTGCCGGGTTCTTGCTGTCCAGCACACGCAACGGGTTCGTGCCGAGGCGGCGGCGGCTGTCCGCGTCCAGAGCGTCGAGATGGCGCTCCAGGTACTTCACCAGCCGTTCGCGGTAGCGGGCGCGCGCCTCGGGACTCCCGAGGCTGTTGATCTGCAGGCGGATGCCGTCCAGGCCCAGACGGCTCCACAAGTCACCGCACATCGCGATGTGCTCGGCGTCCACGTCAGGACCCGGGAATCCGAGCGCCTCCACCCCGACCTGATGGAACTGCCGGTAACGCCCTTTCTGGGGTTTCTCGTGGCGGAACATCGGGCCGGCGTAATACAGGCGCTGCGGTCCGTTGTACAGCAGATGGTGCTCGAGAGCGGCGCGCACGCACGACGCAGTGCCTTCCGGGCGCAGCGAGATGCTCTCCCCGTTCAGGTCCGTGAAGGTGTACATCTCTTTCTCGACGATATCGGTAATCTCGCCGATCGAGCGTACGAACAGCTCGGTCTTTTCTACCAGCGGCATGCGGATCGGCCGGTAGCCGTACGCCCTGAGCCAGGTGCGCACGATGCTCTCGAACAAATCCCAAAGCGGTGCCTGCTCCGGCAGGACGTCGCCCATCCCCCGGATCGATTGAATGGTTTCGCTCATGCCGTAGTTGTGAGCAAGCGGGTTGTATGCGCTGCCGCGCTCAGCCAACGCTGGGTGTCGCCTCGCATTGCGCGACCGACGGCAGCGGCAAGTCGCCGTAGCGTTGACGCACGTAGTCGGCGACGATTTGCTGGAACTCTTCCGCGATGCCCTGCCCCTTCAGAGTTACTGTCTTGACCCCGTCAACGTAGACCGGCGCCACCGGGCTCTCCCCCGAACCCGGCAGGCTGATACCGATGTTGGCCTGCTTGCTCTCGCCCGGACCGTTGACCACGCAGCCCATGACGGCTACGGTCATCGACTCTACGCCCGGGAATTGCCCGCGCCACACCGGCATCTGCTCGCGCAGCCAACTCTGAATCTTGTCTGCCAGCGTCTGGAAGGTGGTGCTGGTGGTGCGCCCGCACCCCGGACAGGCCACTACCATCGGAGCGAACGATCGCAGGCCCATCGTCTGCAGCAGCTCCTGAGCAACGACGACCTCGCGGGTACGGTCGCCTCCGGGCTCAGGAGTAAGCGAGACACGGATGGTGTCCCCAATTCCCTCCTGCAACAGCACAGCCATCGCCGCAGTCGAGGCCACGATGCCCTTGCTGCCCATGCCCGCCTCCGTGAGGCCGAGGTGCAGCGGGTAGTCGCAGCTCGCCGACAGATCACGGTAGACGTTGATCAGATCCTGTACCCCGCTGACTTTGCACGACAGCACGATGCGCTCACCGGACAAGCCCAGTTGTTCAGCGCGGCGTGCGCTTTGAAGCGCGGAGCTGACCAACGCTTCGCGCATGACAGCACGCGCGTCCAGAGGCTGTGCACGCTGGCCGTTCTCGTCCATCAAGCGCGACAGCAGATCCTGGTCGAGGCTGCCCCAATTGACCCCAATGCGCACCGGCTTGCCGAACCGGCACGCGGCCTCGATCATGACCGCAAACTGCTCATCGCGTTTCGACCCGCGCCCGACGTTGCCCGGGTTGATGCGGTATTTATCCAGCGCCTGGGCGCATTCGGGAAACTGTGTGAGCAGGCGGTGGCCATTGAAGTGGAAGTCGCCGACCAGAGGCACCATGACATCAGCAGCCAGCAGGCGCTCCTTGATGCGCGGCACCTGAGCCGCGGCCTCCGGGCTGTTGACGGTGATGCGCACCAGCTCCGAGCCCGCCCGCGCCAGCTGCGCAACTTGACGCGTCGTGGCATCGGCATCCGCCGTATCCGTGTTAGTCATCGACTGGACCACGATCGGCGCGCCTGCGCCGACGACGATGCCGCCGACCAAAGTCCGGCGCGTGACGCGCCGTGTGAGCTCAGTTCCAGCGGTGGAGGACATCGATGACGAGCTACTCGAGGGTTACGCGCGCGACGTCATGCCGTGCATGAGAACCGAGGTCGATGGATTTGCCGCGGTACAGGAGCTTGACGGCGCGGGCGTTGCCCACGACCACTACGAACGGCGGCTGTCCCCGGATCAAACGCTCGGTGCCCGGCGAGTTGAGGCGTGAAAAGATCGTGTCCCCGCTGCCATCTTTGACCTCCACCCAGGATTCGTCCTCGAAGACCATTCGGAACTGGCTCGAGCCGCTGCCTGAAACGAAGACTCTAGGCTTCGCGGCTGCGGATTCCTCGGCTGACGGGCTGCTCCCCTGCAGCGGGTCTTCGGCCGGGCGGCGAGATGAAATCGATTCGGGTCCGACCTGCGATTCGCTCGCCCCGGCACCAGCAGGGCCGGGGCTGCCCGCGGCAGGCGCGGCGCTCTCGGGTGCAGGCACGGCGGAGACCGGCTCTGCTGGCGTCATCGGCGCGGAAGGAGGCTCCGACACTGCTGTTGACGGCGCCTCGGCTGGGCGTAACGCGGGGGCGGCGGGTGCAGGCAGCCGCTCCGCAAGCTGCGTCTCTCGCTGGTCTTTGGAAGCGTTGGAAGCGAGCAGGAACAGCACAACCACCGCAAGGACTCCGAAAGCACCCCAGGTCAGGATTCGGTGCCGTCCCTCTGGATTGCGCGAAGCCATCGGTATCCGGGGCAACGGCGGTTCGCTGACTCGCACCGGCGCAATCGACTCACCTGCGGCCTCCAGGAGGCGGTCGGGGTCCAGACGCAGCAATTTAGCGTAGTTGCGCAGGAAACCGCGCACGAATACCGAACCGGAGAAGCCGCCGTACTCATCGCGCTCGAGCGCTTCGACCTGCCGGACCGACAGCTTGAGCTGACGTGCGATGTCGCCCAGGCTCAGGCCTTGACTGCGCCGTTCGGCAAGCAATACCGCCCCGGGGCTGCGAGGCGACCGCGGCTGCTCTGATCCGCTCTCGAGTCCAGGCTTGTTGTCGGGTTCGGTCATTCGAAGCGGCCTTCGAGGAAGGCTTTGGTTTCCGGCGCTGACGGGTAGCGGCGACGCAGCTGCATGCCGTAGTTGGCCAGCGCGGTCCGGTCCCCCAGCTTGCGCTCTACGCGTGCGCCCAGCCACAGCGCTTCCGGGCCGGGGTTCTCAACCACCGCGAAATAGCGGCCGATGTATTGCTTGGCCCCCGCCACATCGTCGCGCAAGTAGTCGATTTCGGCCAAACTGTACAAAGCCTGAGGCTGCTTCGGGTTGCGCTTCAACGCCTGGATGAAATACCCCTCCGCAGCTTTTGTGTCGCCGGCCTTGCGCGCACACAATCCCGCGTTCTTGTATGCGATCTCAGGCGTCGGATAGAGCGGGTTCTTGAGAGCGCCGAGGAGCTGCTCGATGCCGTCCTTCTCGCGCCCGTGCTGGCACAGGAACATGCCATAGTTATTCTTAGCCTCCGAGTTGGACGGGTCCAGCCGGATGGCCTGGCGGAAATTCTTCTCGGCCTTGCCGTCCTCCTTCAGCTCCATGTACACGAGGCCCAGTGCGTTGTAAGCCGGTGCATAGGTCTTGTCGGCCGATACGGCCGTATTCAACTCCTCCAGCGCGACGCCGAGCTGAGCGTTTTCGAAATAGCTGACGCCGAGCTCGGTGTGGATCTTGGCACGCTCCAGCGGCGAGGCCGTGGCGGCCTGCGGCTCAGAACGCGGCTGTTCCGGGGGGGTCTGGGTTTTCTGCGACGAGCAGGCGGCGATTACAAGCAGAGCGGCAGCCAATGCAATTCGCCTCATGCGGACTCCCGCGCCTCCCGGCGGAGCCGGCGCCGTGTCCGGTCGACCACTTGCCCAGCGAGCTGGCCGCAGGCACCATCGATGTCTTCTCCCCGCGTCTTGCGCAGGGTGGCTATCAGGCCCGCGGCCATCAGCGTTTCCTGGAAGGCGCGGATCTGCTTCGGCCCCGAACGGCGATAGCCAGAGTTCGGAAACGGGTTGAACGGGATCAGATTGAACTTGCACGGCACGTCGCGCGTGAGCGCGACAAGCTGGCGCGCGTGCTCGGCGCGATCGTTGATCCCATCCAGCATGACGTACTCGAAAGTGACGAAGTCGCGCGGCGCACCGTCGCGCTTCCATTTGTGCGCCAAAGGCGCCGGGATGCTCCTGGTCGTCGCCGCTTCCTCCTCCGCCCCATCGTCTGCGGCCGGCTCGTCCCGGGGCATCGCATCTGCATACCGGCGGCATGCCTCCATCAGGTCTCGCAAGGGATACTTGCGGTTGATCGGCACCAAAACGTCGCGCAGCTCGTCGCTCGGTGCGTGCAGCGAGACAGCCAGGGCAACCGGACATTCGGCCCGCAAACGGTCGATGTTCGGCACGATCCCCGCCGTGCTGACCGTGACGCGCCGACGCGATAGACCATAGGCGTGGTCGTCGAGCATGATGTACAGCGCCGATACCACGTTGTCGAAGTTGGCCAGCGGCTCTCCCATGCCCATCATGACCACGTTGCTGATAATCCGTTCCCGGCTCGAACCAGCGTTCGCCCGCCCATCGCCCAAGAGCTTGCTGGCCAACCAGAGCTGCCCGACGATTTCGGCGGTGGTCAAATTGCGATTAAAACCCTGGCGTCCGGTGGAGCAGAAAGAGCATTCGAGCGCGCATCCCACCTGGCTGGAGATGCACAGCGTCCCGCGGCTCACCTCGGGAATGAAGACCGTCTCGATGCCGTTGCCGGTCCCGACCGACAGCAGCCACTTGCGAGTGCCATCGGAGGCGGTCGATTCGGCCATCACCGCGGGCGGCTGAATAACTGCCATGTGGGCCAGACGCGCGCGCAAGGCCGTGCCGAGGTCGGTCATGCGCGCGAAGTCGGACTCCCGCAGCTGATGGATCCAGCGCAGGAGCTGGCGGGCGCGAAACGGCTTTTCGCCGATGCTCGTGCACAGGTCGGCGAGACCGCGCGGGTCGTAGGCGAGGAGATTGATGGGCATCAGGCGGTCAGCGCGAATGGAGGTCCACCACAGCGAAGAAATAGGCGATCTCGGTCGCCGCGGTAGCAGGCCCGTCGGAGCCATGCACCGCGTTAGCGTCGATGCTGTCTGCGAAATCAGCGCGGATGGTGCCCCGCGCCGCCTTCTTCGGATCGGTCGCGCCCATCAGGTCCCGGTTCCTCTGAATCGCCCCGTCGCCCTCCAGCACCTGCACGATGACCGGACCGGAAGTCATGAACTTGACCAGGTCGCGGAAGAAAGGCCGCTCGCGATGCACGGCGTAGAAGCCCTCGGCCTGCGTCTGGGACAGGTGCATCATACGCGCCGCCACGATGTTGAGGCCCGCGGCCTCGAAGCGCGCATATATCTGCCCGATGACGTTCTTGGCAACTGCATCCGGCTTGATGATAGAAAGGGTTCGCTCAACCGCCACGTCCACGCTCTCCTACGAGTTTCTTTTTCGAAACAATTCATAAGGATAGCACGAACACAACAGAGGCACCAGAGGCCGGTCTACAGAACCGGTGGAGCGCTCCCGACAGCGCGCGCAAAAATCCGGCGCTGGACCGGTGGCACAGCGCCCTGGCGGCCACCGCAAGGCCAGGAGCATTCTCCATTCGCGCAAAGGATGCTAGGTTGCGCGCTCGAGTCCGGAGGGTGAAAGGGACGATCAGAGATCGGCACCGGCCTCGTCGACTGCGAACTGCCATAACCGTGGGGAAGGAGACAAACACATGAAGCGAACGTGGTCCGTGCTCTGGGGCTGCCTGGCCCTCGCTAACGTCGGGCTCGCGCAGCAACCGATCGTCATCCAGTTCAGCCATGTCGTCACGCCCGACACACCCAAGGGCAAGGCGGCGGATTACTTCAAGAAGCTCGTCGAGGAGCGTAGCAAGGGGAAGGTCAAGGTCGAGGTTTATCCCAACAGCCAGCTCTACAAGGACAAGGAAGAACTGGAGATGCTGCAGTTGGGCTCCGTCCAGATGTTGGCGCCGTCGCTGGCCAAATTCGGGCCGCTCGGGGCGCGCGAGTTCGAGGCGTTCGACTTGCCCTACTTGTTCACCAGTTATGAGGACTTGCACAAGGTTACCGAGGGGCCGATCGGCGCGAATCTGCTCAGGAAGCTCGACGCCAAAGGCATCGTCGGCCTCGCTTACTGGGACAACGGCTTCAAGGCCATGACCGCCAACAAATCGTTGCGCAAGCCGGAGGACATGAAAGGGCTGAAGGTGCGTATCCAGTCGTCGAAGGTGCTCGAGGCGCAAATGCGCGTGCTGGGCGCGATTCCCCAGGTGATGGCATTTTCCGAGGTGTATCAGGCGCTGCAGACCGGCGTCGTCGACGGCACCGAGAACACCGCGTCGAACATCTACACGCAGAAGATGTACGAGGTGCAGAAGTTTCTCACCCTTTCAGACCACGGGTATGTCGGTTACGCGGTCATCGTCAACAAGAAATTCTGGGATGGCCTGCCGCCGGACATCCGGACCATATTGGGGGGCGCGATGCGGGATGCGACCAGTTACGGCAACCACATCGCCAAGCAGGAAAATGACATCGCGCTGGAAGCGATACGAAAGTCAGGCAAGACTCAAATCATCACCCTGACGCCGCAGGAGAAGCACGCCTGGAAGAAGGCCCTGCTCCCAGTGCACGGCCAGATGGCGGACCGGATTGGCAAGGAGCTGATCGAAGCCATTTACAAGGCGACCGGCTTCGACCCCAAGCAGGACTGATGTGTTCACGTCGCAGCGCGGAGTGTCTGCGCACGCGCCGATAAGTCTGTGGCGCATCCGCCCCGCGGCAAACCCGAGGCGCTCCTAGTGCTCGGAATCCTCGACCGGCTCGAAGAGTGGCTGATCGCCTTCCTGATGGGCGCCGCCACCATCGTGATCTTCGTCGCGGTCGTCCACCGCTACGCCTCGGCTCTGCCCGTCCCCGTCGTGCAGGATTGGCTGCTCAAGTTCAATTTGAGCTGGGCCCAGGAGCTATGCATCTACATGTTCATCTGGATGGCCAAGTTTGGGGCCGCTTACGGCGTACGGACCGGCATTCACGTCGGCGTGGACGTGCTCGTCAACCAGCTTTCCTCCCGGCACCGGGCCAAAGTCATCATGTTCGGGCTGCTGGCGGGTGCGCTCTTTACGGGAGTCGTGGGGACCCTGGGCGCCGAGTTCGTCTGGGACATCGCCCACACGCAGCAGGTCTCCGCCGACATGGAGTTGCCGATGTGGATCGTCTATCTCGCGATCCCGTGCGGCTCCTATCTGATGTGCTTCCGCTTCCTGCAGGTGACCTGGTCGTTCGTGCGTACCGGCGAACTGCCGCATCACGACATCGGCAAGGTCGAGGGCCTGGACGAGGCTGTTCCCGACAACCTGCATCCGGCCGATCTGGAGCACGGGGCCAAGCCGTGAGCACCTACCTCATCTTCGGGTTGTTGATCGCGCTCATGCTGACGGGGATGCCGATTTCGATCGCTCTCGGCCTCACGGTCTTGACTTTCCTGTTCACCATGACCCAGGTGCCGCTGCACGCGGTCGCCTTGAAGCTGTTCACGGGCATCGAGCGATTCGAAATCATGGCGATCCCGTTCTTCATTCTCGCCGGAAGCTTCCTGACCCGCGGTGGCGTGGCACTGCGCATGATCAATTTTGCCACGTCCCTGGTGGGGCACTGGTATGGGGGGCTCGGGCTGGCGGGCGTGGTCGCATGCGCGCTGTTCGCTTCGGTATGCGGCTCGAGCCCCGCGACGGTGGTGGCGATCGGCTCGATCGTGCTGCCGGCGATGCAGAGGCAGGGCTTCCCGAAGAAGTTCGGCGCAGGCGTCATCGCCACCTCGGGCGCCTTGGGGATCCTGATGCTGCCCTCGATCGTCAAGGTCATCTACGCCGTCTCCACCAACACTTCGATCGGTGCTCTGTTCGTCGCCGGCGTACTCCCGGGCCTGGTACTGACCGCCATGCTGGGTGCGACGACCTGGTACATCGCGCGCAAAAACGACTACCCGCGGCTGCCGAGGGCAACCTGGCGCGCACGCCTCAAGGCATTTCGGGAAAGCATCTGGGGCTTGTTCCTGGTCGTGGTGGTCATCGGCGGAATCTACAGCGGGATCTTCACGGCGACGGAGGCGGCGGCCATGAGCGCCGTCTACGCCTTCTTTGTAGCCGTCTATGTCTACAAGGACATGTCGCTCAAGGAAGCGCCGCGATCGCTTCTCGAAGCGGCCAATCTGAGCGCGATGCTGCTCTACATCATTACCAACGCCGTCCTGTTCTCCTTCCTGATGACGTCGGAGAACATCCCG
>JACXTT010010234.1_pt1 | contig 12691 bp, 12 predicted proteins | sample 9270951 | NCBI WGS metagenome assembly JACXTT01 (sample SAMN15532306, study PRJNA645909) | rock metagenome | isolation source: weathered quartz diorite | place: Puerto Rico | collected 2017-06-21 | reverse complement strand
CAGGCTGACGAGCGTTCCGTGGACGATCGCCGACAGCCCGGTGCCGATCAGCGTCGACGTCGTCACGTCGCCGAAGCGCTGCCGCAGTTTGTCCGTATTGTGGGCGGAAAACGGGATGTAGGGCCGGACCGCGTCCCACGTCTCTTGGGGTCGCAGCAGCAGATAGTAGAACCCGATCAGCGCGATCGTGAGGTTGAGCACCACGCGCGACGCCGAGCCTACGAGGCCCAGCGTCGAGGACCCCACCCACGCCACCAGCTTCGAGCCGATGTCGGCGAGCCGCGATCCCAGATCCACACCGCCGATCCTGAGCTCGGAGAGCCGCGCGACGATGGGGCTCTGCATGATCGATCCCGCGATCTGCTGCGCCTCGTTCACGATCAGCCCGGCGAACGCCGCGGTGGGCACGAGCAACAACACCAGCACGACGACCACGACGAGCGTCGCCGCGACGGTGGGGTTCGTGTGACGCGCGAACCAGCGGTGCACCGGCGCCAGCGCCACGTACAGCACCGGGATGCCGATCAACCCCGTAGCGTACGGGGAGAGCGCCACGAGCAGCGCGAGTCCCAGGGCGACGAGCAGAGCAATGGCGCCGCGGTGCCTCGTTTCGGCGAGGGTGGGCATGGGGCAGACCTCGAATCAGCGGGAGGAGGAGGCGGCGGCCGCGTAGGCCCGTTCGTTGGTCGTTTTCGCGTTCTGCAGATCGGCCCGTGTCGCGTCGCGCACCTTACCGATCACCTTGCCGCGCACGTTCAGCAGGCCGCCGCTCGGCAGCTCGTCGAAATGCAGCCGGCGCAGGTACACCAGATACACGCTCGCCTGCCCCCCCGCCTGATCCACGATCGCCGTCACGTCGATCGCGCCGTCGAGGTAGTGGTCGGCATACAGCTGCTTCGCGACGAGCAGCGTGCACCCCTGCAGCTCGGGCGGCGCGTACACGATCTCATGCGTGAGGGTGATCGTCTGCTGCAACCCCGCTAGGTCATCGCGCGACCAGAACAGCACCTCGGAAAGATCGGCAGGACGGTCCTGCGGATAGTTCTTGAGATAGAGCTCGAGGGACGGGGCATACTGGTACAGATACGGCGAGCGAGACAGCATCCCCGCGAACACCTGCGCGGCCGCCGTCACCGAGTCCTCGTCGGCGTAGACGACGAGCGTTGCGTTGCCTCGTGCCCGATAGCCGGTGACATAGTCGATCGCGCGTGTGCGCAGGTACGCGCTGACGACGGAATCGGCCGCGTTCGGGGCCGAGTCGATGATCGCACGCAAGCGGGCAATGGTCTGGGCGGAGAATTTCAGCTTACACGCGCCGGGCCGACAATGCGCCAGATCCTGAACGTCATCGTGCGAGGCGGAGAGCGCGGCGACGTCCGCCGGCACGGCCGAATCGGAGAAGATCCCGAACTGCGGCCGCGAGGGCCTCGTCAGCGACGAGCGGAAGTCGCTCGCGCGGCGCACATAGAACGCGCGCGGCACCGCCACGCTCACGATCCCGAACACCGCGATCTCGCGCGGATCGGAGGACTCGAGCAGCTTCACGACGGGCTTGCCGCTCGCCGCGGCGCCCACCTCGTCCGGGTGCAGCCCGATCGTCTGCTGCAGAAACTGCGTGAGCGAGGGCGGCATCTCCTGCGCGCGGCCGAGACTCGGGAACAACAGCACCGCGAACCCCAGCCACGACGCCTTCAGTCGGACCGCCATCACGACCTCAGGGACCTCCGCTTCCGAACGCCTCCCGCTGCGCCGCCAGCCGCCGCGGGTCCTCGAACAGCCGCGCCGTGAGCGCGCCGAACACGAGGCCGCCGACGTGCGCCAGATACGCGACCCCACCCGTCTGGGTCTGGACCACGGTCCCGAGACTCACGAGCTGGATGAGGAACCACACGCCGATGAGCAGGGCGGCCGGGATGAACGTCATCCGCACGAAAACGACAATGACGAGCACGGAGCGCATCCGGTCGCGCGGGTACGTCACGAGAAAAGCGCCCATCACGGCCGCGATCGCGCCGCTCGCCCCCAGGTTCGGAACCGTCGACGCGGGCGTCGCCGCAATCTGGGCCGTCATCGCCGCGATGCCGCCGAGCAAGTAGAACAGCGCGTAGCGCACCGGCCCCATCACATCTTCGATTTCCGGGCCGAACGCCCACAGGAACACCATGTTGCCGATGATGTGCGACCAGCTGGCGTGCATGAACATCGCGGTCAGCACGGTGACGTAGTGGTGCCCGCCGATGACGTCCGTGGGGACCGCCGACCACTTGGTGACGAACGCATCACCGCCCTGCAATTCCACCACGAAGACGATCGCGTTGATGAGGATGATCGTCCCGGTGACGACGGGGCGATGCAAGGGACGCCGCGAGGCGTCCCTGACCGGGATGACGGTGCCCATGGATCTAGCGGTGCGCGATCGAGCGCAGCTTGAACGCCCCGCCGACCAGCACCACCCCGCTCGCAATCGCGAAGGCGGCGATCAACCCCATGATCGCGCCGAGCGTCGCTGGCGGTGAGGCGAGGGCGAACGCCCCGGCGACGAGGCTCAGCACGCCGAACGCCGTCGGCCAGACCCAATCCATCCCCAGGCGCCGCAGCTGCAGCCCGGCGTATACCCCCAGGATCCCGGTCACTGTCAGCCACCAGGCGACCCACACGACGGCAAAGGTGAGCGCGAGCCCGGGATAGTAGTACAGCGCGGCAATCCCGAAGCCGACGCTGACGAGGCCGGTGAGGAGCATCACCCACCAGTGCCCCATCTGGCGCAGCTGAAACGCGTGCACGATCTCCACCGTGCCCCCGAACAGGGCCCAGAAGGCGATGACCAGCGCGAGCGCGGCGATGGAGTCGAGCGGACGCATGAGGATGAAGACGCCGACGACAATCGAGAACAACCCGCGGATCATCAACGCCCACCACGTCAGCCGATACAGCCGCTTCACATCCTCAACCACGGGCGTTGCCATTTTCTTGCCTCGTGTCGCGAAGGACCGGGTAACGTATCGACTATCCGGGGCGCTGCAACTCGACGCAAACGGCGCTCGACTGGCTCAAATCACAGGGTGTGTAGGACAGAGTCTCCTTGTCGTCATTCATGGGGATACCCATGATTGGAGGAGCAATGCGACCGCACGCTGGATTCGGCGCTCTCGCCGTCGTCCTCGTCGCTCCCGCGAGCACCCTCGCGCAACAACCCCCGCACCTCGATTCGATGACCTTTCTCGCCCCGCCGGCGGTGCAGGTCCGGGAGCCGATGGTCCTGGTGCTGATGCAGGATTCGCTGACTCCAACAATGACCGCGATGCTCAGGCCGGCGCGCATGGTCGCCGAGAGTTTCGGGTTCACGATGAGGCCGGTCTTGATCGGAGCGTTGCGGGTCGTGGACTCTCGCTACCACGCGATCTACACCCTCCCGAGTGATGTGCTGGGGGGGTTCTTCATCATCATCCCGGGCCGCCGGCCCGATCTTGTTCGGGGGTTCGTCGAGCCCGATAGTCTCCGGAAACGCCTGCAGCGCTACCGTCAGCTCGCGGGCCCTCTCGTGATCCGGTGAATTCGGCCGCCGGCACGAGCCGGCGCATTCCACGGGCCGCAGGACTGCTCAGTGTCTGCCTGCTGGGACTCGGCCACTTCCATGCAGGCCGCAGGCTAGGTCTGGTTCTCCCTTGACCCCGACACGAAACTCCCACGCTGGGGTAGATTGGCAGGTCCATTCGGTCGGTCGTTTCACTCCCACCAGCATCGCAGTCGGAAGGATATTGCCATGAGTATCTCCCAGGCGTTGCTGCCGGAATTCGATCAGGAAATGGCCACCACGCGCAAGCTGCTCGAGCGGGTGCCGAGCGACAAGGGCGATTGGAAGCCGCATCCGAAATCGTTCGCGCTGGGACATCTCGCGCAGCTCGTGGCGACGATGCCGGGATGGATGACGACGATGCTGCGCTTCCCGCATCTCGATCTCGCGGCCGCGCCGAAGTACACGCTCGAGTCGACCGCCACGCTGCTCGACAGGTTCGACCTGCACGTCACCGAGGCGCGCGACGCGCTCAAGGACGCGAAGGACTCGGACTTCGCGCTGCCGTGGTCGCTGAAGCACGGCGAGCGCGCGCTGTTCACCGCACCGCGCGGCGTGGTCGTGCGCCAGCACATCAATCACATGGTGCATCACCGCGGGCAGCTCAGCGTGTATCTCCGACTCAACGATGTGCCACTGCCGTCGATGTATGGTCCCACCGCCGACGAATCGTGGTGACCTACCACCAGCGCTGAAACACCTGGTCCACGGCCTCCGGCGTCACCCGGCTCCCGCCCGTCAGCCACCAGGTGACGAGGCCGAGAAACGCCCCCGCCACCGCATGCACCTGCGCCTCGACCAGCCGGGCATCCCCGGCCGGCCGCCGCGGGGACCCACGCGCCAGCTCGTGACCCACCACGTTCGCGAAGATCCCGAGCGTCCGCTTCCGGATCTGCGCGTCCGCCCCGTGCACCAGCGTCGCCAGCGCGAAACGGCGCTGCGTCCCGATATGCCGCAGTAGCGGGAGACTGAACCGGAATCCCCCGCGGGACCCTCGCCGCGGCTCATGCGCCGCCAGGGCCACCAACGCCTGCTCGAACCCATCGAACAGCAATTCTTCCTTCGATGTGAAATGCACGTAAAACGTCGAGCGCCCCACATCCGCGCGCCGCGCGATGTCCCCGACGCTGATCGCCTCGTAGTCGCGCTCCTCGATCAGGGCCAGCAACGCCTCCTTGAGGCGCCGTTTGCTCCTGGCGACCCGCCGGTCGCCGCGTTTCATGGACACACGCGGGGTTGGTGTCCAGTTCGGGACAACGCGGCGGTGGTTGTGCTGGCTCGCGCTCCCGGAAGCGTTAGCATAGTACTGGACACTAGTCCATTACCAGACATCAGTCCAGAGAGAGACGCCATGCACCTGCACTTCACCTACGTGCTCTTGCTGTTGCTCGCCGGCGCCGCCGTCCACATCGCCAAACTTCCCCACCGCTCCCCGGCGCGCGGCGCCGAAGTCCTCATGCGCTACCTCCTCGTCGGCTACTGCGGCGTACCGATGCTCGCCGTGAGTCTCTGGGCGCTACTGAGCCCGGACGTGGTGGCGCGCATGTTCGGCGTCGGCGCGCCGGGCCCCCTGCTCGGCTTCTTCGGCTACGCCTACCTCGGGATGTCGCTCGTCGCGATCCTCACCCTCTGGTACGGCGGCGCCTTCCTCGTCGCCGCGACCGTCATCTGGGCGGTGTACCTCGGCGGGGCGACGGTGGTGCACCTCACCCAGTTCGGCCACCCTTCGGCCGGCAACGCGGTGGAGATCGTGGCCAGCCACGGGCTCATCGCTGTGTTGCTCGTCACGGCGTTGATCGTCAGCGGAGCGTGGCGCCGGATGTAGGACGACAGAGCCTTGTCGTGGCGAGAGCGATTCCCCAAGTTGTGGCACGTTTCACTCTCGAACACGCCGAGGTATGTCATGTCCGTCGCGCTGCTCTGTCTCCCGGCTCTGCTGCTGGCGCAGCAAGCCGACTCGAACCGGATCACCCCCGCGGAGTTCATGGCGAAGCTCTCGCCGCGCTCGGGGACGGTGGTCATCAGCAACGGCCTCGCCACCCTCCAGGTCCCGCCCAACTTCCGCTACATCGATGGCCCGGCGGCCAGACGGCTCCTGACCGAAGCGTGGGGGAATCCCCCTGGCGCCTCCGAGGGCGTCCTCGGGATGCTCTATCCCACGGATGTCTCGCCGCTCGATTCCGGGTCGTGGGGGGTGATCATTTCGTTCGACGAGGACGGGTACGTCGACGATTCGGGCGCCGAGGCGATCGACTACACCAAGTTGATGGATCAGATGCAACAGGGCATCGCCGACGCGAACAAGGAGCGCAAGAAGGACGGCTACGCCACCGTGCAGCTCGTCGGCTGGGCCGAGCCGCCCCACTACAACCCCGAGACGCACAAGCTCTACTGGGCGAAGGAGCTGGCGTTCTCCGACAACACCCATCACACTCTCAACTACAACGTGCGCGTGCTCGGCCGGCGCGGCGTGCTGGTGTTGAACGCCGTTTCATCGATGAACGCCCTCCCCGAGATCGCCAGGTCGATGCAGAACGTGATCGGGTTCGTCGACTTCAACGAAGGCCACCGCTACCAGGATTTCATCCCCGGGGCGGACAAGAAGGCCGCGTACGGCGTCGCCGGGCTGATCGTCGGCGCGGTGGCCGCCAAAGCTGGATTCTTCAAACTCTTGTGGGTCGGAATCCTGGCGTTTAAGAAACTGATCGTCGCGGCAGTGGCTGCCGTGGGGGTCTGGATGCGCCGGGTGTTCGGCAAGAAGGGGTCCCCACAGGCGCCGGCTCCGCCGCCGACCACGGCGTGACGCTGTCGATTTGGGCATCCCCCGAACGACTACTGGGCGTCCACCACCTCTTCACCCCGTTCGGGAGGGAGCCATGAAGTATCTGTGCCTGATTTACGAGGATGAAAAGAAGTACACCACCATGCCGAAGGGCGAGTCGGACGCATTCATGAACGAGTACTTCATGTTCACCGACGGCATCCAGAAAAGCGGGCACTACGTGGCGGGCGAGGCGCTGCAGCCGGTCGGCACCGCGACCACCGTGCGGATCCGCAACGGCAAAGTGTCGACGACCGACGGCCCCTTCGCCGAAACGAAGGAGCAGCTGGGTGGGTTCTACCTCATCAACGCCAAGGACCTGAACGACGCGATCCAGGTCGCCTCGAAGATTCCCTCGGCGCGTCTCGGCAGCATCGAGGTGCGGCCGATCCAGACGTTCGATCAGCCGTGATGATCCCCGCTGCCGCCCGCGGTGCTCGATCGAGGACCGCGGGCGGCGGTGTTGACCCTCCACACGGGAGTGCCGTCCCATGACCACGCCCGCACCAGGCCCTCGGCCTCGCCCCGTCCCTCGCCCCATGCCCCCGCGCCCGACCCCACAGGGCCCGAGCCAGGTTCTCATCATCGGCACCGTTGGCGGGCTGGTGGTCACAGAGGCTGCCGCCTTCTTGAACGGCACGATCGAGCGGAGTAACGGCCTTTCCTACACGATTGGTGCGTTCGCGGGGGTTCTTGCTGGCGTGGCCCTGCTCTGGCTCGTCATCTTCGTGATCGCACGCATCTTCGGCAAAGCGCGGACGGGAGCCGGGAAGGTGCAGATCGCGTTCTGGGTCACGGCCATCGTCCTCCTGTCGCAGCTCGCCGTGCTGGCCACGAAGAAGAGTGGTACCCTCCTCCGGAACGCGTTCCTGACCGCCGTGACCGACAGCGAGCGCACGGGCCTCATCGTCGACGCGAGCGGGATCAATCACCCACTGTTCGGATTCTCACTCCCGCATCCCGGTCCCGACTTCGCGCTCGACCCATCGGCCCAGCAGCAGATGGACTCGGCGATGGGTGGCCAGCGCGGCCTCGTCGCCTGGGTGCTGCGCTCCGCGTCGAGCGGCGAGGTGGTGATCATCCAGGTGACCAAGGGCACGCGCATCGACGAGAAGAACTTTCGCGCATTCGCCCACGGCGTTCAGAGCACCACGGCCAAGGCCGAGGGAGCCCAGGTACTGATGGACAGTCTGACGTGGGCGGGGGGAACCGGGGAGTACCTGTACTCGACCCACGGCGCCAACGGCGTGTATCTCCAGATTCGCTGCCTTCCCCACGCCTCTGGAGGTCCCGGTCTGATTGCCTGTGTCATGACGGCCAGCGGCGATCCACAGGGGCTGGACTTCGTCCGCAACGGGCTGGCATTCGCGGGGCCATGAGCGAAGACGCGCGCGCCATGGTCGAGTCCGTCTATCGCGCCGAGTCGCGCCGCGTGCTCGCGACGCTGATCCGTCTGCTCGGCGACTTCGATCGCGCCGAAGAAGCCCTGCAGGACGCGTTCACCGCGGCGGTGGAGCGCTGGCCGGTAGACGGCGTGCCGCACAATCCGCGCGCCTGGCTCGTTTCCACCGGCCGCTTCAAGGCGATCGACGCGATGCGGCGCCGCGCCCGCTTCGATGCCTCGCAAGATGAGATCGCGCGCCGCCTGGAGGCGGATTCGCAGGCGTCCAGCGGTGACGACGAAGACATACCCGACGACCGGCTGCGGCTCATTTTCACCTGCTGCCACCCTGCTCTCACCCCCGATGCCCAGATCGCGCTGACACTGCGCGAGGTGTGCGACCTCACGACGGAAGAAATCGCGCGCGCCTTTCTCACAGCACCAGCCACCGTGGCGCAACGCATCGTGCGGGCCAAGGCCAAAATTCGCGACGCCGTGATCCCGTATCAGGTGCCCGCGGCGGACGATCTCCCGGCCCGGCTCGACACCGTGCTGCACGTCGTCTACCTCGTGTTCAACGAGGGGTACTGGGCGTCGTCCGGTGCGTCACTGGTGCGCACGGACCTCTCGGGCGAGGCGATCCGTCTGGGTCGCGTGCTGCAGGAGCTGCTGCCCGACCCCGAGGTCACGGGACTGCTCGCGCTGATGCTGCTGCACGAAGCGCGGCGGCGGGCGCGCACCACAGCGACCGGTGAGCTGGTGCTGCTCGACGAGCAGGACCGCACTCTCTGGAACCGCGACCAAATCGCCGAGGGCCAGGCGCTGGTCGAGCAGGCGCTGACCTCGCGCCGCTTTGGCCTCTACACGTTGCAGGCCGCGATCGCGGCGGTGCACGCCGAGGCGGTTCGCGCGGCCGACACCGACTGGGCCCAGATCGTCGGCTTGTACGACGTGCTGCTGCGGATCGATCCGTCGCCGGTGGTAGAGCTGAATCGCGCCGCCGCGGTGGCGATGCGCGACGGCCCCGCGGCCGGCCTCGCCCTGATCGACGCGATCCTGGTCCGCGGCGATCTCGCCGACTACCAGCCCGCACACTCGGCGCGGGCCGACTTGTGCCGGCGCCTGGGACGGACGGCGGAGGCCCGGGAGGCGTATCAGCGGGCTCTGACGTTGACGCGGCAGGAGCCCGAGCGGCGCTTCCTTGAACGACGGCTGCGCCAGCTCTCGTAGTCACAACCCCTTGCCCTTCTACAGGGGACAGCGCACCCTCCCTGCAGAAGCGAAAGGGGAACCTCCCGATGATCGCCGAGATCGTGAGTAGCCTGCGCCACCGCGTGCGCGCGCTGTTGCACCGCCAGACGCTCGAGCCTATCAACGACGACGCTCGCGACGCACGGCGCCTGGCACTGCTCGACACGATCGTCCAGGATCTCACCTACGCCATGCGCGGGCTGCGTGCCACACCGGGCTTTACCATCGCCGTCGTCGCCACGCTCGCCCTGGGCCTGGGCGCCAACGCCGCGGTGTTCGGTGCGCTCGACCGGCTGATGCTCCGCCCTGCCCCGTATGTGCGCGACCCGGCAACGATCTCCCGCGTCTATCTCTCGTCGATGTACCGCGGGGAGGCGATCGCCTATCGCAACTTCGAGTACCGGCGCTACCTGGATCTGACGCGCGCGACGCACTCGTTCGACCAGGTCGCAGCGTTCGCAACGTTCCCCGTGGCGCTGGGCGTGGGAGTGGACATCCACGAGGAAGTGATGGGGACCGCGAGCGCCCGCTATTTCGATTTCTTCCGTGCAGCACCCGTGCTGGGCCGCTTCTATACGGCCGCCGAGGACTCGATTCCCGAGGGCAGCCCCGTCGTCGTGCTCGGGTACGACTATTGGATGTCGCATTACGGCGGGCGCCGCGACGTGGTGAACAGCACCCTGCAGATCGGCCCAGCGATCTACACGATCATCGGCGTCGCGCCGCGGGGCTTCACCGGGATCGTCGAGGGCCGAGTGCCCGTCGGCTGGATCCCGATTACCGCCTACGCCTGGTCCCGACGGCACACCTACCTCGACAACTACAACTGGGGTTGGCTCGAGATGCTGGTGCGCCGCCGCCCCGGCGTCTCGGTCGACGCAGCGACCGCTGATCTCGACGCCGCCTTCCGCCAGAGCTGGCTCGCGGAGCGCGCCATCGACCCGAGCCAGACGCCGGTCGACGAGGCAAAGCCGCACACGATCCTCGCCCCCACGCAGCTCGCGCGCGGTCCCGAGGCGGGCCCCGAAGCGAAAGTCGGGTTCTGGATCGGCGCCGTCGCGGTGATCGTGCTGCTCGTGGCGACGGCGAACGTCGCCAATCTCCTGCTGGCCCGTGCCTTTCGGCGGCGCCGCGAAATCGCCGTGCGGTTGGCGCTGGGCGTGAGCGGCCGGCGTCTGCTGGGCCACCTCCTGGCAGAGAGCCTGTTGCTCGCGACGCTCGGCGGCGCGGTGGGCCTCCTGGTCGCCTGGGTGGGGGGCGCGGCGCTGTCGCGCGCCTTCAATCCCGATGCGTCGCCCACGACGCTCGCCGACCCACGGACCGTCATGTTCGCCGCAGCCATCACCATCACCGTGGGGGTGCTGACCGGCCTCGTCCCGGCCCTGTGGGCGCGTCGCGGTGATCTGGTCGGGTCGCTGAAATCGGGGGTGCGCGAAGGAAGCTACCAGCGCTCCCGCATGCGGGCGCTGCTCGTCGTGGTCCAGGGAGCGCTCTCGGTCGTGCTCCTCGTCGGCGCAGGGTTGTTCGTGCGCAGCCTCGCGCACGTCGAGGCACTGCACCTGGGCTACGATGTGGACCCGGTGCTGTACGTCGAGCGCAACATGCGTGGCGTCGACTGGAACGACGAGCGCCAGGGAGAGCTGAACCGCCAACTCCTCCGAGCGGCCGTCAGCCTCCCGGGAGTCGTGAGCGCCACCGAAGCGGTGAGCGTCCCGTTCTACAATTTCGAATCGCGCGGCCTCTTTGTGCCGGGGATCGACTCGGTGTCGCGGTTGGGTCGCTTTCAGCTCCAGGCGGCGTCGCCCGACTACTTCCGCACGACCGGGACGCGGCTGCTGCAGGGCCGCGGCATTGGGCCCGAGGATCGCCACGGAACGCCGCCGGTCATCGTCGTCAGCGAGACGATGGCGCGCCGCCTGTGGCCAGGTCGCTCGGCGATCGGCCAGTGCGTACGGGTGGGCGAGGCCACTGCTCCGTGCCGCACCGTCGTCGGCGTCGCCGAAGACGTGAAGCAGCGGGAGCTCTCAGAGCCGGCGTCGGCCACGTATTTCCTGTCGGCCCTGCAGCTGGACGAGAGCGCGTCCGGCCTGTTCGTCCGGGTTGCGGGACTCGGGACCGACGTCCGTGAGACGGTTCGCCGGCAGCTGCAGCGTGAAATGCCGGGAATGTCGTACGTCACCGTGATCCCCATGTCCCATATCGTCGGCGAGCGGCAGCGTCCCTGGCGCACCGGTGCCACGATGTTTCTGGTGCTGGGCGGGCTGGCGCTCCTCGTGGCCGCGATCGGGCTGTACAGCGTCATCGCCTATAACGTCGCCCAACGCACTCACGAGTTGGGCGTGCGCATCGCGCTGGGCGCCCGCCTGCAGGATGTGATGCGACTGGTGCTCGGCGACGGCCTGCGACTCGCGGCGGGAGGGATCGCCGCCGGTGCCGCCCTGGCCTTCCTCGCGGGGCCCCTGATCGGGACGCTCCTGTTCCAGGAGTCGCCGCGGGACCCGGTGGTCTACGGGTTCGTCGCCCTGGTCCTGTTAGTCGCCGCTCTCGGTGCCAGTCTCGTCCCAGGGCTCAGGGCAGGCCACGTCGATCCGAACGTTGCGCTCCGCTCCGAGTAAGCCGCGATTTCCCCATGCGTGATGACCCCGGGCTTGCGCCCGGGGTTGGTTGAACCACCGTTAGGTGAGATGAGTCTCTACAGCACGGACGTTGCTAACCGCGGGCGCAAGCCCAGGGTTCACGAGAAGGATGCTTGGGCTGGCCTGGCTAACCCCGGGCGCAAGCCCGGGGTTCACCAATGTGTGCGGCTGCCTTCTCTCCTCATGGCGTTGGGCCAATTCCAGATCGTAGGGGGAGCGTGCTCGGCACAGACCCCCGTCCCCGCCGGTCGCGTCTCGCCCTTCGTGGTCTACGACTCGGCCTACCAACGCCCCCGACGCCTCTGGGTCTACACACCGCCGGGCTTCACCGCCGGAGCGGCCACGACCTATCCCCTGATCGTGGCATTTGACGGCGACGAGTACCGCGACACCATGCCGTTGCCGCAGGTGCTCGACACGTTGCTCGCCACGCGTAAGGCCCCGGCTTTCATCGCTGTGCTGATCGACGATTCGAGCTCGAGCGTCCGCATCGCGGACCTCGGAAACTCCGCCCGCATAGTCCGCTTCCTGGGGCAGCAGCTCATTCCCTGGGTGCGTGCCCGCTGGCCCGTCACCACCGACCCGCACCGCGTGATCCTCACCGGCACGAGCGCCGGGGGACTCGCCGCGGCGTTCGTGGCGTTCGAGCGTCCCGATATGTTCGGGAATGTCTGGTCGCAGAGCGGCGCCTTCTGGCGCGGCGCCGAAGCGTCCAATACGGCACCGTACGAATGGCTGACCGCGCAGGTGGGCTCAGCCGCCAGGAAGGGTGTGACGTTCGTGCTGGACGTCGGTGCGCTCGAAGATCATCCCACACTGGCCGGCTCGGGGCCGAACTTCCTGCATGCACACCGCCGTTTCGCGGAGGCCCTCCGCGCCAAGGGCTATGACGTCACCGCGACCGAGGTGCCGCAGGGGAATCACGCCCCGCAGTGGTGGCGCCCGCGGGTGGCCTTCGGGAACGCCCAGATCGGCGGCCGGTGGACCGCCGCCGAGCCCACGACGGGAAAACCCCGGACGAGGGTGCC
>JACXTT010010233.1_pt1 | contig 12692 bp, 14 predicted proteins | sample 9270951 | NCBI WGS metagenome assembly JACXTT01 (sample SAMN15532306, study PRJNA645909) | rock metagenome | isolation source: weathered quartz diorite | place: Puerto Rico | collected 2017-06-21 | reverse complement strand
GCCGCGATCGAGCAGAACCACGACGCAAAGGGGATCATCTGGCCGGCGCCGATCGCCCCCTTCCATGTCCACGTGCTGCCGCTCGCCGACAAAGGCAAGGTCCTGGAAGCGGCCATCGCACTCGAGACGGAATTAGAAAAGGCCGGAATCGAGGTGCTGGTAGATGACAGGGACGAGCGTCCCGGCGTGAAGTTCAACGATGCCGATCTGATCGGCTGCACTTACCAGGTGGTGATCGGCGAGAAGAATCTTTCCCAAGGCCTGATGGAACTCAAGGAGCGCCGCACCGGCACCGTCACGAAACTTGCCCCCGCTGGCGTCGTCGCACGCTTGAAGGAATTGCTCGCACCAGTCCTCTAGGCTGCGTGCTTGTACTCCCCAGCTTTGTCCTGCTGCTTGGGAGCGAAGTAATTAAAATCCTCGATTTCCATATCTTCACCCTCCTGGGTCGCCATCGCCCACATGGCAATGCCCAGGATCATGACCGTCCATGCGCCAAGAGCCAGCGCTGGATTAAACATGGTGCGCCTCCTTCTTCACGTGGTTCATCCCGACCCGTTATCTCCCAATGGTCAGGATACCGGGCCACTGTGAAGGAGGCGTGAAGGGACGATGAAGAATGTTTCATGAAGAAGCGCTTATGGCGAGGCTGGCGAGGGTGTCCCTGCGTTCGACTTCATGAGAGGAGAGGCAGCGTCATCCTTCAGCTCGTCGAGGCGATCGGGCGGCTCCGTCGATGACGGCGGGACGCCCCGCACCTTCGGCATGGGAGCAGCGACGCCTGATGACGCCACGGCGGCGGCTCGGGCTTGTTTGATTTCGCCTTGGAGCCGACCCACCTCCTCCAACGACCGCACCACCTGGGCTTTGGCCTCCTTGAGCTGGGTGGTCAGCGTCCGATTCTGGGCTTCCAGTTCAGCGACCTGATTTTTGAGGTGGGTGATTTCGGCCGTCAGATCGGTTCTACGCTTCTCTTCCTCCGCCAGTTGCCGCTGGAAGTTGTTCGTCCTGATGACCTGCGCGTTGTAAGTCTCCTGGGTCACGCAGCCGGTCAGGAGGAGGACACCGATCAGGACAGCACGGAGGCGCATCCTTACCCCTTCTTCTGCTGGAAGATGCCGGCGTCGCACATCATGTACTTCACCTGCCGCATCGGGATGATGATGACTTCCTTGGGGGTATCGATCTCGAGGATCTCCATGTCGTCACTGATGGTGTGCCGGACGACGTTGTTGTAGCGCAGCTCCTCGTTGTCCGTCAGGACGACTTTTACCCAATATTCCACGGGAGGCTCCTTTGGTTAGTCACGCCGCGATGGGGACCTGCTCGAACTCTCTCGAGGCCGGATTGGACAGGTAGTCGCGGATGTACTGGCTCAGGTAGCCATGTTGCCAGAGTTTCGTGTCGGCGAGCTTCGTGTTCACCTTGTGGAGAATCCGCACCTTGCACCGCGCCTTGGCCTCGAACTCTTCCAGGGGCACCCCGCTGATGTCGCAGTCGTTGCCCCGTGGGCTCTCGACGACAACCTTGGGCAGGTGGATGACTTTCTCGCCATTGAGTCGCTTCAGGATGTCGTCGAAAGTCAGGAGGATCGTGCAGTCGGAATCCCCACCCAGGGTCGCGTTGGGCACGCAGAGGAACCGCGCGCGGTTCTTCCTGTACATAGTCAGAATCCGGTACACGCTTTTGGCCATCACGACCGTGTCGCGCTTCTCCAGCCCCAGCAAGTCGAAGAGCGTGATGATCTTGTGGCGATTGAGGAAGGCCGTGATAGCGGGCTCGGTGTGGATGGTCTGGATGTTGGGCAGGCCGGCCTCATAGACCCGCAGCGCCTCCTCGGGCAGGTGTTGCTTGCCCTGGCGGAGGATCTGCACGGTTTGTTCCTCCATGCCCTTCAGCGGAGTGAGGCAGCCCATCCACAGAAGGACGTTCGTGTTGATCCGGGAAATCGTCTTCGCATCCTCGGACATCGTGTGCATGCCGAACGAATAGAAGTTGGCGGAGGTGACCGCCGGCCCGTCCAAGACCTTCATCAAGTGATTGACCGACGGGGCATGCGGCATGAGCGCCTTACGGTAATCCTTGTGCAGGGTGATCACCGACAGATCAAAAAAGATCCGGTTCGGATACTGGGCGGCGAGCTGGTGGATCTTGGGCACATGGACGTAGCCGACCGTGAACATGTGCAGGCGCTTGTCGGTGTATTTGAGGAAGTCCTCCAGCCACTCCATCGCCTTGGGGTGGAGGAAGAGGTCGGTCCACTCCATGTACTCGTTCCCGCCCCAGACCCACAGTTCCCCCGGGCGTGTCGGCTTCTTGCTGATGTAGTCCAGGATGAAGTCCCAGTCCTCCTGGGTCGTCTTGCCGGGCTCTTCGGTCTTGCGGTAGCTATGGTCGATCTCGTAGCAGAACGAACACTTCACCGGACAGGTCTTGCCGATGCTGATCGGAATCTTCCGCTTCTCCATCTCCTTGACGAGGACGTCGCGGGGATTGGACGGGCGCTCGTAGATCAGCCTGGCATCTGTGGGGATGACGGGAATTTCGGTCGCCATAGCACACGTACTCTACCTGAGTGGGCGCCGGGCCCGCAAGCCTCAGTCTGAACCGAGTTCCTGAGAGCGCTTCGTGGCCGCTTCGACGGCCTCGATCAGCGAAGCCCGCAGGCGGCCGTGCTCGAGCGCGTGCAGGCCGGCGATGGTCGTGCCTCCCGGAGAGGCCACATGGTCCTTCAGCTTCCCGGGGTGCTCCCCGGTCTCCTGGACCATCCGCGCCGCGCCCAGCACGGTCTGCGCGGCCAGGGCCAGGGCCGCTTCGCGCGGCAACCCCATCTTCACACCCCCATCGGCGAGCGCTTCGATGATCAGAAAGATGTAAGCCGGCCCGCTCCCGCTGAGCCCGGTCACGGCGTCCATGAGGCGCTCGTCAACCAGCACGACCTTGCCGACCGACTCGAAGACCGCGCGGGCAAGCCGCACATCCTCGTGCGAGACGTTCCCGCCGAGGGCAATAGCCGAGACCCCGGCCTGGACTTCGGACGGCGTGTTCGGCATGCAGCGGATGACCCGGACACTCGGTGACAGGTGCGCGACGATCCGGCGGATCGGATAGCCGGCGGCCACCGAGAGAATAAGTTTCGTATCGGTCAGTTCGGCGCGGAGGCTGTCCAGCACCTCATCGAGCACCTGAGGCTCGACGGCAAGGATCACGATCTCCCCCCAGGCCGCGGCGGCCTTGTTGTCCATCCCGACCCGGATCTGATGCCGGGCTTTGAGGTGATCCAGAAGCTGGGGCAGGATGTCGGTCGCGTGGATTTCGTCTGGCGCGGCTGCCTTGGCAGCCAGCATCCCGGCAATCAGGGCCTCGCCCATGTTGCCGGCGCCGATGAGGGCGATCTTTTTCCCCAGGGCCATGGTGGATTAATGTTCTGGATGACGCTTGGCGTCGAGGCGCACCAGCTCTTCGTGGATCAGCGTCCGGGCCATCTCGGTGATCTGGGAGACCACGGCCCACGGAAGGTCCGATTTGCGCGACGCCAGGACAGTGCGCACATCTCCGGCCTTGAGCTTGAGCCGCACGGCGATCCGTTTGGCGAGAGCATCGAGCGTCATGCCCCTCATCGCAGGCCGGTGGACCCGAACCCACCCGCACCGCGCACCGAACGGGGCAGCTCGTCGGTCACCTCCACCTCCGGCGACGCGAACGGCAGGACGAGCAGTTGCGCGATCCGCATGCCCACTTCGACGACGAAGTCCTGGTTGGAGAAGTTCTTGAGCTCGATCTTGATCTCCCCACGGTAATCCGGGTCAATCCAGCCGGCGCCGACCTCGATGTTGTGGCGCGTCGAGAGGCCGGACCTCGACCCGATCCGGCCGACGTGGCCGGGCGGCAGGTTGATGGCGATGCCGGTCGCCACGAGAGCATGTCCGATCTCCACTCGCCCCTCCCTGACCATGGACGCTGGGATGACGGTCGCCTCGCTCGCGAACAGGTCATAGCCGGCCGCGCCGTCCGTGGCCTTCACCGGCACCTTCGCGTTGGGGGAGAGCTTCGTGACCTTCACGGACGCGTCAGCGTGACAATACCCTGCTGCGTGGCGACCACGGCCAGGTCGGCGCGCCCGACGAAAAGGCCCGTGCAGATGACGCCCGGGGTCTTCTCCAGTTCGGACTCCAGCCTCGCCGGATCGTCGATCTTCGGGAACCACAGATCCAGGATGTAGTGGCCCGCCTCGGTGACGAAGAGCGCGCCGTCTTTCATCCGTGGCGCGACGCGACAGTCGAACCGCTCCAAGCGCTTCGCGAGGGTCCGCCACCCGAACGGGACGACTTCCACCGGCAGGGGAAAAGACCCGCCCAGGACCGGTACCCGCTTGGTCTCATCCACCACGACGACGAAGCGGGTCGCTGCCGCCGCCACGATCTTCTCTTTCAGAAGCGAGCCGCCGCCGCCCTTGATCAGATTCAACCAGGGGTCCACCTGGTCCGCCCCGTCCAGAGCCAGGTCGACCACCCACTCGGCGTCATCGGCCAGCAACGGGATCCCGGCCTCCTTCGCAAGACGCGCCGTCTCGAGGGACGTTGCAACGCCACGGATACGAAGTCCCTTCCTGATCAGCTCGGCCAGCTTGGCCACGACGTAGCGGAACGTGGAGCCGGTCCCCAACCCCACGATGTGGCCATCCTTGACGTATTCCACCGCAGCGTCGGCTGCCATTTTTTTGAGCGCGCCCTGGTCCATCTCACCGCTTCCTTTTGCGGGTGGATGCCGGCGTGCCCTTCTTGAATGTCACCAGCGTCTCCCACGCCCGCAGCAACTCGGCCACGGTCCAGGCCTGCGCGATGCACCCACGCGGCGTGAAAGGGGGATCGCCGTCGAAGACCTCGCTGAGGGTCTCGAGACCGTGCGACTGGAGTTGCCGGATCATCGGCTCCAGAAACGACTGTGCGCGGACCAGATCGCGATACACCTTGAGATATGCCGTGACAAACGGGCCCAGTAGCCAGCCCCAGACCGTGCCTTGGTGATAGGCCGCAGCGCGGCTGTGCTGGTCCCCGCCGTATTGACCCACATACGCCGGGTGGTCTGGTGCCAAACTCCGCAGCCCGTGCGACGTCAAGAGGTGACGGCCGCAGACGTCCACGATGGCCCTCTGCCGGTCCCACCCAAAGGGGCTGGCCGGCAGCGACACCGCGAAAATTTGATTCGGCCGCAAGGACGGATCGTCCCCGTCCGGCCCGTCCAGCACGTCATAGCAGTAGCCCAGGGAGTCGTTCCAGAACCGGTCGAACCCAGCCTTCGCGCGAACGGCCAGTTCGTCGTACTCACCAGCCGGCTTTTTGACGATGCTGGCGAACGCCACTAGGGTCCGCAGCGCATTGTACCAGAGGGCATTCACCTCCACCGTCTTCCCCATGCGCGGCGTGACGACCTGGCCTCCGACCTTGGCGTCCATCCATGTGAGCTGCACGCCCTCTTCGCCGGCCCAGAGCAGCCCGTCCGCATGGTCCAAGTGGATGCCGTAGCGGGTGCCGCGCCGGTGCCAGTCCACGATTTCGGCCAGCACGGGAAACAGCTCCCGCACCAACCGGTCATCGCCCGTCGTCGCATGATAGGCGCGGATCGCCTCCACGTACCAGAGCGAGGCATCCACGGTGTTGTACTCGGGCGTCTCGCCGGCGTCGGGGAACCGGTTGGGCACCATGCCTCGGTCCACGAAGGCCGCATACGTTTTCAGGATCCGGCAGGCGATCGCGGGACGTCCCGTCGTCAGCGTGAGCCCGGGCAGCGCGATCATCGTATCGCGGCCCCAGTCTGCGAACCAATGGTATCCCGCGATGACGGATTGGCCGTCGGAGTCAGCCGGGGAACGCCGAGCCACGATAAACTGGTCGGCGGCGAAGATCGCCTGCTCCACCCACGACGGCGCGTTTTTCGCGAGAGCCGGTTGCGCCTTCGCAAAGGCGCCAAGGACCGTGCGCTGCTGACGCGTGCGCCGCTCAAGGGCTTTCGCGCCATCTAAGGAGGCGCTGAGGTCGGTGCTGAGGACGATCGTGAGCGGCTTCCCCTCCTCGACCGTCCCGTAAATCGTCCCGACGTGCAGGTGATCTTCGTGGTCTTCCAAGCCTCGGGCGCGTTCCATGGCGAGGTCGAACCCCCAGTGCCAGTCATGCGCTGTCTCGCACAGTCCTCGGTCCGACCGCAGATGGAACGGGACGGCGCCGTCGTACGCCACCACGGTGAGCCCGCGATCCTCGTCCGTGACGCGCATCTGCCAACCGTTCCCCCGCGTGCTGCCGTGGTGGTCGCGGTAATTCACCAGGGTTTTGATGCGCAAGGCAACGGGACCGGAGCCGCGCGCCAGCTCGTAGCGCAGGTAGGTGGTATTCGCGCCCGGCTCCATCCAGACCCGCTTCTCCAGCAGAGCGTCGGCGAGGGCATAAGTCCAGACCGGCACCGTGTCTTCCAACCGGAACCGTTCGAGATAGCGGTAGCCATCAGGGTCAACCGAACCGTTGTGCCAGCGGTTCGTGAAGAGCGGGTAACTGCGCCTGTCATGCTCGGCGTTCTCATCGAGCTTAGCGAACAGGAGCGTGCGGCCGACCGGCGGTTTCAGCGCCGCCACGAGGAGGCCGTGATACCGGCGCGTCAGCAGGCCGGCGACCGTGCCGGACGCGTACCCGCCGAGTCCGTTGGTGACCAGCCACTCGCGGGCCTCGGCCTGGCTGAGGTTCCCGCAGACGTCCCGTCCGAAGTCAATGAGGGTACTCATGCGCGTCCGTATACTGGAATCGCCGCGCCGTGGATCACCTCGGCATCCGGGGAGCAGAGAAAGAGAATGACCTTGGCGATGGCCTCCGGCTTGGGCCACAGACTGTGATCTGCGTTGGGCATCGCCTGGCGGTTGGCCTCCGTATCAATGATGCTGGGCAGGACCGCGTTGACGTTGATACGGTACGGCTTGAGCTCTTCCGCCAGGCTCTGGGTCAGGACCAATTCGGCCGCCTTGGAAGCGGCGTAGGCGGACAGCCCCGCATCGCCTTTCAGGCTCGAACGGGACGCCACATTCACGATCCACCCGCGGTTCTGCTTGATCATCTGCGGAACGATGGCCTTGGAGCAGAGATAGGCCGATTTGAGGTTCAGGTTCAGCATGCGATCCCAGGTCGCCTGATCGGTCTCCCAGACGGGCTTCCCGCCGGCAAACCCGCCCACGATGTTGACGAGGACATCCACACGGCCGTGGCGGGCAACGATCTCCTCGGCGAACCGTTTGACCGCGCCCTCATCCGTCACATCGACCTTGAGAAAGCTCAAGCGGGCCGATAAAGCCCCGGCCTCCTTTGCGAGCCGATCCTGCTCTGGCGGCATCACACAGCTGGTCACGACCGTCGCGCCCGCCCGGAGGAAGCTGAGGGTCACCGCCCGGCCGAGGCCGCCTGTCCCTCCCGGGATCGCCACGACTGATCCGGTAAAGTCCATTCCTACTTGGTGGCCAGCGTGCGGATGTAGGCCAGCACGTCTCGCATCTCGCGCTCGTCTATCTCGCTCATCCAGCCGGGCATGGCCGTACCGGGCCGGCCGAACTTGATGACCTCTAACAGCTCGGCGTCTTTTTTGGCTTGCGTGGCGGGTGACGTCAAATCCGTCGGCTTGGGATTCAGCTTCTCCGCCGCCGCGCCGTCGCCCTTGCCGGAGGGCCCATGGCAGTTGATGCAGTTCTGCTTGTACATCCGCTCGCCTGCGTCAAGATCGGGTTTCTGTTTGAGCCGCTGACCGGCTGCATCGCTGAACAACACCGCGACGCCCACCGCAATGAGAACCACGATGATGCCGGCGCGACAAATCACCGGTGACCTCTCCTAAAGCGAAGCCGACGGACGCGCGGCGGTAGTATCCTACTTTCCCCCAGCCCTTGCAACACGAGTGCTCGAATGATTGCGAGCCCCACCAGACGCTGCTACAATGCCGTGAAGCGAGCATCACGTATCGAGGACCATTGAACGGTGCCACTACCGTCACCCCTGCAGAAAGCGTTCAACGCCACCCTGAACGAGCTGGGCGCCGACATGGCCCTGATTGCGCTCAAGGAGGACGGGTTCGGCCCTTTTGTGTCTCACGCGCACCGGGGCTTCGCCCCTCGAGAGATCCAGGCCGTCGTGAGGGCGCTGTCGCATCCGGAGGTCGGGTTCGACGGCGCTGCCGGCAACGGCGGCGCGCGTCAGCGGACGGTCCGTATCCGGATGACGGCCCCCTCCCACCGCTCGCTCCTCACCATTCCCCTGCAGGTCTCCAAACGGGTCTGCGGGGCCCTCGTGATCGGGCGCAAGGACATCGTCACGTTCTCGGACAAGGATCGGAGAAATCTGACGGAAGCAGCTGAGGAGCTCGAGGCGGCGCTAGTGAAGGCCGGCGTGCCGGCCCTCGGCGCGGTTCCAGCCGCGGCACCCAGTGCAGAGACCGGAGTCGGGGGCCTCGAACCCCTCATGGCCCAGCTCCGGTCCCTGATCCCGTACGACCGCGCGCTTTTGACCCGGCACGAGCCACGTTCGAAGACCCTCACAACCCTGCTGGCCCACACACCTGGACACTGCGAGTGGCGAGAAGGCCAGACGCTGACGCTGGAAGGGTCCGCCGCCGGGTGGGTCATCCGGCATAAAAAGCCGCGGGTGGACCGGGATCTGGCCTCCACTCAAGGACGATTCCTGGACTATAAAGAGCTGTACAAGGACAAATTCAAGACGGCGATGGTCCTGCCGCTCAAAAAAGGACAGGACCTCATCGGGACCATTCTCTTGGGATCGAAGACGCCGGACGTCTACAACGCGGACATGGCAAGGGCCGCCGCTCCCCAGTTGGAGCACTTGGCCGCGCTTCTCCCCACGGTAGGGCCCAGTTCAGCCGCCACTCCCCCCCCGGAACGAACTAACGCCGCAAGCAGCGTCGAGTTGGCCGGGCCGGCCGCCGGCTCCATGCTCGCTCACGACCCTCAGGAAGTCCACGAACTGATGCTCCGGCACGAGCGGCAACAGGCCATCCGAGAAGTGACGGCCTTCCTCGAACAGGAAATCCAGCGCCCCCTCACCAAAACCCGCCTCGAAATGGAAGAGACCGTCCGACGGGACACAGCCGCTGAGAATCCGGCGAGCGCGGGGATGCTGCAGCGGGTCGAGAAGGCCTATTTGGAACTGACCCGCATCGAGGCCATTCTCAATGAGGTCCTCGACTTCGCCAAGCCGCTGGACCTGCACCCGCGCGTGGTCAGGATCCCCGAGGTTCTCGAAAGCGCGCTAGCGGTCATCACCGAGGACCTGGGAAAAAATGCCATCACGGTCACCCGGGACTTCTCGCCTTCGCTCCCGGCCATCAAAGTGGACGAGGGCAAGCTCCAGCAGGTCTTCCTGAGCATCCTGAAAAATGCCCTCGAAGCCATGACGACCCACGGGCACATTCATCTCCAGGCGGTGCCCCACAAGGGCGCACGCGGGCGGCACGAGGTGGCAATCACGATCCAGAACGACGGCGCACCGATTCCCACCGAGCACATCGGCAAGATCTTCGAGCCCGGCTTCACCACCAAAGCCGCCGGCACCGGACTCGGACTGGCGTCCGTCAAGAAGATCATCGAAGAGCACCGGGGGCAGATCTCCATCGCCAGCGGCCCGGACCAGGGCACGGCGGTCATCATCCGCCTGCCGGCCTATGCCGCCGCTCGCCCCAGAGGCCGTGGCCCGCGGCGCCATCACCGGTCCTAGCCCCTTGACAGGGCCTATTGAATCAAGTTATCGTCGGATGAGCTTCTCAGCCTTTGTAAGAGGTCCTTTTCGACGAAACGGTTTTATCCATTTCTATTAAGTTAAGGAGGGAACCCATGAAACGCGCGCTGCTTGCGATCGCACTCGTGACAGGATTCATCTTCATGGCCTCGTCGGTGTTCGCCAATCCTGCTCTGCTGAAGAAACGACATGAAGGCTATCCCAATCCGGATGGAGGTACCACGGCCACCGGCGCCACGGCGGCGGAAAAGTCTGCTGCAGATGCTCCCAAGGAGCTGAAGGGTCAGAACAAGGCGGCCGAAGGAGACATCCGGGACCAAGACCAGATTAAACATAGTGAGAACTCCCGTCTCCCTGAAGTCGTCGCTCCGCATCATGTTACTACTAAGGGCGTCACTGAGAACCAGATTAAAGACGCCACCAAGGTCAACGCCAATCCTAAGTAAGCACACCGCTTAGGTCGTTGCTGTACGAGGGGAGGATCCGTTACGGGCCCTCCCCCTTTCCCCGTCCATCCCCTGCCCAGTCCTTCACCCACGGCAGCAACAGGAACGCCGGCCACGCGAGGAAGAACGTCGCGGTAAAGTAGGCGGCGTAGCCCATCCCCTCGGTCGCCACTCCCGAAAATGCCCCGGAGAGGGCGCGGGTCAGACCGAACAACGCGCTCAGGAGAGCGTACTGTGTGGCCGCGTGGACCTTTGAGCAAATGCTCATGAGAAACGCCAGAAAGGGGGCCGTGCCCAGTCCACCGCAGAACGACTCCACCAGCGATGCGACGTACATCAGAGCCGTGTTCGGCGGCAGCGCCGCAGCCGCGGCATAGACCAGGTTGGACACCGCCTGGAAAATGCCCAGCACCCAAAGCGCCCGGAAGATCCCCCACCGACTGGTCAGGGTTCCCCCGATCAACGCGCCCCCGATCGTCGCCACAACACCCAGCGTGCCCGGTACCAATCCGATCTGGACCGGCGTGAACTGCCGGTCCACCCAGAAGGGCTTGATCATGGGGCCGATGGCCATATCGCCCAGTTTGAAGGTCAGGACGAAGGCCGCCACGGCCAGAAATCCTGGCCGCGCGAAAAACTGCTCCAGCGGAGCGCGGATGGCGTCAGACGCGGAGCGAGGCTGACGCGGTTGCGCCGTGGAAGTCGTGGCATCCGCCAGCGGAGCCCGAGAAGAGATCATGGAAAGGAGGCCCATCAGCACGGCCGCCCCGATGAACACCATGCCCCAACCCGCTAGCCCGGCCGCCGCCACCACGAGCCCGCCGGCTGCGATCAGGGCGATGCGATAGGCGGTCACCCGCACACCGTTGGCGACGCCCATCTCGTGCTTTTCCAGCATCTCGATCGTGTACGCGTCGATCGCAATATCCTGGGTCGCCGACAGGACGGCGAACAGAATCAGGACGCTCCAGAGGATCCAGATGTCTTCCTGGGCGTGTGAGCCGGCGAGGACGACGAGCGGCAGACACATCAGCACTTGGCAGGCCCAGACCCACGTGCGCCGGTGGCCCCAGACGTCCACGGCGGGCGCCCAGAGGAACTTGAGCGTCCATGGGAGCCCAACCAGGCCCAACAAACCGATATCCGCAAGGCTCACGCCTTGCAGACGCAGGTAGACAGGGATTGCATCCATGACCATGCCGAACGGAAAGCCTTCGGCGAAGTACAGCGCGGCAACCCAGACGAGCTTCTGACGTGTGCTCATGACAGGAGTGTCTCTCTGTGTAGGAACCATGGAAAGGCCCGACTCTGATAGCATGTCTGGTGGAGATCGTCAAACGCGTGTGCTTAGTCTTGATTCGGAGGTGCGTCATGGTATACTCGGTATATTCAAGATAGTTTCACCGCGGAGCAACGGAGAGAACGGCATGAGGCGTTTTACCATCACTGATATCATCGAGGGCAACGGCCAGCCCCACCCGGCCTTTACCCATACCGCGACCTATCCAGTGCTGGAAGTCCTCTTGCCGGGCAATGGAAACCTGCCTGGGTTCCTGGTGGCTGACGACCAGGGCCGCTTCCACCTCATCAGGATGGATCACTGCCGCCTCGGCAAGATGGAGGCATTCTGATCCATGCCGCAAGCGTCGCCGGAGGAGGTCGGCCGGGAGCTCTCCGACCTAGCCTTCGGCATCGTCGAACAGAACTGGCTGGAGCAGCACATCGGCAAGGTGGTAAATCTAAAGGCCCTTGACCATCTCCAGCTCAACGTCGCGGAGTGGGAGCTCACCTATTTCATCCTGTTCGCCATCACCAGCGGGTGCGGCACGTTTTCCGCCGCGGACTCCGCGCGCACCACAGCCATCCTCAAGGCGTTCCACTCGACGTTCCTCTCTCACATCGCGGAGCAGGCCGGACAGGAGGTCGCCGACGAACACAAGAAAAACCTGCCTGCCCGGTACCGACTGTATGGGCCGGCGATCGAAGGCGAGGACACGAACAAACCCTATAAGACACCCTATCGGCTGCTCGGAGAGGCAGCCGCGCTGCAGATACTGGGGAACCCGATCACGGACTCTCACGACGGCGACAACTTCCGCGAGACTATCAAGGTGATTTTTACCGAGGTGCGGGAGGCGACGATCAAGATCATGAGCTTCCAGCAGGCTCAAGCCGTCGAAGGAAAGGCGTAAGGAATGGACTTCGACATCGGCTCCAATAACTACCGGAACGCCTCGAACAGCATCGAGATCGACGGGTTGGGACAATTCACGTTCGAGCACAACCGTCGCTACAACGAGATGACATTTCGTGGGTTCGTCTACGACCAGCGCGGGAACCTGGTGGGCAAGATTGCCGAGAGCAGCCTGGGCATGAACATCCAAGGCGAATTCGAGATGCGGACGGAGCCCTCGGTCGTAAAGCTGCTACGCCGCGAAACCGAGGAGGTTCTGCTGGCGGTAAAGTTCCT